>Ga0183098_10091_pt1 | contig 336611 bp, 317 predicted proteins | sample BioMet9_FD_128884 | JGI IMG/M metagenome (GOLD analysis project Ga0183098, IMG submission 128884) | Microbial communities from bioreactor (seeded with sewage sludge) at Lawrence Berkeley National Lab, California, USA - Biofuel... | ecosystem: Engineered > Bioreactor > Anaerobic > Unclassified ...
CGGGGGAGCGGGGCCTCTTCCGCTACGCTCCAGAGTCCTGCTCCCCCGCAAATCCCCGTTCCATCGCTGACCCTACTGGCTCACTTTTACTCCGCCCTACTGGCCTACTTTTACTCCGCCCTTGACAATCCGTTCGATTCATCTCTTTTTTCTCTCGGTTCTGATATATGGGAGCCCATCTTCGAGACGAATTTGTCATTGTCGGTTAGAAGTTGTGCTTTTTTGCTTCTGCTTGGGTCGCAAAATCCGTCAGGCAGACCATTCAATCTCGTTTCGAAGACGTTCGAGGTCGTTCATCGGGCTGCTGACCAAGAGCAGCTTGATTCAGGAACTTGGTTTATTTTGAGAGACCATCTTCCAACACTCGGATATTGGAGCGATTGGGACATTTGCGAACGTCTTCGCCGTTTGTTAGTAGACAAATACGTCGCGTTTGGCTGGCCTGTCAGCTCTCTGTTGCTCACACTTCAGAACCCAGTCACGCTAGACCGAACCCTGCGTTATATAGCAACTGAGAGGCACCTTCGCGCATTTGGAAGGCAGTTGATATCGGAAGCAAATGCAGGCTGTCTGCCTTTGACGGATACTCAGACCGGAGTTCTATCGAAGTATGAGTGGAGATTCCGGGGATAGGACAATCTGTTCGCCTCTTCTGCAATTCTCTAACAACCTGTTACGACACGAGCGGAGGCACGCGACGGGCCGCATACGCTGTCTTCCGCTCTTCGCCACTTCCATTTGTCGTTCAAGAACGTACTCAGAATACGCTTTGGCTACAAATAATCAACAGCTTACAATCACAGCGCCAGCCGTCCATGCGTAGTAGACGCGCCGTTCGCGAAAAGGTAGCGAACGCCAACGGGCTCTCCTGTTTGTTCGGTACGTGGTCAAGCATAAGCAATGTGATGACGGGCATCGAGCGAATTCATTCGATTCACACGATTCAGAACTAGCGGCTGTAAGGCATGTATCCCTACGGCATGATTTCGCCGCTGCCTGTCCATCAGTTGCTCACCGAGTATAGGAGGATTCTCCTTATCAAGGCTTCGAGTTCACGGGCCGTTCCCGCTCAGGGGCAACCGTTGTCATGCTGACCGGAATGATACGGGAGGCACACATCATTGCCAAGCAGAACAGAGTAGACGGGCTGCCCCGAATGCCCTACGATTCTCGAGCATGCCCCAAATCGACCAAGCATCATATGAGGCCGTCCAGCCGGAACTGACATCCGGCGAGTCCATCCTGTGGGCGGCTCAGCCGAACACCTCTGGCATCTTCCATCGCGAAGACCTCTATCTTGTTCCGTTTAGCTTGCTCTGGGGTGGATTCGCTATCTTCTGGGAAGCTGGGGTGACTGGATTCTGGGGCTCTTCCAGAGCGCACCCAGCGCCAGCCTTCTTCGTGCTTTGGGGCATTCCGTTCGTAGTCATCGGCCAGTACATGATCTGGGGGAGGTTTATCGTTGCCGCGTGGAAGAAGCGCAGAACGTTCTATGCGCTGACGAACCGCCGAGCAGTTGTGGTTCAGGATGGGTGGAGTCGGAAAACAGCATCCGCGTATCTCGACACGCTCCCGACTCTGATAAAGGAAGGTGGCTCACACGGAATCGGCACTCTGCGCTTTACCCCGGCGGAGTCTATGTGGTCGGGTAGGCGCAACAACTGGGGAGTCTGGGATGGCATGAGCATTGGCGGTATGCCAGTGTTTCGAGATATCGAGAATGTGGACTCGATCTACCGCCTCGTATCCGAGCAAAGAGAAAGGCTCCGAAACCCTACGACATAAAGAGCAAGGAGTCAGCTTGAAACGAATTGCATTCATTCCTGTCCTTCTGTGCTGCGCCGTGCTCAACCGCGAGTGTCCGCTCGTGCGTATCGACCACGAGGAGATTCTGTGCAATTGGCGCATCAAGGTTGTGGAACAGGTCAGGCCGTCGTTCCTCAAAATAACGGTGCAAGTCATTCAAACATCATGCGAAACATAAGTGGACTCAAAATCGAAGACCTCGTTGTGGGCACGGGAGTGGAGGCCGTTAAGGGCAGCACAGTTTCGGTACACATCGTTTGCAAGTTGAACCGAGGCGATGTAGTGCGCAGTTCCTACGAAGACGGGAAACCAGATACATTTTGCATAGGCCGCAGGGATGTTATCGCCGGATTAGAGAAAGGTATTATCGGCATGTGTGTCGGCGGCAAGCGGCGACTGCAAGTTAGCCCACATCTGGCATACCATGATATCGGTGCGACGGGGATTCCTCCGAATGCGGTGCTCATCTTTGAGGTTGAACTCATTGATGTGGACACGGGTAGCGTTTTGAGTGCTCCTGAAAGGTGAATCGTCACATCTGCTATGGCGTTATCTTCCTGTTCGTGTTGCGCAGAAGGACATCTCCGGGGTTGGAGAGAAGCTGTTATTGGCCATTTCTTGTCGGAGGCATACAGCGACTCGCGTCGGCGAAGAGCGCAAAACATCGCACTGCTCCTATGCCGTCCAAACTTACGGAAATGTAGAACGAGTTCAGCTATTACGGTGCCCACTAACGCCGCAAGAGCGAGGTAACGTGTACGACAAGGAGAGCATTGAACGACTAGTCGCGAAGGTGAGGTCGGCAGCTGGAACCAACCCGTGCATCATCGAAATTGCCGAGCACTTCGCCGGGTATTTCGACGAGCTAGGAATAACGGTCAAGGGGATAGCCCAGAGGGGAATCTTGATGAGAAGACTTTGGACGGCACTGTTTCTGGTGTGTTTCAGCGTTCTTGCAATCTGTCTAGCGTCAGCTACCGGTAGATGTACTCCGCCTGTGCCCCGCACGATTGGCCCGTTCGGTGCGATGGACACGCCCCCGGAGCCAGTTGGAGTCACCGATGCCATCCGGAAACAGCTTCCCGGCAGCACTGTCGTGAGAGAAGTGATCCAGACACACCTAGCACCTTCCGGGGAGCAAGTCATCCTGTTCGATTCCGGCGACGGCGGAGATGAGTCTAACCCAAGGGTGTCAGTGTTGAGCAACAATGCGGTGAAAGCGACGTTTGAAATCGGTAGCCTTGTCGAGTACGGGAAATACGGCGTCTACATAACAGCTTGCGAATTCGACTTGAGCCCAACCCAAAAGGCCCTCGCCGCCGCGTACATCACCTCCGGGGACGGTTCTGGCTCCGCTTTTGTGATTTTTGCATGGGAGGATGGCAAGTATCAGGCCGTCTTCAAGCGAACCGTAGGACAAGGGAGGATTGTTTTCGGAACCTCAGGGATGAAGATCTGGGAGGCTACGTTTGGAAAGTATGCATCGCGTCCTGATTCGCCGAAGTTCGAATGCATTTGGTGCAGGCACCGCTACAAGGTCACTGCCTATGAGTGGCGAGACGGCGAGTACGTTGAAGGCGGCTCAAAGCTGACGACCACAATGTTTGATCCCGGAGACATCTCCGGTACCCCGTTCGTTATCGAGAAACCTAAAAGCAACCTCGTCAAACCGTGATCTCGGGTGGTTTATAAGGTCTCCGCCGCACCCCCGGCGAACATTGGCTTTTTCGACCCGAATTCCGAAGCTCTTGAGGTGGTGCACAGACTACAGTCATTGAGACGCTAATCCGAAATCCACGCTGCAGGAATTAATTTATCCCCAGATGAGCGCCAATCCCTTACTTTCTCGACAACATTTTCGAGTCCAGTCCAAGTAGTTTCGTCAGCGTGCTCCAGCACAATTATCTGGAGATCGAGAGGTGTGCGAGTTCTAACACGCACAAGTAAATCAAACATTCTGTGCGTTTTGGCGAGATCACTTGATCGGTCTCGCACTGGCTTTCCCAGACCACTCGATTGTGTGGAGACCTCAACAGTCTCACGGAACGTATCACTCGGGAAAAAAACTTGGCTGGGCTGGTCTATGACAATAAAGTTCGGCACGGGATTTTCCTGACCGCGTTTTGCAAAGTACTCGTGGAGTGCTAGAAGAGCAGCTAAATGGTACCCCATCCAATTGGCACCGCTTCCAATCTCCCACAAGAACTCACCATGCCGGTTCTCGGACGCATTAAGCGGACAAAAAAGAACATTAAGCTCCCTCGTGTCAATTGTTGGTACGAGATCGGTGTGACCTAATCCGAGAAACTCTGCATGTTCCTGCATTAACTCACCGATAACCCGGACAGGGTCATCCGATGTGATTCGCTGACGGTACAAATCCAGTTGTTCGCGCAACTCTTTCACCTGCTGCACGAGCCGTTTATGTTGCTCCGATAGGCCACCGCTGTCTTCGACTTCCTTGATTGCCTTAAGAGCCTGTCGCACTTCTCCTACGAAGCCAAAGACATCCTCAAGCCGCTGTCCCGCCGACACGCCGACTTGGGGTCGGGAATCAATTTCGAGTTCTTGTCGTATGCGGCGGGTCGCAAACAGTCGCTGCTCCAAAAACCGGATCGACTCCTCCAGTTCCAAAGTTTCCTTGTCTAGCCGCCATCAAGGTATGGTCAACGCAGAACGTCCTTAAAACAGGCGCGACATCTGAAATGATGAGAATCTCTGGTTTGTCGGGACTAACCCCCTCGGGAAGAAAACGCATCCAGACAGTGTGTCCCGTATCAACCGTGAACTCCGCAAAACGACGCCCGAGCATTTCCCACTCGTTTTCGTCGCTTTCGTCCTCTGGTGCCTTTGTATCCCCGTCGATCCCCGCTGCAATAAGTTCCTCTTCTATGGGTTTCTGATAACAAGCTTGGGCACGGGCATTGAGCATCGATTTCATCGCACTGTATCTGTCTTCAGTATCTTTTACGATTCCGGGGTAGTTACTGTAATCGCCTTCTGCTTCACGACTCTCGCGCAAATGACGGTCAAAGCGGAATGCGTGTGCGCGAAGTAAAGGCATCAGCTCTTCGTATGTTGCCTCATAATGCCGTCGAGCTTCCGGGCAAATACTTTCTTCGTTCTGAAGTTTGGCGGACAGCACACCTGTCTCGTTCAGGAATTGACCTAATAGCTTTTTTGCTCTTTCAATTTCGCATTCTAGCCCATCCTCAGCTTGTTCCCAGTCCCGCTCTCGCTTCTTGTTGTAGAACTTCACCCCGGCAACGACAAAGCCGATGGCCTCGAAGCCCCAGAGAATAATGACCACCGTGTCATAGCTGAGGGCCATGGGGTCTTTTGCGGCTAGAAGCCATGCGAAAAGAGCGGCAACTAACCCCATCACGCCACAGATAACGTATCCGGGGCAAGAAACAAGAGCACGACGAGCAGGATAATGAATATGATAATGGCCACTTGCTTCTCCTCACAGTACCAGTGTGCCGTAATAAATATTGTTGGTTCTGACTGCCATCCCGTTTAGAAATGCAACCTGCGCCTGTTGCTGAGCACAGAGAAACCCTTTCGCAGAGCCATTCGGAGTTGCACCGTAGCCAGTTGGCTCGGTTGCTGGGTTGCAAATACAGGCGACAGCAGCATGCCACTGTCGCCCATCGGAGTTATCCTCAGCCTGCGCGGTAGTTAATGCCGCACGCAGATTGGGTCGATTTTGGGCAGTTACACGCGGTATTCAGCGTGTAGTGCTTAGCTTTGACAGTCAGCTTCATTACAGCTTTCTCCTTTCCTGCCTGCCTGCTCACGTTGGGTATTCGCCCAAACGTGTGCCAGCGTGCAGGCATAATCCGTTGGTTTGCAAAAGTCGCCATGTTCGGCGTGCCATGCGCCCGGACACCGACTGCAATAAGCGAAATCCGGACACTCACCGCATTGCGGAATGTCGCATAGCCGTATGGCTCCAAATTCAGCGAAGAACTTCGAGGATCGCCAGATTTCCGAAAGACTGTTCTGAGGCCATCTACCAAGAGGCACATTCATCCCGATGCACGGACGAATTGTTCCGTCAGGAGAAATGCAGAGTCCCGCAGCACCTGCTCCACACAGACTTGCTTCCGGCGAAGGACGTGTGAGCGTAAACAGAGCCTCATCCCCGGCGTACAGCTTGTAATATTGCGAAGCGAAAATCTCCTTTAACAGCGTTATGTCCTCAACTCTCTGGGAAACCGGAGAGAGACCGCCGTCGTTCTTGGCCGTAATGCTGAGATCGAACTGATATTCGCAGTCCAGCTCTCGCGCCAATCGTTCGATGTCGCGCCAGTAGGGAGCTGTTGAGCGCAACAAGGGGCTCTTCAGGATTACCGGGATTCCTGCGGAGCGCAGGGCTTGAATCGAGCGAACGGAACTCGCAAATGACCCTTTGCTTCTTGTGACCGCATCGTGTAGTTCTGAGTTCGCAGCGTAAATGCTGCACCCGACAGAGCGAGGATGAAGGTCGGCGACTGCACGAAGGATATCGTCGTTGAGCAGTGTGAGATTGCTTGTGATGCTCGTGACGAAGCCGTATGCCTTAACGATGCTCAAAATATCGAGGATGTCTCGGCGGACAAACAACTCCCCGCCCGTCAACTGGAGCAGGAGCCCACCCAAGCTTGAGAATTCTCCGAGCAGCAACTCAATTTGCTTCGTAGAGAGTTCACTGAGATGAGTGTCGGAAGGCAGGTAGCAGTGGACGCAGCGTTCGTTACAGCGATATGTCAGCTCAAGAACCAAGCTGTAGAGTATGTGGTGGTCGGCCATGAACTGGCCGATTTCAAGCTCCGGGTTCTCGGTCGGGTCTGCCCCCTGTTTAACAGAAATCACTTTCGCTGTGACTGCATCGCGCCGGATATGGTATCCGTTCTGCCCGATAAGCTGTGCCTTTTCCAATTCTTCTAAGAAGTTGGTCAGTGCGTCACGAGCCTCGGTTTCGCGATTCTCAAACGTGCCGTGTTGTCGAATGTATTCAAGAGCTGCATCGCAATCTCCTTGAGCCGTGTAAATGCGCCACCAGACCTCGGCTGAATCGCCCTCGAAGAAAAGAACTGATTGACTCGGCGTGTGGTACGCAACGGAGACTGTTTCTCCATCAGGAATTGAGTACTTCCGGGTAACGACGCCACTGGAAATGTTTGCAACCGGAAGTGACCGTAATTGCTCGCCAGCGGACTGCAAATAAGCCTGTTCGTTGTTCTTCAACACGACCTGCCTTTCAAAAATGAGCGCACGAAATGAGGCGATTGGATAGACCAGCTAATCTGCTCGTGGTGAAAATGCACGTACAACTCTACAAATCAAAGCGTGGCAAATCAAGCAGAATTCTTCCTCGCTCTTGGAATCAAAGTGCGCGAGCTTCGCCGAAAGTGCGGCTACTCGCAAGAGGACATGATTTCTTTCGGGTTCTCTGCTCGCCACTGGCAGCAAATCGAGGCCGGTCGCCCCATTACTGTCTCGACCCTGCTACGCATTTGCGAGGTGTTCGAAATAACAATGTCAAAGTTGGTTCGTGGTCTGGACAAGGGAATTTACGAGCAGCTCGATGTCCATCTGGCACCGCGTCGGCGGAGACGCCGCACCTAGAATCTGGCCTCAATCCTCCAGTTTGAAGAACTCGTTTAGCTCGGCCGCAAGCGACTCTGAGAACAACAACATAGGGCAGTGCGGATTGATGCATTGTGAATTTCTCCAGACCATTTCATTGACCTGAGCCGGGGCGATACCCATTTCGTCGGCTATTTTTAAACACAATACCGTTCTTCATTTGCTCCCCCCTTAGGCTATGCACAAAGGTTTGGCGGGATTCTGTTCTGGCACAAAATCGCGGGTTTTACCAGTTCTCGCTGCTGTGCCTCGCGGACGAACCGAACTACCGACGCCCTTGAAACTCCATACTTCTTCGCTACATTCGTCAGGCTCATTCCGGCGAGACGGTCGGCCACAAGCGCATAGTGGTCAATATCCAGCGGCTGGCGACCTAGAGGCAGACCCTCCATCTTCCTGCGTCTCATACCGGCCTTGATGCGCTCCACAATCATGCTGCGTTCGAGTTCACTGATTGCCCCGAGAACCGTCAGGAACATCCTGCCCATCGCGCCCGTGGTATCGATGTTTTCGCGCTTCGACACGAACTCAATGCCGAGGTCGTCAAGCTCATCGATGACCGTTAGGAAATGCTTAGTGGAGCGAGCAATCCGGTCGAAAGCTGCTATGAGCACAACTGAAAACTTGCGCCGACGTGCATCCTTCAGCATGGCGTCCAGACCCGGACGACGGGCTTTCGTGCCGGAAATAATATCTGTGTAGCCAACCCTTCGCCCACTCTGGGCTCAATACACTCGGAAGACATTCAACGCTCCTTTGGCACGATTTGGGCCACCACTGAGGTGCACAGTTTTTTAGGTGAGAGGTCGCTCCAGTAACACTGGTTGCGCTCGCCTCATGGTTTAGCGGGAAGAAAGACGTCCGCGACGAATTGGAACTGCACGGGAAGTTTGAGTTCACCATGCATGGCCGAGACTGCTTTTCGCCACTCATGCTCCGATGTTCGACGGTAAGGGTCATCGGTGAAGTAAATATTCACCAGATATGCCGGAACATTGACGACAGCACGCAAGAAAAACAAATGAGCAAGGCGATTGGCGTATTGGTACAAGCATTGCGTTTGGTTCTCAAACCCCGTCCAAATCGCGGAATCCGGCACACCAAACCAAGATTTTGCCTTGTTCAGGGAATTGCGAATTAAGGCCACAGAGTGCCCGGCAGCCCTAGTATCGCCTCCATAGCATTCGGCTATGTGACTCTTCGCCTCCACCAGAATGCAGCCTCGATTCTGCCCGGACTCGAAACGACCAAGTGCATCCCAGCACGGGCCGCCTCTTGGCCAAAATTGCGCTAGCTCCCGCGAATACTCCGATAGTCCGAGGACTCGGAGGAAGTCGTCGTCGCGGTACTCGGTGTACCTTTCTGGTGCCAATGGCGATACCCAGTGAATCGCAGCGCGTTGGGGGAAACAATTCCCGACTGCATGAGCAACCGCATGGTTTAGCACGTCAGGGAAGTCGTTTACGTACGTTTGAATCTGCCGCTGGCTCCCCGCGTACGCACGTCCATTTGCATCAACACGCGAGCGTCTTTTTAGGCAAGGCGAGTTGCTCTCGGGACTTTTTTGCACGAGGAAGTTATTGCCTCCCAACCAGAGGACCGGATTTTAGTGAAATTTTGTGAAGCGTACAAGAGAATTGACGAGATAGTATTCGGGAAGTAGGGTTGCTGAACGTAAAGCCCGGAGTCAACGGTGTCTGCTATTTTTCACCAAGTCGATAATCTCATTGACCGCAGCTTGGGTATCACTCACATCGGCTCCTCAGTGCCCCACTACAGGCATAAGTCCTCTGCTCTTGGCTTGGCTAGAAAGCCACCACTCTTCTGTGCTCAAGACCTCTTCCAAGCGATACTTGAGCAGCTTCAACAGAACTGGAAAGACGGGCAACTCGCATCTCCAAGAAAAGCGTCTGGTGAGAACTGGCGCTGGGAGAAGAAGCTGTATATCTCACCTAATAATAAGAGTGTGGAGAAGCGGTGCGAAAAAGCAATCGCGGCGACATGTGGCATGGAGTGGGTCAATCAGGTGCCGACCGCTTCCGGATTGGTCAACGGGTCGAATGAGAAGCATTGCAATATTGACTTGGTTCACCGAATCTCGCCAATTGAATACGAATTCATCGAATTGAAGTATGCTGACGGCACACCGCTTTCCGCTGCATTCGAGGTGCTCAAGTACGGCCTACTATATGTGTTTTCAAGGAAGTTCCACTCTGCACTTGGATACTCCCTCGCCTCAAAGCCGATGCTCGCTGCCAAGACTGTGAGACTACGAGTGCTGGCACCTGCGAGCTATTACAGCGGATTTCAAATGAGCTGGCTACAATCTGAATTCAATGCTGGTCTGACGCACGTGACCTCGAGCGAGTTCGAAATGGATTTTCAATTCGAAACGATGCAATGGCCACTAAACGGAGACTGCCTCGCCGCAGTCGCGAGTCGGACTTCGGTTTGGCCTTGGGCCGCCCGTTTGAGCCAGTGAATCATTGCTGCACACCTGAGGAAGTTTAGCGCGGGTTAGAGTGTAGGCGAAGCAAATCGAATAAGGGGTTCGCACGATGCAATAGTGACCACTTGGCTCGAATGCTGCCGACCGTCATCGCTTCCGCTGAATCACTCACGACGCTACTGTTCGGCATTCTCGAACACCTCATCAATCACAAGCACCAGCTCTTTGGTCGCCACAGATTGCATTGTGTGCCGCACCACTGGTGCAATTCCAGCAGCCCCGCATAAATTACTAGCTTTCGATCTCTGTACCCACCAGTGGTCTATCTGGGAAATGTCGTCCTAAGTGTGGGCTATGCGAGATCGTATGCCTACCGATACGGCGGGTGGCATACGGATGGCAAAATTGCGGCTAGAATTTGGTCTGGAACTCGCTTGAATATATGAGGATGAACTACTGCAGGTTTTCTACTATACTGCCGGGTCGTTGAATGAATAGAAGGTTGTCTGACCCGCTGGAAGTGGGCGCGTGCTTGTCCTGAACATGTGTGTGAAGGTCTGCAGTAGAACACGCCTCATATTCGCAAGCGGGGCACGCCAGTCCTTCGATGACGCGGATGGAGCGACATTGGGACGACTGTTTGTTGGACTTGGACGGAAAAGAGATGAGGTCAGCCATACTCCCAAAGTAACATTGAATTCCCAGCCAGCAATGAAAACAATCACTCAGTTTTGAATGCTCTTCACTGCCGCTGATGATCGATTAGCAAGCGCCACGATGTCACAGGGTCGCCACGACCCGAACCGGGTGATGAATATCACCGATACGAGTAGCTGACTCCTCATCCGGGTCAACAACCGCGAGGCCATGTACGTCGCCACGATGAAATTTGAAATTGGCTAATCCCGATTCAGCGATAAGACGAACAAGAAAGGCGTATACACTCGCCCATCCCTGTCTACCAGCCTCGCACCTAACACCCGGCACATTTCCTCGCCAGTTAGCGGACGGTCACGAGGAATATCAGCATATTCGTCTGGTATCTCCTCGATGTTCATATCAATCTCCACGAAATCTACATTCGTCCCAATGCATTCGTTCTCCTCAATGGGAAAACGATAAAGTTTCCGGTCCGGGTCGCACGCATCACGGAAATGACGCCATGTCCGTTTGTAGGGGCGTCCGTCATCACCGATAACGCACTGGCATGACTCGCGAAGGTCGTTGAAGCCAATGACGCCATCTCTGAGGCTGACCTGAATGGTATCCTCACCCGGTTGACTGCTGTGCTCCTCTTCCCAAGGGCATGAATACAGGTTCCAGAGGCCGTCTCCGGCACAATCAAACCCAGCGATTTTGCCAGCCTCCGAGTATGCTTCGAGGGCTTTCTCCATCATCCAATCTTCGACTCGGGCATCGCCAATCTCGATGAGTTTTCGCTTACGTTCCTCACGCGCGGGAACTTGTTCAGCGACCTTCATCAAGGATTCTAGGCTTGTGGGCTCCACAGGCTTGGGCGTGGTGATGACGCCTGACTTCCAGTAAGGGGTATCCGTTTGTATCCCTTTTCTGTTGTAGCTGCCGTAAAACCTCGTCATACGGTTAGCATCTTTGAGCACGTCAATTTTGCACACACCCGGAACACTGAACGTTTGCTTGAGGTACAACTGCACGCGCTCGACCAGAAGCTCGTTTTCTTCAGTAAGGGCGAGATTGGGAAGGCGATAGATAAGGTGCCAGCCATTGCCAGACGTAGACACGATAGGGTCGGCGAAGCCAACGCTGTGGAGGTACGCGATGATGCGGTCGCGAACTTCGGCGGACGCTAGTTTTTCAGCTTCGGTTGCCACATCCCCGTACTGCTGATGCACCTTGTTGATTGCCTTTTGTCGTGCATTGATCATGGCTTGCGTTGCGTTTGCTGGAAGCTTAGGTATTTTGGCGACCTCGACATCGACGCGCTTTACTGTATCAATGTCCACCAGCAGATTATGGCGGCAGAGGACGCTATCTCCTTTTAGGCTTTCGCCTTTTTCAAGGCAATTAGTGACAGCGACCTTCGCGGGGTCTGCCGGATTGGTGCAGATGTAGGTAAACTCGACGTCGTCATCATCAATCTCATTTACTATCAGCGCCAGCTTTTTAAAGTTATCGAAGTTTCCGGAGAGCACTATCCCGTCGGACTTCGATTTCATTCGGACGCACACAACATGTTCGTTCTCTGTAAATAAGAGCTTGAGATTTCGATAGAGTTCTCGTGCTCTCTGAGATGCCGCGTTCACGGCTGGAACACGACTACCTTGGAGTCTTTTGGATGGTTCGCAGTCGCCCGGCACAAAGCCTGACGCCGCGACATTTGGATGGATGTCGCTCATTTCCTGTACCTTTTTCTTAGTTTCCCTTTTCATTCCCGTTGAGCCACCTCTTCTACTTTGGAAAAGGGCGGGGAAGCCGGAAATGAGAGCCTCCCCCTTTTAAACCCGGCGCGGCCACGCCGGAAGCGCGTACTGGGTTCGTACGCGCTCACCTAAGAAAGCCGTAGTTTGGAAATCTTTGCGGCGCTACACAAAAAAGATTTCTTTTACTGCTGCAGCTAAAACATCGCGACCGCATCGCTCAGGTCTGCGACCCACCTCTCCCAGAGACTGCCAAACGGCAATCCACGCTCGTACTCGACGCGAAAAGGCACGAAGATATCCACTGGCATCCAATGAAATGTCTGCTGAAGAACATCTCCGGCGAGGATGACCGTCTTGTCGTTGTACTTCAACCCATCCCCGTAGCTATCGACCAGAAATAAAACACGCGGAAACTCGTTCGAGACCTCGTACAGGTGAATGTCCACGCTCTCGGCATACAACGAGTTGACAAACCTCCGTGCCGAGCCAGCTTTGTGAGACAGAAAGCAATCCTGCACGGGCCGGAAGTCGAGTAGCGAATACAGGCGTGCGGACGTCTCGTTGCGGTTCTTGCGATACTCGTTAGCGTATGAACGAATTAGTTTTTCGGAAGGTTCCGTGAGGCGCGCAGCAACGAGGTTCATTTCTTTTTCCTCCGTGGCCAGCACATCGACGACGTAAGTATCAACTTGGTTTGCCAGACGTTTTTCTCGCAAGGAGCTGGTTGCAAGCACGTCCAGTGAATAATCAATCGTGTTAGTCATATTTTTCCTTTTAGGGGGAGCGCTGATAGTTTGTAATTCGCTGCCCATCCTGCCTAGAAGGTAATCCCAAGTTTTTGTTTGAAAAACGGATCAAGTCTGGATTTTGGAACGGGAGTTGAACTGGTTTGTCGAGGAGGCTACTTAGTCAAGAAGTACTGATGGAGAGCGTCCAGCTTTGATTTCATTTCGTTATACAGTCGGGGATGTTCCGCTCTGAACGTTGCGAGTTTGCGGTTCAGATCAGAGGGTGCCCACGATTCTCCAGTGCACGTGTTGGCCACTTCCGCCAGCACATTTCCGGGTGCGATGATGCTGCTTCGTGCGCGTAAATCACCGCTCGCCCTGCGCGATTCTTTAAGTACCCCTTTGACTTTCGAGCTACGGAGCTTCTTTGACCTTGCATATTGGGATACATACAGGGTGAGATATAAGAGTCCCTTGGACTTTAGGAGCGTGGTCTCCATCGGCGCAGTGTATGCACCAGCCAATTCCACAATCCACGTCAGGGAATTTTCAAGGAGGGCGAGAGCGTCCTCAGAATGCTCCAGTTTGGTCATTAACCCCGCCGGAACCGGGAATCCTCCGGTGTCAGCCACCAGCAACAGTTCACGCTGGTAGCGCTGGATCAGTTTTCGAGTAGCTTTCGCGTTATTGACTACGGCTTCCATGTCCTCGCGGGTTGCGAGTTTTTGTTCATGTCGGTGAAGAGCGTTGTCCTCTCCTTGTGCTCTTTTGTCAGGGACTGACTTCCAGCCTCCCCCGGAGCGAATCCTTTCCGCTTCGGGGCTCAGTTGAGCGATGCAAAAGTAGATGACCCGGCGTTGGCACCCTGCCGCCACTAGTCGGTCGACAAGACTCTCGGTTTTGCGTCGGCTATTCCGGACAAATTCTGGGAGCTGATCCGGGGCGGAGCACTCCTCCTTCCATACGCCATTCTCTTCCCAACATTCAATCCAGTCGTCGTGGAGACCAAGACGCTCGGCGAGCAGCTCCTCGCTAATTCTCTTGCGATTGGTTTTCTTTCCTTGGGTCGCCATACCAGAGACCCCATTGTAGCTGCTGTCTTTGGCTCTGAATCAAGTCCCGCTCAGCAATCGGGAGTTGTTGTATTTTTCGGACTGCCGCCAGCACTGATTATGGGGGCATGAAGCTCGGGCACAAATCGGATGCAAACACTCTCAAGGAGCATGGTATCGTTGTGCCCGAGACGAGCCCCGGTTATCCGCTGAAAGGAGACATTGAGCGGATGGCCCGAAGGCGATACCAAAGCCCGAAACCGTTTCGGGAGGGCAACTGGTGGTGGATCAATCCTTGGCAGGACGTGATCTTGGAAGGATTGCAGCCGAAATGCTTCGTCCCATGAATCAGGGACTGGAGACAGTTGGTTCAGCCATGTTGTTTGGTGCTTACGTCGAAGGCACTTATCGTTCAGCCGTGATGCCGTTACTGGCATCCACGACCAGAAGCAACTACAACCATAATCTTAATCGGTACCTGCTACCTATTTTTGGTGATGTTCCATTGCGAGAACTAAGCACATTGACGCTGCAGAAATATTTCAGCAGCTTAAACGCCAGCCATGCTTCCGCAAGCAAAATCAAGGATGTCTTTGCCAGCGTTCTTAGCAGTGCAGTCCGGTTCGGGATTATTTTGAAGAATCCACTTGGCGGTGTACAACTGCCGCCGCCTCGTACAGGCAGGAAAACGAAGGCTACGATCACCCCTGAGCAGTTTAATCAGCTTGTTGATAGCATCGCGGAGCCTTACAGCACGATGGTGTATGTTTGCGTTCTGGCGGGACTCAGAGTGAGTGAGCTAATTGGTTTGAAATGGGAGGATGTTCATCAGGATGCGTTGACGATTGATGAACGCTTCTGCCGCGGCGACTGGGGGTGCCCGAAGACAAACGCCAGCGGTGCAACAATAGGAGTTGATGAAAGCGTGATAGAGCGGATTCGCCAACTCAAGGGAAAGAAGACGACCATCAACTGGGGAGGGAAGGGAGCCAAGAAGACGTTTGATCTTGTCCCGTCTGATGCACCCGGTGATCTCGTCTTTCAGTCCCTGCGGAAGGGCGCACCGATGTCCGACCACAACATACTCACCCGACACATTAAGCCCGTCGGGCGTAAATTGGGGATCGAGTACGTAAATTGGCAGGTGCTACGTAGGTCCTATGCTACGTGGCTGGTGCAAGCAGGCGCTGATCCGAAAGCGGTTCAGGGCCTAATGCGCCACTCTCGTATCGGCACCACGATGGATATCTATGCGCAGTTCGTGCCCGAATCGCAACGACGTGCGGTTGGGCAGCTAATGCAGATGATCACCCAATGCCTCGCCGCAGCAAAGAAAACCAAAAGCGCAGCGGTGAACTGACAATTTGAATTGGAACGAACCGGAACGTGATTGAGTTTGGGATGGATTGTAAGCTGTTGATTTGTTTGGTGGAGCTAGTCGGGCTCGAACCGACGACCTCATCGTTGCGAATTCAACCAGCGAAGCGAGACACAGCGACACAGAAGAAGACCGAATGACATGGAAGGGCAGTGTTTATGCGGCTCCGGAGTATATTTGCTGCCCTTCACTTGTTACCGAGCGACATGCTCTGAGATGGCCAGATACCGGCATGGATGCCGGGGTTACGACACAAACAACGACACAAAACGTGGCGACACAGACCGCGCAGCTTTTAAGGTATCCCCAATTCTCTCGCGCCGAGCCCAGCCCCGCTCCTGCCGGGTTGCGGCTAATTCGTTATTGTTGACTCCTCATACATGGCGGGGCAGAAAAACCCTCTATAAGCAAAAACTGCTATAAGCACCCACTTCCTCTGCTGGCCTCAGATGGGCTGGCTGAAGACTTAGGCATCCCGTGGGGTGGGCACGGTATTTCTGGGTTTGGATCATCCCTATCTCTTCTTGCCGATCAGAAAAGTCCTCAGAAAATCAAAAAAATCAATTAACCCGCTTGGGTTAAAAGGGGTCCGCGGCGTCGATTCCAGCCGTTTTGAGTATTATCCAGCGTTCACCACCAGCGGAAAGCGGGAGCAAAATTGGTACTTTGGGAACGCCGAGGAAGTGGGGCGACCGGAGGGGGTGGTACTTTTAGCGCCGAAAGTCTTAATATTGGGAGCTGATTTTTTTCGTTTTGAAGATGTTGGCGGAATTCCCTCTTTGTCAGCCTGTAAGGGATGGGGAGGTCCATATAGCGGTCTGTGACTTGCAACAAAGATGAGATTGACGCCCTACCATGCACGGTATTTTGCCCACGAACTGACGCGTCGGTCCAGTTCGGCCTCTATTGATAGCCTCACTTCCGCTTTGGCTGATGCCCAAGTTGATCTCAATCCTCACCAAGTAGAAGCGGCACTCTTTGCCTTCCGATCACCTCTTTCTCGGGGGGCCATTCTGGCGGACGAAGTTGGCCTTGGGAAGACAATTGAGGCCGGAATTTTGCTTTCGCAGCGCTGGGCTGAGCGCCAACGTCGTTTACTTGTCATCTGTCCGGCCAACCTGCGTAAGCAATGGGGACAGGAACTCGCGGACAAGTTCTTCTTGCCTACAGCCATCCTGGAGTCGAAGACCTTCAATGAGGAACTCAAGCGCGGCAACCTAAACCCCTTTGACCAGCCGAGGATCATCCTCTGCTCGTTTCAATTCGCCAGAACGAAAGACGCTTACATCCGACAGACTCCTTGGAATCTTGTAGTCATCGACGAAGCTCACCGTCTTCGCAACGTTTACAAGTCAAGCAACAAGATCGCAAACGCCATCAAAGTGGCAATTGCCGAACGACCAAAAACGCTACTTACAGCGACACCCCTGCAGAATTCATTGCTGGAGCTTTTCGGGCTGGTCAGCTTTATTGACGAGTACACCTTCGGGGATCTGAGGAGTTTCCGTAGTCAGTTTTCGCGGATGAGTTCGCCGGAGGACTACCGAGCGCTCCGAGAGCGTATCCGGCCAATTTGCCAGCGCACTCTTCGTAGGCAGGTGCTCCCATATATCAGCTACACCAACCGTCACGCGCTTGTGCAGGAGTTTATTCCCAGCGATGACGAGCAAAAGTTGTACACCCTCGTATCGGAATACCTGCAATCTCCACGGCTCTACGCTCTTCCGGCCAGTCAACGCCAGTTGATGACGCTTATTTTGAGGAAGCTGCTGGCATCTTCGACCTACGCCATTTCCGATACATTGCTCGGGCTAGCCGATAAACTCGAATCTATCGAGAAAACACAAACTGCTCTCGACACGCCTCCGCCTGAAAGTCTGGGAGACAATTTTGAATCACTTCCAGAGATCGAAGATGAATGGTTGGAAGACGAACCCGACGAGGATGCTCCACAAGCGGGGACTGCACAACAGCTATCTCCCGAACAACTGGTCGAGCTTCGCGCCGAGAAAGAGACACTGCGTGAATTCCATGAACTCGCCAAGAGCATCCAGAAGAATTCCAAGGGCGAAGTTCTGTTAAGCGCTCTCCGAAAAGGATTCGAGGCTGCTGGTCAAGCCGCCTCCGCACGCCAGAACGGAGCATTGCAACAGAAGGCCATTATCTTTACCGAGTCCCGGCGGACACAGGAATACCTGCTCCGGCTTCTCGAAGGATCGGAGCTTTCGGGAAAGATCGTTCTTTTTAATGGCACAAACAGCGATCCGAAGAGCAATGAGATCTACCGCAATTGGTTGAAGCGGTATCAAGGAACGGATCGCGTTACTGGCTCGCCAACGGCCGACAAACGCGCCGCCCTTGTGGAGTATTTTCGTGACGAAGCCAGCATCATGATCGCCACCGAGGCTGCGGCGGAGGGCATCAACCTTCAGTTCTGTAATCTGGTTGTCAACTACGATATGCCGTGGAACCCGCAGCGTATCGAGCAGCGGATTGGACGCTGCCACCGTTATGGTCAGAAGTATGACGTTGTAGTTGTCAATTTCTTGAACCGAGCCAACGCAGCAGATGTTCGCATATACCAGATTCTTGCTCAGAAGTTCCAGCTCTTCGATGGAGTCTTTGGCGCGTCCGATGAGGTGCTCGGCTCAATTCAGTCGGGAGTGGACTTTGAGAAACGTATTGTTTCGATCTACCAGCAATGCCGCACTCCCGAACAGATTGAATTCGAATTCGACGCCCTGCAAAAGGAACTGGAATCGGAAGTCTCTCAAGCACGCTCCATCGCACAGGAGCAGTTGCTTAACAACTTTGACCAAGAGGTCATCGAGAAGGTTCGCGTCGAGGCTAGCAATTCCCGCAACCGCTTCGAGGAAATGCTCTGGAAGACGACCTTCTTCTATCTCCAGCCATATGCTCGATTCGACGATGCAGACCATAGCTTCCACCTAGAACGGAACCCGTTTCCCGAGGAAGTCATTCATCCGGGGCCGTACCGAATGGGCCGCAACATCGAAGACGCGAACATCTATCGTGCCGGCCACCCTCTGGCGCAGCGCGTGCTTGAATGCTGCCTTCACCTGGATACGCCGTCGGTTGAACTCCGCTTCCAGCTCAGCAAGAGCGGCAAGCGCCTCTCCATCCTGGAACCATATCTCGGGCATTCCGGTTGGCTGGTCTGCTCCAAGTTCACGGTTGAATCCTTCGAGCCCGAGGAGCACATCCTCTTCGCCGGGGTTCTTGACAGCGGCGACCCGCTCGACCCGGTCGCCTGTTTGCGGCTCTTCGACCTTTCCGCCGACGTGAGCCAGCCGGTGCTGCCCGTGTCCGTCCACGCGCTTGACGAGCAACTTGACGAGCGCCGGGCACGGGTTCTCGAAGAGATCGGTCTACGCAACAACAGTTGGCTCGATCAGGAGACGGCTAAGCTCGACCGCTGGAGCGAAGACCTCAAATTCGGTCTCGAACAGGAGATCAAGGATCTCGACCAGCAGATTCGTGAAGCAAAGCGTGCCTCTGCCGCTGCCGCTACGCTCGAAGACAAACTCGTTCAGCAGCGTGCGCTGAAGGCGCTCCAATCCACCCGCAATCAAAGGCGGAAAGACCTCTTCGTTGCACAAGACCAAGTCGAGGACAAGCGTGACGCTCTTATCGCCGACATCGAGGCACGCATGGCCAAGGAACAAAAAGAAGAATTGCTTTTCCACATTCGCTGGAGCCTGACATGAGCACATTTACGGAACCTACGATCATCTGCCCGAAATGCAAGGCCGAAATTCCTCTCACAGAATCACTCGCGGCTCCTCTGCTTGAGGCAACGCGCAAACAGTACGAGGGGAAACTGTCTCAGAAAGACAAGGAGATCGAGCAGCGCGAAGAAGTCCTCCGCGAGCAAGAGAAGAAGGTCGCTGAGGCCAAGCGGAAGCTCGACCAGCAGATCGCCGAGCAGGTTGCCGAGCAAGTGAAAACCGAGCAAGCGCGGATTGTTGCGGAGGAAGCAAAGAAGGCCAAGCTCGCCAGCGCGTCCGAGATCGAGGCGAAGAACCGCGAAGTCGAAGGGCTCAAGGAAGTTCTCACTGAGAACAACCGCAAACTAGCCGAAGCTCAAAAAGCGCAGGCTGACGCTCTCAAAAAGCAGCGCGAGTTTGAGGATGCCAAGCGTGAACTTGATCTGACCGTTGAAAAGAGAGTTAAGGACAACCTCACCGAAGTACGCACCCAGGCCAAGAAGGAAGCCGAAGAAAACGAGCGGCTCAAAGTTGCAGAACGAGATCAGAAGATCGCATCCATGCAGCGCACGATTGAAGAGCTGCAAAGGAAGGCTGAACAGGGTTCACAGCAAACCCAAGGCGAAGTTCAGGAACTTGCGCTGGAGAACTTGCTTCGTGCGAAGTTTCCTTACGACACAATTGAGCCTGTTCCCAAAGGAGAGTTCGGGGGCGACACCATTCAACGGGTGGTCAGTCCGGGAGGAGTGATGGCCGGAACGATTCTCTGGGAATCGAAGCGCACAAAGAACTGGAGCAATGGTTGGCTTGCCAAGCTACGCGACGACCAGAGGGCGGCACAGGCCGAAATCTCTGTGCTCGTTTCTCAGGCGCTTCCCGACGGAGTTGAAACCTTCGAGTTCATCGAGGGAGTCTGGGTTACTCACCCGCGCGCCATTGCGCCTATTGCAATGATGTTGCGCAACACGCTGATCGAAGTAAACAACGCCAGAATCATCAATGAAGGCCAGCAAACGAAAGCGGAGATGATCTATCACTACCTCACCGGACCGCGCTTTCGGCAGCGTGTTGAAGCCATTGTAGAGGCGTTCTCGTCCATGCAGGATGACCTCGATAAGGAACGCAAAGTCATCACGAAGCAGTGGGCCAAACGGCAGGAGCAGATTGATCGCGTAATGGGATCAACAGTCGGGATGTACGGAGATTTACAAGGTATAGCTGGAAAGTCCATTCAGGAAATTGAGGGGCTGGAGTTGCGCGCCCTTGGCGCAGGGGCGTCAGGATCGGAGACACTGTGACCGCTAGCGGGATAAGTCCGCAGAAATCGTCACCTCTTCACGAGATTCTTCAGTGGTCGTCATTACGTCCTGAGTGGCAGAGTGATGCTTTGCGGCGCATCATCGAGAAGGGCAATCTTGACGCAAATGATATAGATGAACTTGAGCGCATCTCAAGGGCCAAGGTGCAGAACGCGGCAATCAAGCCGACACCGATTGTAGCCAAACCACTGACTAAGGCGCACCTCCCCTCGGGGCCCGGAGCTTCGGTCGCTGTATCCCTGCTCTCTTTGAATGACTTGAAGAATGTCAGTCGCCTTCCTGACGGCGTTAGTCTCCCGCTCGGAGTCGGAGACGGTTTAGTCGTTATTTACGGAGGAAACGGCGCGGGTAAATCGAGCTATGCAAAAGTAATTAAGAAGATGTGCAGGGCTCGGGGAGCTAGCCCAGAAATCAAGTCAAATGCTTTTGCATCGGTGGTGAGTGCTCCATCTATCACTGCGAACGTATCTTTCCGAGTCGGAACAACTCCTGCGCAGTACGCATGGAGTAATGGGACTCCTGCTGATCCCCGGCTCGCAAGTGTTTTCGTATTCGATGCCGCTTGTGCCCATCACTATTTAAGCACAGATAGCGAAGCGTCATTCACGCCTTACGGACTAGACGTCCTTCCGAAACTCTCGAAGATCTGTGACATCTTGAGCGAGAGACTGGGAAAAGCAATCGACAACTGGAATGGACAAATAAACGGCGCGAAGGCCAACTGGAAGTATGATGCTGCAACAAAGGTCGGTCAATTGATTCAGCGCTTGAACAAGGCCACAAAGTCCAGTGATGTATCTGCGCTGGCCACGCTCACCCCGACCGAGTTGCAACGGCTGACTACTCTGAAGGACGCGCTCAAGTCAGACCCGGCGATGAAGGCAAAACAAACAAGAGCTGCCAAAACTCGTGTGGAGACCATTCTTCAGCGCTTGACTAAGACATACAACGCTTTGTCGGACGTTGAGATCAAGAAGGCGCAGGACCGGTTGGCAAGCGCAAATGAAACGGCACTGGCTGCGCAGAACTTTGCCGCAGGTCAGTTCGACACAACCTTCTTGCAAGGAACGGGCTCGGAACTCTGGCGTCAACTTTGGGAGGCCGCCCGCGAATACTCTGTGACCGAAGCCTTCCCAACTGAGGAATTTCCTCCAACCTCCCAGGATGCCCGGTGCGTGCTTTGCCAGCAGCCCCTCCTCGACGATTCTAGGAGCCGATTCAATAGATTCGATGAGTTCTGCAAAGATAAGAGCCTAGAGCTTTCGGCTGCGTCAGAAGCAGCGCTTGCTCAAGTAATCACAGCATACAAAGCGTTAGCGGACTTGAAGCCTGAATTACAAAAGATCGAGGCAGATATTTCGATTCTTTCAGAAGACGAGGTCGTAAGCGTCAAGAATGCTGTAGATAGTGCAGACAAGACGCTGCATCAACTTACTAAAAGCCTCAGCTCGCGACTGTGGCAGTCACCTGCAGAGCTCTTGCCCTCACCCGAGCATATTCTCCAATCTGCTATTCAGACCTTGGAGCACAAGGCCGCGACAGAAGAGTCGGCGAACGATCCCGCGCGGAGAACGTTACTTGAGAATGAGCTTAAAGAATTAGAAGCAAGGGCGTGGCTTTCTGGGGTACATGCTGACGTTTTGAAGCAGATCGAATGCTACAAGATCGTGGCAGAGCTTGAAGAATGCAAAAAAGACTTTAATACGTCGGCTATCACGACCAAAAGCGGAGAGCTAAGTAAGGTATTCGTCACCGTTGCTTATAAGCAACGCTTCGAGCAGGAAACCAAAAAACTTGCGCTCAATACACTCAGTGTTGTCCTTGAGGACATAAAGGGCAAGAAAGGTGTCACTCAGTTCGGCATACGCTTGGTGAATGCATCGAGTAGCAAGGTAGCTGAAATTGCAAGTGAGGGTGAACATCGCTGCGTAGCGCTGGCGGCCTTTTTGGCGGAACTCTCTCAAGCTTCGCATCAGTCGGCTTTGGTATTTGATGACCCTGTTTCATCACTCGATCACTGGCATCGCCAAAAGATCGCAGAACGTCTCGTAGAAGAATCGGCAAACCGTCAGGTCATTGTCTTTACGCATGAAGTTATCTTCCTTAATGACCTAATATCGCTTGCAGAAAAAGCGGGGCAGAATCCGCACATTTTGACCCTCGAATGGGATAAGGGAGCGCCCGGAAAATATCTGCAGGATGTCCCTTGGGATCACAAGAGGCCACTGGACTGTCTGAATGCACTTGACCACGACCAAGCTACAATTGCCTCGCAGTGGAATCCACAACCTAACGCTGCAAATATCGCTGCGATGCGAGATGCCTATTCTCGGTTCCGCTCGACACTGGAAAGAATTGTTGAGGCCGAGCTTCTCGATGGAATCGTTGAGCGATTTCAGTCCGAGGTGAAAGCCGGGCGCGTGAAGTATCTAGCCGGAGTAACACTGCACGAAATCGACGAGACAAAAAGACTTCTTCAGAAATGTCACAATTTGACAAACGCTCATGCCCCTTCCAGCGTAGCGATTCCTGTGCCGGATGAACTGAAACAGGATCTTGCAGATGCGCGGCAATTAATCACCACAATCAAAGCCCGGAAGAAGACAATCAAGTAGAGACAGGGTGGGGCAATAGTGAACAACAAAAAGCAGAAACTGGAACTGACGTGGATTGGCAAGGAGAACCGGCCGAAGCTGGAGCCGCGCATCTTGCTGGAGGACCCGGAGAAGAGCTATCACGCGAAGCAGCGCGTGACGAAGAACGACATCTTCGACAACCGGCTGATCTTCGGCGACAACCTGCTCGCGCTTAAGGCGCTGGAGCAGGAGTTCACAGGCAAGGTGAAGTGCGTCTTTATCGATCCACCCTACAACACGGGTTCTGCTTTCACTCATTACGATGACGGAGTTGAACACTCCATCTGGCTTTCGTTGATGCGAGATCGACTGGAGTTGATTCGTCGTCTGCTCTCGAAAGAAGGATCTTTGTGGATCACGATCGATGACAATGAGGCCCACTACTTGAAGGTGCAGTGTGACGAAATCTTTGGGCGCTCGAATTTCGTCACATCCTTCGCTTGGGAAAAGGATCAGGCTCGTCACAATGACGCATTGATTTCAAGCGCACACGACCACATTCTGCTTTACGTTCGGGACTTCGATACATGGAGAGGCGTGCGGAATTTGCAGCCTCGTGAGACGAAGGGTGATGGTCGATATAAGAACCCTGATGATGATCCGAGAGGAGAGTGGCTGCAAGGAGCCTGCAGTACCGCAAAAAGTGGAAGTGACAAGAACCGGTTTCCTGTCAAGCTACCATCAGGGCGAACAGTTGTGCCCCCTGCTGGAAACTACTGGCGATTCTCCGAGGAAACGCTTCGCATTGCGAGAGAGGAAAACCGTGTCTATTTCGGTAAAGACGGTGATCGCCTGCCGATAATTAAGACCTATTTGACGGACGTTCAGGGAGGGTTTGTTCCAAAGACTTGGTGGCCAGCAGACGAGGTCGGCTCGAATCAGTCAGCGAGACGCGATCATTTGCGAAAATTGCTGCCGGACGTTGAGCCATTTGCAACGCCGAAACCGGAAGCCTTGATTGAGAGGATCGTTTGGATTGCCACAAACCCTGGTGATTTAGTACTCGACTCTTTTGCTGGTTCCGGCACGACTGGAGCCGTTGCTCAAAAGATGGGTCGCCGCTGGATCATGGTCGAACTCGGCGAGCACTGCCACACGCACATCGTTCCACGCTTGAAAAAGGTCATCGACGGAGAAGATGAGGGCGGCATCACCAAGGCAGTTGATTGGAAGGGCGGCGGCGGCTTCCGCTATTACCGGCTTGCTCCCTCGCTTCTGGCGGAGGACAGCTTCGGCAACCTCGTCATCAACAAGCAGTACAACGCCGCCATGCTGGCCGAGGCCATGTGCAAGATGATGGGATTTGCTTACGAGCCGGGAGAATTCTACTGGCAGCAGGGCCACTCGACTGCGAGCGACTTTATCTACGTCACCACGCAGACGCTCACGCGCGACCACTTGGCCGCACTCAGCGAGGAAGTCAACAAGAAGCGCTCGTTATTGATTTGCTGCTCGGCCTTTCGCGGCAAGGCGGATGCCTTCCCGAACCTCACGATCAAAAAGATTCCTTCGGCCGTACTGCACAAGTGCGAGTGGGGCCACGACGATTACAGCCTGAACGTTGCTAATCTGCCGCAGGCTCCGGAACTCGCTTCCGCATTGGTGGCCAATGAGCCAACCCTGGAACCTAAGCACGCGAGAAAGAGGCGAACACGGCCGGACGACATGCCAAGCCTCTTTGAAAATAACGGCGACGGAGGTGCAGAATGAGCGCGGATAGCAAACAGCAACTTTGGGCCGTATCAAACCGCTTGAGCCTTCGTGCGCCGCAGCGTGAGTCGCTGGAGATTCTCGACAGAGTCTGCGACCTGCTTCCGCTGACCAAAGAAACCGACACGGCGCAGGCATTGGAAGCGATCCGCTCGGCGTTTCCTTCGGTCGCGGATTTTGAGCGCGATTTCCCGTCGCTGTGCTTTGCCCTTGCGACGGGAGTGGGCAAGACGCGCTTGATGGGGGCGTTTATCGCCTATCTGAATCAGGCATGGGGTATCCGGCACTTCTTCGTGTTGGCTCCGAACCTGACCATCTACAACAAGTTGATCGCGGACTTTACGCCCGGCACGCCGAAGTATGTATTCCAGGGACTGTCGGATTTCACAATCGAGCCTCCAGAGATCATCACTGGCGACAACTACGAGAGCGGGCGCGGAATTCGCTCGGCAGATCTGTTTGGCGAAACCGGCGTTCACATCAACATCTTCAACATTTCGAAGATCAATGCCGAAGTCCGAGGCGACAAGGAGCCGCGCATCAAGCGCCTCCGGGAATACATCGGCGAAAGCTATTTCGAATACCTCTCAAAGCTAGACGACTTGGTTCTGCTGATGGACGAGTCGCACCGATATCGCGGCAAGGCTGGGATGCGCGCCATCAACGAGCTGAGGCCGATCCTCGGACTGGAGGTTACGGCTACGCCGCAGATCGAGAACGGCGCAAACCGGACGACGGACTTTAAGAACGTGATTTACAGCTATCCACTGGCTTCTGCTCTGCGTGATGGTTTTGTGAAAGAGCCCTCCGTGGCTACCCGCGAGAACTTCCGCGCAGAGAACTACGATGAAGGCGCACTTGAAACACTGAAACTTCAGGATGGCATCCGTGTCCACGAGCACGCCAAAGTGCAGCTCGATATTTACGCCCGCAATTCAGGCAGGCCGGTCGTCAAGCCCTTCATGCTCGTAGTCGCCAAAGATACGAATCATGCAAATGATCTGCACAAGAAGATCGAGGCGGATGATTTTTTTGAAGGCCGATACAAAGGGCACGTCATTACGGTTCACTCGAACCAAAGTGGCGAGGAAAAGGACGAAACGGTTCAGCAGTTGCTAAGCGTGGAAGATCCGGCCAATCCGACCGAGATCGTCATCCACGTGAACATGCTGAAAGAGGGCTGGGATGTCACCAACCTTTACACGATTGTTCCGCTGCGCACCGCGAACTCGAAAACACTCGTCGAGCAGTCCATTGGACGCGGCCTGCGACTGCCGTATGGAAAGCGAACCGGCGTGGCGGATGTGGACCGGCTGACGATTGTGTCGCACGACCGATTCCAAGAGATCGTGGATCACGCCAACGATCCGAACTCGATTATCCGCACTGGTGTTGTGATTGGCCGCGAGATTCCCGACACGCCAACGCTGGCCGTGACGATTGTTCCAACGATTCAGTCTATCCTCGGCATTGCGCCGCAAACTATCTCTAGTGGAGCAGGGACGGCAGCCGCTCCGGCGCGCGAGCCCCTGTTCACGACAGAAACGCAGCGCAAGGTTGCAGAGGCTACGCTTCAGGTGATCCACCGTGATTTTGAAGGACTTCGCCGCTCTGCGGATTTAACCGATCCTGCGACTCAGCAGAAATTGGTTGCGAAAGTCATGGAAGAGATTCGCCCTGTACAGCCTGAATTGGCCGGAATTGGCGAGCAAATCGACGTTCAGGCAATTGTCGATAAAACAACCGCTGCCTATGTCGAAAACACCATTGACATTCCGCTTATCACTGTTGTTCCGTCCGGTGATGTAACGGTCGGCTACAAGGACTTCGATCTGGACTGCAGCAGCGTGCACTATCCTCCAGTTGCCAAAGACTTACTGATCCAGCGATTAACGGATAACCAGCGTTTTCGTATCGTAAGCGGTGACGGTGTGGTGCAGGAGCCGCGATTGGAGAACTACATCGTCCGTGGACTGATCGATATGGATGACATCAGCTACGACGATCATGCGCAATTGCTCTACAAGCTCGCTGGGCAACTCGTTCGACATATTCAATCGTACTTGTCGAACGAAGAGGATGTTCGCAATGTTCTGCAATATCACCAAAGCGAACTCGTCCGTCTGGTTCATACGCAGATGAATCAGCATTATGTCGAAAAGGCAACGGAATATCAGGTGACGGTCGCCAGAGGATTCCAGCGGCTCAGTTCGAGCAGCGCGGAAGTCGAACTCGGAAAAGGGGCATGGAGCTTTAGGCAGCCGGTGGAAGACAAGCTCTATATCCGCAGCCTGGTCTTTACCGGATTCTCGAAGTGTCTGTATCCGGCAGTGAAATTCGATTCCGACCCGGAAAGGCGTTTCGCAACAATTCTTGAAGATGATAACGATGTGCTGAAATGGCTGAAGCCGTCGAAGGACCTGCTCCGGATTCAATACGCCGAGGAAGACAACTACAATCCGGACTTCATAGTTGAGACGAAGGACAGCCGTTTTCTATGCGAGATTAAGAGGGCCAGTGACGTTGAAACTTCGAATGTCCAAAAGAAAGCACAGGCTGCTACGCGATGGTGTGAGCGAGCATCGATTGTGAGCGATAAGCCATGGCGCTATGTGCTCGTTCCACACGACACGTTACAAATTAATCGAACGTTCCGAAGTCTCGTAGAGCAATTTCGATGAGGCACCATGTAAGGTACCGGGGAAAACAGTGACGGCTCTTCTGTTCTTTCGTGGGAGGCTCGGGAGCCAGCGTCCACTTGTTGGACTCCCCCCTGTTCCCGCTGCTCGTAGCATAGTCATCGACATGTGTGAATCTTTTCGGCAAACCGCAGTAAAATGCAGCCATGAGCATCGAGTCACTTCGCAAATATCGCGGCAGGAATCCCAACGGCTACTTCGAGGACCTGCCCGCTGACGTGCGCTTCCGCGCCCGCCGCTGGCTTGCCGAGCTGCTGGAACGCAGGAAGCGGCAGGGCAAGCCCACCCCACAGTGGACCTTCGCCATCCTCGTAGGGCAGGCCAAGCGCCTAGCCTCGCAATCCAAGGAGGAGCGCAGCGCCTGGGGCCGCTCCATGCTGGCTAAGCGCGGCGGCTACGCAGTGCAGCAACGCTACCGCATAGAGGGAAAGCATCCTGCGGCAAAGGCTACCAAGGGCCCCTTAGCAAAGCAGCCAGCCAGGCAAGGGGCTGCACAGCCATGCATAGCAAGCAGCCAGCGCCAACCCAGCGTCTTCTTCAACCTACCCATAGGCTTCTAGCAGCGTCAATTCGCGTGGGACAGGGCGCGCCATTTGAGTAGGCGCTTGATAATCTCCTTAGCAACGGCATTTGTGGCCCCCTCGTCCGTTACGCGATGCTTTCGTTCAAACTTGAATATCTCTTTTCCCGCAGCGTCGAACACATCGGCCCCAGCAACGCTGAAATTCTTACCGCTACCGCCCATATGTTGCCCGGTGGCGAAGACAATCCTATAGTCATAGTCCTTCTCTACAGCCTCGAATTGCAGCCCGTTATCTTCACCGTGCGATTGCAGCTTGCCCAGGAGCATTACTTTGTCGAGTTCGGTAGCCTCGATCTTGACCTTGAGCACGGTGCTGGAGGACTTGCCCAGCGTGAAGCTGCTCAACATCAAAACAGCACACAGCAGCACGACAATTCGTCTAAGCTTCACCGTGTTTTCTCCTTTGACATCAAATCCGCTCATGGTATCACCTGAGAGCCCTGAGCCCTGAGCCCTAGCGGAACAGCGGCTCATGCGCCCTTTTAGCTGCTACTGTTGGCAACAGGGCAGGTAATCATCAAGCGGACAGCTAGTTCGCGCCATTCGGTATAGCCGCCGCAGTCGAATGCATTCTTGTTCGTTACCTTACGGCCCTCGAAGTGCAAATACTCATGGAGAAGCAAGGCTTTCGCTGGCAACTTAACGGGAGTACTGTAAGTGTGCGACACCCGGTCTGATTCCCAAGGGATGAACCGCATGAACTGGTCAGAGCCACAACATAGCTAATAGTGCGAGAAGCGCAACCGCAAAAGTTAGCCTGCTCATGTCTCGAACCTCGTTCAAGACGTTCATAAGAACGCAAACCTAGAAGCGGCGTTGTAGGGCAGCGATCACGCAAACTAAGCAGGTTGCTTTGCTCCTTGGTGTAGTCGCTGAGGAGTGGTGTAGTAAACGTAGTGGGCCAAAGCGGGGATGGGCGGGCCTTTGGGCTTCTTTCCGGCCTTCGTCTATCGCTACCTCCCTTATCCCCAATTGGCTACTACAGCTACTACAGAAGGAAGGATTAACAATCTAGAGCGCGCTTCGTTCACTGCGCGTAGCGAGCTAGAACCTCTTTCAGGAAAGCGCGTTTTATGACGTAGCAGAGTCGCGGTCCACGGTCCGTTCGGTGGCTTTTTTGGGGAAAACCGTAGTGGCGCAGGGCTTCGGAGATTTCAAGTTCAATGAATACTGGCTTCGTCCCGTTTGGCACTGCGAGACGCTCGGCGAGAACACTCGGCTGCTCAATAAGCTCTTCCCCCTCCATGATCGCGAGAAGATCTTTGAGAATTTTGATGTGTGGAGCGTAGTTGTTCTTCTCTTGGCGGGCAGCGGCAATCGCCTCGCTGAAATCCAATCGGGCACGCTCTCGCATTTCGGGGTTGTCCTTATACGCGATCTCCAGAACAACGGCTAACGGTTCCGATACGTCAATCGTCCTGTCCCTGAAATCCTTCAAATAGGGCAATTCTGCTTCGTTCATGGACTCGTAAAGTTCGGCCACCGCTGCCCGGTGCGTCTTAACCCACTGCTCAATTTCTTTTTTCAAATCCGCCGCTTCGCTCACGAAACGCCGTCCCCGAATCTTTTCACGTTGCTCTTCTTTGGTCTGGCGAACCATCTCGACAAAGAAGGTCCGGTCCTGCGTTGTGTCACTCAGGATGTCGCGACCGATGCCCGCAATGGCACGGGGAGCATAAACCGGCCACTTGCGCACCGTGACTGCTCCTGACCGCTCTTGTTCACATCGGGATGTCTGGCCGTCCTTTTGGAAACCGGCATTGAGAATATTCTTGAGCACACCGATGTCAACCCAACCGTCGCATTCATCCAGTAACTGTGTGTGTCCTTTGGCCGTGCGAAAAAGTACTGCTGCCGTTGGAGCACAGTCAATGCCCGCCGATTCGTATACCAGCTTGTCGAGAACCTCTAATAGCCGCGTTTTCCCAGAACCCTTTTCGGGTGAATGGATAAACAAATAGCCCATGTACTGGAACTCCCCGTGCAAGTATGTGGCTATGATCCAGAGCGCAACCAGGAGGTACATAGACTGCGTTCTGAGAAATACGAATCGCTTTACGAAAGCTATAATGCGGTCCAAAATCGCTGGACTTGCGGCCACGACAGGAGGAGTAGTTCCGGTCGTAGCGTGTTGTTCTACCTCATTGGCGGGCATGGAACGTTGCTGACTTAATACTGTTTGCGTGCTCATATGGTTTCCTTCGCAGGCTTGGGCCGTGGCAGTGCGCATGTCTTTCGCGCAAGAAGCCATGCTTCTAGATCATCCTCGGCAACCTTAACGAACCTTCCCACATGGATGACCGGGATCGTCTTCTTCGAAACTTGCTTACGCCAGAACGAAAGGGTCATCCCTGTACGTTCTGCGGCTTGTTGGAGATTCAAAAGTTTCATCGGTGCACTTGACCTCAAGTGTCAATATGTGCCATTGCTGCCATTTTGTCTGGAAATGGAAAGTTATTTTAGAGGAAAGCGCACTGACCATGGCAGACCAGGCACATCGGTAGCACTTACCTTTGAGGAAAGGTAAGCGGTGGAAACTGAGGAAGCTGAAAAAAACGATTGTCAGAGGCGCGTACGCTTGTCCTTGCTGATCAGGGTGTGGATTCGGCCACGATACTTGGGGTTCCGGTAGGCGGCAGCCCAGGTCTCGACATCGTCCCACTTCTCCGGCAAGGGGACGCCCTCTTGATCGAACACAGCGCAAAGGTGTGCTGCATTGAGGTCGCGGTGGCATTGTACTAATGCTCTTCTTCTTGCAACGTCCGGCTGCGGTCTACATGCGGGGCGTCGTTGAGGTTTCTGTAAACCGGGCTGGGCGGTGTCGGGCAGTAAATTGCGGCGCACTATTTCCAACCTAAGTTTGTGTTCAATGCTGCGGAGCACGCCTAAACGAGTACTCACTGCCTGGTCTTCAATCCAGTTCACTCCACTCAGACCAGCCGACACACCCGCTCGGGGTGAAGCTCCCTCCAAAAACTCAAGGTGAGACTTCGTTTCTTGAAACCGCTGTTTTAGCTCTGAATCGTTTAGTGCTGCCAAGTGGTCTGGAGCCAGGAGAAGGAGAAGGTGCGACGGCGCGGCTGGAATATCCAGACGGGATACCTGATTCTCAAAGTGCTTCCCAGCAGCATCGAGCAATTCAGGATCATCGGCATCAATACGACGCTCGACCTCTTTCCGCAAGTCTCTTACCTGTTTACGCCAGTCGGCCGTCCGCTCTTCGGGCCGCGTTGTGTGTAGCTCATCCCATCGTGTGAGCAACTGTTCAGCAGTCAATCCCCTGGCTGGATTCGACATACACCTCCCACGTGGCAACCCCGGTTGCCGAGAGTCGGCAGTCGGTCCGGGATGCGTCCGCCTTTTCGGGAGCTATCCTAGCCAATTGCGGGCCAATTCTACTTCTACCGCGACCGGCAAGCCAACATAAAAAAGAGAAACCTTACGTTAGGTTATGTCATCTAAAAACTATATGGAGAAGCAACCGCCCGAAGACGCCCGAAGCGCCGCAAGCCTTCTGGGCAAGCGCAGCGCCGAAGCGCGGGCCAGAAAGTGGGGCAAGCAGGAATTCAAGCGCCGGATGCGCGAGTGGGGCAAGCTGGGCGGGCGTCCGAAGGGAAGCGGAAAGAAGAAAGATGGTGAAGAATGAGCGTCTATCAGCATGGTGGCAATACTGGCACAAGTCCAAATGGACGGTGAAACCTGCGGACGGAGGCAGCGAAGATTCCTAAGTCGGCGCGCACGTTCAGCACGAGGGAAAACGCGCCAGAAGGGAGAGCAAAGATGGCCCTCACAAAACGAGGTAAGACGTGGCACACGCAGTTCTTTATCGACGGGCAGCGCTTCCGGCAATCGCTGGAGACGACCGACTGGCGGGAGGCGCAGTCGAAGGAGAAGGACTTGATCGCGGCGGCGAAGGCAGGGAAGATTGGGCCGGTGCGGGCGGGGATTGCGAGGCTGACCTTCCGCGACGCTGCAAAGCAATACCTTGAAGACCGGAAGCCGAGGCTGGCGGCGCTGAGTGTGCGGACGGAGCAGGAGCGGGCCAAGCAGGTGAACAAGGCGTTCGGGGATGTGCCGGTGCATCGCATCACCGTGGCCGCTGTGGCGGAATACATCCGCAAGCGCAAGGCGGCGAACATTGCCAACGCGACAGTGAACCGGGAACTGGACCTGATCCGGGGAGTGCTCAAGAAAGCGAAGCGCTGGTATCTGTTTGCCGATGAGATCAAGCCGCTACCGCTGCACCAGAGCATAGGGCGGGCGCTCGGACTGGATGAGAAGGCGCGGCTGCTCAAGGTGGCGGCTAGCCGTCCGGAGTGGCAGAACGCCTACTATGCGGCGCTGCTGGCCCTGAATACCACGGTGCGCGGCTGCGAGTTGAAGGGGCTGCGCTGGCGGGATATAGACCTGATCGACAAATCCATCACCGTGCGCCGCAGCAAGACCGAAGCGGGGCTGCGGGTGATTCCGCTGAACTCTGATGCCTACGCGGTCCTGTTGGCGCTTTACAGCCGCGCCAAGGCGCTTGCGAGTGGACGTCCAGAAGACAACGGCGAAGTGAAGCCAGAACACTACATCTTTGCGGCCTGCGAGTCGGGCCATGTTGACCCCGCTCGGCCACAGGGAGGCTGGCGCACGGCATGGCGCACCCTGACGCGGGCCGTGTCCTGCCCGAAATGCGGGCTGCTACAGAATCCGACTGAAGGGAAGTGTGCAGGCCAGGAATGCGATGCGGTCCTGAAGGACGTGAAAAGCCCGTTGGCGGGGCTGCGCTTCCACGACCTCCGGCACCATGCCATCACCGAGCTTGCCGAGTCACAGACCAGCGACAGCACGATCATGAGCATTGCCGGGCACGTCTCGGCCAAGATGCTGGCGCACTACTCCCATGTCCGCATCGAGGCGAAGCGCAAGGCACTGGACGCGCTATCGACGGGACGGCTCAAGATGGAAGATTTCAGGGATGGTGGCGGGGGTTACGACACAAAAAGCGACACAAAATCAATGGAAGCGACTAAGGATGGCCTGCAAGTTATTGATTATATGGTGGAGCTAGTCGGGCTCGAACCGACGACCTCATCGTTGCGAACGATGCGCTCTCCCAGCTGAGCTATAGCCCCACAAACCTGGGTGTTTCGTTCCTTTACTCCGCAATAATATCAGCCGCTCGCGGATTCGCCAAGAGCGCTGAAATCGCGAGCCAGTGCAAAACTCACATTCTATTCGAATCGGACCGACTCGCACCTCAGAATCGAGTGTTTCCGAAAGTTCGCATCATCCCTGTTCGGAAAGTCACTGCGATAGTGGCTGCCGCGACTCTCCAGCCGCGCCAGCGCCGAGCGTGCAATTGCCAATCCGCTCTCGGCAATGTTGCGAGCCTCGGCCCGTTGCCGGCTGGTCGGCGCCGGTAGCAAGGCAGAAATCTTTTTAAGCCGTTCCACAGCCTCGCAGAGTCGTTCGGCATCGCGCACAATTCCCACGTTGCTCCACATCAACTGTTGCGTTTCAGACCGCAGCGCTTCGTCATCGCCGTCGCCGTAGACAAGTGCGCTTGATCTCGTGCTGGCGCTGTCTATTTTTTCTGGCCCAATTTCCTCGACCATGGCCCGCGCGGCGCGTGCGCCAAAAACCAGTCCCTCAAGCAGGGAATTGCTCGCCAGACGATTGCCTCCGTGAACTCCCGTGCAGGCAGCCTCGCCCGCTGCGTAGAGCCCCGGCAGCGAAGTGCGCGCGTTTAAGTCCGTCCTCACGCCGCCCATTATGTAGTGCGCTGCAGGACGAATCGGGATCAAGTCCCGCGTGATGTCCAGCCCGTGTTGCTGCAAGGTCTTGTAAATGCGCGGGAAGCGCACTTTGAGGTTTTCCGCTTTTAAATGGGTGACATCGAGATACACCATCGGCTCGGCCGCAGTGCTGATCTCCAACTCGCGATGGATCGCTCTGGCCACTACGTCTCTCGAAGCCAGTTCGGCCAATTCGTGGTAGTTCGGCATAAAACGCTCTCGCGCGCTGTTGCGCAGGTATGCGCCTTCACCGCGCAGCGCTTCGGAGAGCAAGAAGCGCGGAGCGTTCTCGACGTACAGAGCCGTTGGGTGAAACTGCAGAAATTCCATGTCGCTCAGCTCTGCACCCGCGCGCAGAGCCATCGCCGGGCCGTCCGCCGTTGCTACTTCGGGATTCGTCGTGTTGGCGAAGACCATACCCGCGCCGCCAGTTGCCAGCAGCACCGCTCGCGCCGTCACGGTTTCAATCCGTCCGTCGTCATACAGAATCTCAACCCCAACCACGCGTCCATCCTGCAACAGCAGGTCGCGGGCAAAGCCGAAGTCGCTGAAGTGAATACCACCGAGATCTCTGGCGTACTGAGTAAGAGTCCGCCCAATCTCTCGTCCCGTCGAGTCCCCGTCGGCATGGAGCACACGATTTCGCGAGTGTGCTCCCTCTCGGGTGAATGCGAGTTTCCCCGCGTCATCACGGTCGAAACGCGCTCCCCAATCAAGCAGTTCCAATACCCGCTGTGGCCCCTCGGTCACCAGAATGCGGGCCACATCTTCGTCCACCAATCCGGCTCCAGCCGCGAGGGTGTCGCGCAGGTGAATCTCCGGCGAGTCGTCCGGACTCAGCGCAACCGCAATACCGCCTTGCGCATACTGTGTGTTCGACTCGGAGAGCTCGCGCTTGGCCAGGCAGAGCACCGAACCATGCTGGTTCAGTCCAATTGCAGCCCTCAGTCCGGCGACACCAGCTCCAATAACAATGAAATCGTACGAAAAATTCATGAGAGTAATTCATCGTAGCACCTGCAAACGCCATACTTGCAAGCTTTGCGCGTTCAGCCAGTATTCACTGCTCCGCAATCTGGTCAGCTGTTAAGATGTTGAAGTCTTGATTTCTATACAGGTTAAAACCCGAACCAAGTTCTACTCCGTTCTCATCGAGCAGGAAATCTTGCGCTCGGCGGCCACTTACATCCGCGATGCTGTGCCCGATGCCAAGCATTTTGTGGTGGTTACGTCCGCCCCCATCCGTAAACACTGGGGCAAGATGCTGCTGGATTCTTTTAGCTCTGATGAAGCCAAGGTGGACGTCATCGAAATGCCCGACGGTGAGCGGTACAAAACCATGGCAACTGTCGAGAGCCTCTCAAATCAGCTCGTCAAGCTTCAAGCCGATCGCAAAGCCGTGCTTATCGCTTTGGGAGGCGGAGTAGTCGGCGATGTTACCGGCTTTCTCGCCAGCATTTACATGCGCGGAATCCGCTTCGTGCAGATTCCGACCACATATCTCGCTCAGGTGGATTCGTCCGTAGGCGGCAAGACTGGAGTAAACCTCAAGGCTGGCAAGAACCTCGTTGGCGCCTTCAAGCAGCCCGAACTTGTCCTCGTGGACCCGCAAGTGCTCGATACGTTGCCCGAACGCGAATATCGCTCAGGTCTGTATGAGTCGCTCAAAGCGGGTGTCATCCAGAATGCTCGAATTTTTGAGTTCATGGAGCAGAATCGCACTGAGGTACTGGCCCGGCATCCAGCTTCCCTTGAGTGGTTGATAGCTGAGTCGGTGCGCGTCAAGGCAGATGTAGTTGGGCAGGACGAAGAAGAGCATGGCCTGCGCAAAATTCTCAATTTTGGACACACAATAGGTCACGCCCTTGAAGCTGAAACGACTTACAAGACATTTCTTCACGGAGAGGCCGTAGCCTGGGGTATGGTAGCGGCGGCAATGATCGCCGCAGGTATGCACAAGACCTCGCTTACGATTGCAGAACGAATCATCAGCCTGGTACTGGCCTATGCAGGGCTACCGCAGGTTTCTTCGCGCCCAAAGGCAATTTTCCGCCGCCTCGCCAGTGACAAGAAAACTCTTGGCGGCAAAGTGCATTTCATCCTCCCGTGCGATATCGGTCAGGTGGTAATTGCAACGGATGTTCCTGAAAAAGCCGTGCTTCACGCAATGGAGGAGTTGCGCAGTCTCTCAAAGAGATAGGCAACCTGTAGTTTCAGAATGGAATGATCAAAATGGACGAAAGAGAACAGGTGCCTGACAGCGACAATCCATCGGGCTCAAGTGGCGCTCGCGTCGAAGCCGCGCAGGACCAAATCGCCGCCTCGAAAGCCGTGCGCCAGATGTTCTCAAACATCGCGCCCCGCTATGACCTGCTCAATCATGTGCTTTCGCTCAATGTTGATCGCTACTGGTGGTGGCGCACTGCGCGGCGCTTCCGGAGCATCCTCCGGCGCTCTGATGCCTCCGTACTCGACCTTTGCTGCGGAACCGGTGACATGACTCTTGCGCTCTTTCGCCAGGCTGGTTCCGGGGGTGCCTGCATCGTAGGCGCGGATTTTGCACACCCCATGCTCTGCCGTGCGGCCCGGAAAAGTGCCGGTCTTCCGCTGCATTGGGTCGAGGCCGATGCTCTGGAGATGCCGTTCGCCGATGCTCGTTTCGACCTTGTCACTTCCGCCTTTGGCTTTCGCAATCTGGCAAATTATGATGCGGGCCTTCGCGAAATCCGTCGCGTTCTCACCGCCGGAGGCGAGGTGGCCATCCTCGATTTCGGTGAACCCAAAGGATTGCTCGGTAAGATCTATCGTTATTACTTTCGATGTGTTTTGCCTGCCATCGGCACCGTGCTGTCGGGAGTCAAAGGGCCGTATGCTTACCTGCCCGCCAGCGTGGCGCGTTTTCCGCAACCGCAGGAAATGCTGTCCCGCATGAAAACCGCCGGTTTTGGTGAGGTGAATTACACGCCTTATACCTTCGGCATTTCCGGCGTGTACTGGGGTAAGAAGTAGCGGAGGACATCTTGTGAACTGGCGCAGCTCAATTTGCCAGAGTTGACCGCGCTGCTTGCGTCAGTTTCCGCAGGCGGCCTCAGCCGCCTCTGTTTTTGCAAAGCTGTCCCGCAGCGCTGCTTCCGTCGAGTACTGGATCACCTTCTCGTAATCGCTTCCCAATAGCTCCCGAAGCTTCTGCGTGCTTGTCGTCTGGGACCCTGTCAGGTAAGAAAGCGCGTCCGGCGGCACCGACAAGACTCCTCGATTGCACAGCATAGTGGTTATTTTCGTGCACACCCATTTCGAGGGCAACTGCCTGATGCGCATCTGCGCGATCTCTGCGCATTGCGAAATGCTGAGGGGAGAGCCCGATCCTGCCACGTTCAGCGTCAAAAGTTCGCTCTCATCGGGTGCGGTCCTGCGCAGCAGCCACGTAATCAGCCGTGCCATGTCGTCCACATGCAAAAACTGAACCAGTTTTTGCGGAGACCACTCTCCGGCCGGTAAATACGAAAGCAGGGGCTTCTGCCTGCTCCTCGTTTTCTTCTCCATGTTTCCGATTGCGAGGGCGTGTCCGCGAATGGCGTTCAGCAGATAACTTTCAACTGTTGCACCGGCGTACGTTGGCGACCGCAGCAGATACGTGTTGCACTTGCCCATGCTGCCAGCTCGCATCCGCACTACTCCATCCGTCTCTGTCTTGTGATTCGCCTGCTTCAGCGGTCGAGCACTAAGGGGAGTGTCTTCGTTCGTCGTCTGATTGGTTTCTGCCCCATACACCGCGACGCTGCTCGGATAAATGAATTTTCGAACATTTCCGCCGTTCCGGTTTACCTCTGAAATTGCTTCCATCACCCTGGCTGTACCTGCAACGTTGATTTGCCAAATATGCTCGCGGTCGATCACGGCAGTGCGAAGCGGCTCAGTCACAAACGCCAGATGAACTACTGCTTCTGCATTGGTCTCCCGCAGCACCTGCACCAACTTGACGCATGAGCTTTCGCGACCGAGGTCAAGCGGGTACAATTCGATGTCAGGTCGTCCCGGAACTAGGGATAAATCAACACCTATGATCCGATACTCAGACAAGCGCGGCAGTAATCGCACGCCCAGATTTCCGGAGATTCCTGTTATGAGAATTGTGGGCCGCGAGTCGTTCAATGCTGAGCCTCGATCCTAGCTGCGGTATCGGAAGGCGAGGTTGAGTCCACGAGACCTTCTCGGAAGGCAGCAGTTTTCAACCCTGATCCTAGCACAAGCAACTCGCCCGGATTGAAAAGCATCCTCGCCCTTGGCACCGTTGTTCGGTCCAAGATAATCTCAGTATATGGTCAGCGCGACGATCGATTCCGAAGTTATGCGTGCGGAGAAGCAGCAGGTTGCACGCAACAGCGTTACGGTCGCCGTCATCATCACGGTTTTCAAGTTTCTTGTCGGATTTCTTAGCGGCAGCCTTGGCATTATCTCGGAAGCACTGCACTCCTCGCTCGATCTCGTTGCCGCAATCGTGACCATGGTTTCCGTGCGCGTCAGCGACTTGCCTGCTGATGCTCATCATCAATACGGCCACGGCAAGGTCGAGAATTTTTCGGCGTTTATTGAAACAGGTCTGTTGCTCATCACCTGTGCGTGGATTATCTGGGAAGCAATTCACCGCCTGTTTTTCCGCAGCGTGGAGATCGAACCAAGCCTCTGGGCGGTGCTGGTCATGAGTATTTCCATCGTGCTTGATTTCTGGCGTTCGCGAGCGCTCCAGCACGTTGCAGATAAGTATTCCAGCCAGGCATTGCATGCCGATGCTTTGCACTTTGCTACTGATATCTGGTCCAGTGCGGTCGTCTTAATGGGTCTCGGCTTTGTTTGGGCCGGCCGCCATTACCAGATTCCGTGGCTCGCCAAGGCCGACCCTATTTCCGCTCTTGGTGTCGCGGGAATCATCATATCGGTCAGTTGGCGCCTCGCACGCCAGACGCTAGATGCCTTGCTTGATGCCGCACCCAGTGGGGTTCGCAATGACATTATTGCTCAGGTCGGCAGCGTTCCTGGGGTGCTGGGAGTCGATCGTGTTCGGATTCGCAAAGCCGGAAGCCGTTACTTTGCCGATATCGCGGTGGGCCTGGCCCGCAATGCGACCTTCCAGGCATCGGATGCTGTTGTCTCGGAAGTTCGCCAGCGTATTCATAACCTACTGGGCGACGCCGATGTACTGGTTAATGCTATTCCGTACGTACTAAAGTCCGAAAATACCTTCGATCGAATCCGCGCCGCGGCCCTGCGCAATAATCTAACTGTGCATGACGTCAGCGTGCAGGATCTCGAAGGCCACATTCATGTCGAGTTGCACGTCGAACTTGACGAAAAGATGTCGCTCATCGCCGCTCATGATCGCGTTACCGCGCTTGAGGCTGACATCCGGGCGCACACTCCTGAGATCGCCTCGATTCTCACTCACATTGAGAGTGAGCCAGCCACGATTGAGACCAGTGATGCAATCATGCGGGATGAGGGACTGGAGGAAAAGCTCAAGGCCATCGGAGAAAACCTTCCCGATGTGGTGGATGTTCACGAGATCATCTTGAAGCGCGTGCGCGGTCGCACGTTTCTCTCTTGCCATGTGACCATGCGGGACGATCTTCTGCTTTCGCGTGTGCATGACGTGCAGACCGAACTGGAGACAAGGTTTAAGCTGGTGGCGCCGGAACTGTTTCGCGTGTTGATTCATCCGGAACCGCAGACCGATAACCGGCGTTGATTTCCAGCGCAACTTGGATTGGCTATGATCGTTTTGTCAAGGCCACCGTTTTCAGGTCACATTCCGGATCGCTTCCCTTTGCTTCCTACGCTCTCTGTAACGAATTGCGTATCTGAAAGTATCTTTGCGCGTGTTCGACATCTATTCGAATCTGTTCTTTCAGCGCTTCTGTACTGGGAAACTTTTTTTCCGCGCGCAGACGATGCAGAAAGCTCAGCCGGATCGGGGTGTCGTTTGACAAAGCGATTGGATGAAAATTCAATATGTAGCTTTCAATTGCAAACGAGTCCTCTCCAAATGTCGGACGATTGCCGACGTTTGTAACTGACTCGAAGCTCTCGCTGTTGATCGTCATCTCCGTCACGTAGACCCCATGAGATGGCGTCAACTCGTCGTAGCGGGCCAAGTTAACCGTGGGAACAGTGTACTTGGAGCCATATCCTCGTCCACGCCCGGGGTTGGAATCAATACTGAATGGACGTCCCAGTAAATGCCGTGCTGTTTCAACATTGCCCCCCAGTACCGCAGCGCGAACGTGGCTGCTTGAAACCGTCAATCCGCCCCGCATCAGCGGCTTGTGTGCCACGACGGTGAAACCGAGCTTATGTCCAAACTCGCGCAATCTATCCATGTCGCCTTCCGCCTTGTGTCCAAAGCGAAAGTTAAATCCCTCGTGCACCTCGACAGCGTGCAACTTGTTGTACAGAATTTCCTCCGCAAATTCGAATGCCGGCATCAGAGAGAGATCGCGCGTGAAATTAAGTACCACCACAGCATCCAGTTCCAACTCGCGCAGCAGTTTCAGCTTCGTCTGAAGCGGAGTAATCAGCGGGGGACCACCGTGCGGACGGAGAATTCTGGTCGGATGCGGATCGAATGTCACTAATACGGCGCGCGCTGCCAATTCCTTGGCGCGCCTGCAAACGGAATTTATCAAGTTCTGGTGAGCGCAGTGGATGCCGTCGTAGTTGCCGACGGTAACCACTGTTGGCCCGAAATTCTCGGGAATATCTTCGAGGGAATCAAATACCTGCAAACTCAGCTCTCCAGGTCAATTTCGATACGCAAGCCGTCGTAAGCCAGTCGGACACCTGATGGCAGTGTCTTGTTGGTCGCTTCGTGTGGCAGATGATGGCTGATGTGCGTAAAGTAAGTCTGCGTCGCTCCAATGCGCGCCGCAATTTTTAATGAGTTAGCAACCGTCGAATGAGTCGGATGCGGTTCATGCCGCAGTGCGTCAAGAAACAAGACGTCCACGCCCTGCAGCATCTCAATCGAGCTATCCGGCACCGTGCTGAAGTCCGTTAGATACGCGAATCTTCCGATTCGATAACCGACAATTTCAGAGTCGCCGTGCATGACCGGGACCGGCTTAACCTTCACTCCCAGCAACTCGAAGGGAGCAGTGAATTCGCGCACTTCAACTTTTGCAAGCCCGCCGTATTTGTAATTATCGTCAAAAATGTACTTAAAAATCGATTGCAGAATCTGTGCTGTATCCGGCCTTGCATAGAGCGGAATGCGCAATCCGCCTGTTAACGCCGGATATGTCAGCGGACGCAAGTCGTCGAGCCCCAAAATGTGGTCGGCGTGGCCGTGTGTAAACAGCACTGCGTCCAGCCTTTTGATGTGTTCGCGCACGGCCTGTTCGCGGAAATCCGGCCCGCAGTCAATCAGAATTCGATGCTCATCCCACTCGATCATCACCGAAGGCCGGGTGCGCCGGTCGTGGGGATCGTTCGAGTGACAAACAGCGCAATCGCAGCCGATTGTGGGCACGCCCATTGAGGTAGCGCTGCCCAGTACGGTTACCGTTCCCCTCATCACTTCTGCGGAGCCCCCGGTGTGCCAGTAGTTTTCTGTTTGGCAATCAGGTTTACGATTTCCATGTACGACATCCGAAGCTGAAACAGCATGTTGCTCAGGACGGATTTCTCATGGTCGGTTAAATTTCCTTTGGTTTTCTCTTCGAGTATGGAAACCAGGTCGATCATCTGGCGTAATCCCACAATATCGACTCGCCTTTCCTTCCCGCCTTCCATTGCCCCTGCATAGAGCATTGCGGTCTGTGCCAGCAGGTCCAGCAGATGAACGAACTCCATTTTCTCACCGCCAAACACCCCGCGCTCCTTTTCGGCGTTGTATCCGGTTTCGGGAGGCGGCGTCTGAGTAGAAGCTCCGGAGGGCTCTTTCTCTGGAGTGGGTTCTGGCTCCGGTTTGGCCGCAACCGGCTCTGATGGGGCAGTCTTGCTCTGTTCTGCGGCGGGGGGCGCTGGTTCCGCCACTGAATCGGGGCGGGGCTCTCCATCCACGCTGAACTTGCGGCGATCCGTCACTACAAAGTCGGACTTCTTCTCTTTTTCCATTTCACCCTTTCTACGGCAGCACAAATGAATTCTTAAAATTGAATAGGAAGCGGTGTAATTGTTGCCGGGCTTCCGCCTGCATAAAGCTGTTCATCCTTCGGTATGGCCTCGCGCCTCAGGTACCCCAGTGCAATGCTTCGCGAAACTCCGTCCACGACAATATTGGCACTGCTTGTAACTTCGCCGATCTCTTGTTCTCCCGCCAGCACCTTGCTTCCGCGCTCGGGAGCTTTGCCTTCGACGATTAACCCGGAAAACTGCCGGTGCACGTGTCCGCGGGAATGAATTCGCTCTACAATCTCCTGCCCAATGTAGCAACCCTTTGCGTGATGCAGCGCATACGCCTGTCCAGTCCCCTGCGGAAGCTCACGCTCACCTGTATCGATGCCTATGCGCGGCAGTCCCAGCAGTATCCGCTGCCACTCCAGAGCCTGCGCTCCGACGGCCTGCCCGCCCGCTGCTATCAGCGCGTTCCAGAATGTCTCCACGTTCTCCGCCGCCATCCAGAGTTCGTGCCAGTTCCTGACTTCAATCGGGTCGCGCACCAGCGAGAAACCCATTCCTTTCCAGCTTCCATCCAGCACCTGCCCCGGCGCTGTCTGCCCGGGGTTCAACCCTGCGCTTCTCAGTACTTCCTCCGCCCGTGGTCCAGCAACGCCGATCGACGTGAGCTTGCCGCTGATGTCGCCGATCTCCACGTCGTCCATGATGATGTATTGTTCAAGAAATTCGCGAATTGACGCGATCTGCCCGACCTCGCTCTCCAGGATGTAAAACTCCCCTCGCTGGAAAGCCAGTAGATCGTTTTGGATGCGGCCCTGCGCGTTCAATATGAAATTGTAATTCCCAGAATCTTGAGCGAGATCGCGGGTGTTATTGCTGACCAGTCCATTTAGCCAGCGCACCCGGTCTTCGCCGCTTACCACCAGTTTTCCACGCCAGCCCAGGTCGAAAACTCCGCACCCGTGCCGCAGAGCGTTCAGTTCTTCACCTGGCGAATTGAAGCGCAGTACGGTCTCAGCGCCCGCATATTCACCGGTCACTGCCTGCAAGCCGAACTTTCGTCCAAGGGTATTCATCGAAGTCATAATCGAAAATGCCTTCCGAAGCACCGATTATAGCGAACCTCCATGCTTCGTGGCGCAGGCTCGGCGAATCCAGCGTATGCGGGATTACGGAAACTTCTCGCAATGTTAATCTTGGCAATATAGTCCGCTCTACAAAGGATTTAGATGAAACGCTTCTGCAAATTGTTCTGGCTAATCCCGCTGGTTTTCGCGCTGGTCTTCCCAGTTTCTGCACAACAGGAGCAAGAAGCCACCGCCGAGCATCATGTCACTAAGGCCGAGGCCAAAGAACTTTTCCGTTCCGTCGACGAGATTCTCAAGTTTGCCAGCGAGCACACCGGGCTTCCCATACGTCACTCCGTTAAAAAGAAGCTGGCCAGCCGCGAGGAGGTCGCAAAGTACATTGCGGCCCGATTGAAGGAACAAAGAAACAGAGAGCGCTTTGATCATTCCGAAGTTACGCTTAAGAAGCTCGGACTTATTCCTCGCGACTTTAATCTCCGCCCGTACTTGCTCGGCCTCTACAAAGAGCAGGTCGAAGGGTGGTATGACTCGCACAATAAAACCGTTTATCTGCTTGACTGGGTGGCTCCCGAACTTCAAAAACCCGTTATGGCCCACGAACTCGTCCACGCCTTACAGGACCAAAACTTTGATCTCGAAAAATGGATGAATGTTCGCAAGGATTCGACGGATGAAACCGAGCAAATGGCGCTGGACGAGCAGCGCCTGGCACGCCAGGCTGTTGTTGAAGGTCAGGCGATGATTGCCCTCTTTGACTATCAGCTCGCCCCAATCGGAAAAACCGTCGAGAGCGCTCCGGAACTCGTCGATTCGATGAAGTCCGCCATGATCGACGAAGGGGCCACGCCCCTGTACGCCAAGGCCCCTCTCTACCTGCGCGAGGCCATGCTCTTTCCATACACCTATGGCATGGATTTTGTTCGCGCGGTGCTCGCAAAGCGTGGCAAGCAGGCCGCGTTCGCGGGAATTTTCGAGCACCCGCCGGTCGACACACGTCAAATCATGGAGCCTGCCACCTACATATCAGGCGAGCCCCAGCCCGAGATCAAGTTCGTAGCTCTCGATAAAGTTCTCGGCCCTGACTGGCGACGCGACGATTTCTCCGGCATCGGCGAGATCGACCTCCGTGTAATTCTCCAGCAGTGGGGCGGCCCGGAACCCGCGAAAAAACTGACGCATGCCTGGCGCGGTGGCTATTACATGACCCTGAGTAACGAGAAAACGCCAAAGAACGCACCGGTCTCGCTGGCATTGGTGCTGACTCTCGCATCGCCATCTGCGGCGAATGATTTTGCTCAGATCTACGGATCTGCTCTGTCGCAACGTTACAAGTCAGTCAAGCCCGCAAGCTCCCCGCGAGAGTGGAATACAGAGGAAGGTACGATGCGCCTTTATATCAACGGCTCCAACGCTATTGCGCTCGAGTCTTTTGCTGCGGAGGACGCAGCAAAACTCCACGATGCCATTGTCATGAGCCTTGCAAAGCCTGATTAAGGTTTCGCTCGCGCGCTGAAAACAAAACGGGTGCCCATGTTCGCGCCGCGTTTTTTTGCGGCGATAACCCGGGATCAAAGAGCTTCTCAAAATTGTCTTGCTCTTGTTCTCAACCCATTACTGCGCCCTCGCCTTAGCCTCCGGTATAATCAGCTTTTCCGGTTAATCTTTTTCAGCAGGAGATTGCATTGGCACAGGCAGAGATAGGCATTATCGGCGGTAGCGGCCTTTATTCCATGAAGGGTCTGACCGACATTCGCGAAGTCAAGCTAGAAACTCCCTTTGGAGCCCCCTCGGACCCCTACGTCCTTGGAAACCTTGCTGGACGCAAGGTTGCATTCCTCGCACGCCACGGACGCGGCCATCGTATTCTTCCTACCGAACTGAACTTCCGTGCCAATATTCACGGTTTCAAACAGCTGGGCGTCGAGCGCATCCTTTCCGTTTCAGCCGTAGGGTCGCTTAAGGAAGAACATAAGCCGACGGACTTTGTCGTTCCTGACCAGTTTTATGACCGTACGAAGCAGCGCGTTTCAACCTTCTTCGGAGAGGGCGTTGTTGCCCACATTGCTTTCGGTGATCCCATCTGCCCCGAACTTTCAGCTATCGTCTCAAAAGCCGGAACAGCGGCTGGCGTGGTCACGAAAAAAGGCGGCACTTACGTCTGCATGGAGGGTCCTCAGTTCTCCACCAAGGCCGAGAGCAACGCGTATCGCGGCATGGGCTTTGACATCATTGGCATGACCAACCTTCAGGAAGCCAAACTGGCTCGCGAAGCCGAGATCTGCTACGTCACCATCGCCATGGTCACCGACTATGATTGCTGGCATCCCGGTCATGACAGCGTAACTGTCGAGCAGGTCGTCGCCGTCCTCAACCGCAATGCGGAGAACGCCGCCAATGTCGTGCGCGAGGCCGTAACCGCGCTCCCCGCTGGGCGTTCTTGCAAGTGTGGACAAGCTCTGGCCACTGCCGTCATGACTGCGCCTGAGGCGATTCCTCCTGCAACTCTCGCAAAATTGGACTTACTCCTGGGCAAGTACTTCAAGCCAAAGGTAGGTGCATAGCATGTCCATCCTCGTAGTTGGTTCCGTTGCATTCGACACGCTGAAAACCCCTTATGGTGAGCGCAAAAAGATTCTCGGCGGCGCCGCGACTTATTTCTCTCTGTCTGCCAGCTACTTCGCGAAGGTTCGGGTCGTCGGCGTTGTGGGAGACGATTTCACCCCTGAGCACGAAGCCGTTCTCACCCGACGCGGCATTGATATCCGTGGTCTCGAACACGCTTCCGGCAAAACCTTCCACTGGGGCGGCGAGTATGGCGAAAACCTCAGCGAAGCTAAAACCCACTTTACCGACCTCAACGTCTTCGAGAACTTTACTCCCAAGATTCCGACCGCTTACGACGACAGCAGATTTCTGTTTCTCGCCAACATTCAGCCTGAATTGCAGCTTGACGTGCGCCGCAAAATGCCGCGCGTTGCGCTCGTTGGCGGCGACACCATGAATCTCTGGATTAACATCAAGCGCTCCGAGCTTTTGGAGACATTGAAGGAGGTCGATATCCTCCTCATCAATGATGGCGAAGCTAAGCTCCTCGCTTCCGAGCACAGCCTCGTCCTTGCGGCCAGAAAAATTCTCACTATGGGGCCGAAGTCTTTGGTCATCAAGCATGGCGAATACGGCGCCACTATCTTTTTCAATGACGGTTCGCACCCGTTCCGCGCTCCCGCTCTACCGATAGCGGAGGTTCACGACCCCACTGGCGCAGGTGACACGTTCGCCGGAGGTTTCATGGGCTACTTAGCGTCTCAGCCCGAAATCACGCCCGCCGTTCTCAAACAGGCCATGTTCTACGGAGGCGTCATGGGATCGTTTACCGTCGAGCGCTTTGGTCCTGAACGGCTTATGTCACTTACGCGTGAAGAGATAGATGAGCGTTTTAATTTTTTCCGTACGCTCACTCATCTGGACTAACCGTGTCTGTTTCGAGCGGGACTGCATTGACCGTCCAACGCGACGGTATGAGGGAAGAACAGCGTGGACACCGAGGCGAATACCTCCTCGTGTCCACGCTTGCTTTTCTGCTCTCGGTTGTAGCTTTCGTCTGGTTCTACGAGCGTGGAGACATTCTCCTCTACGGCGATGCTGTCGCACATCTCAACATCGCTCGTCGAATTACTGACGCGCGAAATGCCGGATGGGATCAGCTTGGAACCGTCTGGCTTCCTCTGCCGCACCTGCTGGTAGCGCCATTCGTCGTGAATGACACGCTCTGGCGTACGGGCATTGGCGGGTCCATTCCGTCGATGCTGGCGTACGTCCTCGGGGTCACCGGAATCTTCCGCCTTGTTCGTACCCGCGCATCGTTGGCCTCTGCCTCTCTGGCTGCCGCGCTTTACGCCTTCAATCCGTCGATGCTCTACATGCAATCGACGGCAATGACTGAGTCCATCTTCCTCGCCGCTGTCATTTGGACTGTGGTCTATTTTGACGATTTTCTGCGAGGCCTCTTCGCGCCCTCTAAAAGCGCAATTTCATCCATCCCCGCATGGAAGGCCATCGAGCGCTGCGCCCTCTGCCTGGCGGCTGCTATCTTCACCCGTTACGATGGCTGGATCATCGCATTTATCGTGGGCATCTGCGCAGTGGCAGCCGCAGCGCACTGGTTCTTTCGGCACTCCGCGCAGCACGAGCGCAGACGTCTGTTGCGCTCAATGTCATCTTTTCTGCTGCTGCTCGCGCTCTGTCCCACTCTCTGGCTGGCGCACAACTACAAAAGCACAGGACATCCCCTCGACTGGTTCAACGGCCCTTACTCAGCCAAGGCCATTGAAAAGCGCACCTCACACCCAGACGACCCGCCGTATCCCGGAAAAAACAGCATGGTCGTTGCCGCAGAATATTTTCTGAAAGCAGCGTGCATGAACACCGGCGAAGGCTCGCGGGAGAAATGGCTGATCCTTTTGGCCGCAGCGGGAGTAATCGTAGCCGTGTGCAACCTGCGCCGCTTCGCCGCCATGTTCCTGCTCTGGATACCGCTGCCGTTCTATGCCTATTCCGTGGCCTACGGCAGCGTTCCCATTTTTGTTCCCGAATGGTGGCCATTTTCCTACTACAACGTGCGGTACGGCCTTGAGCTTCTGCCTGCGATAGCGGTTTTTGCCGCGATTATTCCCTGGGCCGTTTCGCGCCTGCGCCGCCGTGGCCTCACCGTTGCGGCAACCACCGTCCTTTTCGTTATCGCTTTCTTGGCCTTCAGTTCCTCTGCCTGGTGCTTCTCCAAGCGCTCGCAGAACCGCAACTTAGCCCGCAAGGCGATGATTCCCATCTGTTATCGCGAAGCCTGGGTGAATAGCCGTAGCCGCATCCAACTTGAAAACCAGCTGGCGAAGGCACTCTCGATGATCCCCGAGAATGCCACCGTGCTCATGTATACCAGCGAGTATGTAGGGGCCCTTCAGAAGGCGGGCATTCATCTCGATCGGGTCATCTCCGAATGCACGTACTACGCCTGGGATTCCGCCCGCAGCGCGCCTTTTGCCGGAGCCGATTACATTGTGACCGTCCAAGGAGATCCCGTAGCCGAGGCCGTGCGCATCAATCCCCGCGGCCTCACCAAGCTGATCATCATTCACTCCCAGGACAAGCCTCCGGTGACTATTTACAGCGGCTCTCGTCCATAATTCGCGTTGAAGGCGGGCTGAAGAGCAGGACCGCAACCGAGGCGCTCAGTAGCGGCCCTGCGATGCTGAACAAAGCCCTGCCAAGAGTTCCCGGCGCTCCGCCATACCATAAATGCATGGCCATCGCGGTTACTGCAGTAGCGGCCGTTGCCCATCGCCAATTTCGAGAGAAAACGTTCAGCTTGGGAATCGAGAGGGGCAGAAGCCAGACGAATATATACCAGAGCTGCCGATCGGCTAGTGAGGATAGAAAGTCGGTAAAGTAATCGAAATTCTGGTGAAATTGCGCTCCGAAGGCCAGTGGTGATTGGAGGACGTGTGCAAGTTGCCAGTGCAGCACAACCAGCGAAGTCAGTGTCGCCACCCAAGCAGAAATTGTGCAAATGCCGAAATACACCGGCCGGGCGAACTTGCCTCTGGACAACAGCCACCACGACAACGTGAACACGATCAGGAAAGGCGCATAGGACTCCTTCGCGAGCGCGCCCAGTACGCCACACACCGGAAGAACCCAGAACTGCTCCTCCAGAACCGCCCAAACCGCTAACATAAGGAAGCAGCCCTCACCGGCATCGACAAGCCCGGCAAGCCGCAAATTCGGAACAGCATAATTTACCATGTAAATAAAAGCCGAACCTAAAGCAATACTATAACTTCCGAGCTGCCGCCAAACTACAAGCACTAGCAAGGTTGCGGTTAAGGCTGTAAAAAAACGAGTCCGAGATCAGGAGACCAAACATTACCGGATCCCAGCTTCCGACCCGGCCCTTCGCCAGCCAATAGAACGGCTTTGCGACATAGGGAACAAGCACACGCATTCCCATGTGGTCCGTGATATCAGTCGCTGCTGGTCCTGTGACTAATTGAGCATAACTTTCGACATCGGCCAGAGCAGGGGTGGTCCGCCAGCTTGCGCGATTGAGAATCTGATATCCAAGCCCGCAGCAGACGAGAAAAAAGAATGCGAGTAGCAGCATAGCCCTCGTGTTTGAAAATCGGGGAGTTAGCTGCATTTGCTCTCCTTTGGCAGCCCTATACTCCCACCCGCTTTGGCAGAATCGTACCGATTCGTTTCATCTGCGCTCCCACTCCCCGCAGTTTTTCTTCGATCCGCTCGTATCCCCGGTCAATGTGATAGACGCGGTCGATAATCGTCTCGTCCTGCGCAACCAGCGCGGCCAGCACCAGTGAAGCCGATGCGCGCAGATCGCTTGCCTGCACCGCTGCCGCGCTCAGCGGGGTCCGGCCCCGCACAATCGCGCGCCGTCCCTCTACCTTGATATTTGCGCCCATGCGGCACAATTCCTGCGCGTGCATGAAGCGGTTCTCGAAAATGTTTTCGGTGACAATCGAGGTCCCCTCCGCCTGGGTCGCCAGCGCCATATATTGCGCCTGCACGTCGGTCGGGAATCCCGGATACTCTTCGGTCGTGATATCGGAGGCCTTCAATGGCCCTGCATCCCCCATTACCCGCACGCAGTCCTCGCCCACCCTGACCTTCACGCCGACTTCTTCCAGTTTATTGAACAGGGAAGTGAGATGCTTTGGGTCGCACTCGGTCAGCATCAGATCGCCGCCCGTCAGCGCCCCTGCCAGAATGAACGTCGCCGCCTCGATTCTGTCGGGAATAATCCTGTGACGTGCCCCGTGCAATTTCTCCACACCTTCGATCTGGATCGTAGAAGTCCCCGCGCCCGTAATGTGTGCTCCCATCTTGACCAGCAGCCTCGCCAGATCCACCACCTCGGGTTCGCGTGCGCAATTTTCCAGCACCGTCTCGCCCTCGGCCAGTACCGCCGCCATCAAAATGTCTTCCGTACCCGTGACCGTGATTTTGTCAAAAGCGTAGTGTGCGCCCTTCAGCTTCTTTGCCCGCGCCTCAATGTATCCATGAGCGTTGACGATTGTCGCCCCGAGTTTTTCCAGCCCTTTGATATGCAGATCTATCGGACGCGCTCCAATCGCGCATCCCCCAGGGATAGATACTCGCGCATAACCCACGCGCGCCACCAGCGGTCCCAGCACAAGCGAAGATGCACGCATCGTCTTCACCAGTTCATAGCTCGCCTCCGGATTGGCGCTCAGGTTCGCAGCACAGATCGTCGTCCGATGGTGTGCCCGTCCATATCCCAGTTCCACCTCGGCGCCCATCGCTGCCAGCAGCTTCCGCTCGGTTTCAATGTCGCGCACCTGCGGAATGTTGTCGAGAATTACGGGTTCATCGGTGAGCAGAGCCGCCGCCATTGCCGGTAGCGCGGCGTTTTTCGCGCCGCTGATTCGTATCGTACCCAACAGCGGATTGCCGCCGCGAATTACAAATTTGTCCATTAAACCAATCCCAAGAAGGAACTACATAGGATTCAGAGCTGCACCCTTTTGATCATTCTAAATGCACTTTTTAATCGAATGCGGTGATTGCCGCTCAAGTAAGGTGAATTCTTCAACTCACTCGCCCTCCAGTGCTTTCACAATCGCGTCGTGCACCTTGGGACGCACTTCTCTGATGCCCTGATTTCTGGAACTCGGCCACGTGCGGTTGGTCAGCAATGTAATCGAGAGCTTTCGTTCCGGATCGCACCACAGCGACGTTCCGGTGAAGCCTAAATGTCCGAACGACCTCTCCGATAACCGCGATCCTGACTGTGAAGGTGCTGAAGGCGTATCCCATCCCAATGCCCGCGAACTCCCCGGTGGTTCCAACTGCCGGGTTGTGAATAGCCGTACCGTCTCAGACCGGAAAACAGGCGAACCGCCCTCCAACATGCACTGCGCAAAGCGCGAGATCGATAGCGCATCACCGAACAGACCAGCGTGTCCCGCAACCCCGCCCATCGCACTCGCGTTTTCGTCGTTTACTTCACCCTGCACAATGCGTCGGCGATAAGCTGTATCGACGCAGGTCGGAGGAATGTCTTTACATCCAGGTTGTTGCACCGTAAATCTCAAGTTGAGCATGAGAGGACGAAACACCTCGCGCTCACAAAACACATCCAGCCGTTCGCCTGCAATCCGCTCCAACAACTCGCCCAGCAGAATGAATCCGATATCGCTGTACTCCGCGTGCGTCATTGGAGCCCGCTCCAGAGGAACCCGCATCGCGGCCTCTATCAGCGCCGCCCGGCCATTCGCCTCCAAATAGAACTTGCGATGTGCCGGAAGGCCGGCAGAATGCGCCAGCAGCATCCGCACGGTTACCGCCTCCCGCCAGGCTTTTTGCGGGAGCTTCGCGTTGGAAAACTCGGTCAGAAGCTCTGCGACCTTGCTGTCGAGTGAAAGTTTTCCTCGTTCATACAGCAGCATCGCCATTGAGGTCGTTGCCACTGCCTTAGTCAGCGATGCCAGATCCCACATGGTTTCCGGAGTTACGCTGGGCGACTCCACCTCGTACGTGAAATGCCCGAACCCGCGGCAGGCCAGCAACTTGTCGTCCAGTGTCACCGCAAGCGCTGCCCCCGGAAAAATTCTTCGACAGATAGCCTCTTCCAACAGGGCAAATGCAGCGGCAAAACGCTCTCCCTGTTCTCCCGTCGCATCCACCGCATTACCTTTTATATTTTGGCCTTCTAACTTATTCTTCATGTGTCACTTTATGTATTGCGCCATTTCCTTAAACGCCGCTGTGCCGCCCCGTTGCAGCAGCTCAAAAACCATCATCTCGGTCGAAGAGATTACGCAGCCTGCATCTTTCATCCGCTCCAGTCCTGCCCGCAGGTTCCACTCAGTTCGCGAACTCACGGCGTCGGAAGCCACATGCACCATGTATCCGCTCTCCAGTGCCCCGAGCGCCGTCTGTGTCACGCAAACATGGCTCTCAATCCCGCAAAGCAGCAGCGTAGTCCGACGGCCAGGCAGTTCGCGCAGTTCATTGCAAAACGCCTCGTTTGCCAGGCAGCCAAATTCCAGCTTCTCGGTCGGTTTTACTCCTGGCAGTAACTCCGCAATCTCCGGTACTGTCGCGCCTAGCCCCCGCGTGTATTGCGCGCTCAGCAGCACGGGAATGTTCAAGACGGTGGCGAGCCGGATCAGCATTCGGCAATTTCGTACCAGTTCCGGGCGATTCAGCATTGCTGGCAGGAGCTTTTCTTGCACATCGATTACGACGAGCGCGCACTGCTCGGCACTCAGCCTGCGCCGTGCAATCGGGTCTTCCACCAGAGCGGCCATTCCGGGAAGGGAAGATGGATTCATCACGAGATCCTTTCTAATACAGCTTGAAGTTAAGGACCACTAATTCTATACAGCCTTTTTTCCGCCGTGAGCCAAGAATATCTTGTTGGGCAGCAGTCCTGAGCTGCCGCGCATCTCACTGTGACGTGAGGACGCCACTTTTAGCACACCTGTCTCGCTGGGCCGCTTCCATTTTCTTAACCGCGCCTCTTCTTCTTGCCGCCGCCGTTGCGCCTGCGCTGAAGCAAGTGGCGGTTCTGGATATTCCGGGCCGTCCTGGGTTTGACGAAATCGCTCTCGCCCATGGAATGATCCTGGTCTCACACGGAGGTGCCGGGACGGTCGATCTTTTCGATACCCAGAAGCGCCGCGTCGTGGGTCATATTCGAGACATGTCTTCGCCGCGCGGTGTAGCCGTTGATGAAGCAGCGCATCTGGTTTACATTGCCAACTCCGGAGCTCGCAACATAGTGGTTGTCTCTTCCACGGACTGGAAGGTCGTGCGGACCATTCCAGTCGAATCCTCTCCGGACGCGCTTTTTCTCGTTCCCTCCGAGCGCCTCCTCTACATGACTTTTCCGAACTCCCAGTCTGTAAAGGTTCTCGACCTGAATGCGGACGAACTGCCATCCCACGCCACACGACAGGTCAGCTTCGATGGCCGCCCCTTCGCTTTTGCCTATGATCCATCGCACCGCCACCTATTTCTTACCCTGCAGGATCGTCGCAGCGTCTTCGTCCTCGACCTTGCGCTGAAGACGATTGGCCGCTTCGACCTCAATGCCTCTGAACCGACCGGCATTGTTTTCAGCCCGCGCCATGACCGCCTCTATGTGGCCGTCCGCTATGCCATTCTCGCCCTTGATCCCGCCACCGGCCGGGAGCTAGCTCGCTCTGCCGTCGCGGGAGGCATCGATCAGATTCTCCTGGACGATCCATCTGATTCGCTTCTCGGAGTTGCCCACGGCTCTGTCTTCGTTGTTCCAGTCGGTGCCACTCTTGGTGCCGCCAGCGAGTTGCCGGTAGACGTCAAAGGCCACACTCTTGCCTACGACTCCGCCACCGGGTTCCTGTATCTGCCGGGAGGCCGCGAGGGCCGCTCCAAGCTCCTGATCCTAAAACTTCTCTCTCAACAATCCTCACCCTGATTCAAACTCCCGGCTGCATGATACAAATGTCATCATGCCTCGAAAGTCTTCCACGCACACCGGGGGTGTAGTTTCGCGCGCTGCCTGCCGTGTCGACCTCGCCGGCGGCACAATGGATATGTGGCCGCTCTACCTCTTCCATCCTGGCGCGGTAGTTGTCAACATTGCTGTCAACGTCCTGACCACCTGCCGTATCTTCCCCACGGCGAACGGAAGCGTCGAGCTTGTCTCGCTCGACACGGGGCTTACCGACAGCTACCCGAGTATGGAAGCTCTGCGCTCGGCCAAAAACTACAATCACGCGCTGGCGGCCTATCTCGTCAGATTCTTCTATTCCAGCTCCGAGCCGTCCTCCGGCTTTCATATTGAGACTCATTCCGAATCCCCAGCCGGCGCCGGAATCTCCGGGTCCTCGGCGCTTATGATCGCTACGGCGTCTGCACTGGCGCGCTTTACCGGACGGAAGCTCTCCCGCGAGCAGATTCGGGAAATTGTGCAGAACGTCGAAGCTCAGCTCATCCGTGTCCCTACTGGCTGTCAGGATTACTATCCCGCGCTCTACGGCGGTGTCAGCTCCGTGCACCTGAATGTAGATGGCATTCATCGTCAGGAGATCCCCTGCGATGCTGATGAGATTGATAGGCGCTTTGTCCTCGCCTACACTGGGGCTCCGCGCCAGAGCGGAATCAATAACTGGGAGGTGTTCAAGCGCCACATTGACGGTGACCGCCGCATATTTCGCAATTTCGAGCGAATCGGCGAAATCGCTCGCGCCATGCATACCGCCGTTGCTTCCGCGGACTGGGATGAAACCGGTCGGCTCCTGCGCGATGAATGGAAACTGCGTCGCACCAACGCGCCCGCCATCGCCACGCCGTTCATTGACCGCCTTATCGCCATCTCCCGCAAGAACGGTGCTCTCGGAGCCAAGGTCTGCGGCGCTGGAGGTGGTGGCTGTGTTCTCTTCATGACAGAACCTGAGGCGCGTCAGCGCGTGGAGCAAAAGCTGGCCGCTGCCGGAGCCCAGTTGCTTCCGTTCAGTGTCGCCCGCCATGGCGTGACCGTGGGTGCGCTCAAAGCTGTCAGATCCGAGGCTCAGGCAAAGGGAGCGAGCAATCGCGTTTGATTCAATGATCGAATCTCATCAATTCGGACAGTCCAGTGCAGGGAAGCAGTTTTCCGCACCTACTCCGCTTCCTCCATTGGTCCGCTTTGTCATCGCCGCAGTGTGGACTATTGCTGTTTTCCTGGGCAGCGGCATTGTCTACGGAATCTTTCCGCCAAGCAGTCTTCTCCCAGGCGTCCTTTTCCGGCTCATCGCGTGTGTCCTCACCGCCGCTGGATTTGCCTTTTTTCTTCGCGTTCTCGACTACAATTCGGATCCGCTAAGTTTCGCCCTGGGGCTGCCGTTTGACGTCACTGCCCGTCGCCAGTGGGCCACTGGTCTTGTTCTAGGAGCCCTGCTCATGAGCGCAGACGTGATTTTTATCGCCTGCTTCGGATCATTGCGCCTTCACTTCCACCTCACCGGTCAAGTGTTCTTGCGTGCTCTGGCCGTAGGGGTGCTCCTGCTCTTCGGAGCCCTAATGGAAGAGCTTTCTTTCCGCGGCTATCCTTTCCAGAAGCTCACCGAAGCATTCGGAGCTTTTTGGGCGGTTTTTGCCTTATCCGCCCTCTTCGGGGCCGTCCACCTCTGGAACCCCGATTCCCAAGGGTTTCTGAGCTGGGGTTTTTTCAATACGCTTGGGGTCGGACTCCTCTTCGCTATAGCGCGAATCCGCACCGGTTCACTCTGGTTTTCTTTTGGACTCCACTTCAGTTGGAATTTCTTTCAGGGCGTCGTCTTCGGCCTTCCCGTCAGCGGCATGCAGGAATTCAATACACTCGTTGTCGGCAGCACTCGGGGTCCACTGGCCCTCACCGGGGGTGCCTACGGCCCAGAGGCAAGCGCCACCTGCACGATAATCTTGGTCATCGCTCTCCCTCTGCTCTGGCGTTTGATTTCGGCTCGAAATATTCAACACCGTCCTCCCAGAACAATCGGCATCTAATCTCGTGTTTGTGCGAACCTTTTCGGTGCCAGAATGCGGCGCAATCTGGATCGCAAAGACGGTTCCTCCGACCTGTTGCAAGGGCAGTGAGAACCTGGAACAGACACAACTTATGCAGCTCAGAATCTCAGGTCAAATTCGGCGTCCTGCCTACAATTCAGCTTGCCTGCTCCTTGCATTGATTCTGTTTCCGGTGCTCGCCGTCGCGGGCGAACCTAAGCTCTCCGGTACCCAGCGCCAGCAGGTTATTCGCGTTTTTCTTGCTGAGCATCCGTTCGTAAGCCGTGCCATTCCTCGGGGCAAAGCAGGAGTCCGCATCGAAGGCAACAAGATCACTCCAACTAGCGAAAAATCAGAGCAATTGATCGCGCAATACGGGATCGTTGCTAAACCCGGCCAGCGCGTGGTTGTCACTGCCGTGCGTTTCACTCAGGAGGGTATTGTCTTTGAAATTAACGGAGGCCCAAACAAACACAAGAAGTGGACGGATCGCATCAGCTTAGGCGGACCTCTCACCATTCCCCCGGCAACCACGTCAGGCAATCAGCCCGGCAGTGACCCCGACCGCAGCCCAAGCGGTTCTTTTGTTTTCTTCGCAATCAATAAAGAAGAAGTTGCCTCTCTAACAACCGACCGCATTAAAGACCTGCTTGCTCCCGTCCTGGATTTCCAATCCAAAAACACAGCGGAGGCCTATCAGAAGACTCTTCCGCCCCGGCTCGCCGATGCCGTAAAGAATCATTGTGCTCTTGTTGGCATGAACAAGGACATGGTAATCGCTGCCTTGGGCCGTCCGCCGAGACGCGTCCGTGAAACGAATGAAGGGCAGTATTACGAAGAGTGGATCTATGGCACCCCACCCAAGGTCGTCCAGTTCATACGCTTTGTTGGTGACAAAGTCATTCGCATTGAGAACATGAAAGTAAGTGGAGAAAAGGAGGTTCGCACTCAGGATGAAGTTGGTGGCCTCATCCAGCCCCTGGATGTTCCCGCCGATAAACAGAAGCGTTCCGATGTTAGTAAACGTGCTCCCACGCTGCTCCGCCCTAACGAAAAACGGGACTCGGCGACCGATACCGTTCCCCTCGCTAACCAATCGCCGGATTATCGGCTGCCATCACCCTCCTCTTCGCAATGAATTCGTAGCGCGTCCGTCGTGTTGGAAATTACCCACAATGAGACAGAAAATGCCAATCCGGTAACACAATAGTCAAGAACGTGCTACTCTCGGTGATACGCATAACGAAACCGTGTTACCAGGCAGAGTTCAGTCAAGGGGGTAGTGTGAACGTCGCACGGAGCTTTTTGCTTTTCTTTCTGTTTTTTGGGGGGGGGTGCTGCGTCTTTGCGCAGGAGACAGACATCACGAAAGCAGCCGCGCAGCAGCAGGCGAAACTCCCACGCGTATATACCGAGGTTGTGGTCACCGACACGAAGATAGAGCAACCGGAAGCCAACGTCACTCAAAAGGTCAACATCATTGAAGCCTATGAGATTGAGCAGAGCGTCAGCAGCAACCGCAATCTGGCTGAGCTTCTGCAGTATCAGCCCGGTATTTCCGTTACGGCTCTATCGCGCAATGACGCCAACTGGGGCTCCTATGGTGGACTCGGCCCGAAGTACAACAGCTATCTCCTCGACGGTCTGCCAATCGATTCTTTCGTCGACACGATGAGCATAGATGCGTGGGCAATCAACCGTATCGAGAGCTTTCAAGGCCCGGCTTCCGTGCTCTATTCGAACTACCTCAGCGCGGACTTCTCCGGAACTCAAGCCCCCTTGGCCGGAATCACAAACCTCATCTTGAAGGATCGTATTGAAGCTCCCGCGACACACATTGCGATTGGCGGCGGTTCGTGGAACACCTTCAATGGGCGTTTATATCACCAGGACCGCAAGGGCAACCTCAACTACTTTTTCGGTGCCAGCTACGAACAATCGGACTACACCAACTACGGCACGCCGAATTCGTGGCTGGGGATGCTGGACGATCCCATGTACAAGAAGGTCAAGGTTTACGGCAAGGCGACCTACTTCCTTGGACGCCCTGACCATCGTATTTCGGTGTTCTATCAGCACACGTTGCACGACGGCTTTACCGGTCGTCCCAACCGCGACTACGGACATAACTACGACACACTGAATGCCAGCTACAGCAACCAGTTAACGGACAATCTCAACCTTCAACTTAAGACAGGTCTTCGCAACTACGACCGCCGTTGGGGCGATGACAACTATCCCACGAACCTCGCTCTGGTGGATCATTCCGGCGTAAAACAGCGGATCGTCCCCACCGACTTGACCCTGAGCCTCAAGCATCTCGGCGAAAGCGTTCTCACCTTCGGAACCGACGCACAGTTTGCAACCTACAAAACGTACACTCAGGGCAACACGGCCCGGGATTATACCAGCGATACTTATTCCCACACGAACGGCCTATTTGTGCAGGAAAAGTTCGTCTGGAGGAAATTGGTTCTTCGTGCAGGCGCTCGCTACAACCACATGGCGGACCACTACGACCTCATCAGTGGAGCCGTGCCGGGCACCCCCGAAAAGTCATGGGATAAGGGATTGTGGAGTGCGGGCGCGCGCTACAACTTCAGCAAACGGCTCTCGATTTACGGTAACGCCGGGAGCAGCTACATTTCTCCAGCGGCCAAGGCAGTCGGCGGTACGCTTCTCACTTCCGACTTGGGCGTGACTGGAAGAAATGGACAGTTGCCGAATCCAAATCTGAAGCCCGAGAGCGGTATTGGTTCCGACTTTGGCATCGAGTACGGCTTTGCCAGGCAAGGCACCATCGGAGTGCGGGGCTTCTATAACACGATCAGCGATGCAATCGTAGACAATGTCATCAGCAACAATCCTTCGCAGACACAGTCGGTGAACGCCGGCGATGCCCGCTCCTATGGTGTGGAGATCGTTTACTCGCAGAACATCACCGAGCGTGTGCGTGCGTTTGCAAACTACACACGTACCGTTTCCAGGATCAACAATCCCCTGGATGCAGACCAGAACGGCTCCGCGATTACATTTGTTCCCGACTTCATTGCCAATGCCGGAGTCGATGTCTCGGTTCCGGGAGGCTGGAAGTTCTCACCCTACGTTCATGGCGTCGGCCAGTACTATGACAGCACTTCGAAGAGTGGACGGTCCGTATTCGGCCCGTATGGCATTGTCAATCTGAAGGTCGAGAAGGCGTTGCGTCAGACGGAAAAATCCTCCACCGTGTTTTTTGCCGATCTCAATAACATCGGTAACCGGAAATACGCTATGCCGTGGCAGTTCCGCGACCCTGGTTTTAACGTTCTGGGCGGCCTCGACTTCCGCTTCTAGGATTGAAATGCTTAGGAAATTCAGTGCAATCGTGCTGACGATAATGGTGCTGGCTGGCTCTCTTGCGGCCAGCACCCGCGTTGTTTTGGAATTGTTTCTCGTCTCTCCTTCCGTCAATCAGTCCGTTCGTTACGGTCGCCGAACAGCAAACCTTACCAATAAGTCTGGCGATCCCGATACTGTCGCTCGACAGCTTCTGACGGGGGTGTGTGCGCATTCAATTCTCCACTCGACCAGTTGGCGTTGGGAAAGGAACGGAACGCTTGTCCTGACCTATCTCGCCTATTCGGAAGACTCACACTGTACTGACGCGGAGCCACAAGAGATTTCGATGTCGGCTCTTCTGCCGCCGCAATCAACCAACCCGGAAAAACCTCGTCCTGCGGAAATTCGCGAGCAGGATGTACTTGCTCATGGACTTCGCCACCTCACTTTTCTGATGCGCTACTCGCCCGATGACCGCATCCGAAAGGCTGTCTCTCCCGCCGGTCTGCAGTTCTTTCAGGCGCTTTGCGGGCAATTGGCGGGGAGATATGACACCGCAAAAGAATTCGCTGACTGCACGAGCACACTGGGAATCAAATAAACCCACAATAACGAAACAGCAGCAGGCTGTCCTGCATTCTGGCAATGAATATTTTGCGCGTGGACAATGACTTGAGCCAGGCACAAGGCAGTCTTAGTCCGGCTTCCTATTGTTGTAGCAAGCTTTGTTCCCGAACCCTCGGCGCTTTACACTGTTTCTTGTGAAGATCGCACTTGCTCAGATCAACCCCACTGTCGGTGACTTCACCGGCAATGCCGCCACGTTCCGTCGGTTCGCGCGTGACGCCCGCACGCGCGGTGCCGACCTTGTCGTATTTCCGGAGCTTTCAGTTTGCGGCTATCCTCCGCGTGACCTTGTCGAGGTTCCTGCCTTCCTGGCTCGGTCGCGCCAGGTGCTCGAAGAGCTCGCAGCCGAGTTTCCCGATATCGCCATCATCGCCGGATTCCCGTCGCGTGCGGCCGTCGAGACCGGCAAGTCCGTCATGAACTCCGCCGCGCTCCTGCGCAACGGTCGCATCGACTTCGTCCAGTCCAAGCGGCTGCTGCCCACCTACGATGTCTTCGACGAGATGCGCAACTTCGCGCCTGCCCCTTCGCAGCAGCTTGTGACGGTCTGCGGAGAATGCCTCGCCCTCACCATCTGCGAGGACGCATGGAATGACAAAGCCTTCTGGAGCCGCCGTCTCTACGGTTCCGATCCAGTCGAAGAACTGGTCCGCGCCGGAGCCGAGATCGTCTTAAATATCTCAGCGTCGCCCTTCAACGTTGGCAAGCGAGGACTTCGCCAGGCCATGCTCGCTAGCATCGCCACCCAGCATCGTGTCCCGGTAGTCCTGGTCAATCAGGTGGGAGGCAATGACAGCCTGGTCTTTGACGGTTCCAGCCTGGCTCTCAGCCCCCAGGGAGACGTTATTGCCCAAGCCCGCTCATTCGAAGAAGATCTGATTCTCGTCGACACCGCGACCCTGACCGGAGACATGCACGAGCAAGTTCCAGAGCTGGAGGCAAGTGCTTATGAAGCTCTAGTTCTCGGAACCCGCGATTATGTCAGAAAATGCGGATTTCAGAAGGTCGTTGTTGGACTCAGCGGTGGCATCGATTCTGCTCTCACTGCGGTCATCGCGGTTGACGCGCTCGGCGCTGAAAATGTAATCGGGGTCTCCATGCCCAGCCAATACTCTTCGGAGGGCAGCATCACCGATGCGTGGGAGTTGGCCGCGAATCTTGGCATCTGCTTCGAAGTCGTTGCCATACGCGAAATCTTTGAATCCTACCGCCGCGCTCTCTCCGGGATCTTCAAAGGTCTCCCTGAGGACGTTACCGAAGAGAATCTTCAGGCCCGCACACGTGGAGCGCTGCTGATGGCGGTGGCCAATAAGTTCTCCGCACTCGTCCTCACCACTGGCAACAAAAGCGAATTGGGCGTAGGCTACTGCACGCTCTACGGAGATATGGTAGGCGGACTCGCCGTCATCTCCGATGTGCCTAAGACTCTCGTTTATCGCATTGCCCACTATGTAAATTCGCGCCGCCCTGTAATTCCCGAGGCTTCCATCACCAAGCCGCCTTCGGCCGAACTGCGCCCCGGACAGAAAGATAGTGATTCGCTTCCGCCTTACGATGTTCTCGACCGCATTCTTGAGGAGTACGTAGGTAATCTGAAATCTGCCTCGGAGATTGCCGAATTGACAGGTTTCGATGACGAGGTAATCCGCTTTGTAATCCGTCTCATAGACCGCAGCGAATACAAACGGCAGCAGGCTGCTCCCGGCATCAGAATTTCGACTAAGGCTTTCGGTGTAGGCCGCCGCTTTCCTATTGCGGCACGTCATCAGATTTAGTAAAAACTTCCAATACTCACAAGGACAGGCCCATTCAAAGGATGATCTCAATGCGCAACTTGCTTAAGTGTTCCGCCGTGCTGCTTCTTTCTATTCCGCTCTTCGCGCAGGCCGCCAAGAAGCCTGTTTCCAAGGCAGTAAGTGCTGCAAAGCCTGCTTCCAAAACAGCAACTACCGTGAAGCCTGATTCTAAAGCAGCAGCTACCGCCGAAACGGCAAGTGCTTCAAAGCCTGCTCCCAAACCAGCAACTCCCGCCGAAGCAGCAACTTCCACCAAGCCTGCTTCCGGTGCTCCCACCAAGGCCTTGGTGGACCAGTTTTTCAAACGGACCTTCGGTTATGACCCTAATTTTCAGGTCCGCGTCCTCGACATCACCCAGTCTTCCATTCCCGACCTGTATGAGGCTACGGTGCGCTTCATTACCCCTGATGCTCAGCAGACTGTTCACTGGTACATTTCAAAAGATCAGAAGCACGCCATATTTGGCGACATGTTCCCGTTTGGTACGGACCCCTTTGAGCAACCGCGCACCGAGCTAGCCAAGTCAGCCTTCGGTCCTACAAAAGGACCTGCCGATTCCAAGCTGGTGATCGTTGAATTTGCCGATCTCGAGTGCCCCGCCTGCAAAACTGTGCAGCCCATGGTAGAAAAGCTGCGCACCGATTTTCCGCAGGCGCGTTTCGTATTCCAGAGCTATCCGTTGGTCCGAATCCATCCCTGGTCCGTGCGTTCTGCGTCCTTTCTGGACTGCATAGCCCGCACCAATCAGAATCAGGCGTTCACCTTCATGGAATCCATCTTCGCCCATCAAAAAGAAATCGACGCCGCTGTCCGCAACACCGATGCAGAGGAAAAGGCCACAATCGATGAAACGATCCTAACCGAGCGCATGCGCCACTATACGGAAGCTGCGGGAGCCAATCCTGCCAAAATCCAAGCCTGTGCCGATTCTCCTGAGACCGCCGAGCGAATTAAACGCGGCCAAGCGCTTGCCAAGTCACTGAATGTAATCGGCACTCCCGCTATCTTCGTCAACGGACGTCCGCTCGGAATTGACCCAGCCCAATACGACTCTTTGAAAATGATCGTAGCCTTTGAAGCCGAGCATGTTGGGTTGGGAAGTAAAGACAGTGAAGAACCGAAGAAGAAGTAGAGATAATTTGACGTGTACCAGATACCGCTCAAGCCCTATCCGGGGCTTGAGTGGGTGACTCTCGCTCTCACTTGGGAACATTCGTAGGAACGCGAATGTAAGAGCCAGCGGTCGTCCGACCAGAGGAAAGGTGCGGCGTCATTACAACCAGCAACTCGGTAAGGTTATTCTGGGGCGACTCATAGGAGAACGCTCTGCCCAGCCCGGGTATCATCGCCAGGCCTGGAATTCCACTGATGCTGGCCAGTTCCCCCCTGTTTATGAATCCGGCTATTACCACGGATTCGCCCGAGTCCGTACTGATCGTGCCCTTTATTTCGCGGCTGTTAATTATCGGAAGCCCGTTCACCGTCGTAGTTCCCAGCGACCGCACAGTAAGCTCGTAATCCAGGCTGATCAATTTTCCATGTACCTGTGGAGTAGCTTTTAAAACCAACCCAAGATCCTCGTACGAAAACTGAGGCGAAGGGATCGACGCAGTGATTCCCGTCGACATTCCCAGCGCTGAGAGCAAGGAGCTGTTGGCGGTGGCTGCCGAAAAAATCTCGCTTACGATCGGGTAACGTTGACCCACTTTCATCGTCGCCGCTTTTCCGTGCCCCGCCCTCAGCAGGGCCTGGCCCATGCTCCGAACTTGCGATTCGTTTCTTGAAAATCTTAGTGCTGTGGCTGGCAACGTAATTCCGGTCAGCGTTATTCCGCCGCCAAACGTCACAAACGGCTGTGTCAGTACGCTCGATGACAACCCTGATGTCGAAGTCGATGAAGCCAGCAGCGCTGCAAGAACCGTCGTCGCATTCACCGTCTGTCCGCTCGCAGCCAGTGCTGCTGCAATCTCTTGGAAAGAGGAGCTGCTTACCAGGTTCCGTACCTCCGTGTACACGTTGAAAACCGAGAACTGATCCGGAGCGGAAATTCCGAGTTCTTTCGTTAAGGTAGTCGATATGTTAAACACCTTCACGTCCAACATTACAGAAGGCCTGTCATCCTGCAGGTAATCCAGGAAATTGGCTATAGCGTCGAGCGTCGCCTGCGGGGCTCGTATCACAATTGATCCCTGCGCCGGGTTCTGCGAAATAAACCGCAGGTCGAACAAAATGCGCAACGAAGTTGTAAGTTCGGTCAGTTCCTGGGTCGTGGTTCCGCCAACGGCATAGAACGTACGCAGGCTCATTTGAGTCAGTTCGCGCCGGTTCTCTTCCGTGTCGTTTGCCAACAGCACCTGCCGCTCGCTCAATGGAATGATCAAGACCTTGCAAATCCTCGCCAGAATCTGCGAGCCCGTCTCCCAGTTCACATCATCCAGTTTGACCCGCACATTCCGCGGCATCAGCCCTTGATCCGTAACGGTCGAAATCCCGAACTGTCGCGCGAATTGCTCCAGCAGTTGAGTGGAATTCCCGCGGAATTCGATGCTGCGTACTCCAGCCTCAGGTTTCAGCCGGGTTTCGCCCATTTCAGCCCGCAATTTACGTCTTCCAAACTCCTCTGGTTCAGGAAGCGCATCATGCAGCCGTTGTTGCGCGTATTGATTGGTGGGGTCCAGTTCGACGGCATTGCGGAAGGCCGCTAATGCTGCATTGGCATCTCCCTTTTGCAGCGCTTCGCTCCCCGCGCGCAAATCATCGGAAACCGCCATTTCTCTGAATGCCTTTTCTTCCCTCTCGTAGACCATATCAAGGTGCGAGAGCGCCCGTGCGGCTTTCAGCTTTTCCAGAGCCTCGCTATATCGCTTCTTTTGAGCTAGTTTGATTGCCTGCTCGTACAGGTTCTTTGCTTTCTTCTTGTCGGCATTTGGAAGGTCGCAGGGAGGGAACTGCTTTTCATAATCCGAGCACAAATTCGGAGCCGCAGGTGTGACGGCCTTCGCGGGAGCTTTACTTGCGTGCGTGAGTCCCGGAATCAGGAGCGCGACAACCAGCAGGGCAGTGCGAAGCATTCCCGAATTCTACCGGATTCCGGTCACGGTGCGCTGTTCCACAAGGATTCGCAACTTGGAATGCACATTTCAGGCTTACCCGTGGCCAGTTGTGCAACGGAGAATACCCCGGTAGCCACTGCGATCACTGGATACCCACAGGCCTTGGCAGCCTCTATGTCAGCCGGAGTGTCGCCCACAAAACAGACCGTCGCATTTTTCCCCAGTCGCCGCTGCGCCTCCTGGGCGGCCCAGCTGAAAATCTCCGTGCGCGTTTGATTGCGATCGGAAAACGAACCAAAGGAAAAATATTCAGCGAGCCCCGCGGCCTTCAGCTTTGCCCAGCCAATCCGTTCAAGGTTGCCGGTACTGACTCCCAACAGCTTTCCCGCAGCCTTCAATTCCGCTAGTAATCTGGGAACCGCGCCACACAGTTCCGGAAGCAACTCATGCGCCCGGGCCTCAACCTCGGAACACATTCGGGCCAATGCTGTGTCCAGTGTCGCCCGAGCTTCCGCTTCGCTTATTCCCGCTCGCTCCAGAGCCCGCATCAGAATAATCGGGTCGGTACTGCCGTGTACTGGAACTCCGTCCAGCCCCGCCCAGCATCCGTAAAGCTCCCGCATAGTATTCACGTAAGCCTCGTAATGCACCAGATCGCGCAAGTTCATCAGCGTGCCGTCGATGTCGAACAGATATGCATCAAATCCCCGCCAGTCGAATTCTGCGGGTGGATACGCCTTTTTCATCCCTGTATCGGCTGCCGTCATGGTTAATCCATCCGTCCGTTTATTTCCAGTCGTTTACCCGCTCGCCTTTAATGTTTTTGGTCGCGCCCATCCTGGTCCAGCATAATTCGTTTGATGCTGCGCGCCTTGCCTGTTGATTCGTCGCAGTCCACGACGACCGCGCAGATGCGCACGTCGTTTGTAGCAGCCTCAAATCTTGCAGGTAAGCCGGTCAGGAAGCGTTGAACAATCTGTTCCTTCTGTACTCCGATCACACTCTCAAAGGGGCCGGTCATCCCCACGTCCGTCTGGTAAGCTGTGCCTCCTGGCAGCACTCTGTCGTCAGCCGTCGGAATATGAGTATGGGTCCCAATAACCGCGGTTACTCTCCCATCCAGATACCATCCCAGCGCAATTTTTTCCGAAGTCGCCTCTGCATGGAAGTCAACAACAATCACCTTGGACGCAATCTTCTCGAGCAGCTGATCGGCAACGCGAAACGGGTCGTCGATGCTCTGCATGAATACCCGGCCTTGCAGATTCACTACGGAATACGGCACTCCGGCACGCGAAGTACCCTCATACAGTCCCAGCCCCGGCGTTCCCGCCGGGTAGTTTGCCGGACGCAGCACTCTCCGTGCCGGACTGTAAGGCTCCTCCATGGCGCTGTTGAAGTAATCCACGAGCTCACGCTTATCCCAGACATGATTTCCCGTCGTTATCACGTCAATCCCGAGATCGAAAAACTCTTCGGCAATTTGCGGCGTCAGTCCAAACCCTCCAGCCGCATTCTCGCCATTGGCAATGCAGAGATCGACCGAGTGTTCTTTCATTAGCGCCTTCAAGTGTTCCCGCACAATAGTGCGGCCCGGGCGCCCAAAAATGTCACCGATAAACAATATTTGCAATCTTTATCCCCGTCTGAGACTCAACACTTTCAATGCTACCATCCCGGTTAAACCCGCGGCTGATCGCAATCTTTCTCCAGACTGCGGCACGCTTTTTTGCCGGCTTCTTTCGTAACAAAAGGTTTCGCCCCTTATCCGGGAGTGCAATTATCTTTCTTCTGTAGCCTTGCGCCGCGGCCAACTCTCGTGCTTGCGGACACGATGCTATAATCGACCTTTCCAGCATCTTCGAATCCCATTTCGTCTGGAGTGCGTTGCTTGAAGCAAGCGACAATGTTCATCGCCCTATTATTGGGGGCATTATTGCTGGTCGGATGCGGCGGTAATGGTAACACCACGAGTCAGTCTACCTACAACAATGGCTCGGGTGATCAACCTTACAAGCCCATAACACACCTCAGCCACCGCAGTCTTGTCTCAAACCTTTATACTGGGCAGCTCGAGGTGATGGAAACGACGAAGGACAAGCTGACCGCCTATACCTTTACCGTCGGCCGGCAACCAACGTATATGCAGTCTTCACCTGACGGTTGGTTGACGTTTATCAATAACAGCGGCAGCAATACTATCTCCTCGTTCGACAACTACCAGGAAACCGTGAAAGCGACCATCGAACTCAGCGGATGGACGGAGAGCTTTGTTACTTCGCAAAACAACAAGTTGGGCTATGCTGCCGTTTATAACTACTCGAACGGCACCTACCGAACTCCTGGTGCGATTCTCCCGTTCAACCCGACCGACGGCAGCTTAAACACGCAGATTCCATTTCCTAATGTGCGATACCTTGCCATGGATAGTGCCGAGAAGCATCTCCTGGCATTCACGGATGTGGATGATAACGCGCACTGGGTTGACCTGACCACCATCGATCCACTCACTTTGGTCCAAACTGTCTCCGTTCTTCCTCTGCCTGCAGGAACTCTCTCGCGTCCTGTAGCGGCGTTCTTCTCCTCGGACAGCACAAAGGCCTACATCCTTAGCTGTGGCGTAGAGTGTGGCGGGACCTCCGCCGCCAGTGTTACTGAAATCGATGTCACGATTCCCACCGCGGCCACGGTTGTCCGCCAGTGGACGGCTCCAACTCTTGGCGCGCGTCGCGGCCTCATCGATCTGACTGCCAATAAACTTTATGTAGCCGGTTCCGTCACCACCTCCACTTCCAATGACTGCCCATATACAGGCGCGGCTCCCGCCTGCACCGGTGTAAACAATGTGCAGGATGGTTTCTTCACGGTAATCGATCTCACCACGGGGATTGCGGGCACTCCTATCCGTATCGGCAACGGTGTCAAGCGTTGGATTCGCAATATCAATGGCAATTTCTGGGTCTCGTCAACAAATTGCGGTGTGCAGAGCTGTATCAGCCTGGTTAATCCAACGGCTGGGACGGCAAAGGTCCTCACCACCGCAAAAGGCGATGGCACTGGAATCTCGCTCTCTGCTAACAGTGGGAAGGTTTACACAATAGAGGGTGGAGAGCTCTATATTTACGATCAGAAGGGCAATACGATCAAGTCCGAATTCGACACTGACGTGAAGGGCCAGGCAAGCGACGTTCTCTACATTAATTAGCAGGATCGCAAAAATCCCCACACTGGACTTTCGCCTCTGCGCAGTCAGTGTGGGGATTTTCTTTTCAAACCAAAAATCTTTGGGTACCTCACCGTCGCCATCTTTTGGCTAAGGTGGGACAGTTGAACTTATCTTTAACTAGCACACACGAAAGATAAACCTTGTACAGCAGGAACCATTAAAACAGTCGCTCTTCAACAGTCTGTCAGTAATTGCAAGCCCGCAAGGGGCCGGTCCTTCCTTACTCTCCCACTAACAGCAACTTATGCGCCGCCGTCCCTTGGACAGTTTCTGGCTTAAATGGCAGCCGGAAGGTCGTTCCCCGATACCATGCTTCGAACTGATCGTTAAAGTAGGGGCTGAACAGATTTCCCGACTGCCCGTTCACAATGTTCAACGTGGATTGATCCAGATCCGCGAAGTCCGCGGTGAAGCGCTCCGAAGGCGCGAACTGTCCGCCCACCTGCTTTACTGTGACTCCGTTCCCGGATTGTGGCAGTCGGGCAGTCGAGGCAGACTTTCCAAACCAGGGCAATTTGCCGAAGATCGGATGCTTGATCTGCACCGAGGCGTAGTCGCCGTACTTCCAATTTGCGAGGTTCCGCGGAGCTTTGGGATCGTTAACCGCAGCCTCCACAGCCGCCGCCAGCAGCGCGTCCCAGCTCTGGTATTGTGCCGGCAACCAGCGCGGTGGCTGAAATGCGATTGTGTTTTCCAGCCACACGGTCTTCATGTACCACGCATACAGCTCCGTATCATCCTTAAGTTTGCTCTTCAGCAGAGTCTCGGTGAGCCACTGCCGAGCCCGTTGTTCAATCGCCGCTCCCGCCGAATCCATGCTGATCTTGCCGTCAAAACGTCGCAGAATTTCGGCAGCACTCCGCACGCGCGCGCTAGCTCCCGGAGTCTGATCGACCGCATACACCATCCGCTGAGCCATAAACTTATCCAGATTGCTCTGCACGTCCGTCTGCAGCGCGAGCATATCGTCAGCCGTAAATTTCTTGTTCTGCCGCAGCACGCGGTAAATGCGCTCTGTCCGGTAAGGCGACTCCCATTCCTTCGTAATCGAATACTTGTATCCATCGGTCGTGATTCGTCCGTTTGCCGTGGCAATAATTCCGGAAGGCGGGTTGTACGCGCTGGGCATTTCTTCAAACGGAACGTACCCAATCCACTCATGTGCGCTATCCGCTCCGCTCATCGGCAGCGTTCCATCGCCCGCCGCACGAATCGGAACTCGCCCCGTCGCCTGGTATCCGATATTTCCATCGACGTCGGCATATACCGCGTTCTGCCCTGGTCCGTTATAGCCCGCAAACGCGGCGCGGAACTGCTCCCAGTTCTGCGCCTTATTCACTGCGAAGAACGGCATATTCAGCCCTGTCTCGTAGATCGACCATTTCAAAGCAAGCTGCCGCCCCTCGCCCTTCAACTCTTTGGAAATAATCGGTCCATGGCGAGTCACCGCCACGTCCATCTCAACGTCGAGTCCGCGCTTCACACGGATTACCTCGTGCCGCACCTCCGGCTTCCGCCATCCTTCGGGAGTCTGATATTCCCCCTGTCCGTTGAAGTTCTCCACGAAGACGTCTTCCACGTCTGGCCCCACGTTTGTAAAGCCCCAGGCGATCCGCCGGTTGTGCCCCACCACCACCCACGGAGCTCCCGGCAGCGTCACTCCGGCCACGTCAAAATCGCCGCAGGTCAGGTGAGCCTCATACCAGGTGTTCGGAATGCGATGCGGTAGATGTATATCGTTTGAGAGCAGTGGCCGCCCGCTCTGGGTATGGGCTCCGCTGATCACCCACTCATTCGATCCTGCCCGCACCCGGTCCAGCATCCCCGGCACGGGAAGCCCCGGAAGTCCCGGCCAATCCAATTCAGCACGCCGATGCCGTCTTCTGGCAGAGTGCCTCACTCTTCGAGGCTTCACCTCTGTCTCTGCCACTGTTTTCACCGTTCGCTGCGCTGTGTCAGGAACTACCGCCGCCGGCTCGACATCATCAAGATCGTGTCCCGGAATAATGTCTCTCAGCGAGCTTTCCACATAAAGATCGCTGGTCAGTTCCGGTCCCAGCCGCGCCAGAACCTTCTCCTTATTCAAATCATCCTGATAGGTCCCGTGGTTCAGCATCTCCGCCATTGCGGTCGCAACCAGCATCGAATCCTCTGCTGTCCAGGCTCGCGGAAAATACCTCAGCACCCGCATCTCCAGAGGCAGCCCATAGTGATGCTGGTCTATGTATGCATTCACCCCGCGCGCGTAGGCCTCTAATTGTTGCCGTTCCTCAGGAGTGGCCTGCGCCAGCGACCGCCTTGCAACCTCGCGCAAACCCAGCGTCCTCTGTTCGCGGTCCAGCTTCACGTAATCCGAACCGAGAGCTGCCGCTAGCTCTCCCGCGGCATAGCGCCTGATCATGTCCATCTGCCACAGCCGGTCCTGTGCCGTCACAAAGCCCTGAGCAAAAAACAAATCGTCCAGCGTCTGAGCCGTAATGCTTGGAACTCCATGCGCGTCGCGCACCACCGTCACCGGTGCCGACACCCCCGTCAGGTGAACAGTTCCATCGAGCTTGGGTAAAGCCGCCCAGCCAGCCGCGCGGAACCAGAGAAAAGCGCCTCCAGCCAGCACCACTGCCGACAGAAGTACAGCCAACAAAATACGGGTCGCCAGCCGAAGTCGCGAGCCACGAGAAACCTGAGGGGGAAAGCTTGTGACGTAAGACATGATTGGTTCGATTGTACCCGTCACAACTGAGGAATTCTCAATCTTGCCGTGAAGAAGAATCTGCTTGGAAACCTCTGTGTCCACCTCTGCGCTTTTCTTGCCCGCTCCAAGCTCATAATTTATCCTTGTACTTTCAAGACAATAGAATCCGCAAGAGGTGCGTAATTGAATCACTGTAAGCATGGCGACCAACCTGGCGAAGGCTCCGGCATTGAGCGCGAACTGCATGACCCTATCTCAGACAAGCTCATAGCTCTGGACCCACTTGATCTCTCCAAAATCTCCACGGTTGACGACCTCGTCCGCGCCATGGGTAAGACTGCATTCACCGGCCGTCAGATTGGCCACGCCGCCGATGTGCTCGAAGCGATGGCCCGCGACAAGGAAGCCTTCGTCATCATGACCCTCAGCGGAGCGATGACCGTAGCCAAGCAGGGGCTTGTAATTTCCGATCTCATCGACGCCGGAATCGTCAAGGCTGTTGTCTCGACCGGAGCCCTCATGGCTCACGGCCTCGTCGAAGCCGCCGGAAAATCCCATTTTGTGTGGGATGAAAAGATGAACGACGTAGAGCTCTACGAGGCCGGTTACAACCGCGTCTACGACACTCTGGAGCCCGAGACCAATCTCAATTTTGTCGAAGGCATCGTCGCCCAGATCCTCGAATCCTGGGATGCCAGCGAGGTTATGTGTTCCTACAAGTTCACCAGCGCCATCGGCAAGTATCTCTCGGAGAACGCATCTGGACGCGGCATCCTGCGCTCGGCTTACGAGAAGGGAGTCGCGGTTTATATCCCTGCCTTCACCGATTCTGAAATGGGACTGGACGTAGCCCTGCACAACCGCAAGCGCGCCAAGCAGGGTAGGGAACTGATTCGCTTCGATCCCTTCCTCGACCTTAACCATTTTGCCGAAAAGAATCTTGAGCAGACCCGCCTTGGAATATTCACTATTGGCGGCGGAGTTCCGCGCAACTGGACCCAGCAGTTCGGTCCCTATATCGAGCTGCGCCATCGCCGCGGCGGAGAAGACATTCCTTTAAAGCGCTACCATTACGGACTCCGCATCTGCCCCGAGCCCGTTCATTGGGGCGGTCTCAGCGGTTCTCCCTACAGCGAAGCGATCTCCTGGGGCAAGTTCGTTCCCCCTGCCGAAGGCGGCCAGTTCGCTGAAGTATTCGACGACGCAACCGTAGCTCTCCCCCTGATTGCCGGGGCCGTCCTCGAACGACTCAAGAAGAAGTAGATTTTCTGTCTGTTTTCGGCATATCTGCGCTCCGGAGTTGGAAAACATCCAACTCCGGGCCAGCCGTCCGGCGCGACTCATTCCGAACTCTATCGGAAGCGAACTCAAAAATGCGTTTGCAACTCGGGAACCGGGTGGATGAGATGGTTAACGCCAATCATCGATCAGATACACGCCTTCACGGTTATACCCGATTTCATTTCCACGTTGCAGAGCCACGCCTTGAAGCTCTGTTCGGAATCCTTGTGCCATCATGGATCGGTAGGCTTGAATGCGACTGATGTTGACGCCCGCTATCAATTTGGAAGTACCTTTTGTTGCCCCGAGTTCTGCGCAATTTCTCAGGAGATTCTCGAAGTGTTTATCATCGGCAAAGCTGGATTTCAGCGCAGCGAATTTCAAGTAACAAACCCCGGTGCCCCCCTCCGACCTTGGACCACAGTGGCAAATGGCAAATCCCGCCAACTGCGACCCTTCCATAAGCAGAACCGTGTCTCCGATCTGCTGGTCGTCCACCGCACGGACTTCATGTTCAACATCCAGACCCGGATAAATCGAGTCGGTAACCTTGAAGCACTCCTTCAATATCGAAGCCTTATCAGCCGGAAGAAGAGCAGAAAACCGAAGCGCGTCCATTGCCTTACGTTCGCCCGCAATTGGTTTGGCCATTATCATTGTGAGGAACCGTGGCCAGAAATCAAACTTTTGATAGAGTGCAGCATGCTTGGGACTCTGCGCGAAAGTGAACAAGCCAGCATGGGTGACTTGCCACTCATGGAACAGCTCCATGGTCGGTGGAAGAAGCTTTCTCGCAATGCCGCAATCCCACAATGAGGGATGCACACTCAGAGGCCCGAAAAATCCCACACTGCCCCATTGCGTCACAATGTTCGACCCTACGATGTTTCCATTGAGTTCTGCACAGAGCGCAGTTTTCGGACTAGCCAGCCATCTGGTGTGAATGAAGTCGGAGTCACCAAAGCAAGTCTCCGGATTGGCGAGACCCAAAAACGTTCCAAACGCCACTCTGCAAATGCGGTCTGCAATGTCGAGGTCCGCTTCCTGCATCTGTCGAATCAAGACTTGACTGGTTTCAGCTTTAGATTTCTCTTTCACTGTTTCCATCTGGTGCGCTCCCTTCCTGCTTAACCAAGGTACCAGACCTGGTTTTATGGTTGATTTCCGAGTCCAAAACTCGGGATCCGGCTGGCTGAGGCGGTTAACGCCAATCATCGATCAGGTACACGCCTTCGCGGTTATACCCAACTTCATTTCTCCACTGCATGACCACGCCCTGAACCTCTGTTCGGAATCCTTGTGCCAGCAGAGACCGGTACGCTTGAATACGACTAACGTTGACGCCTGCCTTCAACTGGTAAGTACCTTTAAGTGCAACGAGTTGTCCGCAATTATTCAGGAGCTTCTCGAAGTGTCTATCATCGGCAAAGCTGGATTTCAGCGCAGCAAATTTCAAGTAACAGAGCCCGGTACCCCCTCCGACCGTGGACCACAGTGGCAAATGGCAAAGCCCGCCAACTGCGAGCCTTCCATAAGCAGAACCGTGTCCCCGATCTGCTGGTCGTCCACCGCACGGACTTCATGTTCAACATCCAGACCCGGATAAATCGAGTCTGTGACCTTAAAGCACTCCTTCAACATCGAAGCCTTATCAGCCGGAAGAAGGGTAGAAAATCGAAGCGCGTCCATCGCCTTACGTTCGCCCGCAATCGGCTTGCACATTGTCATCGTAAGGAAGCGTGGCCAGAAATCGAACTTCTGGTAGAGTGCAGAGTGCTTCGGACTGTGCGCGAAAGTGAACAAGCCAGCATAGGTGACCTGCCACTCATTGAATAGGTCCATAGTCGGTGCGAGAAGCTTCCTCGCTATGCCGCGGTCCCACAAAGAGGGATGCACGGTCAGTGGCCCGAAAAATCCCACACTGCCCCAGTGGTTTACAATGCACGACCCTACGACGCTTCCATTGAGTTCTGCACAGAGCGCACTTTTCGGACTAGCCAGCCACCGGGAGCGGACGCGGTCGGAGTCACCAAAGCAAGTCTCTGGATTGGCAAGACCGAAAAATGTGCCAAACGCCAGTCTATAAATACGGTCTGCAGTGTCGAGGTCTGCTTTCTGTATTTGTCGAATCAAGACTTGACCGCTTTCAGTTTTAGACATGTCTTTCAATGTTTCCAACTGTGCGCTCCTTTCCTGTTTGATCGATGCGAACGACCTGATTTTGTCCTATCAGTAAATGCACTGTTAGTTGAGCACTCAAAGCGATGCCGTAGTTTATCATCTCCGCTCGAATCTGCAGCCCGGACTCGCAGCAGCGCCCCGTGCGAATGCCACTGCCTCACAGATGTTGAAGTCAGCTTCCATTCTGATAAATAGATTTGGCCAGCATGGCGTTCAAGGGCCTTGGAAGTGGTGAAAAGCGAGCCAGAAGTCGAAGACGATCAGGATTGCGAATGGGCGCTTGGTGTGGGCTCCGGGGTAAATCTTCAAGCAGTTTGCGCAACTGTCTCCGTAAAAGAGAAAAAGCCCTGGAGAATTTCCAAGGCCTTTTTTTCAAGCGTAAATAGGTATTAATCCAAAATTAGGATCGCGGCTGCGATGGTCGTGGTCCACAGACCAGCTTTGTCTCCAATCGCGCTCTGCGTGATATTTGTCGTTCGCACAATTTTGTTAGACAAACGATAAACTTCCTTCTTCTCGTCCCAGCTTTTGTCCGGATCAAACTCCACATTTAGGGTAGTGGCGAGCATTTCTGCCGCCAACTCTTCCGCGTAATCGCCGGCGATCTGGTCGGTTTCGCCAAAACTGTGATGTTCGCTCAAATAGCCGTATGTTTTGCTATCAGCAGGCAGTGCGAGGCCGATGCTCGACGCCACCAGACGGTGAGGTTCCCGGGTGGAATTCTCGGCGACTACGGCGAAGACAACCTCGCCCGGGCTCAAATATTCTTGTCCCTGCGCACGTGTAACCAGCTTGCAGTTAGGCGGGAAAATAGAAGAAACGCGTACTAGGTTTTGCGCGGCAATTCCCGCGTCGCGCAACGCGAGTTCGAATGAGGTCAGGCGCTCTTTGTGCTTTCCCACGCCTTTGGTGAGAAAGATGCGCTTGGGGACCATGTCTTTGGCCAATTCTTAGTTACTCCTATGACGAAACCCTACGACCAAGCCAGAACGGGTTTGGCCGGCACTTTGAAATTAAATGATTATTAGGTGAGGTGCAATCGGCAATTCCAGCTATTTCCATCATTAAAGAATTCATGAAAGCAATAAGCGAATCTGGCCCGAACTATCTAGCTTGAAATTCCGAGTGACGGCTATTTGCGCCCGGTCTGCGGAGCTTTCAATCGGACCGCAATATCGATAAAAGCCAGCGCGGCTCGACTCAGGGCCTTGTCTTTTCGGAAGACAAGTGCCATATCCCGGCGAATCTGGACATCCGCCACCTTTATGAGAGCCAAGGTCCCCAGGCGCAGCTCTCCAAGGGCGGTCGAGTGTGCGCAAAATCCGATACCCACTCCGGCCGAGACGAAGCGTTTCAGCAGTTCGCTGGAATCCAGTTCCATGCTGACGTTCGGTTTCATGTTCCGGTCTTCGAACATATGGTCGATACTGTCGCGGGTGCGCCCCATCTTTGGCAGCAAAAGCGGATAGTCGGCAATCTGTGTGACCTTGATTTCCTTGAATTGCGCCAGTGCATGATCGGGCGACGTGATCAAAACCAGTTCGTCTTTATGGATTGGCACGGATGTAATTCGCCTGTCGGCGATCGGCATTGCCGCAACACCAAAATCAGCCGAATTGTCGATGATGGACTCCAGTACCTCGCGAGATTCCGAGCGTTTTACTGTGATTCCGACGTCGGGGTAGCTGCGCTTGAACTCCGCAAAAACCTCAGGAAGGATATGCAGGCAACTGCCTTCGTTGGCGGCCACGACAATCTCGCCGCCGGGTACGCGATCTGCTTCAGCCACCGAGGCCAGAGCCACACGTTTTGCTTCCAGTGCGCTTTCCACGTAGTTAAGAAAGATCTTTCCTGCGGCGGTAACGGAAACCTTTCCTCCCGTGCGGTCCAGCAACCTGGCTCCAACTTCCTCTTCCATTGAGCGAATTTGGGCGGAAATTGCGGGTTGCGTGCGGAACCGCCGTTCGGCGGCGCGTGAAAAGCTCAGGTTTCGCGCCACTTCCAGGAACGTTTCTAGTTGGTCGAAGTCCATGTCTGTTTCACTCGAAATCCGGAGGCAATCTCGTGGAAGATCCGAACATCGTCACTTCGATTCATTGCGCAATTCGAAATGCCGATTGCAGTCGTAGCTAAGGACGTCTGAAATGTACTAAGCTTCAATGGTCTTTTTTTTCTGGAACTTAGTCCAGCAAAAACTACGCCTGAGTCGTTATCATACTCGCGTCGTACTTGCAGCGGTATTAAGAGGATCAAGTAAATGCGATCGTCCAATGAAGTTACACCCTCCGTTGTTTTGGAGTTTGCCCGCGAGCAGGGTGTCCAGGTGGTTGATTTGCGCTTCAGCGACCTTCACGGCCTGTGGCACCATATTTCCTATCCCATTGCCCAGTTGACCATCAATTCTTTTCGCGATGGATTCGGGATAGACGGTTCTTCGATTCGGGGATGGGCTGCCATACATGAGAGCGACATGCTGCTCATTCCGGACCCCTCCACACACGTGATGGACCCGTTCGTGGAAATTCCGACCATGGCAATGATCGCCGATGTCATCGACCCGGTGACGCGCCAGCGTTACGACAGGGACCCGCGGTACATCGCCACCAAGGCCGAGATGTACTTGGCCTCTTCTGGACTGGCGGATGAAGCGATGTTCGGAGCCGAGGCGCAGTTTTTCATCTTTGATAACGTCAGCTTTGACCAGAGTGCGAACCAGGGGTTCTACTACATCGACGCTGATGAAGGGCGCTGGAATTCCGCGCGCAGGGAAAACAATCTCGGATATCGCCCTCGCTATGGCGAAGGATACTTCCCGGTTTCTCCTACCGACCACCACCACGACCTGCGCACGGAGATGCTGTTAATGATGCAGGAATGCGGTCTTGACGTGGAGTGCCATCACCACCAGGTCGCCAGCGGTGGACAGGGTGAGATCGACCTGCATTACGCTCCGCTGCTGCGTGCAGCAGACGCAATGATGCTCTACAAGTACGTGGTCCGCAACGTAGCCCGGCAGCACGGAAAGACAGCAACCTTCATGCCCAAGCCGCTCTTTGGCGATAACGGCAACAGCATGCACACGCACCAGTCACTCTGGAAAGAGGGCAAGCCGCTGTTCTTTGGCGACGGCTATGCAGGTCTTTCGGATATTGCATTGTGGTATATCGGAGGTCTGATCAAACACGGTCCCGCACTGGCTGCACTGACGGCGCCGACAACCAACAGTTACAAGCGGCTCTCGGCCGGACTGGATGCTCCGGTCAATTTGGCTTATTCGCGCCGTAACCGCTCGGCAGCATGCAGAATCCCACTGTACTCTTCCGCGCCGGAAGCAAAACGCGTCGAGTACAGGCCGCCCGATCCCAGTTGCAATCCGTACATTGCGTTCTCGGCAATGTTGATGGCCGGTCTGGACGGCATCGAGAATCGCATCGATCCCGGATCGCCACTGGATAAGGACATCTACGACCTGGGTCCGGAGGAGCTGCAGAAAGTGCCATCGATCCCGGCATCTCTGGAAGGCGCGCTGGATGAACTCTCGGTGGACTACCAGTTCCTCTTGAAAGGGGATGTCTTTACCGAAGATCTGTTGGAGACCTATATCGCCTACAAGCGGGAGAAGGAAGTGAATGCACTGCGCCTGCGACCGCACCCGCATGAATTTACGATGTACTACGACATTTAACAGAGCGCGGGTGGCCCACTCAACGTTCTGTTCGTTGAGTGGGGTCGTTCAATTGCGATTGTAGCAACACTAAGTTCGAACTTGTTGCTCGACCGAAACTCCCCCACTCAAGCCCAACCGCGGGGCTTGAATGGGCCACCCGCCACCGGAGACGAGATGTTGCAGAATCCGCAGCGCCCTGACTGGCTACTAGTCTGGAGCAGACTGGGGAATGCCGCGACCTCTAAAATCTGGAGCCGGGTGCCCAGGTTCGCGCCTGTAGTTGGGCGCTAACTTGGGATGCGAACTGTTTTGCCAACTGTCCTTGATTTCTTCTTGGTGGCCGTCTTCAACCCGGGGCGGCCATCTGCTATTCTTCGGGCAAGATTTCCTGAGGGAACTGAGTGACTGGGCCCGATCCAAATGCGCGCGGGAACGCCGCACCCTCCCCACTTGCGGGGAATGGTGCAGCGCGCTACCAGAGGGTTTGCGAGCTGCTTTCTGCCGATGCGGCTTCCCGATTGCCCCATCTTCTTGAAGAGGCGGGCGATCCCGAACAGGCTTTGCTGCTGCTTCAGCTTCTGCTGGAGCAGCGCCGTGGCGAGGCGCTTGCCGCCTTCGAATCCAGCGCGCTGGCGCTGCGTTCCTGCGTAGCCCTTTTCGGAGCCAGCCATTGGCTGGGCCAGACACTTCTGCAAAATCCCGACTTGCTGCAACTTTTTGCGCGGCCTATGGGGCTTGCGTTTTCGCGCACGATTGAAGATTTCAGTGAGCAGTTGGCGCGGCTCCGCTTGCGTTCGATTGACACGGCACTGCCCGTGCTTCTGGCGCGATTCAAGCGGCGCGAGTACGTCCGGATATTTGTCCGCGAGTTGCTTGGGCTGGCGCCCCTGGCGGAAATTACCGCCGAAATCTCAGCGCTTTCCGATGCTTTGATCGAGCGGGCGCTGACCTTCTGCGAGACTGAACTTCGCCGGGAATACCAGGGCTGGCCCCAACTCCGCTCCGCTCGAGGACGCGTCCATCCGGCGCGCTTCGCGGTCCTGTCGCTCGGAAAACTGGGCGGCAACGAGCTGAATTACAGTTCAGATGTCGACCTTCTTTATATACGCGACGATGGGGAGGACGCGGGCGCAATTTCTGTCTCCGGGCGTGAGTTCTTCACGCGACTGGCCCAGCAAATGACCTCCGTTCTCTCGGACGTGAACGCCGAAGGCCAGGTATTCCGGGTCGATCTGCGTCTTCGTCCTCAGGGCGCAAGCGGAGAAATGGTGGTCGGTTGCTCTCAAGCTCTGCGCTATTACAGCAGCGTGGCTCAGGACTGGGAGTTGCAAGCGCTTTTGAAAGTACGTTTCAGTGCTGGCGACCGCTCGCTCGCTCGCGACTTTATCGAGCAGGAGCAGAATTTGATTTACTGCAAACAGCTCAGCCTCTCCGCGGTCCAGACTGCGGCTCGTTCACTGGAACGAATTCAGAGCGGTGCTATTCGCAGGAATACCCGCGAGGTGGATGTAAAGAACGGGGCGGGCGGCCTTCGGGAAATTGAGTTCGTGGTCCAGTGTTTGCAGAGAGTTCACGGCGGAGGAGAGCCGTGGCTGCGCTCGAGCGGTACCTTGCTGGCTCTGCAAAAACTGCATGACAAAGGGCATATCGGCGACGCGGAGTTTCGCGAACTGTTTGGGACGTACGGGCTCTTACGAAAAATCGAACATCGTTTGCAGTGTCGCCAGGGTGTGCAGACGCATCGCCTTCCGCGAACGGCGAACGAACAGGCTGCGCTTTTCCGGTCGCTGGGCGAAGGAAAAATCGGGAGCGTGCAGGAACTGCAGGCTATCATGCAGTCCTGCAGCGACCTCTGTGCGCGTGTGCTCCGTCTGGAAGCGGACGAGGGAAAGGTCATTACGGCGCGATCCGTCAGTCTGGGTGCGCCCGGGGCGGAGCTGCTGATAGGGGAACTGGCTGCACGCTCCGCGCGGTTGGCTGAGGCGTTTACGGCAGATGTTGGTGACCGGACACTTCGGAATCTCCGGAGGTTTCTGGCCGCCGCTTCCACCGGAGAGGAGCGCGTGCGAGCGACGCTTGCCAATGTGCATTGGATCGAACGCGCTCTGCCCGTCTTCGCGCAGAGCGCGCTGGCTACAGATATCCTGACTCGTCATCCGGAGGACATAGTTGCTCTCTTTAGCCGGTGCGATTGGGAGCGGGGAAGTTCAATTTCCGATCGGCTTCGCATTGAGTCGCGCCGCTGCACTCTGCGTTCAGTGGGTCGCACGCTCCTGGAGAGAGTGCCGGTGTGGGAGATCCTGCACAGCTATTCGAATCGCTTCGACGAAATTTTGCAGCAGGCGCTGAGTGCCGCGGATGCGCCTGCTGGTTTCGCTGTTTTTGCCGTAGGACGTCTTGGCACATGCGAGCTCGACGTGCTGTCAGACGTTGATCTGGTGTTCTTCCGAGACACTGAATGCAATGCAGACGAGGCCGAGAAGTGCGCGCACGCGTTGGTTGCCATGCTTTCGGGTTATACGCGAGAGGGGGCAGTGGTTGCGGTGGACATCAGGCTGCGGCCGCATGGTAACGAGGGTGAGCTTGTAGTTTCCGCGCGGCAACTAATGCAGTATTTCGAAAATGAAGCGAAAGCTTGGGAAGCGCTGGCATTCGGTAAGCTTCGGTTCATCGCCGGAGCGGAGCGCCTTGGAGAAGATGTGACAGCAATGCTTTGTGATATCCGGAAACGCTTTGCATCGACGCCGGAGTTCGTTCCAGAACTACGAGCAATGCGTAAGCGCATCGCGGATTCGGGTAATGAGGACAGCTTTAAGACGGGGGCCGGAGGGCTTTACGATGTCGATTTTCTGGCGGGGCTACTAGAAGCACAAGCCGCTCTGTCCGCTGCAGGAAAGCAGCTTCCTATACGCTTGGAGGCGCTGGTCGAAAGGGAATTGCTCTCGCCGGAGCAGGGGAACAACTTGCTTCGCGCAGTCGAACTGTTCCGTCGCGTGGAACATACAATAAGGGTTGTGGAGGGGCGTTCCCGGACATTCTTGCCGAAGAGCGATGTATTGCGAAAAAGTGTCGAGAAGATAATCGGACATTCCAATCTGGAAGGAGAGCTGCGTACGGAGATGCTGTGTGTGCGCGGAATTTTCGAATCTCGCTTCCGTAATTGAAGTGCGGCTCTCGACAATGGTAGTCTCAGATATTCGGTGCAGAGCGCTTGGACACTGTAGACCTTCTGCGATGGCAGCATGTGGGGTGCCTGCTGTTGCGGTCTCGGTGGCGCTCGCCTGAGCGCAAGGACAATTTCAGATACACCCCATGCGTTTATTTCTTTGGAGGGTTAAATGGCGGCTTCCTACAATGGAGTTCCGCTTCCGGCCAACGGCCGTGCGGTTGAGTTTGTAAATGGAAAGTTTATAGTTCCGGATAATCCGATTATTCCGTTCATCGAGGGTGATGGAACAGGACGCGATATCTGGAAGGCTGCAGTGCGCGTGGTGGATGCAGCGGTTGAACACGCATACGGCGGAAAGCGCCGCATCGCGTGGTATGAAGTGTTCGCGGGAGAGAAGGCGAAGGAGATGTTTGGAAGCTGGCTTCCCGACGATACTGTGAACGCCTTCCGTGATCTGCGAATCGGAATCAAAGGACCACTGACCACTCCCGTCGGCGGCGGCATTCGATCTCTGAATGTGGCGCTGCGCCAGATGCTGGATCTCTACGCCTGCGTGCGTCCCGTGAAGTATTACAACGGCATTCCTTCGCCGGTTAAACACCCGGAACACATGAACATAGTGATCTTCCGCGAAAATACCGAGGACGTCTATGCCGGGATCGAGTGGAAAGAGGGAACACCTGAGTGTAAGAAACTCATCGATTATCTGAACACTGTAATGCTGGCAGGCAGCAAGAAGCAGATTCGCGCCGACTCCGGCATCGGCATCAAGCCAATGTCAATAACGGGAACCAAGCGACTGGTGCGCATGGCGATAGAGTTTGCACTGAAAAACAAGCGTCCAAGCGTGACCCTGGTACACAAGGGAAATATACAGAAGTACACCGAGGGCGCTTTCCGCGAATGGGGCTACGAAGTTGCCACGCAGGAGTTCCGGGCCGAAACCGTAACCGAGCGCGAGAGCTGGATCCTGGGCAACAAGGACAACGACCCGAACCTCACCATCGAAGAAAATGCGTTCCTTATTGAACCCGGCCTGGAGCACGCGCAAGAGGATTTTCGGCAGAGCGTTTATGCGGAAGTAAGAAACGTGCTTGATTCGATCTACCTCACGCACGGTAACGGGCTGTGGAGGTCAAAGCTACTGATCAATGACCGTATCGCCGACTCGATATTCCAGCAGGTCGTTACTCGCGCAAATGAGTATTCCGTACTGGCCACGCCTAATCTGAATGGGGACTACATCTCCGACGCGTGCGCGGCACAGGTGGGCGGTTTGGGGATTGCGCCTGGCGCCAACATCGGAACTGAGCACGCAATTTTCGAAGCGACTCATGGCACCGCACCGAAATATGCGGATAAGGACGTAATCAATCCCGGCTCCGTTATCCTGTCGGCAGTCATGATGCTGGAATTCATGGGCTGGACCGAAGCGGCCGCGCTGGTTGATAACAGCATGGAGCTCACGATCGAACAGAAGCGTGTGACGTATGATTTCGAGCGTTTGATGAAGGGCGCAACCAAGCTGCGTACCAGTGAATTTGCCAACGCTGTTATAGAGAACATGGCGGCAACTGCAACTAGTGTGCAATAATCTCTGGCAGCCTTGGAAAACACTGACTGTCCAGTGCCCCGTGTCTTTTTAACGTGGTTCATAGCGACGCCCTACTGGCATTGAAAGGAAAGAAATGCGCAAGAAGGTATCTATTGTTGGAGCAGGAAACGTTGGTGCAACGGCTGCTCATTGGATCGCCTCGAAGGAATTGGCCGATGTCGTTCTGGTCGACATCATGGAGGGAATTCCTCAAGGAAAGGCGCTCGATCTGTTGGAGGCCATGCCGGTTGCCAAGCAGGATTGTGCAATCACAGGCACTAATGACTACGCCGATACCGCAGATTCCGACATCGTTGTTATCACCGCTGGTATTCCGCGCAAGCCGGGAATGAGCCGCGATGATCTGCTGAGTACGAATTACAAGATCATGACGGACGTTGTTGGCAAGGTCGTGAAGTACTCGCCCAACTGCATCATTATTGTAGTCAGCAATCCTCTGGATGCCATGGCGCAGGCCGCGTATAAACTGAGCGGCTTTCCGCGTAATCGCGTCATCGGTATGGCAGGCGTGTTGGATTCGGCCCGCTTCCGTACATTCATCGCGCAGGCACTTAATGTAAGCGTAGAGAACGTCACCGCATTTGTGCTCGGCGGCCATGGCGATACCATGGTTCCTCTCCCCCGCTACTCTACTGTTGCCGGCATCCCCATCACTGAATTGTTCGAACCAGCCAAGCTGGAAGCGCTGGTTCAGCGTACCCGCGACGGCGGCGCCGAAATCGTGAAGCACCTGAAGACTGGCAGCGCCTTCTATGCTCCTTCGGCCTCCGCAGTGGAGATGGTGGAAGCGATTCTGAAGGACAAGAAGAAGATTCTGCCTTGCGCCGCATACCTCGAGGGCGAGTATGGAATCAACGGCCTATTTGTAGGCGTGCCAGTGAAACTGGGCTCCGCCGGTTTGGAAAACATTATCGAAATCAAGCTGACCGCGGACGAGCAGGCTGCCCTCAATAAGAGCGCCGACGCCGTGAAAGAGTTGATCACGGTCATCGGTCTGTAATTTAGGCTGTGTAAGAAGAAACCCCGAGGCTTCGGCCCCGGGGTTTAATTTGTTTCCAAATCGCGCTACTTAATGCGTTCAATGGTGACGCTTTCCAGAACTACGTCGGTTAGCGGGCGGTCCATTGCACTGCTTGGCACGGTGCTGATTTTGTTAACCACATCTTGTCCCTCGATAACTTCACCGAAGATTGTGTGATTGCCAGTCAGCCACAGTGTTGGCGCAACGGTAATGAAGAATTGCGAGCCGTTCGTATTAGGTCCGGCGTTAGCCATCGCGAGCTTGCCAGGCTTGTCAAACTTATGGGGTGAGCCCTGGGTTTCATCTTTGAAGGCGTAACCCGGCCCGCCCGTTCCTGTGCCGCTGGGGTCTCCGCCCTGAATCATGAATTCGGGAATTACACGGTGAAAGATAGTCCCGTTGTAAAGGGACCCGGGACCCTTCTTCCCGCTTACGTTGTCCTTCCACTTGCGCGTGCCTTCGGCAAGCTCCACAAAATTATCAACCGTTCTTGGCGCTTCCTTCTCAAACAGGCGGCAGACAATGGTGCCCTGGTTGGTGAGTAAGGTTGCATATACACCTGGTGTACGTTCGGCCATACTGGCTCCTTGCTGGGAATATCTGACTAGTCAGACTAACAGAAATAGCTTAGCTGTTTCGAGAGCCTGCGACACGCGGGCAAGCCACACGCATCGCAGGAATTCGAAAACACTTAGTGTGCGTAGGATTTCTTCACAGGCGCTTTCGCCGCAGTTCCCTCATCGATCTTGATGTGCCTGATGATGATCGGGGTATTGGGCTTGTCGTTGGCATTGCGGGGCTGGCGGGCGATCTTCTTCACAAGTTGTACGCTGGGCTCATCGCACTGACCGAAGATGGTGTAGTTGCCATTCAGATGAGGATAGGCCTTCTCAGTAATGAAGAACTGAGAGCCATTCGTATCCGGTCCTGCGTTGGCGTAGGCGAGGCGACCAGGTTGGTCAAATTTGAGATCGGAATGCGTCTCGTTCTTAAATCGGAAGCCAATCTCGCCTGCACCGGTTCCGGCCGGATCACCGCCTTGGATCATGAAATCTGGAATCACGCGATGAAAGGTCGTGTTGTCATAGAGCGGCACGCCGTGTTCCTTCTTGCCCGTCTTAGGATTAGTCCAGTCCTTTGTGCCTTTGGCGAGACCGATGAAATTCGCTGTGCCGATAGGGGCTGCTTTTGGAAAGAGAACACAATGCAGATCGCCCATGCTGGTTTGAATGATGGCAACGGGTTGCTCCTTAGTGCCCGGTTGCGCTGCTTGTGCGGTTGCACTCAAGGCCAGTATCAGCAGGCCAGTTGCGGTCAGTAGTTTGCGCATAAATAAATCTTCCTCCGTGACAGATTTTATTTCGATCAGGAGCCGGCAACTTCAGGTCGCCGGTCCGGGTCTTGTCCGCTTTGTATGTGACGCGAGATCTGCTCGACTGCTCCAAAAACACGAAGCACGTTTCGGCCAAGAATCTGATACAGGTCTGCGGTACTGTAACCGCGCCATGCGAGTGCAGCGGTAATCTTTGGGAGGTCTTGCACGCCATCTATTCCCTGCGGCAGACACTCCACTCCATCGAAATCCGAGCCTATGCCGACGTGATTCACACCTGCGACCTCTATCATATGTTCGAAATGATCAATCAGCGCACTGAGCGGAGGGCGCGGTACCTCAGCTTCCTTCATGGCCATCAGCTTCTTCAATTCAGCCCTGGATCTTGGAGTCTTCGGTCCGTGCCAGAGCTTAATAGCCCGTTTTGATTCGGCGGGATGCGCCTCCTCAAATGCTTTCGATTTCGCAATAAATTCGTCACTGATGAACCCGCAGTTAAAGTTTACCTGGGCCACACCGCCGTTCCTTGCAAGCGCAATCAGCATATCATCGGTCAGGTTACGGGGATGATTCGTGATTGCACGCGATCCACTATGGGAGGCGATCACCGGGGCGTGGCTTAATGTCACCGCGTCGAAAAATGAGCGGTCACTGACATGCGACACATCGACCATCATGCCGAGCCGATTCATTTCGCGCACGACTTCACGGCCGAAATCGCTCAGTCCACGGTCATCAGGCTTGCCATCCTGGTCGAGCTTCAGATCTCCTGAGGACTGGCCCAGTTCGTTAGAGTTCATCCAGGTCAGCGTCATATAGCGAGCGCCAAGGCGATAGAAGTTACGGAGTACCCGAATGCTACCCTCGATGGCATGGCCGCCCTCGATGCCGATCAGTGCGGCAATGCGCTTATGCGGCCCGCTCCGGGCCAACAAAATATCCCTTACCGAGTACGCCATCACCAGGTCATTGGGATGGTTTTGCGCTATCTCATGCACGGAATCGATCATGTCCAGAGCGCGTCGCGTGAAGTGGCCCTTATACCGCACCGGATCGACACAGATTGCGAAGAATTCAGCGCCGAGATTGCACGCACGAGCTTTTGCGAAATCCCAATGGCCCTTCCCCGCGTCCTTCTCAGGATCGAAGGACTCATCAACAAAGCGTCCTGCTGTGTCGGCGTGAGTGTCTATTACGATCGCGGTGTTGTGAATTGCGCGGACGTTTGGTACAGGATGTATCTTGTGGGTGTCCATTTCGAACTCTTTACTGCACTCCTCAATCGAGGAATTGCCGAGTGCGCGGCAGCAGAGTTGTTCTATCAGCAAGGTAAGAGAACTCGGTGGCTCGTCTTACCTCCATCAGCTTGTCCAGAATATACCGAAGCAATTCCTGTTGCTATGGGATGCACCAAAAGGAGAACGCCCGGGCAAATGTCCCGGACGTTCTGAAAATGTGGGGCGGAGAATTAACGGGGAGCTTCGGAATCCGCCAAATTCGTGCGGTACTCGTCGTAGCGGCTGCTGACCATAATGTGATAGCAGGCCTGACGACGCTCCTCAGCCGCTTCCACCAACCCGAGTTGCTGCAGCTTTAAAACGTATCGGTCAAACCAGGCACGCTGCTTGCGCGACATCGGGCCTTTACCGATATCAACCGTAAGTCCCGCGAGATGCGAGGATGCAGTGTCGCCATAAATGGGAGCAGCGTTGCGGTTCCAGAGCTGGAGGCGAGCTTGCTGGTCCACCGTGCGTACTGCGGATGTCACCTGGATGGGCTGGTGAAACTGCTGGTAGAAGGCCTCGCTCAAATCCTCAAGAAAAGCACGGGTCCACGGACGGCAGAATCGCCGATTAAATTCGAGATTCGAAGCAAGCCGTAAAGATTTGGATTCGTGGATGTTTACCAGTTCTCCGCGCAATTCGAGTTCTTCCAATTCCTGGTCATTATTGATGCGCGTGAGTTTCAGACGGTCGATCTCTTCATTCTGCCGCAGCATCGAATCGTGCGAGCCGCGCAAAACTGGATTCCAGCGTGCCACGTGAGTTCGAGTGCGGTGAAGCGAACGTCTTGGTGTGCGGTACCGGCCATGGATTGAGGCGCCAAAAGCAAAAGGTATGCCCAGCATAAAAACAAAAATGAGTGTGGCAGAGATTCGACGCATCATTGGTGAGCGGTGCGGCTCCTGTGGTTGTGATGTTGATCTTCTAACCAGTGTAACCCGACGCCTCTGATTTTTAGCTCAGGTAATTTACGGAGAGCGATAACTCCCAATAGCTCGGAACATAAATGTGCAACAGGAAAATGCGCGTGGAGGACGATTCCACGCGCATTTCGACTGCTGTCGGTGTGCGAAAGGCTAAGTACGGAAGAAGTCGAGAATGGCTTTTTTCATTACATCGCCACCGACATCGCTGATCGATTTTGTCAGAGGGATGTCTTTGGGGCAGATTTCGACACAGTTCTGTGCGTAAGCGCACTCCTGAATACCGCCATCTCCCATCAGGGCTTTCAATCGCTCATCTTTCAGCACCTTGCCCGTGGGATGCATGTTAAACAGGCGAGCCTGGGCTATCGTGGCCGCCCCGACGAATCCTGTGCTCTCGTTGAACTGCGGACAGGCCTCCATGCAGCAACAGCAACTCATACAAGTGGATAGTTCATAAGCCTGTTCCTGCACCTGCGGCAGCACCCTGGGGCCTTCGCCGAGCGCATAGGTTCCGTCGATAGGAATCCATGCCTTAATGGCCTTCAAATTTTCAAACAGCACCGAGCGGTCCACCTGAAGGTCGCGAATGACCGGAAACTTGGAAAACGGCTCAATCGTCAGCGGTTGTTCCAGGTTGTCCACCAGGGCGGAGCAGGCCATACGCGCCTTGCCATTGATCAGCATCGCGCAGGAGCCGCAAACCTCCTCCAGACAATTGGAGTCGTAATTTATCGGCGTTGTTGGCTTGCCTTCGCGGGTAACTGGATTCTCCGCAATATCCATAAACAACGAGATCACATTCAAGCCAGGCCTCCATGCCAGCTCGAACTCTTCCCAGTAGGGCTCGCTGGTGGGAGTTGCCTGACGCTTGACTTTGAACAGTACGCTCTTATTCGCCATGAGTTTTCTAGACCTTTTCGCTGCCGCTTTGTTGGAAGTGGACAGCCGTCTCGTTTCTACTTGGAGTCGTAACGGCGCGGACGCGGCGGAATGAGTGACGTGTCCACCGGCTCCCATTCGAAGCGAGGCTCATCGGCATCAGGTGCGAAAAATGCCTTGGTTGTTTTCAGAAAATTCGCGTCATCGCGATCAGGGAACTCTGGCTTGTAATGCGACCCGCGCGATTCATCCCGCAGAAGCGCCCCCTGCGTCATTACCCGGGCAAGCTGCAGCATATTGTAGAGCTGCCGGGTGAACATGAAAGACTGGTTGGACCACATCGACTTGTCGCTCAAGTTGACGTTTCTGTAGCGTTGCAGAAGTTCCACAAGTTTGACGTCAGTCTCCTGCAGTTTCTCGTTGTAGCGCGTCACAGTTACATTGGCCGACATTACCGCGCCCAGTTCGCGCCAGAGCTTGAAAGGATTCTCCGTTCCCTGATTGCTGAGTAACCGGGTGTTGGCCTCCATCTGGCGCTTTTTTTCGTCCTCGAAAGAATGCGCAACATTCGCTGGAGCGGCCGCGAGATTCTGGGCATAGTTCACGGAATGTGGCCCGGCAATGAATCCCGCATAGATGCAGCTCAGCAGCGAGTTTGCCCCAAGGCGATTCGCGCCATGGATTGAATAGTCGCACTCGCCGATGGCATACAAACCCGTGATGTTCGTCATCTGGTCGTTATCCACCCAGAGTCCTCCCATGGTGTAGTGCATGCCGGGGAAAATTTTCATTGGAACTTCGTGGGGATCATCGCCCACAAATTTCTCGTATATATCGAGAATCCCGCCGAGTTTACGGTCCAGGGTGGCCCGATCAATATGGGAAAGATCCAGATAAACCATCGGCATTCCCTGCACGCCCAAGCCGTGGTCGTGAACCACTTTGTGAATCGCGCGGGTGGCGATGTCGCGCGGCACAAGATTGCCGTACTTCGGATACCAATCTTCAAGGAAGTACCAGCGATCCTCTTCCGGAACCTGCTTTCCTGGGCGGGTCTCGTTTGGGTCCTTGGGAACCCAGACGCGCCCGCCTTCACCACGGGCTGACTCGGACATGAGTCGCAGCTTATCTTCACCGGGGATGCAGGTAGGGTGTACCTGGATCATTTCGCCATTTGCGTAGGCCACGCCCTGTTGATACAACGCGCCCTGCGACGAGCCAGTGCAGACCACCGAGTTCGTGGACTTGCCAAAGATTGCGCCCACTCCGCCAGTGGCCATAATGACGGCGGCAGCAGGGAAGGTGACGACCTCCATCGAACGCAGATCCATGGCGCAGATTCCACGGCACACGCGTTGTGGGTCAATGACAGCAGAAAGGAACTCCCAGTACTCATATTTTTTGACTTTACCTTCGGCTTCAAAACGGCGGACTTGTTCGTCCAGTGCATACAGCATCTGCTGGCCCGTTGTGGCTCCGGCAAACGCCGTACGATGAAAGAGCGTGCCACCGAAGCGGCGGAAATCCAGCAGTCCCTCGGCGGTGCGGTTGAAGGGAACGCCCATGCGATCCAGCAGGTCGATTATCCCAGGGCCCATCTCACACATTTGTTTGACGGGGAGCTGGTTGGCCAGGAAGTCGCCGCCAAATACCGTGTCATCGAAGTGGGCCCAGCTGGAGTCTCCTTCGCCCTTGAGGTTCTTAGCAGAGTTGATGCCGCCCTGTGCGCACACCGAGTGCGAGCGCTTCACCGGCACAATCGAAAACAGATCAACGTGCGCGCCCAATTCCGCAACTTTAATTGCGGCGGATAGCCCTGCGAGCCCTCCGCCAACGATGATGATTCTTGGAGTCGCTGCTGCCATAAAGTCTCTCTCGGCCCGGTCTATCTCGCCCGGCTGCTGGGAATACTGTGAGGAATAGCCCGACTCTGTTCTGCGGGAGCCGCACTCTCGGCAGGCTGATCCCATGCCGGATTACGCTGCTGCTTCGGGAACTTGGCCACGAAGGAATAAATTGAAATAAGACCTATGATCACGAGCAGGACCGAAAGAGCAATTCCGGCCAGCTGCGCGCGCTTCTGTGCCTTATCTCCAGTCACGATGCCCCACTTGGCTGCAAATAGGAAAACTCCGTAGCCGAAATGCCAGGAGGCCGCGATTACACCCACTACGTAGACCCCTAATGCCAACGGATGTGAAAGCTCGTTCTGCACCTTCCAAAACGCCGCATCGTAATGATCCACGAGGTGAACACCGGCAAAACGCATATACCAAATGTGATAGGTCACATAGGCAAAGACGATTAATCCGGTATAGCGCTGTACCGTGTAGTACCAGTTGCCTGTCCAGGGATAGTCGATAACATTGTTTTCCCCGCGCCACCAGATGTAGACACCGTAAATGCCGTGAAAAGCCAGTGGGAGAAAGATTCCGAAGATCTCCAGCCATAGCCGGAAGGGAAGCCCGGTCAGCAATTTCACCTGCGAGTTATAGGCAGCAACACCGTTTATGGCTTCCGAATTCGAGATGAAATGTTCCAGAAGAAACAAACCTACTGGAACAATGCCTGTCAGCGAATGAAGGCGACGCAATAGAAAGGATTTGCCGGTACCCGCCCGCAGGGGGGCGACCCCTTTAGAGGCTGTATTACGTGCTGATTGAGCGGTAGAGACCACGATATCTCCTTGAACTCAGGGAGGTCGCACGAATTTAGCAACTACAGTTTTCGTGCGAAAACGAGTCAACGGCACCCTGAAAGTCCCACACAGACTTCAGGTCTACGCAACGACCGCGGATAATACCTTGTCTCCGACGTTCCTGTCCACTCGATCTGTCCTCTCTACTACGGTTTCGAGAATGTTGCGAGTCCTAAATAGCCGCGAAATCAGGCAAAGTTTCCGGGAACGAGTTAAAATAAGAACTCACTCCGTAGGTTCTGCGCGCGCCAAAATTACCGTGCCTCGTCTTTAGCCTGCGGATAAGCCTAAAACACAGTATTTGTAGGGAGAAACACGCAATGTCAGATACCAATGGCAACGGGCTAAGACTGAAAATCGGCCTCGCGGAAATGCTCAAAGGTGGCGTCATTATGGACGTCATGAGCGCGGAACAGGCGGAGATCGCTGAGAAGGCCGGCGCAGTCGCCGTCATGGCCCTGGAGCGCGTCCCAGCCATGATCCGGGCTGATGGCGGTGTTGCTCGCATGGCCTCGCCTAAGGTCATCAAGGAAGTCATGAACACGGTGGACATTCCGGTCATGGCCAAAGCGCGCATCGGCCATTTCGCGGAAGCGCAGATTCTGCAGGAACTCGGCGTCGACTACATCGATGAATCAGAGGTGCTTACTCCTGCGGACGAAGAAAACCACATCGATAAGCACGCTTTCACAACTCCATTTGTTTGCGGCGCACGCAATCTGGGCGAGGCTCTTCGCCGCATCGCCGAAGGCGCATGCATGATTCGCACGAAAGGCGAAGCCGGAACTGGTGACGTGATTCACGCCGTAAAGCACATGCGCCAGATCGTAAAGGAAATGCGCCAACTCACCATCATGACCGAGCAGGAACTTTACCTGGCCGCAAAAACCCACCAGGCTCCGTACGAACTGGTCCGGATGGTTGCCAAGGCCGGCAAACTCCCTGTGCCGAATTTCAGCGCGGGTGGAATCGCTACGCCGGCCGATGCTTCGCTTGTCATGCAGTTGGGCGCGGAAGCCGTGTTCGTCGGCAGCGGAATATTTATGAAGGGCAGCTCAACTCCTCTGGACCTGAAAGATCCGAAAGAGCGTGCAGAGGCAGAATCGCGCGCCAAGGCTATTGTCCTGGCTACCGCTCACTACAAGGACCCCAAGGTTCTGGCTGAAGTCAGCGAGCAGATGACGGGCTCCATGAAAGGCCTTGCTGTTTCCGGTATTGCTGAGGCAGATCTGCTTCAGACTCGTGGCTGGTAGTATTTCGCGATTTCCGTGTTGATGAAAGGCGCAGCTTGATCGCTGCGCCTTTCTCACGCGCCAACACAACAGAAGTGCTCGCCTTTATTCGGCTCAATGAATCTTTGTACAACCTGCTAAATTAGTAGAAAACGATGATGAAAATAGGAATCCTTGCCCTGCAGGGCGACTTTGAAGCGCACGCCAACCGTATTGCCGAACTCGGTGCAGAGCCTGTTTTTGTGCGTAAGACAGAGCAACTCGATGAAATCGATGGCCTCGTGATCCCCGGTGGGGAATCGTCCGTCTTCCTGAATCTGCTGGGAGATACAGGTTTCGAAAAGCTTTCCGCATTCGTTCGCACCAAGCCAACTTTCGGCACCTGTGCTGGCTGCATTCTGCTGGCCACCGAGGTTGAAAACCCGAAGCAAAAGGGTATTGGCGCGCTCGACATAACCGTTCGGCGCAACGCTTACGGACGCCAGATTCATTCGGCAATTCTGGAAGGTCCAACCACGCTTAAAGGTGGCTTGCTGGAACAGGTGTACATTCGCGCGCCACGCATCGAACGCGTTGGACCCGGGATCGAAGTATTGGCTGAGCGCGATGGCCATCCAGTGCTCATCCGTCAAGGCAATTTGCTTGCCGCAACTTTTCACCCCGAGCTCAGCGCCGATACGCGGGTTCACGCAGAGTTTCTCAGGCTGGTTGCTGAGTGCAAGAAGTAGGCGAATCCACGCAGAATTACCTGTCCGGTTCCGTAGTGGCCAGAGGGCCAAACGAATATATATTGCGGGATGACATGGGGTTTTACCCAAGATATTGCGCTTTAACCTGCGCATCCCCCGCAACTTGTGCCAGTCTTTGCGCTTATTAGGTAAACATGGTATTTTGAGATAGTTACTGAATGAAAAAGAAAAAGCAGGAGCGCATCAGTTCCCAGTGTTAGCACGAGAGCAGAAAACCAATATCATCGAGAAGTATAAGACCCACACCTCTGACACCGGCAGCCCGGAAGTTCAGATTGCCCTTCTCAGTGAGCGCATCGGCCAGTTGACCGAGCACTTCCGTACACACAAGAAGGACCACGCTTCGCGCCGCGGTCTTCTTATGATGGTCAGCAGACGTCGTGGCTTGCTCGATTATCTGAAGAAGTACGATACCGAGCGGTACAAGGCTGTAATTCAGAAGTTGGGTATCCGCAAGTAAACGTCCGCCGGAGACTGGCTGTGAGTCGGTCTCCCGTGTTTTCCGCTGGCGCCACTCCGCAGAGGGTTGCGCCAGCGCACTCCCAACCTTTCGCAGCGCAGGCATCGGCCATGCTGCCTGGGAGTGCAGCGAAACTCGTTGCGGCTGGAACTGTTCCTGTTCGCATTCTTAACTGCGGCTTGACGCGTACTGCTCGCGCTTGCTGCGGTGGAGTGCTCCTATCGTGGATGCGCCCCTGGCGAAAGGGATTTAATGAAACAAGAAACAAGTGTTGTACTCTCCGGCGGTAAAACCATCTCATTCGAAACCGGTCACTGGGCCAAACAGGCTCACGGTTCTACGGTTGTTCGAATTGGCGAGACTGTTGTGCTCGCAACCGCCTGCGCCAACGCCGAGGCACGCGTTGGAATCGATTTCTTTCCGCTTACTGTTGACTATCGCGAATACACCTATGCTGGAGGCCGCATTCCTGGCGGCTTTATTAAGCGTGAAGGTCGCCCGAGCGAGCGTGAGATTCTGACCAGCCGTCAAATTGATCGTCCAATTCGCCCGCTCTTTCCGGAAGGGTTCCGCTTCGAGACTCAGGTGATCGCGTTCGTACTTTCGGCGGATACTGACAATGACCCGGACGTAGCCGCAATCAATGGTGCGTCGGTCGCGCTGTGTCTCTCCGATATTCCGTTTGGTGGTCCCGTCGGCGCAGTGCGCGTTGGCCTCGTCAACGATGATTTTGTCATCAACCCCACTTACAACGAGCAGCGCGAAAGCAAGCTCAATATCATGGTTGTCGGAACTGCCGACGGCATTGTGATGATTGAAGCGGGCGCTGACGAAGTGGACGAAGATCGCGTAGTAGATGCGATTGAGTTTGGTCACGGCGAGATCAAGAAGATTTGCGCCGGCATTAACGAGTTTGTACAGAGAGCTGGACGTCCGAAGCGCGCATTTGAAGCTCCGGCAATTGATCAGGAATACCTCGCCTTCGTGCGCGCCAAGGTCGGCGAAGCGCTTGCGGATGCCGTCAATACGGAAAAATATTCTAAGATCGAGAGCTACTCCAGGATCAAGGCACTCAAAGATAACCTGAAGGCCGAGATTCCCGAGGACCAGACAGAAGAGCGGACCAAGGCAGGGAAGTACTTTGACTTGCTTCGTGAGCTCGTGTTCCGCGAGGAAGTCACAAAGAACCGCCGCCGTCCGGATGGTCGCGCTTTCGATCAGATTCGCTCGATTTGGACAGAGGTTGGCGTGCTGTCGCGTACCCATGGCTCCGCCGTCTTTACTCGCGGTGAAACGCAGGCCCTGGTTACCACCACTCTCGGTACGAGTGACGACATGCAACGCTTGGAACGCTTTGAGGGCGAAACCAAGAAGCGCTTCATGCTGCACTACAATTTCCCGCCGTTCTCGGTTGGTGAAGTCGGTTTCCTGCGTGGTGCCGGACGCCGGGAAATCGGTCACGGCGCACTCGCAGAACGTGCTCTCACCGCCGTGCTTCCAAGCGAAGAGGATTTTCCGTACGCACTCCGCGTAGTGAGCGACATTCTTGAGTCCAATGGTTCCTCATCGATGGCCACCGTATGCGGTGGTTCGCTCAGTTTGATGGATGCTGGTGTGCCACTCCGCGCTCCTGTTGCCGGAGTAGCAATGGGACTCGTGAAGGAAGGTGAAGATTACGCCATCCTTACCGATATCGCAGGCGCGGAAGATCATTACGGCGACATGGACTTCAAGGTTGCCGGAACGCGCGAAGGAATTACCGCACTGCAGATGGACATCAAGATCATGGGGATTACACCCCAGATCATGCGTGAAGCTCTGGCACAGGCAAAGCGTGGACGCTTTTTCATCCTCGACAAGATGGATGAGTCGATCACCTCTGGCCGCACCAATGTCAGTGCCCACGCTCCGCGCTTCTACACCCTGACGATTCCCACCGACAAGATCCGCGAACTGATCGGACCGGGCGGCAAGGTAATTCGTGGGATCGTTGATGCTACTGGCGTGAAGATTGATGTCGAAGACAGCGGTCAGGTTCGCGTCGCTTCCAGCGATGCCGCCGCTGCGGAAAAAGCCCTGCAGATGATCAACGACATCACAGCGGTTCCTGAGGTTGGCAGGACCTATCTCGGCACTGTGACCCGCCTAGCTGAGTTCGGCGCGTTTGTCGAAATCATTCCCGGCACCGACGGACTCCTGCACATCAGTGAGGTTGCCGAACACCGTATCAAGGACATCAAGGACGAACTGAAGGAAGGCGATCAGGTTCTCGTCAAGGTTCTTTCTGTTGAAGGGAACCGCATTAAACTGTCTCGCAAAGCCATTCTGAAAGAGCAGCGTGCAAAGTTGGAGGCTCAGGGCGGTGCAGCGCAGACTGAGGAAGCGGCACCTGTTGAGGAGCAATCAATTCAGGCTTCAGCTGTCACCTTCGAAGGCGGCTTCGAAGATGAGGAGGAAGAAGAGGGTGGCGAGCAGAACTTCAACCGCGAGGACACTCCGAATGAGCCACCCAGTCGCGAAGCTCGTCCGGGAGATCGTCGCCGGCGTCGCCGTAGTGGACCGCGCGGTCCGCGTCAATAATTCGTAGTTTCGGCGAGAAGGCCACGGTTTCGCGCCGTGGCCTTTTGCTTGAATGACTGCGAGTGCTATAACCGATTTGTTTTCTTTGCGAACAGGAGTGAACCTTGCCAGAACTTTCGCGTATTCCCTTTGTCAAGGCCAGTGCCTTTGGCAACGACTTTCTTATCATTCGAAAAGAGTTTCAGGGCGGGGATGCCCCCGCACGGACGCGGGCTCTTTGTGACCGCCACAATGGCATCGGAGCCGATGGAGTCGAGTGGTTGAGCGATGTAAGCGGCCACTCCGCGCGCATTGAGCTTATCAATGCCGATGGCTCCTTTGCGGAACTGTCAGGTAATGGGACTCGCTGTGTTGCCGCCCACCTTGTGGCTTGTGGCGGAGCAGAAGATCTGCTGATTGCCACTGACGCGGGTTCGAAGCGCTGCCAACTCACGAAGCGCGACGGAAACCGCTATGAGTTTCTGACCGATATGGGTTCCCCTGTCGTTGGCGAGTCCTTCGAGATTGACCTCGGACATGTTCGTTACACGGGAGTTCCGGTCTCAATGGGTAACCCCCACTTTGTCATCTTTGTAACGGAGTTTCCGGACGACTGGCAGAAGGATTCGCAGTTGATCCAGGCCCGGGCTGATCTGTTTCCGGAGGGCATAAACGTCGAATGGGTTCAGTTCAATAGCTCCTCTGAAATCATGATCCGCATCTTTGAACGTGGCGCCGGTGAGACTCAGTCTTCGGGAACCGGAACCTCAGCCTCGGCCTCCGCTGCCATTGCAGTCCGGAAGAGCCCTGAAAAGCTGACTGTTATCGCGCCCGGCGGAGTTCAGCGCGTGCAGTGGACGCCGGGCAGTTCGCTGATGCTCGAAGGTTCGGCGAGTCTAATATGCAGCGGAGAATTCTTCCTATAGCGTTTTTCGTTTAACATCGAGAGATGGAGTCAAGTCTTCAGTTCGGCAAGCGTGCTCGCGCCTTGGAGGCGCGCAGCACAATTGGCGTTGTCAGTCTTGCCAGCTGTGTTGATGGTTCGGCCGTCGAGACGGGATGCAGTTCATTGCGGGCGCTTAGCGGCTGCCAAGTCGAGTTGTCGCCGGTAGCGCTGGAGCGTGACGGCGACTTTGCCGGTAGCGCCCAACTGCGCGCAGCAGCTCTGACGGAGATGTGGAAACGTGATGACGTAGCCGCAATTCTATGCACTCGGGGCGGCTACGGTTCAAATTACCTGCTCCCGTTGATTGACTTTGACGAACTGAAGACGAAGCCCAAAGCCTTTGTTGGTTACAGCGACAATACTTCCATGCTGCTCGCGCTTGATCGCGCTGGCATGGTGTCGTTCCATGGGCCTATGGTTGCCAGCGACTTTGCCTTGGGACGTGCGGACGAACGTTCATTCCTTGCGGCGCTGAGCGGCTCTCGGCTGGATTTCACGTTTTCTGCTGAGTCTCGCGTGCAATCTCTGGTTGCGGGAGAAGCGAGCGGTCCGATCGTCGGTGGCTGCCTTTCTGTCATCGTAACCTCGCTTGGAACGCCGTGGGAGATCGAAACCTTCGGTAAGATTCTGTTTCTCGAAGATGTGAACGAGAAGCTGTTTCGGATTGACCGCATGTTGATGCATCTTCTGCTGGCGGGTAAGTTTGAGGGAGTTCGGGGTATTGTGTTCGGTGCAATGCTCGGCTGCGCTCCTGCTTCTGAGGCAGAGGAGTCACTGGAGCAGATGATTCGCCGCATTCTCGGAGGACTCGGCGTTCCGATCGTCACAGGATTCCCTTCGGGACATGTCGTGTCAGAAAACATTACGCTGCCTTTCAACGTTCCGGCAACACTGCACAGCATGGAATCGGGTGTTCGCCTGCAGGTGCAGCCTGCAACGCTGATCTCGAATACAGTTTTCAAACCAAAAGGAATCGTTTGTATTGATGAAGGCTCGTAACATCCATCTAATCGGAATCTGCGGCACGGCCATGGCCTCGCTTGCAGGCATGTTGAAGGCGCGGGGACACGATGTGCGAGGGTCGGACATTGCCGCCTACCCGCCGATGTCTACATTTCTCGATTCGCTGGGCATTCCCGTTCTGCAGCCCTACGATGAGCGGAATCTTACGCCCGCGCCCGACGTCGTGGTTGTTGGCAATGCAATCTCGCGCGGTAATCCTGAACTTGAGTACCTGCTGGATCAGCGTCTCCCATTTGTGTCTATGCCGGAGGTGATCCATCAGGAGTTCATCAATGGGCACAACTCTCTTGTAATCGCTGGGACTCATGGCAAGACCACCACGACCAGCATGGCAGCCTGGATCTTCGAATTTGCCGACCGTAAACCGTCGTTTCTTGTCGGAGGTATCGCAGAAAACTTCGGCGCGAGCTTTGCCGTAAACGAGGGTAGCGAGTTCATCATCGAGGGCGATGAATACGACACGGCGTTTTTCGACAAGGGGCCAAAGTTCTTACATTACTTTCCTGATTCGGTGATTCTGACCTCTGTTGAGTTCGATCACGCCGACATCTATCGCGACCTCGAAGCGGTTAAGTTTGCCTTCAAGCGCCTTGTCAATCTGGTTCCGCGCCGTGGACGAATCATTGCCTGGGATGGCAGCCCCAACGTCACCGAATGTGTAGAGCGCGCCTTCTGCCCGGTCGAACGTTACGGCTTCCAACCCGATTCCTTCTGGCGCATAGAGAATGTGCACTACAATGCGGCGAGCACGCGCTGGACAGTTCTTCGCGAGGGCCGGCACTATGCGGACTTTGAATTTTCACTCGCGGGCGAATACAACGTGCTGAACGCCACGGCGGCAGCGGCTCTTGCGGATTGCTACGGGATTCCACCTGCAACTATCGCGCAGGCTTTGCGAGAATTCTTGTCCGTAAAGCGCCGAATGGAAGTTTGCGCCGAAGTTGACGGAATCACGTTCATCGATGACTTTGCGCACCATCCCACGGCAATTGCCGCCACGCTGACTGCGCTGCGGAAACGTTACGCCGGACGCCGTCTCTGGGCCATTCTGGAACCGCGATCCAACACTCTACGCCGCAATGTCTTTCAGCACGAATTGGTGGCCAGCCTGGCTATCGCAGATCAGGTCGTGATCGCCAGCGTCTTTTTTAAAACCACCGATGCACTTAGGCCCGAGGAACGGCTTGACGTAGATACTGTTATTGCCGAGCTGAGAACCCGTGGTGTGGCCGCGCATCAGTCTGCCGACGTTCCCGCCATTCTCAGCGAGGTCGTCCCGAGACTTGAATCTGGAGATGTAGTGGCTATTCTCTCCAATGGCGGATTTGGCGGAATCTATAAGAAGCTTCCAGAAGCACTCGAAGTCCATACAAGGTGATCATGCTGAAACCGAATCGTGGGCGGTCGGTCGTGCAGGTTCTGTTGGGCGTCACACTTCTGGTTGGAACCGTGACGGCGCGGGAGTCTGCCCACGGATGTCCGGCCGAGGGCGTCTCGTACGGAGTTTCGCTTAAACAAGCTGCGGAGCACGTTCTGCATGTTGACGCCGTGACTCGCAAGCCCGCTGCGGCTTTCCAGCTACCCGTGTGGAACGCACTTTATCAGGTTCGTGATTTTGCAGTGAACGTGAACCATGTAAAGGCCTTCGAGGGTTTACCTGCGTGGCTGTGCAACGGCTGCGATACCCGCGACGCGCGCACGGAGAAGCGAGATAAGACCACCTGGAACCTGTCCAGTTCTGGCGACCATCCCTGCATCACCTTCAGTTACGACATCACTACGGACGACCCTGGAATATTTGGCTCCAGCCTCGATTCGCAACATGGATATTTCAACTGGGCGCAAATTCTTGTCTATCGCCCGGATCAGCGAAATGCGCCCGTGTCCATTCGCTTGCTCGATGTGCCACATGAATGGAGGGTGCGGGACGGCGGTGTCTTCGGCTCTCGCTCTGCCGAAGAACTTGCATACATTGTGGCAGCCGCACCCAGCTACGATCGCCTTGTAGACACGCCTGCATTACTTGGTAAGCTGCACGAAACCAGTTTCGAGCAGGATGGTGCCACCTACAACGTTGTTATTGATACGTCGGAAGCCGACCTGAAGCCATTGCAGGGCATTCTGCAAAAGATCACAGCGGCCACCGTGGAGTGGATGCAGGATCGCCCATACAAGGAGTACACATTTCTCTATCTCGTCGCCCACGGATCAGGCAGCGGAGGTATGGAGCATGCTTATTCCGCGGCAATCGACGTTAGTACGGAGTACCTGAGACGGGATGTGCTGAACGTTGCGGAAATTTCCGCCCACGAGTTCTTTCACGCCTGGAACGTAAAGCGCATTCGCCCGCAGTCGCTGGAGCCAGTCGATTACACCCGCGAGCAGTTTTCGCGCTCACTGTGGTTCAGCGAAGGACTGACCTGTACCGTCGCCGATATCATTCAAATGCGCGCTGGACTCTCCGACGAAAAGCGCTCGCTGGCGCATCTGGCGTCTGTGATTGCCGGATTGCAGTCTCATAGCGCCCGACAAAGTCAGTCGGTCGAAGAATCCAGCCTGGATACCTGGTTCGACCCATATCCCAGCTATCGCCAACCGGAGCGCAGCATTTCCTACTATGCCAAGGGCGAAATACTCGGATTCCTTATCGATTTGGAAATGCGCCGCCTAACTAATGGACGCCGCTGCCTGCGCGATCTCTTTCAATACATGAATCGGCGGTATGCGCAGCAGGGAAGATTCTTCAAGGATTCGGAGGGCGTGCGTCTTGCCCTTGAGGATCTTACCGGTAACGACTTTCGGAACTTCTTTGCACGATACATTTCCGGCACCGACGAGTTGCCATACGATCGGTTCTTTGACTACGTCGGGCTCACTCTGACACACCATCAGAGCGAACAGGCCTATGCGGGTTTCACTACTTCCAGAACGCCAGGAAGGCCCACGGCCATCGTTCGCGTAGATGAGAACTCGGCCGCTTTCCGGCTGCATCTCGTCCCTGGAGACGTGATTCTCGAGGTTGACGGTAAAGCAATCACGGGAGATTTTAACCAAGTGTTACAAAAACGTAATCCGAGAACTCAGGTGCATCTCAAGATCAACTCCTCTGGCGAGATACGGGAGTTGGACCTGCAACTTGGCGCTCGCAAGATCGACCAATATCAATTCGAGGATTTTTCCGAAATCACGCCGGCGATTCGGAGCCGCCGCTCCGCATTCCTTCGTGGTGAAGCGGAGGCAGGAGCGCGGTGATTCGTCTCATCTTTTGTTGTGTGCTTTGGGTTCTGTGCAGCCTGATTGCGGCAGTTGTGGGCTTTCCGGCTTTGTATCTCACGGGGCGTATTGATTTGCTCTGGAAGCTCTCGGTGTGGGCTTCTTGGGTGGGATACCGCTCCGCCGGAGTTCGGATACGAGCTGTCGGTAAGGAAAATCTGGAGGACGGGCGTGCCTACCTCTTCATGTCCAACCATATCTCAAACCTGGACCCTCCGATCATTACGCAACTGATTGGCCGCCGAATTTCCATTATGGCCAAACAGGAACTCTTTAAGATTCCGCTTTTTGGCCGTGCCATGCTCTGTGCCAACTTCGTTCCGGTCAATCGCTCCAACAGTCGGTCCGCACTTGAGAGTGTTCGCGAAGCGGCTCGAGTGCTACGGTCAGGTTTGGCGATGCTGGTATTTCCTGAGGGCACGCGCTCGCGCGACGGAAAACTGCTGCCCTTCAAGAAAGGCCCGTTTCACCTGGCAATGGAAGCCGGCGTTCCCGTTGTTCCAGTTACAATCGTAGGCAGTCGCGATGCGTGGCGGAAGGGAAGTATGTCCATGCACTCAGGAGAGGTCGTTGTGAATTTTCACGCGCCCATTGATCCTCGCCAGTTTGCGAACAAGGAAGAGCTTGTTGCTGCTGTTCGCACAGCAATTCACGCCGGGCTGCCGGAGCAGTACCGTGATTCGCCTATGGACGAACCTGCCGGGCGCTCACGCTCATCCCAGCCCCAACATCGAAGCTGACTTCCGTTGGACACTTGCTGCCGAGATCGTAATTCCCGGCATACTTTCGTCCTGACTGATCTTCGAACGAGATGCTGAACTTGCACGGTGTTCCACTCGGGGCCATGTGCCTGTGCGTCTGTTCGTTCTGAAGTTTGGGAAGGCCAAAGATCCCTGTGGGATGCTTCACCTCCAGATTCTCTATCCGATGTCCGGAGTGATTCACAACGTCTATGTACATCATGGGCTTCGCGTAGTTGCAGCCTGAGGCAAACAGTGCCGCGGCAGTAAGGCAGGCAAAAGAAATGTGGGCGGCAGATTTCATGGCTGACATTCTACTCTGGAAAACAGAAGAAAGACGCCTACCGAGGCTATCGCTCTACTTTCTTTCGATAAGTCGGGCGCTCAGCACCACGCCATCCCGCCCATCGTGCAGTTTGATAGGAAAGACCAGCACATTCCACTGCCAGTGCTCTGATTCCGCAGGCAGGTGTTGCATGGCACGATGATTACGGCGGTCAATATAGGTTTCTCTCGTATCGGCAACGGTCCGAATGATCTCACCCCATTCGTCGCGCATTTCCGGGAAATATTCAAAGATGTTGCGCCCTTGATACCATGCGCGTCGCTGGTGACTGAGCGCCGCAAAATACTCATTCACGTATTGCCAGTTTCCCTCGCGATCCAGTATCTCAATCACCATGTCGTCGCCCATTGCCATGATTATTCGCGAGTAATAGAAATCGCGTGAATCGACGACCACTGGGCGTCCGCGACGCTTTGCTTCAAAGCTGCGCAAGGCCTGCAGCAAGTCCTCAACAGAACTGTATCCTTTCAGCAGATGCATGTCGGCAATGCCACCGAACTTCCGCTCCAGCGTAGCGGACAAAATAATAATTGGGACCTCAGGACGCTTCGCTCTTAACGTATTGGCCACATCAGTGCCAAATGTTCCTGCGCCCAAATGATAGTCCAACACCGCAATGTCGATATCCATCAGCTTCGACTCTGCTTCTTGAATCGAGGCGGAGGTTACGACATGGTAGCCCTTCTGCCTGAGAATGGTAGAGCGGATCAAGAGGTTCTCTTCCCGGTCATCCAGCAGCAACACGGAAATCGGCTTACACTCGTCCGTTTTGCCTCCTTCTACCACTCCGAACTGCTTGCTCTCATCCATTCGGCTGTCCCCGCATTTAGATATGGATGCCCCAAAACGAGCAAACGAAAAAATATAACTTTACTACTCCGCTTCACGCCTGAGTTTGCGTACAGCCTTGGCTAGTTCCGGCAGTTTGTTGAATGTGGCTACCGCGCGCAGCCAAAGGCGGTTCTCAATCGCAGGATATCCACTCACCATGGCACCGGCGACAACATCACTCGGAATCCCGGTCTGGGCTGTCGCAACCGCGCCGTCCCCAATCTTCAGATGTCCAGCCACGCCGACCTGTCCAGCCAAAATCACGTTTTTGCCAACGTGGGTGGACCCACCCAGGCCAACCTGAGAGCACAACATCGTGTGCGCTCCAACCGTGCATCCATGTCCCACCTGTACCAAGTTGTCGATCTTTGTGTCCTCTCCAACTACGGTCTGCCCGATACTGGCCCGGTCAACGCAGGAGTTAGCCTGCACTTCGACACGATCCGCGAGCTTGGTTGTACCGGACTGAACAATCTTGTACCAGCCACTCGCACTCCGGGCAAAACCGAAACCATCCGCGCCGATGACGACTCCGTTTTGCAGAATCACGTCATCTCCAATGGTGCAAAACTCCCGCACCTGAGCATGCGAGTGTGCGAAGAACCTACTTCCTATCGTTGCCCCGCGATAAACCACAACATGGGCCAACAGTACGGCATCATCGCCGATAACCACATCCGAGTCAATCACAACGTACGGTCCAATGTGCGCGCCCTTACCGATCTTGGCTGTCGGATCTATTACCGCAGTGGAATGAATGCCCGGTTGATATCTCGGAGGCTGGTAAAAGAGCTCCAAAGCACGTGCAAACGCGAGATACGGATTGGAATGACGCAAAACAGGGAGCCCCTCGGCAGAAAAGTCGTCGGTGACCAGGATGGCTGCGGCTTTCGTGGATTTTGCCAGGGCTGCATACTTGGAATTTGAAATAAACGTAAGATGCTGTGGTCCGGCTTCTTCAATGCCTGCCACGCCGGTGATTTCCAGTTCCGGCGATACGTTCTGCAAAGTTGCATCCAGAACCCGCGCAATTTCAGAAAGTTTCATACTGGGCGTTAGCGTACAGGATTAACAGTTTGGGCGCTACAAATATTGACGACTTGGATCCTAGCAAGGCTATCGGAGCAAGCTGCTCAATGGGGCGGCAACTCGGAGAACAGAAGAGGGGTTTGTTGTTCTGTGCCAGTCTGCCTGCGGCGCTTAGTCGTGGAACCTATCACCGCTAACACAGTCATTTTTGAGAGCGCGGAACGAGGCACGAAGATCCGCTGCACGTTACCCCGCGTGTCGGGGGGATTCAGAAAAAAACCTTCCGGGCGAATTTGCGTGAGATCGTTTGGCATTAAGCCCTCCAGTACCTCGGCGTCCCGGAAGCGCAATTGAACCCAGAGTCCCTCGACACGCGGCCTGGTGGTAAATGTCTTTCGTTGTAAGGAATTCGAATCCGCAAAATCCCGCACGAAGTAAACGCCTCGTACCTCACTCAGATCTATCAGAATCACGTTTCCGGCCGTGTTTAGGAGTTCCACCTTACCCCCGACTAGGAATTCCTCCGCCGCAATGTACCCAGGAACGCTGTCGCGATCCATTTTGCGAACAATTACTCTCTTGTGAGTGGATGCCATTTACCTACCTTGCGTGAGCCAAGATCGCGCCCGACCCGGCTTGACTGATTGTCGCACCGCCTTCGCTTTGTTCGAAAGAAAATCTTGCCAAAGACAATTGAAAGTTACGGCCCCAATGCTGGATTCTGCTTGATCAAGCAGTCCCGATACAGAGTAGCCAAGCGCCGCCTGTCTGTGATATCGTCTGGAGTTTGTAGCGGGAGTGTTGCATTTCTCTGTAACTAGCTATTCATAAAAGAGTTACTCACGATAATTTTTTGGGCGATTTTTTGTACAACTTTTAAAGCGGTTTCTAGCTGTTAGCTGGTATTTCGTTGATATCATTGCCCTAATCTCATGGCTGATTATATTTACACAATGGAGAGCCGGTTATCGCCCGATCAAATGAGGACGGTAAACACGGTACAGGGAATTGCCCGATCCCATGGCATGAATGTGTATTTGACCGGGGGAGCTATTCGCGACATCCTCACCGGATTTCCCATTCGTGATCTGGATTTTACCATTCAGGGCAACCCCCTAAAACTTAGGCACGACATTGAAACGTCGGGCGCGGTCGTAGACATGGTCGACGAGACCTTCTGCGTGCTTCACGCTGTCTTTTCCGGCAGCAGGGCTGAAATAAGTATGGCTCGGGGCGAACTTTTCGATAAACCAGGCAAACCGCCTCTGGTGACCCCCGCAACTATCAATGAAGACCTCCGCAGACGCGACTTCACCTTCAATGCAATGGCCCTCTCGTTGAATGACGGGTCCCTTGGCCTGCTTCTCGATCCTTTCAACGGAGCTGCCGATATTGAAGCGCGCCTGATTCGCATTCTTCACAGCTACGCATTCCTGGAAGATCCTTCCCGCCTGATTCGTGCAACGCGTTTTGCTGCGCGCTTTGGATGGGAAATGGAAGAGCGTACTCGCACCCGCTACGATTCGGCTCGAGAGGGCGAGTACATTCAGTTTATTAACGAGCGCGCGATCGGATACGAAATCGAACAGATCGCACATGAAGAAAACCCAATCGCTGTGATGCAGGCGCTGGAGAGCGAAGGGTGGTTGAAGGTCCTCTGTCCCGAATGGACTGCGGCCAAGGCCGATGTTCCTGAATTAGCTCAACTCCTGAGAACACGTACCGTCATGGCTGAACTTAACATTGGCGTCGATGCAGCTCCGGCGGTCATGCGCTTTATCACCAGCAAGCTGAGCGATGCCGAAATAGCTCAGATTCAGCAAATTATTCCGCATCGTGAGTTTGTGGCCGCATGGAAGCAACTGGAGGACGACGCAAGGGAACTTTCAAAGAAGCTTCTTTCCAAAGAGGCCGCACAGAATTCTGGAACATGGAATATCCTGTCCACCGCGAAACCGGAAGCACTGCTATTCCTGGATGCTACAGGGCGCAACAAAGCCGTTGATGAAAAAATTAAAAAGTTTTTTGGGGAGTGGCGCCAACTTAAAGATAAGCTGCCATTTGCCGAAATGGCTGAACTTCGTATCACGCCTCAGCATCCCGAGTATTCGCGGATCTGTCATGACGCCTTTATGTTGCTTCTGGATGGCAAACTGCGAACTCAAGGCGAGATCATGAAATTCCTCGCACCTTTCGAGCCGCCACCACCTCCGCCTCCTCCGATGCCCGCACGCCGTGGGCGATCTGCGGTCAAGAAAATAGCCGCTCCTTCCGGGGTGAAAAGTGCGGAGGAGCGGCCAGCAGTAGCAGTTGCCCCAGCGGTTCAAACCGAGATGACTCCGGCAAAAACTGCCCAGAGGCCGGAAAAAACAAAGCTGGTTTCGAAGAAAGTGCCGCCTCGGGAGAAGAAAACGGTAGTAGCTAAAACAAGGGCCACAGCGGCGAAAAACACCTCACCCAAAAGCGCCAGAGCTGTTGTAAAAACAGCACAGGCCAAGCCGAAAACAACCCAGAAAAAGAATTTGGCGAAAAAGGTTGCGCCTAGGCCAGCAGTGAGAGCGACCGCCGTAGGTCAGGTCGCAAAAGCTACAAAAGTGGCCAAGGCTGCTGGTAAGACGTCAGTCCGGAAAGCGCCGGATAAAAATTTTGGGCACCCCAAGAAGCACCTGAAGCGCTGACCTACTTCGGAGGCTCTTTCTGTACTTGGGGGACCGCCCCTTTCGGGACACCCGTCTGGTGCTGACATTTGGTAATGACGGCCGCCCGAATACGACTGCGAAGATCGTCAGGAAATTCGTAAAGCTTGTAATCCCGATAAATTTCGATGGTGCTCTTCGTGGTGTTGCAAAGAACATAGCAGTTGTGGCACCACTGCAAGTGCTCCTCGAGTTCGGCCCTGGTACTTGCGTCTAGGTCGTTGTCGAGATAGTCGGTGAGCTCTTTCAAAAAATCAGAGCATTTCACGTCGTGTATCTCCATCGCGTCGTTTGAAGTACTTGTTGAGACGGTCGCGCAATTGCAGCCGGGCGCGCAGCAGTCTCGATTTCACTGCCGGCACGGTCAAATCCAAAGCCGACGCAGTCTCTTCGGTTGAAAGCCCCTCCACATCCCGCAGGACAAACACAGTACGGAAGCTCGGAGGCAAACCTTGAATCGTCTTTCCAAGAATGTTCTTCAGTTCCGATTGCGTGTAAATCTCCTCAGGGTTTGGAGACCAATCCGCGATTTCACGCGGCATGGAATCTTCTTCTGTCTGTACGTCCTCGTCGATAGAAACGGTGCGCTCTGGGCGCCTCCGCCGCAGGCGCATCAATGCTTCGTTCACCGTTATCCGAACTAGCCAGGTATAAAATTTAGACTGCCCCTGGAACTGCCCTAAGTTCTGATAAGCCTTAAGAAACGCGTCTTGCACGACGTCCTCGGCATCCTCACGATTCTGAGTAATATGCTGCGCGATGCGGAAGACGTTTCGGTCGTACCGCCGCACGAGGGATTCGAAAGCACTGATATCGCCGGCTCGCGCCGCTTCGACCAGGTTACTCTCTTCGCTCGGTGACTCTCCTACGGTGTTTTCGATGGCTTCCATTCGTCAGTCGATTCAGAATTTACGTGATTTAATGACTTGCTGCACATTGTATCGGTTGAAAGGACAGATGACAAAAAATGAATTAACGAAATCACCTATTCGAAAAGATACTGCATCATTTCAGAAGTTGACACACTGCTGCTCGACCACCATAATCCGAGCATCATAAGAAATGCGCAGCTTTGGAGCAGCGCCGGATTAGCTATGCAGAATGAAGATTCGATTCGGGAGATTGCCACCAGAGCTTTTTGCGAGGTGCTGCGGGAAAAATCGCAGGATATTGCTGCCGATATTGCCCACAGGTTGTGTCCCGCCCTGGCATCGCAGCCGTCTCCTTGTGACCGTACAAAGGAATTGCGCGACGCAGCCATGCTGATTGTCGGCTCCGGAACTACGGCCGAGACGCTGGAAGCGTTACTGTCTGCGAGTTCGACGATCACCCCAAACTGCGGATTGCTGATTTTGCGCGGAACTCAGGCCACAGGGTGGAGCTGTCATGGTCTCGCTGCGCTGGACAATTTCAAGCGGGCCACACTGGACTGTACGCGGGGAATTGTTCAGACGGTAATAACTGCCGGAACAGCAGCTACGGTGCAAGTTTCAGAGCTCGATCCGGTTTTCACCGCCACGCTGGGACTGCAGAGCTCGGCACAGGTTCTGTTAGTGCCGGTGTTGCTGAAGCAGAAAGTTGCAGCACTGATAATCGCCTTGCCCCGAGAAGCAAACGATCTGCCCGGACTCGAATTGCTGGTGCAGATTGCGCAATTAACCTTAGATCTCCAAGCCTATCGTAAGCTCTCCTGCCCCGACCCGGTGCAGCGTAAGCCTGAAGCGGAGACCGCAACGACGACAGCGGTCAACGTAACTGTGAGCCGATTGGTAGTTCCGTCGCCTTGCGAGAGCGGAACGTCAACGGCTGTCGCTCCCGTTCTGGACGAAGCACACGAAAAGGCACGCCGATTTGCGAAGTTGCTCGTCGAAGAAATCAAACTTTACAACCAGGCTAAGGTTTCCGAAGGACGCAGCCAGGGCAATCTTTACAGCCGTTTGCGTGAGGACATTGAGAAGAGCCGTGCGGCATACCAGAAGCGCTACGGCGAAAGCGCCAAAGACGTCGATTTTTTCACGCAGGAATTGATAAGAATCCTTACAGATAACAACCCGGCGATGATGGGGCCGGAGTTTCCGAGTTAAACTGCAAGTATCTGCCATGCCTACAAAGTCCCGAATCCCGGCCATCGTCCTCCTGACGTGCATAAGTCTGATTGCCGCTTGTGAGGCGAAGGCTTCGTCTCACAAAGCTCAGGCGCACAAGAAGAGCACCGCGAACAGAACCCTAACTCACGGAAAACACACCAGTAAGCGTGCTTCCAGAACTGCGCCTAAGAAAAAAGCGGCTTCGGCAAAAGTGCGGCGGCTGAGTCGCGCCTTCGTGGCCTCGGCCGATCTGAAAAAAATGGCGCGGCAACTGGTCGAGAACCGCACCCCGGCGGGCTACAGAGCCGTTGGAGAATATGCACGCCGTCACGCCGGAACGGATGCTGGAGCGCTGGCTTGGCTGACAATTGGTTACTCCCATTTCCTGGACGGACATTATCCAGAAGCTATAGCGGCGCTGGAGAAAGCGAAACCTCATGCTGGCGAGTTGTATGACTACGTCAGATACTTCGAGGCAGTTTCCTATGGAGGGCAGGGAAACAGCGCCAAGGTAGCGGAGATGCTGCGCGACTTCGAAAGAGAGGCGCCGGAATCGATCTTCCAGAAAGATGTGATTGACATCTACGGCAGCGCATTGGTTTCTCAAGGCAAGACACTCGAAGCGATCACATACCTGGAAGCACATCGGATGCCGATCAAAGCTTCTGTGGAATTAGCTCTGGGGAAGAGCTATCTGCACACTGACCATCCCGAGAAAGGGATGGAAATTCTGAGGCGTCTGTATTTCACGATGCCTTCCAGCGCGGAAGCCGCAGAAGCAGCAACGCAGTTGGCGGCGGCTGGCTCCGCGCTGGAAGGTAGTTACAGCGACGAGAAGACCCGGGCGGATCTGCTGGCGAAAGCAGGTCGCTGGGCTGACGCGGCGCGTGCGTATCGTCAACTGCAGAGCAAGGCTCCAGCACAGGAGCAGAGCAATCTTAAGGTTGCAGTGGCAGCGGCGTTGCGACATTTGAACAACACTACTGAAAGCCGAACTCTGCTGGAGCAAGTACAAGCCTCAGGCGAAGCCGAGGCGCAGCGCCTTTATCTGCTTTGCGAAATTGCGCGCAGTGAAAAGAACGAAAGCGCGGTTGTACAGCACCTGTCTCGCTTGCGGCAGCAGGCAGCAACAAGTCCATGGTTTGAGCAAGCTCTGCTCTCAACCGGAAACATGTATCTACTGGCGAAAGATTATGACCATGCCATTGACATGTTTCGCGAACTGCGGCAACGGTTTCAGAGCAGTCCCCGCGCGAGTTACGCCCACTGGAAAGCAGCCTGGCTGACCTACCGACAGGGGCGGCGGGACGTTGCAAAGAAGGATTTTGAAGATCAGGTATTGTGGTATCCAGACCGTCCCGAGGTTCCAGCCGCTCTCTACTGGCGTGCGCGCATCGCGGAAGATGAGAACGATTACACATTGGCGCGGGCATGGTACGCGAAACTCAGTGATCGGTTCCACAATTACTACTACGGATATCTGGGACGCGAGTGCCTTGCAAAACTACCTCTAGCGGATACTGGCTCGTCGAAGCCCGATCCGATCTTGGCGCGGATTCCGGACTTCAAACAGAACTCTGATGCTCTGGAGGAGGACCCTCCGCCGCACCAGTTGCGGGCTGAAAAGAGCCGTCTGCTGTTGAATGCTGGTCTTAACGAGTTTGCCATTCGAGAACTGCAAGCCGAACAAGGCGGGCAGGGCGCCAGCTGGGCCACGCTGCAAATTGCCCGAATTTATCAGGAAAGCGGACACAGTCATCGCGCCATTCAGTTTTTGAAGAAATCGCTGCCGGGCTATTACTCGTTCGACATCCCCGCGCTGCCAAGGCCGTATTGGGAAATATTATTTCCACGCCCCTATTGGACCGATGTACGGAGGCAGTCGCTGGCAAATTCGCTGGATCCATATCTCGTGGCTTCTTTGATCCGGCAGGAGAGCGAGTTCAATCCTGGAGCGGTCTCGCATGCCAACGCTTACGGGCTCATGCAATTGCTGCCGCAGGTGGGACAGGGAGAGGCAAGGGCTGCGCGCATAAGGCACTTTTCGACCGCCTCGCTCCTGGTGCCAAACTTAAATATCCAACTCGGCACGCACTACTTCAAATCAATGGTGACGCAATTCAACGGGCAGGTGGAGTACGCATTGGCCGCCTACAACGCGGGCTCGAACCGTGTGGAGGACTGGCTGCAAAATGGATACTACCGCGACGTGCCAGAGTTCGTAGAATCGATTCCGTTCACCGAAACCAGAGAATACGTCCAGGCAATTATGAGAAACAGTAGGGTCTATCAGAGATTGTATCCGCAGCAGTTGAGGGAGAGAGAAAAGGATCAGGTCGAGAAGGTAACGCAGGTATCCTCGAAGCGCCTTGCACATATCCAGCGGAGCACCGGAAGAGAACAGAAAGAGAAAAGCGACTAAGGCTATTCCTAAGAGACTGCCTGTGCAGGCGCGGCCAGTTTTAATTTCAATCCGGTGTTAATGCGTTCCGGTCGTGTTCTCTGAATGGAGAACACGACCGGCCAATTTATTTACTGCGCGCTTAATCTTTTTTCGACTTCGTCGATCGAAGTGAATCCCATTTGCTTGAAAAGATTCGAGTGGGTTAGTATGGACCAGTTTTCGCCGCGTTCATTGGTCTCCTGAATGTCTTTGTAGAGCAGGTCTAAGGTCCTGTCTGAATACGTCTCCAACTCCGACTGCAGGTAACTCCTAAACGAAGTCGCTCCTTCGCTGCTGTCCTCCAGCTTTCGGCCTCGGCTCGCGATAGCTGGGTATTTTTCCTGCATTTCCCTTTGCGCCTCTACTTGCAGATCAAGAATCTGGCAGATGAGCAGGTTGAAATTCAGAATAGGAACGATGTTTTCCATACGAGCGTACTTAAGAGTGAGCAGGTTTTCGCCCTTCTCTTCGGCTTTAACGAGGTCATCCAGGTAACTCTGAAGAGTCGCCTCTGACCATACGGAGAATTGCGCCCCACGGTGTAAACGGAAGCCCTCCGGATCCTGCTGGCAGCTTACCGGTTCCTCCGCGCGGACTGCTTTAAACATCTTCCATTCCACATCCAATAATTTTTTAATCAGTTCTGATTTTTCAGACATTACCGTTCTCCTTGGGTTGCCCCATGAAATAAAATTCTTGCTCCACGCAGCCCCTCTATTACGGATACTATCAAAATCACACGCCCGTGATCCGGCCAGAAGCCACTGTGACAGTCCACTAATTCTTGCCGTATACAACGTTCAGAATACGGACTCCAGCAAGACAGCCCTATTCGCAACGAGACTAGACACGCTCCTCAAATTACCGCCAAATTCAGGAGCTGACGCAACGATGTTAGCACGGCGAATCCACTTATAAAAGGGGCGACTCGGATCGCGGTTGTCCGGCCCAAAAAGATTTTGTTGTAATTCCTGCCGCCTCATAATGAATTAATTCAGGATCTCAGCATTTCTTTTCTTTTTTTTATTTCGTGCTCACTCCCGGCGTTGTTCGTTCCAGGTCTGGGGCAATTTTGAGGCTACTTCCGGCAGAAAGATTAATTCTTCGCTCCCAAGACGTGTATCCAGTTTTGACAAGTTTTACCCCGTGCTCTCCTGGCGTTACGCTCAAAGGTGATGGAGTGTTGCCGACGAACTGACCATCCAGTTCGATGTCTGCTCCCGAGGGGGTTGATGTGATTTCAATTGTCCCTTTGTCACTGACTTGATTAGTGGTTTTATCTGTCATCTTTCGACATTCTTCGCGTGCTCGTTTCAGGTCGTCGGTCGTGTAGCTTGGTTCCAAGATCAACACCTCTGCGCCTCGCCCTTGCAGGTTGCGAATGTCGTGGTCGGTCATGCGACCGTGAAAAGGAAAACCTTCTGGGTATTTGCCTTCCACGTACTGAAATTGCTTCCCGCGAATGCCGAACGAGTAGAGGTGACTCGTGACCTGATCGGCCGGGCCCATGCGCTTAACAACGATGCAACCTGCCTGATTCGCATGACCCGCCCCACCCTGTGGAATCACTGAGCCGGACTGCGCACCTGCCAATCCTGCAAAGAAAATGAATAACAGCGGGATGAAAAGCCGCGCTTTTTTCATGTCTCCTCTTTCTTAATGCAACCTTGCCAACCCGCCGCAACGCCCTGGGTGTTTTCTTTTGTGCTGGCGCGCCTGCTTTCCGCAGCTGAACGAGTTGCGGCAAAGTTCGTGGAGTCCAGGCAGCACGTAAGAATTGGCTGTGTTAGACTATAGACTTTCTACTCGTGCCCGCTTGCTCTAATGCCAATATTTTCTGTGGATTTCCCGATCTGGCACGGCCTGGGAGCCGTCTTGAAATTGTTTGTAAGAGGTCAGCAATTTCCGATTTTTCAGCGATTAAGCCTTTGCGCAATGATTGAGCAAAGACGCCCTTCTTTTTGCATTGAATACTCACTGCGGGCCGGGCTGTTCTTGACAACTTTCGTGTTCACGCTTCAATCCACTCTTGCACCTTTGCCGCAGAGAATCAGATCGAGAAGAAGCAGCGCGGCTCCGCAGACGATTGCACTATCGGCTACGTTGAAGTCGGGCCACGAGTGGGGGCCTATATAGAAATGCAGGAAGTCGGTGACGCGGCCGAAGAGAATTCGATCATAGAGGTTACCAACTGCTCCGCCCAGAATTAAGGCCAGAGCGAGTCCGGTAAACGTGAACTTTGTGGCGGACTTCCAGAGCAGGTAACTGACCACCAGCATGGCGAGAGTAGAGAAACCAACGAGCAGCGGAACGCGCACATTTTGCGGCCAATCTGCAAACAGGCTGAACGCCGCGCCGGTGTTCTCGACGTGAGTAATAGAAAAGAACTTCGGAATCACGATCACGCTTCCGAAGTTCGGTTCGATATGGCTTCTGATGAAAAGCTTGGTGAGGCGGTCGAGGAGAATCACGACCGCCGATACCAGGAAATACATCGAGCGCAGCGCTGCGCGCGACATTACGCGTTTGTCCGCCCGGCGCACTCGCCTTCAATGATCGCGAGATTCGCGCTGCAACGCTCGCAAACAGTGGGGTAATTCTTGTCCTCGCCAACACGTGTAGAGAAGTTCCAGCAACGCTCGCATTTCTCTCCCACGGCCTTGCCCACTTCGATTGCGATTGCCGACTCGGCAGCCCCCTTCTTTACCTCCACCTGCGAGACAACAAAGAAGGCAGCGAGTTTATCGGCATACTGCAACAGACGCCTGCACTCATCGCCGGAAGCCGTGATCGAAACGCGCGCTTCGAGATTGGCCTTAATCGTTTTGTTGTTTCGAAGTTCTTCCAGTTGCTTCAATGCCTGCTCGCGAACGGTAAACAGATAATCCCAATCGGAGCGGATTACTGCCGCCTGTTCGCGGTCGCGAATCTCTCCGGTGATATCGCTGGAATTGGGGAGAAGCGCCAAGTGCACACTCTCCGGCCTCGAAAGCATCTTCGGCATAAACTGCCAGGCCTCGTCAGCGGTGAAGCTGAGGATTGGGGCAATAATGCGCAGAAGAGCCTCGCCAATACGCCAGAGCGCGGTTTGGGCCGATTTCCGCTGCTGCGAGGAAACCGGAAAGGTGTAAAGGCGGTCTTTCAGAATATCGAAATATTGCGCGCTCAGATCAACCGCGAAGAACTCGTTGAACCGCTGGTAGATGCGATGGAAAAGCATCTGGTCATACCAGGCGCGAACCTCAGCTACAACGTCGGCGGTGCGCAGAAGCATGTACTGGTCGAGCGGTTCCATCTGCTCGAATGCAACAGTGTCTTGCGCTGGATTGAATCCATTGAGATTTCCGAGGATGTAGCGGAAGGTGTTACGGATCTTGCGATAGTTCTCGGCGACGCGAGCCATGAGGTTCTCGCTGGCACGAACGTCTTCACGGAAATCGACCGACGCTACCCAGAAGCGAACAATCTCGCCGCCCATGCGCTTGGCAATATCGACCGGATCAACGGTGTTGCCAAGAGATTTGGACATGGCGCGACCGTTCTCATCGAGGGTCCAGCCATTGGTAGCCACGGCCTTGTACGGTGACTCGCCGTTTAATCCCATGGAGCAGAGAAGGGAAGAGTGGAACCATCCGCGATACTGGTCGCCGCCTTCGAGATACATGTCTGCGGGCTTCCACTCGCCGAAGATCTTGGGCAGTACGGATGCCTGCGAGGAGCCTGACTCGAACCAGACGTCGATAATGTCCATTTCCTTGCGGAAGGCTGTGCCGCCGCAGTGGGCGCACTTGGTTCCAGCAGGAATAATTTCCGAGGCAGGACGCGCATACCACGCGTCAGCACCTTCGCGCGCGAAAAGGTCGATGACGGCCCGGTTGGTTGCTTTATTTTCATGCAGCTTACCGCAGCCTTCGCAGAAGAAAACCGCAATGGGAACGCCCCAGATGCGCTGGCGCGAGATGCACCAGTCCGGACGCGTGGCAACCATGTTCGAGATGCGCTCTTCTCCCCAGGCAGGGTCCCAATTCACTCCGGAAATAGCCTTGAGGGATTCGCTGCGCAGTGTTCCATCGTTAATCTTGCCTTCCATGGAAATGAACCACTGCTCGGTTGCCCGGAAGATCACCGGCTTGTGGCAGCGCCAGCAATGCGGATAAGAGTGCTCGATCTTTTCGTGTCCTAACAGAACTCCGCGAGCTTTGAGCAATTCAACGATCGAGTCGTTGGCGGCAAATACTTTCTTGCCATCGTATTCCGGCAGGCCACCGCAGATGTGCCCGGCTGCGTCCACATGGCACGTTGTGTCGATGCCGTAACGGACGCCGGTATAGAAGTCATCGGCTCCGTGCGCCGGGGCAGTGTGGACGGCACCGGTTCCCTGATCCATCGTGACGTAGTCGGCGAATACGCCGAGAATGTCGCGCTCAAGGAATGGATGCGCGAAGATTGCGTGCTCCAGTTTGGCACCGGGGAAGGTCGCCAAAACGGTATGTCCGGACTCCTTGCCGATTCCGAGCTTTGCTAATACGGCGGGCGCTAGTTCCGAAGCCAGCAGATACACCTGCCCGGTCGCATTATCAGCAATGGCCTGGTACTCAGCACGAGGGTGGAAAGCTACGGCCATCGAGGCGGGAAGCGTCCAGGGCGTGGTGGTCCAGATGATTGTCGAGACGGTACGACCAGCGAGCGCGGCGTCAATGGATGCCGGATCGCTCTTGAGAGCGTACTTAACAAAAACGCTGGGGCTGGTGTGATTGGCATATTCAACTTCCGCTTCGGCAAGAGCGGTGCGGTCGTGAATGCACCAATAGACAGGCTTCAGGCCTTTGTAGACGAGTCCCTTCTCGAAAAAAGCAAAGAAATTCTCAATGACTTTCGACTCGTAATCCTTAGTCATCGTGGAGTAAGGATTATCGAAGTCGCCGAAAACTCCAATGCGCTGGAACTGCTCGCTCTGTATCTTTACGTATTTCTCGGCGTATTTGCGGCAGGCATCACGAACCTCAAGGGGGTCCATTTCGAGCTTCTTGCGTCCGAGTGCTTCATCGACTTTGATTTCGATTGGCAGGCCGTGGCAGTCCCAGCCGGGAACGTAGGGAGAATCGAAGCCAGCCATGGTGCGGGACTTCACAATGAAATCCTTCAGACACTTATTGAGGGCGTGGCCGAGATGGATCGCTCCATTGGCATAGGGTGGGCCGTCATGCAAGACATATGAAGGCGAACCAAGTCGCGACTGTCTTACCTGGTCGTAAATGCGAATCTTTTGCCAGCGTTCGAGCATCTTAGGCTCGTTTTGTGGCAGGTTCGCTTTCATGGGGAAATCGGTCGTGGGCAGATTTACGGTTGCCTTGAGGTCCACTCGGGTCTATGTCTCCGATCAATCAAATCAGCAGCGGCGGTGTAATCCGCCTCTACAAAATCCTCGAATAATTCATTATATGCCGACGCAGCAACTCGGCAGAGCACTATGGCAGCTAATCTGGCACGACGCGGATTCGTCCACCTGTGAAAAGCGGAACTTTGAAGACCAGGTTTAAAGTCCCAGAAAAGAATTGAGGCATCTCATCTGGCGTGCAAGGTGCTCTACGCGACGCACCGGCAAGAATGGGATTCTCGATCGGGTAAGACAACTTGGAAGACGAGCTTCATATCTGAGTGTTAATTATCGGCTCAGAAATCGGGCCGGGCATCGATCAAAGCGATAAAGGATTCGGTTCAGGTACTCCGAAACGGAGGCCTTCTGATCAGGTTAAAACACACAGCCAGTGCCCGAGTGTGAGGGGCCCGCATCATGTCGAAGGAAATTCCACAGCCACCAACAAAGAAGCACAGGCGAGAGCTGAACCTCAATCGATATGACGAGATCAGCACACCTCTATGGAAATCTCTGCTGACGAATACCAGAGAAACACTGTTTCCCAGGAAGGCTACACCGTTGCGACTTACCTCTCGCCCGATAACGACGCAAAGCACCCAATGTGAAGAACTAGAGCTGAATCTGTTGCTGCGGGAAGAAATCAATCCCCCGCTTTGGCAATCTCTGGCAACGAACTTCAGGGATACGCTGTTTCCCAAAAAGCTTCCGCCGCTGCAGCTCACCTCTCGCCCAATAAAGGTTAACGACATTTGGGGCGACTACAGCCGCTCCAAGCTGAGCGTGGGCTTCTCAATGGTGATACACGCCGCAGGGCTGGCTGCGCTGCTGTGGCTCTCGATTGCGGGGGCGAAGGTAGTCAAAAAGGCAACGGAACACATCACACTAGTGGCACCGCCAGACATAAGCGATTACATGCCGCTCTCGCAGAAACGGAACGACAAGATCGGCGGCGGCGGTGGCGGTGGCGACCACGATAAGCTTGTGGCTCCCAAGGGCAAATTGCCTAAGTTTGCAATGCACCAGTTCACGCCTCCGGCGATGGTGATACGAAACGACAATCCCAAACTGCCGATGGAACCGACTGTTGTCGTTCCGCCGCAGGTTCACTTGGCATCTGTCCCAGCCCTTAACTACGGTGATCCTAAGTCGTCGCTGCCTTCCGGCCCGGCCTCGAACGGCACCGGAATGGGGGGCGGAATTGGTTCTGGAAGCGGTGGCGGAGTCGGTAGCGGTACCGGCCCAGGCGTAGGGCCTGGTCGCGGTGGCGGTATCGGCGGCGGAGTCTTCCGTGTGGGCGGCGGCGTGAGCGCACCGCGAGTTTTGGAGAATCCCAGTCCGGATTACAGCGAGGAAGCCCGAAAAGCCAAATATCAGGGGACCGTTGTGTTATGGCTGATTGTTGACGCAAACGGAAAGCCGCGCGATGTGCGAGTAGCACGCAGCCTGGGCATGGGACTCGATCAAAAAGCAATTGAGGCCGTACGACTTTGGAAATTTGAACCAGCCCGTAAGGATGGGACCCCGGTTGCAGTCCAGATCAACGTGGAAGTAAATTTTCACCTCTACTGATGCAGGCGTCAGAAGATCCGGAATTTACTGGTTGAGAATCGGACTGGTGTAAGGAGGGAGTTTTCGCCCTCTTTTTTTTTTGCCATTTTTCGAAATGTCCTCGCGTAATATGAAAGGAGAATCGTTGCGGGTCCCAAGCCCGAATCTTGCGATTTCACAAGAAACGCATGAAGCAAGAAACAACCTACTGTACGATCTGCAGAAAACCACTGGGAGAACATGGCCGTTGTGGGTATTGCGACAGTGCCGCAAATGACTGGAAACTCCACGACTGGCGGCCTTTACTCACGCTGGCACTCTTGATAGTGCTCGGATTTTCGTTTACGAGCCTCGTGGTCAGCAGTTTTCACGAAAAGGAAGTCGCGCTTGCTGCTGAGTACTACGGGAAGGGAAGCCGTGCACTGGATGAAAAACGTCCCGCAGAAGCGGTTGATGCATTGGAAACTGCACTGGCTTTTTCCCACGACGACTTCCAGAGCCAACTAAAGCTTACCGACGCACTTCTAGCCTCCGGAGCGACGAGCGAAGCGCATGCTCAATTGCAATTTTTTTTGGATCAACACCCTCACAATGCCTTGATTAACCGGAAAATGGCCCGACTGGAAGCCCGGAACAAGCACGTGGACGAGGCCGTGAATTATTACCAGAACGCAATTGAGGGCGAATGGCCAGAGGGAATGGATCCACTTGCTCAGCGCATTGCAACGCGCTTTGAAGCTGCAGAATATCTAATAAGTCAAGGTCGCAATGAGAAAGCAGAGTCAACCCTGTTGGAACTAGCGTCCGTTCTTCGCACCACCTCTCCCGAGCAGGGAAGGTTGGCTTCGCTCTTCCTGAAGAATGGTGATCCGGCCAGAGCGGTGAGCGTTTACCAGGCACAATTGGATGTGAAGAAAAACGACGCTGCGGCGATTCTGGGCGCGGCTCAGGCGAGCTTTGCAGCCGGCAATTACCCAGCAGCGCGACATTATTTGGCAGAACTCAAATCGGAAACAGCGGAATCTCGTGCGCTGCTGGATCAACTAGATCGGATGGAAAATCTCGATCCCTTTGCCCAGAGCGCAACCGGACAGATTCGAGCGCAACGGACAATGGCTGCGTTCCGAATAGCCTTGGAGCGAATGGCCGCGTGCGGGGTACCCTTTGCACAGGCAATGACCCACCGAGCACAGAGCACGAACATAAAAGATCCGGCCCTCTGGAGCGGCTTTGCAAAATGGGCAGAACAACTCTCCCCGATGATGACCGAGCGCAAACTGCGAGGCCGGGACGACGTGATTGAAAGCACGATGCGGTTTGCATTCCAGGCGGAAATGACCGCGCAAAAACAATGCGGAGCGCCAACTCCAAACGACCAAGCTCTGCTGCTGCTGGCGCGTGAACGTCTGGGGGTTCAACAGTGAACTCTCGTCGTGGCGACTACTTGCCCCAAACACCTGTACGCCGGAAGTACTTTGACACATTGCGGCGAATACTGGGCCCATCCGGACTGGTCTCAATCCGTGAAGAGCAATTCTTCCTAATTCTGGCCATTGCGATCGGTATTCTTGCTGGTTTCTGCGTAGTGCTTTTCCGAGTTGCAATTGGCGCAGCGAGGATCTGGCTGCTAGGCAGTTCCATGCACCCTAGTGTGCCACGGGTGGTGTTGGTTCCTGCTGTGATGGGCGTATTCATAGCTATAGTGGCCGTACGATTTTTTCCCCGGGTCAGGGGCAGCGGAGTAAACCAGACAAAAGGCGCCCTTTATATTTACGACGGCTACATTGCCGGCGAGACCGTAATCGGAAAGTTTTTTCTGAGTGCGCTGGCGATTGGTAGCGGACATTCTCTGGGGCCCGAAGACCCCTCATTGCAGATCGGCGCCGGGATTGCTTCTGCGCTGGGGCGCTGGTTAAAACTCTCGAAAGAACGACTCCGGTTGGTAGCTCCAGTCGGCGCAGCCGCCGGCGTGGCGGCTGCCTTCAATGCACCTATCACGGCCGTGCTGTTCGTCATTGAGGAGGTCATTGGGCGCTGGACTGCCGGAATTCTCGGTGCGGTCGTGCTGTCGGCAATCTCAAGCGTGGTGGTCGAACGCTGGTTCATGGGCGATCAGCCGCTGTTCCGAGTGCCTGTCTATCATCTGGATCATCCCGCAGAACTGCTGGTTTACGCGGTCCTGGGCGTGACCGGAGGCATAGCATCACTGGTATTCGTGAAGGTCATCAAGAACATTCGGCCAAGGCTACGCCGGTTGCCGCAATGGTCGCAGTATCTGCAGCCGGGAGTGGCAGGACTGCTGATCGGATTCATCGCTATCTGGTATCCGCAGGTGATGGGAGCCGGTTACGAGTGGATGGATCTGGCGATGCACAATCGGTTTCCGTGGCAGGTGCTCGGAATTATTGTTGGCCTGAAGATGCTCTCCACCGCACTGAGCTTTGCTACCGGCACTCCAGGCGGACTCTTTGCCCCGGTCTTGTTCATGGGGGCAATGCTCGGCGCATCGGTCGCAATGCTGGAACAACAATTGTTGCCAGCGATTACCGTACCGGTGGGCGCTTACGCGCTGGTCGGAATGGGAGCGCTGTTTGCAGGTATTCTGCGCGCGCCGATGACCTCGGTCTTCATGATTCTGGAGGTAAGCGGGAATTACTCTATTATTCTGCCGGTAATTATCTGCAACACAATTTCCTACCTGATCTCACGCGGGTTTCAGGAAGTACCTCTCTTCGATCTGCTCTCACGGCAAGACGGTCTGGACCTGCCCTCGCTGGAAGAGGAACGCGAGCACGAGATTCTACGTGTGGAGGATGCCATGCACCCTGTACTGGGTCGTGCGCTACTGGGTGACGAGACAATCGCGTCCGCGCGGGGCATCGCGGCCAGCATCGAGGGGACACACTTTCTCGTTTCGCTCGGGGAAGGCCGCTGGAGCGTTGTGAGCCGTGAAACATTGATAAACCCCATGCACGACGACTGCTCTCCCGTACGTGTGCTCGTTCGCGCGCGGGTACCGAGGCTCTATCAAGACCAGTCGCTTGATGTGGCGTTACGGTTTCTCAGGGATCGTCCAATGCTTCCCGTGGTGCATCGCGGCAACTTCGATCTTTTAATGGGTGTCGTGAGCGTTCAGGACATTCTTCGGGCCTATCGCAAATCCGGTCTTGCCGAACCAGAGACGGTGGAAGTTTTCTAAAGCGGCGAACCTAAAACGGCGCTGCGGCTTCCAATAAACGAGAGTTCCGCAACTCGTTTTTGAGGAAGCTGCTTGCTGAAAGTGGAAACATTACGGACCGCTCACCAACTGGACGCATTGAAATCCCGCTGGCAGTGGCTGGAAAACCACTGCGACTGCACACTGTTCCAGTCCTACGAACTTAATCGCAGGGCCGCCGAATGGTTTGCCTCCCGCGAGGCGCCGCATGTGATCCTGGCTGAATCCGATTCCGGCTTGACAATCATTCCAGCGGTACGGCGCGAAAGGGAACTGGGCCTGATCGGCGAAACCCTGTTTGACTATCGGGATTTTCTTAGCGCGGGTGATCCCGCAATACTGGAACATGCCTGGCGGGAGCTGGCCCAGGCAAAACTCCCGCTGAAAGTCACGGCGCTGCGGGGCTTGCAAACTCGGGCTCGGTGGAGCAGTCTGCTTCCATCCGAATTCTGCAATGCACCGGCAACCCGATGCTGCGAAATAACGGCCCAGCAATTCACAACAGCTCACCACAAGAGCGCCAAGGCGAGTCGAAGACTAGCTCGGGAAGGACTCCGCCTCGTACGTCGTGAGGCTAATCTGGGTGGAATTGCGGAGTGGCTCTACAGACGCAAAGCTGAATGGAGCGGGAAAAGCGAAAATTTGTTTCGAGATCAAATGCGACAAGAGTTCATGTTAAACATCATACATAATAACATATCTATTTCAGAAATATGGACTTACGAAACATTTACTCATTCGATTGTAGCAGCTCTATTAACGTTTCGACATCGGTCTCGACGGCACTTCTACACAATTCATCACGATTCCCGGTGGGATAGGTTCTCGCCGGGCCAGGTTATGATTTTCGATGTTACCCGTGAGTCCCTTGCCGAGGGGCTGGACGTTGATTTCATGACAGGGGAGTATCCGTACAAGAATCGGCTGGCGACGGCGATGGTTCCACTCTTTCGAGTGGCAGCCAACCCTGAACAGCTAGCCGCATGGGGAACCGGGGCTCAGGAAACAGCACGGCCCGCTGCCTGAGGAGAAGGGGACACTTCTGATACTCTCTATATTAATGTCTGACCGGATTTTAATTGTCGATAAACCTACTGGAATAACCTCGCATGATGTTGTTAACCGGCTTCGGAAAGCCCTACATAACAAGAGCATTGGCCACTTGGGAACGCTGGACCCTATGGCAACAGGAGTCCTCCCCTTGCTCTGCGGGCGATTCACCAGACTAGCCCAGTTCTTCTCGTCCGATCGCAAGGCGTATGAAGGCGAGATTCGGTTTGGCTTCTCAACTGACACCTACGATGCCGAAGGCACGCCCGCCTCTCCATTGGTCAACGTGTCTCTGGACCTGAACGAATTGCGCGTGCTCGCCTTGAACTTCACCGGAGAGATACAGCAGCGGCCTCCGGACTTCTCGGCAAAAAAGATCAATGGCGTCGCCGCATATAAGCTTGCGCGCAAAGACAAGCCCGTCGAGTTGAAATCTGTTCCCGTCAAGGTTCATTGCTTCGAGATTCAGAGCGTGTGCGAAGATCGCGCCCGCTTCGTTGCGGAGGTTTCAGCCGGAACATACATTCGTTCGCTGGCCCATGATCTCGGTCAGGCACTAGGGTGTGGGGCTCATCTCACCTCGCTGCGCCGGACGCGCGCCGGTGAGTTCTCAATCCTGCAAGCCGTGCCGCTGGACGCGATCGGCCCGGATACTGAGGGGCTGCATCCTCGCCTGGTGCTGCCAGAGATGCCATGCGTCACCGCTTCGGTCGAGCAAATCACCTATATTCGCAATGGACGCCCTGTCAATCTGCCCGAATACTCGAATTGCGCGCTTGTGAAAGTCTTCTATTCGCAGACCGGACTGCTCGCAATTGCTGAGCGCGTCGCCGGCACACTGTTCAGACCTAAAGTTGTGCTTTACGGAAGCAACGAAGCGTTGCCGTGAAGCTTAAGCTTTTTGGGAATAAACTTGAATGGCAACAAGACAAGACAATAGGCGGACTAGGACTATTGCGCAGCCTGACAGGTGTCAGGCAAAAACAACGAGCTTAACTGAGACAAGTTAAGAAAACTCTAGCACCTCAATCGGAGCGCCGTTTTCTACAAACATCGCCGCCCGGACTCCAGAATACGGAGAGAACGGCGGGAAAATGACCTCCTTTCCTGCAATTGCTTCCTCAAGGACTTCCACTTCAAAAGCAATGTGGGGAACGGAACGGACGAGTTCGTGAACTGGGCTGTCGGATTCGAACCGCAGCCACTCAACTCCATAGAGGCTTGTTTCAAATCCTGATGCGAAAACCTTGAAGCGCTCAAGATAATGCTCTCCAGAACGTGGTGTGTCGTTGGGTATCCCAATATGATGAAAACGCCAGCCTTGCGTCGAAGTAGCTGTTGGCGCCTCTTGGAACTTCCGGAGCTTTTGGTGGGCGGAACTTTGCGTCATACTCGTTCATTCTAATGGTACGCAAAGCTCGATAACAGGGCGAAAACCGGAAAAGTCGAAGATTCAATGATCCGCCGAGGTTGGACCGCCGGAGCGGGCGCGGCTCCACAGGCTCAGCGAGGCGCTAAATCAAAATCATCAAACAATTCCAAAGTACGACCAAGGTGAAAAAGCCGCACGCTGCGTAAAGCAGACGCAAGTACCGCGAACGATAGACCAGCCAAGCGAAGAGCACCACAGAACCACCCTTAACCAGTCCTAACTGCAGGAAGTTCATCCGGTTCAGCAGTGGGTTCATTTCCTGGCCGCCACTCGCGAGCACAGTCCGGGTTGAAAGAAAGTCGCTGAGTTGCAAGACAAGCATCGTAAAACATAAGCGCCACTGCGTCTTGGTCATACTACCTCCGAAGTTCAACTGCCACAAACCAATCACTGTAGAGTTTGTGTAGCTGCCGGTGGTTGCAAGGACAGAAGAAAAGAATCGCAGGTCACAGAAGTGGCGCAGTTGATTAAACAGATACGACGGCCAGCATGAACTGAAAATTACACCTACCTGAATCGAGCACTCCCAAGGGCCTGTTGACTTTCTATCGCGCGCAATGCCCGGCAAGATTATACTGCTGGCATGAGAGTTGCGCGGTTTTCAGCCATTGTGCTCCTGATCTTCACGAACATTTCGGGATTTGCCCAGTCCGGCGCGAAACTGAAAACATTTTTTCCCATGGAGCCGGGCACGCGCTGGGTTTACCGCGTCCACTTGCGAACAACGATTGCTGGAAGCAACCAAACTTACGAGAAGCGCCTAACTTGGCCGGTTGAAGTGAAAGAGGCTGCGTTTCGTCCGGGGCTGGCGGCCGCTCTCCTGAGCGGGTTCCCGAGTGATTTGATCTGGTATCAGGAGGGCAGAAAGCCCAAGGACCAGATCATCCTCCAGCTTGGCAAGTCCGTGTATATTATGCCCGGAGATCGCGACACTCTTGATCGGATCCGCAAGGCTACCTCGGATGTGGACTTGCAGGCGTTGCTTCCTGATGTCTGGTTTCAGCTTCCTTTGAAAGTCCAGGATATATTCTGTCCTCCCGATCAGCCTCAGCGGGACGATACCTTCTATTGTTGGTTTGCAGAAGGCAAAATTCCCGCTGACAAACTGCCGAATGCAGCTCGCCGGGCTGGTGGAAAAAGGGGCACCAAACTTGCTTTCCGCACCCATCCCGACCACGAGATCTATACCCTTGTCCCCGGCATTGGCGTAGTACGATACGGATACGCCCATCATGGCACGGCAGACGAGGTCCAAGCCGAGTTGGTGCGGTTCAAACGGTAACGCGTACCTCTCCTGTCCTCTTCGCAAGCATGGCGTCTAAGTGGCTTCTCTCGACCTGAAGTGCGTTTCCAAGCTTTCCGCCCTTGGTACCCGCCTGCCTTCTTATCCTCCCTTCTAGCCGTTTCTACGTCCGATGATAGATAGAAACGTAAAACTAGATAGGTTTTTAAAACAGGCGGGTACAAAATTTGTTGATTGCATCAAGTAAAGCTGTCGGTTTTAAGTTTGTCAAGCAAAATTACTAAGGGAATCACTTTAGTACCAGGATCAGCAATGCCACGCTGAAAATAGCCCCGAGAGCGAGCTTCCCGGGAGTTATCTGAGTGCCTGCCGAGAGCTGTCCTGATGATCCTAAGACCGCGTTGACGTATGTAGTCACAGAGCCTGGAATAGCGAGCTTTCCGCCCATTGCATCCTGCACGCGTCCGGGTCCCCAATTGTAGGCAGCGATCGCCAAAGGCCAGCTTCCAAACCGGCGGTGCAGGGAAGCCAGATAACCGACACCGGCTTGGATATTCTGCTGCGGGTCCGTAAGGTCAACGCCTGGTGCGCTGGACGGCTTTACCTGGAAGATTCCAATCTCGCCGGCCGAGCCGATAAGCAGGGAACCGTCTGGCCGGTACTGGTTAATGCCGCTTTCACGGCGTGCAACGGCCAGCGCAATCGCTGGAGTCACCCCGTTCGCTACTGCGGTTGCAATGATGTCGGCCGTATAGCTCATATTACCGTGTTCCCCGATCTGCCCCGCAGTCGCAGGTGCCTTTTGCAATCTAACTGCATAGGACGGCCCTGAATGGGTCTGCTGCTACTTATGTACCGTGGCACACATAAACCAATTCATACGCGGTGCTGGTTGCTGGCGCCGTGCCGACGGTGAAGGTCTCGGTCGTGTAATTGTTTGTTGCGCGAACCGGGATCTGAGTAAACGGAGACGCCTGCGTATAGAGCTGCACCGTGCAGTTTGGGTACTGTCCGTTTGCCAGCGGGAAGGTCAGCAGAGTTCCCGTCGTAGTCGATGAGCCGGTCGTGAAAGAAATCGTCCCGCCGATGGTGTCGCATGGATGCCCCGAGGTACAAGCGGGAGCCACGGTTGCCGATGGAATCGCCGCGCCTGCGGTATATGTAGGCGCTCCGCTCGTTCCCTCGAACGATTTAAATTGCAAGGGATTTCCATTCACCTTCACCGACATATTGTTAATCGTGAGGGTGCTGGTGGCTGCGGGGTTCCAGGTGTCATGAAAAGGCAAACACGTTCCACCATTGGTGATTGTGCAATACCATTGCCGATTAATGGCGGTCGGCGTCGTGGTTGCGTCTTTATTTGACGTATCGACAAACTGATTCCAGCTCTGCGCGTAAGCCGTACTGTTCGACGTGTTGTACCAGTTATCAGTTGTCACAACAGTAGCCGGAGCCACGAACGTCGCAGAAGCTATTGCCGCAGATGCTGGAGCGTTGGCCCCAATGCTGGAAAACGGAATCTGCGGAGAAATAGTCCCACTGCCATTCACTCCGAACTGCTTTACCCATGCCGTTCCGCTCCAAGTGTCGTACTCGAATCCGGCGTTCGTCCCGGTAAGATCGGGCGAGCCTTTCAGGCAGAAGCGATTCAGCGCATGACTCGCCGCCGTGTCATACCAGCAATGAGAAGTTGTGTACTGACTCCCGAACGCATAGCCGCTATACCCCGGATTGCTGCCCAGGTTCGCATCATTGAACGAGGGATTCGTGATGTTGTTCCCGAACCATGAAATCCCAAGCTGGCTATTGTTGATCGAACTCGTCCCGCTGGTCAGGTTGCGGACGTAAACGTTCGAGGCCACGCCCGTCGCGTTCTGAATCGCCTGCACCGGAATGCTCGAACCTAACTGAATCTGCCCGGTCTGCACTTCCGTCGTCTCTCCGCTCTGTAACTGCGGAGCCGCGTTGGTTTCGATGTAGACGTAGTCAGTCTGAGCGCCTGTCGTGTAAGCCTTGATCCAGTTTCCGCCCAGCGTCTCCGTCTTCGGAGAGAAGAACGAGTCGTTGATCGTCGCGTACATCGCGGCGTTATTCCATGTGGTGTTCACGTTGCCCGAATTCGGCGCAAACTCCATCTTGCCGTCCGGCTGCGTTCCCACCTTCACCGACGCGCAGGAGTGAGCCGTCGTGCTTCCCGCGTTAGCCCCTACCGCTTCCGAGTCCACGCAGTAGACGTTCCAGTTCGTATTTCCCGGCCCGTTCAGCGCATTGAAGTGATTGTTGATGGTCGTAACCTGGTTGGCAAAGGTAGCCGTCCTGTCGTCCAGCACGTAGGAGCCACTAGGCCAAGCCGTGTTCGACGGAGCCGTCGAGCCAGTGTAGTTGCGCGAGGTGATGTAGAACTTGTTCCCCGAAGTAAAGCCGCCCAAAACGGTCTCGAACTGGTTGCGATTCACGCCTGCGACATAAGCGCTCGCACCGGTCTGCGTGGGGTCAAAGTCTGCCGGCGCAATCCGCATCGTGTAGTAATCGATCTGCCCGATATCCTGCGGGGCGGAGACGAACACCGGACTCCACGAGGTATCGGCCACCGACGCAATACAGGGCGAGCCACCGCTGCACGAAGTTCCCGTCAGCGTAGCCGTCAGGGTCGTCGTGTCCTGCAATCCGTTGACTACCACGTTCGCGCCCAGGGTCGGCGAGCCGTTAATGGGATAGCCCTCGCAGTAGACGTTCTGAACCGTTATCGCCTGTCCGCCCGTCACGTTGATGCAGTCCGAGTTCCACAGCGCCTTGATCGAGCCGCCATTGAACTCCACATCTGTACCGCTCAGCCATGCCGCGGCATGAGTCTCTGGCAGAATCGTAGGCTGAAAGGTCGCGCTCGTCACTGTGCCAGTGCCGCTCGACGTGTTCGCCGCCGTAATGGTGAACTTTCCCGTCGGCGTGTGGTTAGTCACTGATACCGCCTGGAACATGCCGTTCAGCCCTGTCGTATCGATCACTCCCGCAATGGTGAACCAGTGCCCGGCCACGATAGGAGACTGTCCGGCAACCGCTCCCGGACAGCTTGCCGCAGGAGCGCACGAAACAACATACGTCGCCGTGCTGCCGTCCCCTGTCGCCGATTCCAAGGTCATGTTACCCGACCACTGCCGGTTGGGACCCACGCCATTCACGCAGTTCGCGCCATAGCAGTAGTAACCTGCGTCCGTGGTGCCAGGAGCCGCAATGTTGGTCTTCCAGAAGTGGTTCTCGTTGCCGAAGGAAACCAGTGGCCAGCGCGTGGTGTCTACCGTCAGGTTCTCAACGCTCATGCGCTCGGCATTGCCGACGAGGTTCAACCCGCGCCCGCCGCCGTTGGACAACCTTACGTTGCGAACCCGGTACCCCGCGTTATAGTTTTCCAGCAGCGTACCGGTGAACAGATGTCCGCCCGGAGCGTAGATTGCCAGGTCTTCAATCGACCCGTTGCAGGTCCACAGATTATCGGGCTGCGTTGCACTCGCGCCATATCCGGTAATGACTACTCCCGCGAAGGCCGAGTTATTGGTCAACTTCAGCACCGTCGCGTTCGGGCCATCGCCCTTGACGTGCATGGTGCAAGGAATGCGCAGTTCATCGCTGACTTTGTAGGTTCCCGCGGGAATATGCAGCACTGGCTCTGCGCCCGCAATCGCCGGGGACTGCTGATAAGCAACCGCCGCATTGATGGCGCAGGTAGAATCGTTAGTTCCCGTTGGGTCGGCCACATTCGCGCACGAGGACGCCGGTCCAAATTTGGGATGCGTCACATCCACTGGGGTCTTAAACGATGCCGTCGTGCCTGCCACGACGTTATTGGCTGCGATCGTGCCTGGAGCGGTGACCTGTTGACTCGACCCGCTGCCCGACGCGGTCCACCCGGCTGGGAGGCTTACCGAATTGCCGTTCACCGGGGTGCCAATCCCGCTGACAGTGGTTTGAGCGGAAGCTATAGACGTGAGCAGAAGCACGAGTGCGATTTGTGCGATTTTCAATCTCATAGTCATTCCTTAGCGAAATAGCGAGAACGTACCGGTCAGCGAGCCGCCGCCTGCAATCGAGACAACGTTCATTCGCAGGTAATTGGTTGGCTTGTTCACCACGTGACGCATCTCGCCAGACGACCAGTTCGTGTCAGAGGTGCTCGCAACGTCGAGCACATACCAGGTCGAGCCGTCGAGTGAGCCTTCGAAATTCACTGTCGCACTGGTGACTGTGCCACCTGTGACAACTGTCCAGGTGTATGAATAACTGGCAGGCTGCACCTTGAAGGCAGTGCCAGGACCGGTCGCAGTAGCGGCAGACAGTGACGCATACGGAGTTCCAATGAAGGCTGTATTCTGCGCGGCCGCCATGCCGCCCAGCGCTGCGAGTGCGAGAACGAGTAAAACAACCGCTCCTTTAAGTTTCATTTACTGCGCTCCTAAGCATGGTTCCTAGTTACAAGTGCATTTTCCATCTGCGTCCACTGCAGTGGAGCAGTAACCCGCACGCCCGGTAGCGGTCCAACAGGAAACGTGCCCGGATGATGTCGTTGTAGCTAGAACAACTTTCGTGCCGTCCGAGCCGGTGTAGCCTGTGAGTGTGGAAGGGAGCACGACATTATCGGTGACGCCGTTATAGATATGGTATCCACCGCTGGTTGCAGAGAACATCCCTGCGTAGACTCCAGGGGAATCGTAAAGGTAGCCCCTAAAACGAGTGTCTGAGCTGACAAAATTATCGGCTGTAGCGCCTGTGGATACACTATTGCCGCATATATTTTTCGTTCCAGTCGCCCAAAACTGATAGCATCCATCGACGTTAAGGTCGCATTTGTTCCCAATAATGGCAGCTTTATCGCAAAGGAACGAGGAGAACCTGATGCCAAAACGTTGATGCCCGTTGCCGTCAAGAGCGTTTTCAATCGTGTTGTTCGAGATGTTTACGCCTAAGACGTTTTGATTGACGAAGATTCCATGCGTGTCCGCTGTATCCGTGTAATTGTTCGCGGTGATGATGGAATTGGAAACAGTGACGTGTGACACGTTGGCATTGTCGATCAGAACGCCATTCAACCCATTGGCTCTGATCTGCCCGGTGTCCCACAAAATACCCGTGCCGCCCGAAATCTTAATCCCGTTTCCGGGATACCCTGCCGCCCACGAGTTGTTAAATTTGAAACCAAGAAATTGTGATCCTAGAGAGCTGTCGAACTCGATAGCATTTTTACCCGGCGTTGTGCACAATGTAGGATCGCAATCCATGATCACCTGATCTGCGAACAGCCAATACGGCGGCGAATTGTACACACCTTCGCCGGGTGTTGAATTTGTCACCAACATTCCACCTTCAGTAGCTCCAACCGACTGAAACATACTGATATTTGAGCCCTGCATTCCGGTGTCCATCACCAAACCCCGCGACGGTCCGATAGTCGTACTAATGTTGATATCCTTCATCGTCGTCGAGACTACGTGGTCCGAATAGATGAACGAACCTTTGTAGCTGTGCGAATGGATCGTGTCGAGAGTGATTTTGCCGCTCAGTATCGTTTCGTTGAACGCAGTGATGTGAACCAGTTTCGATAAGGCTCCGCCGCCGATAAGGTTACAATCGACAACTTTATTTTCCGAGCCGCGAATTTTTAATCCATCTGTAATCGATTCAGCGAATGAAAACGTGATTCCACGAATGGTATTAAACCCGGGTGCCTCTAACCCCACCCCGGTTTGATTCATGTTGATTTTTGTTTGCTCGTAACCTTCAGCAGATTCGATAGTCACGCCATAGTCCAGCGTGATCTTGTTTGTGCAGGTGTAAGTACCGGGAGGTATGACAACACGCGAAAAAGCCGCTGCCGATGATATTCCCGCGCAAATGTCGGCTCCGGGGAGCGTGTCTGCGTTCACCGTACCATTTATCTTCGGAGCCTTGAGCGACCCACTCGCGTCAACCGTGGTCTGCCCGTTGGATCCAAGCGTGGTTGTGCCAGTGTTGGTGAGCGATGTTACCGATGCTGTCCCGCCGCTCACCGAGATGGCTTTAGTCACCGGTATATCCACTGCGCTTGCGCCTGGACCTGTCGATTTGTTGGTAAGCGTTATTGCGTGCTGGTTCGCATCTATGGGCGCGACTGTGTAGGCTGAGAGCGACTCGCTGGCATCGGTTGCTGAGGTACCCGTGACGCCGGACGCTACTGCACAATTGCACGCGCCCGCGGGAGGCGTCGCCGAGGACGTCCTCAGCACGTCGTAACTGGTTGCATTGGCAACCTTCGTCCAGGAGACGCTGACACTGTTTGTGCCCAGTGCATCGGGTACCTGGTCGAGGATGAATGGGCCCGCCGGGGTCGAGCCGCCGATGAGCGTATTCGTCACGATCCAGTAATAGAACGTGCGAAAGCCGGGATTGCCGACCCGCTGGACGTTGGCGGAAGCAACCGGTTGCGGGGCATCGGCGAGCGTGAGAGTGAGCGATGGCGTGGCCAATGGAGCCTGCGCGGCCGCGACGTTAGCCACTTGCGCGGGGCAGGGAAGCGCGAAAGCCAGCAGATATGCGGCAATAAATGAAAAGAGAAATTTACGCATGACTACTCCTTATGTCGGCGTCGAATGGAATCGCCGTTGCCTGGGTCCACGCCCACGGCAATGGAAATGTGCACGAGCTGGGCTTTCATTTCGTCGATGTCGAGTTGCATCTTCCTGAGTTGATCCTTGATGTTCTTCTGGTCAAGCTGCAGCGCGGCGCGATCGGCGACGTAGGGATTGGCTGGCCCGGTTACGATCTGCTCGGCTTCAGCGCGGGAAATTCCGGGACGCGAAAGATATCCGGCCAGCAACAGCACCACGGCAAGCAACGACGCGGCAATCCACTTCCACACGTCCACCGTGCCATCCGGTTGAAGCCTGAGACGGAGCGCCGGGCGCTGGCTGGATTCGCTTTCGAAATTCGCTGCGGTTTCGTGCATGATTGCCCCGTTATATTCCCCACTTGGCGCGATTCGCGGCGACTGCTGCCTGCCAGGAGGCTGTTGCGTTTGCCATCATTGTCGAGAGCGAAGAGCTGCTCGCTACCGACGGTGTGCCGGACGACGAAGCGCTGGAGGTATCGCCGCTAGACGCAGACGATTTCCCACCGGAAATCGGTGCGCGCGATCCGAGCCCGCCGTAATCGAGATATCCCGCGATGCGCGCGAAAGGGTTGCCAGCCGGCGCGACCTTGCCTGCGGGGATCTGCGCTGTGATCTGCACCAGGTCGTTTTCTTTCAGCAGCAGGAACATACTTGCCAGCTGGTTTGGCGAGCCGATTTGCACGTAGATGTTTTCCAAGCCCTTCTGCGGAACGCCGTTGATCAGTACGCGCCACACCACGACGCCTGAGCCATCGCTGAACGTGCCCGCCGCGCCGAGATGAGCAATGCACAGCAATGTAAGCGCGCCGCTCATGCTGGCGGGGACCTGGTAGTGCAGAATCACTACCGGCGCTGCTCCCGCTGCAGGGTATGCCGGCAAGGGTTGTACCGAATCCACCTGAATGGCGCGCGAGTGCGTCGTCTGCACTCCGGCATCCAGCGGAATCGTGCTCCTGATGGTCGAGAGCCTGGACATTTTGAGAGCCAACATCTGTTCCCTGGTCACTTGGCACCTGCCTGTTTATTTACGTCAACACTCGCCGCATACTTCGGAACCAATGCGAGCACGAGGTCCGGATACTTCGGATTCCCGCCTCCGTTGTATGCCAGCAGCGCGGCGCGCGTGTCTCCGGGATGCGCGTCGATGCAGCGCCTGAGTTTCCGGCACCCGAACTCGAGTCCGATTCCGGGATCGCACAATTCGGTGAGATAAGCCCCGATGAAGCCAAGCTCGCGGGCAGTCTGCCCCATGATCTGCATGAGCCCGTAGGAAAACGCGCGCGCGTAGTGCTCGGTAGGTTGCTTCGCAGGGTTCACGGGTACGTATTTCCGTTCAAATTCCGCCTCGTAGCGCACAGCCCAGGGATTCCAGCCTCCGGACTCATGGTCGGCGACGGCGCACACCAGCTCTTCGGGAAGCCTGTGGGCTTGCGCCGTTGCGCGTGCAATCTTGATGAACGTTGCGATTTCCATCACAGATAGACTCCCCAGGCTGCGACCTGAATGTTTGCAGCGACGAAGTTGTAGACCTGCACTCCGTCGTTGCCCGTGTTGGTGATGGCGACGGTCAGCGTGTCTCCTGCCGCGAGCAGATATGGCGACTTCAGGATCAGCGGGTTTCCCGCGCCTCCAGCCACCAGATCGAGGCGCATCTGTTTCGAGAGCAACTGGCGCTGCGCGGCTCCGTGCTGATGCAGAATCTGCAGAAAGAAGGACCCGGCCGCAGCGTCGCTCGATCCGGTCAGGTGAGTGAGCAGGAAGTTGCGCGCGACCGACTGCGAAGACTCGGCCGAGGCTGCGGACGCAACTTGCCCGCCGAAGTCGAAGCCGATGCACCCGGCGTCTCCGCTGGGCGGAGCTTCGACCGTCGACGGCAGATAGAGCCGGCTTTTGACCATGCCGCGTTGTGGCAGATATAGAATCACGCGCGTCTCCTGTTAAGCAGCTTGAGTGCTGGGCGTTACTGCAAAGGTGTTCAGAATTGTGACGACTGCCTGCACGTAGGTTGTGAGTTTGGCTGTAGCTTCGGCGGTAGTCAGCCCGGCTGCCTCCAGGCCAGGAAGCAGCTTCGAACTCACAGCTGAGATCACGGCAGCAAACTTCTGTTCTCCAGTCATCCCCGATGGAAGCAGCGCGGCAGCCTGCTCGATTGCCAGCACATTGTTGGCGACCAGGTTGTATTCGGGTCCGATCTGGGGGAAAGCCACGTCTACCAGAGGTTCGGCGGCCACGGCGACTTTTGCTGCTACTGGCAAAATCTTTGTAAAAGCGAAATTGGCAATTCTCTTAATTTCCTTGCCGATCTTGCTCAGAAACGTCTCAATCTTGTTCATGCGCTTCTCCTATTTTTTTTCGATCACTTGCATCTGGTTTCCGGACTCTGCGTCCAGTTCGGCTTGCGGGAGCACGACCGTCAGACCTTTGGTGAGTTTCGTTTTCCGAAAGACCAGCGTCATGGCGACCGAGGCGACAATCATTCCGGACCCGATTGCCAGAGTTGCCGAGCGCGTGCTCACCAGCGTCGTTCCACAAGTCAACAGAAACGACACTGTCGCGCTGAAGCCAAGCTCGAAGAGCAGCTTGAGCCAGAGCGAGATTGCCGACTGCTTCAACCGTCCGAGAATGAACGTCGCCAGTCCTGAAAACGGGTCCATTTATTTCCCCGAGTCGGAGGCCAGGATGCCGGTGGCTCCAGCCGTGACCGCTCCCAGAACGACCTGTGTGTTGATCGGCTGGCCGTGCAGATACGGCATCACGACTCCGGTCAGCACTCCGATGAGAATCGTCAGTATTCCAGCGGTTGTGGTTTTCCAGTTTTTCAACTTGACCTCCCTTAGCTCAGTTCGCGCCCGATGAATCCCAGGCGAATGTCGTTCTGCGCTCCGCTCAGGTCCGTGATCGAAACCTGCACGACCGCGTTTTTCACGAGCTTGAGCGGGGCAAGCAACGGCAACGGAGCCTGCGCCGTGCCGAAGTGGTTATCCGAATGGATCGGAATATTGGACAGATAGCGGTCGCCGATCTTGATCTGCGCCTTGAATTTTCCGGTCGATTGCGAGACCAGGAAATCCGCCTCGAAGTTGTTATTGAGAATCTGAAATTGCTGCGTGACGGTGGCATTCGCCCCGGTGGCGAGCGCTTCCACGCCGTAGGTGTAATGGTGGCCGGGGTCCACAGTCGCTGCAGCGCTCTGTGCCTGCTGTGCCTGTTCGGTCGCGCCCAAGAAGCGATTCATGGTGTTAGCTCTCCCGCGCTGCTATGCGCTTTGAAATGGCCCCGGCCCTTGCGAGCCGGAGCGATAACGATTCAACGCAACAAAGCTTAGGAAACGTTGCGCAGGCGACGACCGTCCAGGAAGACGTAGATCGTCGTTCCCACGCCTCCGGAGGCAGTACCGGTCATATTGAAGGCGGTTTCGGCGGTCACATCGAAACGAATGCTCTCGCCGTTGTTGATCATGATTTCGTCTTCGAACTGGAAGGCGTTCATGATGTTCGTATCGCCATTGGCAATGCCGGTCTGAATGCTCGCGGCTCCGAGCAGGGTTCCGACGTTGGCAGCTGCGGTCAACTGAATGCCCCCGCCGCCGGGGAATGCCATCAGCGGGCCGGTAAGAAAATCGCGCCCGCCAATCTTCAGAACTCCCGAGCACAGCTGCGCGATGTTGATCGCATCTGCCAGCAGGGTGTTCGCCGCGATGATGACGCGCACGCGCCTCAGTTTGAACGTCTCCTGATTGGCCAGCACGCCGGCGGTCTGCATGTTGGTCTGCGCCTTCGTCTTGTTAGCGGTATTGGGCACCTGGAACATCGGCGTCAACTGCGGAAACGCTGCGGCCTGGGCAACGCTGAAAGAGTCGTACAGAAAATCAGTGTTCTCGTAGCCGGTGCCCGGCAAATTGGGGTTTTCGATTCGCCACGGCTTAAATTCAGGCCGGGCGAAGTTCTTGCGGTTCAGCTTGTTCATAACTTCGTCACCTCTTTGGTGGCCTCGCGCGTGGCGAGGGAAATTTGAGTTGCGGGTGAATGGCCGGGCCGAAACCCGGCCACACCTGTTACCAGGCCGGCTTCGTCACGGGTTTGGACCCAGCCGACGGAAGCGCAACGGGAGCGCTGGAACCAGCCGCGGGAGGTGCGGTGTAAATTCCGCCTTCCTGCGTATAGGGCCAGGTCACGTTGTTGTAGCTGCCCAGGGCGACTGCGCGTCCGAGACCGTCGTCGGAGTAGCTGACATCGCCGAGGCCTTTCACGGTCGTTCCGGCAGGAGCGCCGGTCGCAGCCGTGGAGACGGCCGGCAATACCTTGCTGACCTTGTCGTCCCAGAAACGCTGCACCGTGGCCGCGAGGCCACCGGCGAGGATCGCCATGCCCGCATCCGGGCCCAGCATCTTCGCCCCGCCCATACCGAGGCCGATCGCCGCGACGATGTTTCCACCGTAGCCATACACGCCTTCGTTTTTGGACCTGAGGACCAGCTGAGTAACGAACCGGGTTCCGATCGCGCCGGCGCCGGCCGACAATGCCAGCGTCATGATCTGGCTCGGTTTCTGGCCGAGCACCGTGTACGGATTGCGACGCGCTTTACGCCGATGAGTCTTGACGATCGTCGGGTTCTTGCGCCTGCGACTGACCTTGCGGGCAGCAGCCTTGAACGGGTTGCGTTTGTGAGTGTTTTTCTTTCGTGGGTTGCTCATGATGGTAAGCACACCTCCTAGCGGCCCGGGGTTATGTTTCTTGCGCAGGTTCGGGCGGCGCTTGCGCGAAACTTTTTTGTAGGGGTTGGCGATGCGAATGACCTTGATCTTCGGCAATGCCTTTCTCCTTTCCCTCGCGGGTGCAATAAAAAATCCCCGCGCGCCGGTGCATTCGCAGCACTGGTCACGCGGGGACGGATTTTTTGAAATGCGCCGATCGAGGGCGCGGGTTTCACAGCCTGGTCAGATTGCCCAGCTCTCCACCCAGCCAATACCACGGCTGCCCGGTCGTTTCCGGTTTCTTCACCAGCAACGCGCCGAGGTTGCCATCGGCATCCGGAAGAATGGACGCAAGTTCAATCGACTGCTTCGCATCGCGGCAAACATCTGCCCGCAACAAAATCTCATGAATCGGGCCGAGAACGGTGAATCCTTCCATCGTGCCCAATACGTAATCGTTCCACGCCTGTGGTTCGCGCTCCAGCTTGCGGCCAATGCCGTTGCAGCTCGCGCAGTACGGCGCGTTGCTGTCGCTCGGGGCCCCATCTTTGCGTCCGGTGGACATACGCCCGGTCCCCCTGCATAACGGGCACGACTGTTTTTTCGTTCCCTTGCAGGATGGACATTCGGCGGTCTGTCCCACCACCTTCCCGCTGCCCTCGCACTGCTCGCATCCGCGATTGGCTTTTCCGGTTTCCCTGGCGCATCCGGGGGCAGGGCATTGCTCGTAACCGAGGATCATGCGTCCGGCTCCTCCGCAGTTCAGTCCCATGCAGAGGCGATGGCCTTCGCCATCGCAACTCAGGCACTTTGCCTGGCAATCCGGGCACAGCTCATGCGTGGCGGTGACGATGTCCGGAAATCCCTTCCACTCGTTCATCAGCGCCAGCTCGCCGCCGGGGTCCAGCTTCGCGAGGAACGGACCGTCCTTGCCGAAGTCGATATCGCCGCGTTCGGTGCGCACCAGATAGATGCGTCCGAGCAGATCGAATTCGCCGCGCTTCACCGCCGCGTCACGCCTGGCGAAGATCTTCGCCAGCGATTCAACCTTCGACTTCGAACGGGATGACGCGCGTTGCGCCTGCCCCGTGCTCTTCCGCTCCATCTGTGCCGTGCCTGCTGAGGCCATCAGTTCACAATCCCCACGTTCTCGATCTTGTAATCGCCGCCCGCCAAATACATCTGGCGAGCAACAGGGTCGAACATCAATCTCGGACGCTTTCCATTTTCCTCGCCAAGGTTGTGAAAGTAGATGGTCGGACGGAAGTCATCGAACTTTTTTCTAGCGTAATATTCGATTTGCGAAACTTCGCCTAAATCCTGCAGGCCGCCCGGATTGGCGCGGCGCGCCGGCTTCAGCGCGCGAAGATCCTGATTGCCTCCGAGAAAAAACAGTTTTTTGGCCTTCGCGTCGGTCACTACAATCGGCTGCACCTTGTCGTCCTCGAAGCTCACCTTGCGATTGCCCACGGTCAGCGAGACCAGGTCTCCGATCTTTGCGAAGTCCTTGCCGGGGATGCGGGCTTTCGTTTTTGCGAGCGTCGTTTTGCGCGGCGCGCGGCCATGGAACATCGCGTAAGTCTTGCGGGCCTTGCGCGAAGCGTGCAGCGGGTTCTTTTTTCCCGGAATCAGCTTCTGCTCGAAGTGTTCGAGCGTTTTCCTCGTCGCCTCAGCCGGAGAGTATCCCTGCTTGATCAGCAGTCCGCGCCGGGCCGAGAATTTCCGAAGCCAGCTCTTTTTCCCGGAATCGGGATTTTTCTTTATCGATTCTCCGAACGATTTCTTCGCCGCGGCTTTCGCTCCGGCGTAGCCCGCTGCCACGCTGCGCAAAAACCGCGCTACCTGCGCTTTCGCCGCCGGGGAAATCAGCCCCGCAGCCGGAAGCGGGTTGCACTTCGGATTCTTCGCGGAGCGCTTGCGCGGCTTCGCTGCCGGTTTCCCGGCGGGCTTCGCTGCCGCGCGCCTCTTTGCCGTCTTTTGTTTCGTCATCTTTACGCCTCTGTAACGCGGATTTTTCATCGTCCCATCCTCTGCAGAAACATTGCCCGCGCGCGCCTGCCCCAGTTACGGGAGCACTCGTCGCACATCCAGGCGTCGCACACCGGACAGTAATGCACGCGGCGCGGACGCTCGTCCTGATCCACCAGGCGATGCACCTCGCAAACCCCGACGCGCTCGCCGTCGCCGGTTGCCGCGTAGCCTGTGCCCGTGTTTACGTCAACAAAACCCATTACCGTTGCTCCTTTGCCACCAGTCGAACTTGCGCCTGCGCGCCGATCGGCAACTTTCCGCGAAATCCTTCCGCGCTCGCAAATGTCTCAAAGCGCCTGATTCGCAGCGCGCCCTGCGTAACGTAGCTCACGCGATACGGACGCTTGCCCAGCTCTCTCGGACCTGTGACAATGTACGCCATCAGCGCCTCGTAACCATCAGCAGCCCAGCAAGGAACAGTCCGCCGACGATCAGCAGCGTGTGATTATCCGCATCCCGATCGTTCAGCTTTCTGACTGCCCGAATGTCCGCGTCGCACTGTGCCCGCGCCTCGTCCATCGTGATGCGTCCTCCACCGGCGCGGTAGTTCGACGCTGCGCACTCGGAAATTTTCCCGTTGACCTGGCTGTCAGTAAGTTTTCCGGTCGAGGCGTTGTACATCCAGTCCGTGAAACCATTCCCCAGGCCGCGGCGTCCCCGCGTAATCTGACGGCGGTAACTCATGCCGCGCCTCCAGTCTTGTGCGTCGCGTAGTAATAAGCGATTCCTCCAGCCAGCAGCGCCAGCATCGCCACTGGAAGCGGATTCGCACTCACTGTGTCCCGAGCCGCACTGGCGCGTGCTCCAATTGCGCGGCTCGTTTTGCGAACAGCCTTGCGCGTGCCCGTGACCAGGTCGTTTGCCAGCCATCCCGCCACAGCTCCTCCACCCAACAAGAGCAGGAAACTCGACGTGGGCGTACCGAGCGAGCTGGCCATCGTGTCCAGCGTGCCCCCGTTGTTTGCGGGCAGCGCGCCCAGCGTTGGACGCTCGACCAGTGACGCATACGGATTGGTGCGCGTGATGTATGCCATCGTTATTGCCTCTTCGTCATCGCCAGAAGCACCAGCAACCCCGCCCCGCCCGCGATGTAAATGTTCTTCACGCCCGCCATTAGACTCTCCTGCATCAGCCAGCCGGACTGCTGTGCCGCGCTCGCAGTGTTCGTTTGACCGGACACAGCGCTTGTATCGTTTTGTTTTTTGTCTCCAGAGACGGACGTGTTTTGCTTGCCAGTCGAGCCACTTTGGTTTTGCGGTGTAGCTTGTGGGGTTACGGGATTAGCCGGAACCGCTGGAGGCTGGGACCATGAGCTGAAAGGTTGGTTCCAGTCTGGCATTCCCAGGCGATTGCGCCTCGTCTCTAATGTGAGATAGCTCATTTTCGTCCCAGCATCCTTGCCAGAATCAGACCTCCGACGCCCGCGCCTGCAGCCCACGCCCAGACAGGCACATTCGACAGCCCGCTCTTGCCGGACGTGGCGGTTGGCGCTGTTTGCTGAGTGGCAACATATGGAGTGCTCGCTCCGCTCCCGGTGTAGACCGGGTAACTGCCGTTGACCGCGTATATGTTCGAGCCACCGGTTTGTACGGCCGTGGCCGTGGTGATGTTCGAGCAGCCCAGCTCGTTCTTCGCCGGCGGCGTCGTTGTCCAGGTCAGCACGCCGCTGGAGCTGACAACCGCATAATTGCTGGTCAGCGCCCCGCCCATGCCTCCGCTCACGTACTGGTATACGTCGTTGTAGCCGCTGTGGTAGAGGAAATTGAACGTGCGCTTATTTTTCGAAGCAGGAATCCACGTCAGCGTGGTGCCGTACACGGTCATCGCGTACGGAGCTTTCCCCTGGTTGTCCAGCCCGCCCGAAGTCGGCGTGTAGTAGGGCACGGTGACCGCGCAGTTGGTCTGCCCGGTGGGATCTCCGCCGCCGCAGACTCGCGCTCCCGTGTTGGAGTCCAGCCAGCAGCTATCGCCCAAGCCAGAGAGAGTGCGCAAGGGACGCATGCGCCGGTGTCCGATTCCATGCACCGGACGAAGGTTTCCGTCGCGGGTTCGTTTGGTAATGACGTACATTTTGCGTTACCTCGTCAGCGCCAGCAGCAGCGCGAAGCTCGCCAGGCCGCCGATGGCTAAAGTTGTGTTCGACTGCGATTCCAGCCAGTTTGTGGCCGTGCCTCCCGAATCGTTGCTTTTATCCTTGCTCTTGTCTTTCGAGCTGGACCCCGAGGCAGAGCCTGAACTGGAAAACGCATTCTTGACATTGCCCGCCGTCTCGGCGCCCTTATTCGCCACGTTCAGCATGTTGGTTAAAAAATTCCCATCTCCAAGTCGACGAACGTACATATCAGGCGGCCCTCCGTTCCGGATTGCGATGCACACTTTTTTCGCTTAAACTTTCAGCTACTCTGGAGGAACTGATGAAATTGCTCGCCTGTGCCGTGCTGCTATGTTCGGCGGCTTTCGCGCAATACCCGCCCGCTCCCGCCGCCACGCCTGCCGTGCCAGCTCCGTCCCCGTCTTCGCAGTGCATCATTGTTAAAAGCAGCGGCAATTTCAGCGGACGGTTTGTCTTGTCCGCGGCTGTCTCTCCCGGAGGACGGTTTGTACTGGTCGATTCGTACGGCGTTAAAGGCACGCAAATGGTCTTCAAGCGCAAGGACATAGAGCTGCTGCAAAGCGCCAACGTTAAAGTCGTTGTGCTGCAAACTAAGTACACACAAACGGAACTCGACTCGGCTCGCGCAAGCTGCGCCGCCTCCGGTGCCCCCGTCCCTGTCCCCTCAACCACTGCCCCATCAAAACAATGAAGGCCCGCACTTTCTTCGCAACGCTTGCGCTGATGCTCGTCACCATCGGCTGTACCGACATGGGAAACCCTGAGTCTGTCGCTCGCCAGGCCGACGAGGCTATCCGTCCATATTTCCCCAACGTGCGCACCAGAGTTTTTCCGGATGAGGGAATCATCGTTGCTTTTACCTGTTCGCTGGGGACGGGGTCGCAACTCAGTCGCACGGTCGCCGAAATGCTCCCTAATATTAAGGAATTTTCTTCTCTCAAGACGCTTCGCAATTGGGGGGGCATTTTCGGCTCGCATACGTACGGAATCGTGGCTTTGGGTTTTGAGGATTCGATGGTGACCTACAATATCGACACCGGAGAATCCAAGATGGGAACAAGCCTCGGTCAGAAATATATTGCCGATTACAAATCTGAGTGTGGACTCTCTGAAAGCCGCACCGGAGGCTATGCGATGCTCGGGACATGGCGCGTTGAATTCACTCTGAACGACGTTCCGCAGACTACCACGTGGTGGGATACGCTTGGAGAATTCGATAAGTCTGAACGATTCGCGCAAAATCCTTCTCCAGAGGTCACGGCACGCGAGGGCATCATCCGTAGCTACATGGCTGCGAGAAACTGGAAGGACATAAAACTCACGCTTGTTTCCGTCAAGGCGGTGCCCATCCCGTCGCGATATTTGGAACAAGTTCACTAGCGTCCTCCCGCTATTGCCAGCACGGACAGCAACCCTATGCCACCTAAAGCTATGGTTGTTGGTGAGACGTTGCTCAAGAAGTTTCCGGTAGATGAAGGGGATTTCGACTTCGGCACGGCAGACTTTGTTAGGGCATAGTTGCCATTGCCGACGTTGGTGATTACTTTACCTACATCCTCTTTGGTCACGGTAAACGAATCCCCGCTCTTGTCATTTTTTCCGCATAGCCACTGTCCCTGAGTATTAGGGTCATCAACGCAGGACACGGAATTCGGGTCATTACCACCACCGAGCCTGCGTCCACCGCACCCGCTGAGACATCCGCTCATCCGCGTTATTGGTCTCCTGATGTACATCTATTCCGGACCTCCCGTTCTGCGATAATTGCTGGCATGAACAGCACAGGTTTTTTTGAGTCTTACTTTCTGCTGTATGTGAGCTTGCAGCCCTTTCTGCTGAATCGAGCTGGTCAATATAAACTGGCCGGGTTCAGCACTTATCTCGCCGTTCCCACCGCAGCTGTGGCGATATGGAAAATCTTCACCGCCGTCCGTAAGCAACTCGATTCGCGAGCCCTGCGACCGCTGGAGGAGCTTCCGCCCGGATATACCCTTTCCACTCAGTCCGTTGCCGCGCAACTGAAGATCCCCGAACAGCGCGCCGCCAAGATGCTGCACCGGCTGAAAAAGCTCGGAATGGTTGAGCAAGTAAGCAGCGTCAACTGGCGTGCCCGCTAACACAGTCGCCATCATCTGCGTCCTCCCAGGGTGATCAGTAATGCTGCCCCGCTCATTGCGAGCATTGCCAGCTGCGAGTTGCTCATCGTATCCAGAACGTTTTGTGGCTGCTGAACCTTCGACCCGCCACCTGCTCCACCGCCCCCGGTGGGGATTTTCGACACCAATGCGCCGGCTGCAGGCCCTCCGATCTCTCCCGCGGCGATACCGGACGCAAACTTGGCAGCTTTAAAGAACCCGCCCCAGAACCCCAGGCTTTGCGTGCGCACGTACATCATCGCTTTCTCAGCAGCGCGAGCGCTGCCACAGTTGCCACCAGTCCGCCGACGGCAAGGGTGCTCATGGAGGTTCCCACGCTTCCGGTAATGCCTCCCGGCATGCTCTGGGCGCTGAAGTTCGTTGTGTTGCCTCCGTTGCGGAACGAGGCTGCTATGTTCGACGCGGACTGGCCAATGGAGTTTATAACGCCGACCCAATCTTTTGCCTTCTGGCCCAACGGTTGCTGGTCGGCCTGCTGCTGTGTCTGTTGCTCCGGTGGATCTCCCAGCGCAAGCCCGGAGAGCCCGCCTCCCCAGATTCTTGCCCGCAGCGCGCGCGGCGCTTCCCATCCTGGCGAAGACCAGGGCACGGTGGTATCGAGCGGAAGCCATTGCACAATCTTGTTTCCCCGGCGCAGGCCCGCCAGTGCATAGACGTGAGTGAAGGTATCGGGATTGAGCGGGTCGGTCGAAATGGTTTTGAATCGCGCCGGAATGCCGATGGATCGGAGGAGGGCTGCAATCAGGGTTGCATGATCGTCGCAGTCTCCGGCGCGAACCTGCAGCGTGACGAGTGGAGTCTGCACGGTCTCCGAGTACTCGCCGCGAAATCGGATGTTGCGTTTGACGGCCCGGAAGATGGCCTCGGCCTGCATGTAGTCGTCGCGATCGCGGGCGTCTTTTGTCGCATCGAGCGCCCACACGCGCACGTCGGCGCTGAGCGCGCCTTCTCTTCCGATGGCAGCTGCCTGCATGGCGTCGATGGTCAACTTTACGCCGGAGTCGCCGCTAGGTAGCCCAAGATGTCTTGAATGGAATTGCTGTACGCGCATCGCGGTCCTTTTTCAGAGCCGTCCCCGCAATCGCGCGCATGAAATCCGTCCCGGGAAACATACGAGCAATGCGGGGACGGATTTTGTTTGGCGGTGATACCGCCTGGTGAAGCCGGCTGTTTTTCCAGCTCTCACATTAAATACCTGCAGCTCACAACGTATGCGGTAATCTATCACGATCAACTCGCAATTGTTCGCGCCACGCCTTAAAAAAAGTAGGCGCTACTGTACAGTAGCGTCGCCGCGCCGTGTACTGGCGTGTACTGAAACAAAACTTGCATGTTTTCAGCATCTACTTTCGTGCTTTTGTTCGCTACGCTCTGACTTGTTGACGTAAACAACCGGAGAACAAATGGCCGAACGAAGACCACGACGCCGAACCTCGCCAGGCGAAGACGTGCCCTTGATGTCTGACATCATTGATTCCGAGCAGCCAGCATCGGACGATCCCCGCGCCGATCTCGACTTCTTTGGCTACATGAAATCGCTGACCGATGCCGAGCTGAACGACCGGGTCATCTACATCTACCGCCAGGAGCCAGCCATCCGCAACCCACCTGGAACGGGAAACTACATCGAGAAGGTCATTCCGCCAATCGACGAGGATTACCTCAAACAGCATCATGGCGGAGGCCAGTATCTCCTCTGGCTGAAGACGATCTCCGACTCGAAGAACGACCGCAAGTGCGTCTTCCGCGTCGACGGCCCGCCGAAAATTCCAGCCGGCACAACCCTGCTCGACGGCAACACCGGGGCTCCGATTGCGCCGTCCGCCGGAGCTGGGAACGCGGCGGTGGCCAGCACCGAAAACATTGTGCGCGACGTTCTGCAGTCGATCATCCCTCTGATCAACAAGAGCACCGCAAGCCCCGACGAGGTGCTGAATACCGGCATGGCCACCATGCGCAAGGCCATGGAAAACGCGGTCGACATCATGGGCTCGGCAGCAAAGAAGCAGAGCGAGTCGGCCACGGGGAACCCCTTGACCGACATGCTGATGAAACAGGCTCTGGAAAACCTGCTCCACCCGCCACAGCGCAACCCCATGGAAGAATTCAAGGTCATGCTGCAGACAATGCGAGAGATGCAGGGACTCACCGGGGAAGCAGCATCGCCTCGCCGCAACGGCATCCTAGACGACCTGAAAGGCGTTGCCGAAATATTGAAGTCCGACACGGACGGGACCATCCGCAACGTGCTTTTCGGACGCGACGAGCACGAGCCGCCATCGCTCGGAGCGGGCTTGTTGAAGATCGGCGAAGCGATCCTCACGCGGCGTCCGGACATCATCGACTCCGCGGCCAACCTCATTGCCCGCGCATCCAGCGCGGTACCGCCGCAAACGAACCATCCTGCTCCGGTTCTGACCGGAGTCAGTCCCCATGAGCCAGCGCCGGTATATCCCGCCGCGCCAGCGCCGAAGCCACAGCCAACTCAGGAGGAACAGATGATCGCTGGAATTCTTCAGGCCATCGCGCGCGGATACAACGGCGGAAACACCGGCGACGCCGTCGCCATCAGCCTGCAGATGATCTTCCCGCAGGAGGTTGCGCAGTTCGCGCAATATCTGCAACTCCCGGACGCGATGGTGATGGGATGGCTGCGCTCGCAGCCTGCAATCGCGGTGATTGTGAACGCGCCGGACTTTCCGGAGTTCTACACCGATTTCAAACGCCAGATGCTCACGCCGCCCGAGGACCCGGCTGAGGCCGTGGAACCTCCCGAGCAGGCGGAGGCCGGGGAAGGGGATCAATAAGCTTTTCGCTGGGGAGCGGAAGCGGGCTGCAGGGTATCGCAGCCCGATGTTTTACCCATAAACAGGGATCGGATGCGAGTTATAATGCCAGCAATGCCAGCCAAGAAAAAAGCGCGCAAACGCAACCCAGTCACCCGCCTTCATGTAGAGCTGGAGCGCGAGACTGATGGACGATGGATCGCAGATGTCCCTGAACTCCCCGGTGTAATGACCTATGGCAAAACAAAAGACGAGGCCCAGCGCAATGCTCAGGCGCTCGCCTTGCGAGTGATTGCCAAGATGCTGGAGGAGGGCGAGTTGAAACAGGCATCTGTCTCGTTTGCAGTAGCGTGAGCCAATGGCCAGCGACCAAAGCCCGCCTGGTAAAGAAAGCCCTCTTTAGTATTGGCTGGAAGAAGCTTCGCCAGGAAGGGACCTCGCACATGATTTTGCAGCATCCAAAACACGGGCTGTATGTGTGGGCATTCCATGACTCGGTAGAGATCGGCCCCCGCATGATGAAACGTATTGCCGATAAAACCGGCCTCACTCCCGAAGATCTGTAAGAAACTCACTCCGGAATCAACCTCAACCGACTGTTCCGCACGTGAAAATATTCGCCGAGCGCGCCTCCGGTAAGCTCTTTCGTCCCTTGCACTGTTTTGTACAGCTGGAATGAAAGATGTAGTAACCCGTCCATACGCCTTTGCCGTTGCCTTTGCTGTTGTTCTTACGGACAGTTCAATCCATCGGATACATTTATTTGTGCGGTGCGGTTTGGCATGGCAGTTGCCCTCACACCTCAAGGGAAGGTTTTGTTTTTTTCGTTTGGTAGGGCAGTGCAGCTTGGATGAGCAGGGATAAAAAGAATAAGGGCGGAGCCCGCCGCTCGCGATAGCGAGCATCCTTCTAAACCCCACAGGACTTCCGGGATATTCACAGCATCCACAAATTGTAGGTCCAAAACATTCTCTCAACTGTTCTTACATCTACAAACAACATCTCATCTGTAATCGACTTCCAGCTACAAAGGAGATCGAAGTTTTGAAACAAGGCTCGGTAAAATCGATACAAAGCACTCGGAAATATTGATACATACTTTGCCTGAAACCGGCGCTCCAAACCTGTTATCTGCACACTTTTTTCGCGCTTGCCGCACATGCAAATTCCTAATGCAAGGCAGCGACCGAGACAAACATTTTCCATACGGCGCTACCTGCACACTTTTTTCGCAACCGATGGAATCAGCGTCAGATGTAAAAAGCGCTGGACAAGGCACACTTTCTCCCTTGGTCCAGCGCTCTCATTTTATTTTTTGTTTGTGGCTAGTCTGGATCCGGAGGCCTCGTTGGAGGTATCAGCTTGGTGATGAGGTCGGGAAAGATGCGAGCGCCGTCAAACCGGCGCCCTAGTTCGCGATAGAAGGCTGTCATGCAGTGCTCGCGGCCTGTCCAGGCCTCCAGCAGCTCGGAGTGCAGGCGCTTAGCCTCCATGAGCTGCGCGAGGCGCTGTGCGCCCTCCCTGGCCACAATCTCGCGCACCCGAGTCTCCATGCGCGCCTTCTCCTGCTTCGCCTCCTGCTCGGTCAGGAGACGCATAGGGAGATAGACCACCCGCTGTGGCCCGCTAACCCATCCGGTGGCCGTCTGGTCATGCTCGTGGACGATGCGCAGCACGCCCAGCGCTTCCCACTTGCGGTTGGCCGACCAAACCGACTTGATGGAAATCTGGAGAAAGTCCGCAATCTTTTGCTGGCGGATCTGCAAAAATCCTTTCGGCTTCGATACCCGGCGCGTTTTGGCGTCGCGAAACTCTTCCATCAGACCGAACTGCTCATAGGCGCTCATCACCAGCCGTTCGATCGTTCCCAGTGGAGAGGACGGATCGTCGGGGTCCATGATGCGCCTGTCCCAGATCCAGCAACTGACGGCCTTGTAGCCCTTGCGGTCGGATTCGGCGTCCCACCACGCGCCAACCTTAGGCTGCGCGGCGAGCTGAGCGGGGGAAGGGAAGTGGTATTCGGCGGATTCCAGTGCGACAGCTTCGACGTGGTGGCAGCGCCCGGTTTCCAGCGTGATGCGGTCGCAAGCCTTGCCGGCCTTTCCGGCTTCCATGAACTTCTTGACGATCCGGTTGGCGTCGGTGTCCACGACTGCCCACATCTCGGTCGCGCGTCCGGCAATGGCGTGCGCGTAGCGGTTTGTCTCTCCGAAACGGCGGTGTCTCCGGATCACGGCCCGCGGCGTGGGGACCGTGTACGACTCCTTCAGCTCGTGCACCTTTTTGGACAGCTTCTCGGCAGTCTCGCACGGGGAATCCTTGCATTCGTCGCAGACGTGCCGGTGAGACTCCAGGCGCTTCTTTGCCGCCTGGCGCAAGGCCATTGCGTGCTCGCGGCGAGCCTCCGGAGTGTCATACCCGGCAGCCAGGTTGGCGAAGCGCGAAATACGTCGCGTGACGCTGGTCCGGTGCTTCAATCCGCTGATGGCAGCCAGTTCCTCCTGCGTCACCTGCCGGTAGAACTTTCGCTTCTGGCCCTCTGCCGGAAGCGCGCCGGACATGATGAGCGGATACACCGTCGAGAGATACATGCGCTTGTCGCTGCGCGTCTCGCCGATGAAAGCATGGATGGCGCGCGGCACCGCCTTGGTGTGCGCGCTGACCTCCATGTTGAATCGTTTTTGCAGTACTTCCGGCGTAATTGCCACTTTCTACCCCTGAAAACTTTCCACTGCTTTGTTTCTTCCTGTCGCTATCGTCGTGCGCGTTCGCGGTCCAGCTCGCCCGCCGTATCGCGCAGCAGCTCGACGCGCTTGCTGTCGCGCAGCTTCTTCATGCCGCGACGATAGAGCTGCCATGCCGAGGCCTTGCTGATGCCCAGCGCGCGCGCGATCTCGGCGAAGGTCATAGCCGCCGATCCGTTCGTCGTGATGAACTTTGCCGCGTGGCTATTCACCTTCTTCTTCGTCCTCTTCGTCTTCGAAGTCTTCTTCGTCGTCATCGTCTTCGATCGCGGCAAAGCCTTCCTCGCACTCGCAGCAGTCCTCGCACAGCTCGCACTCGGCGCAGAGTTCGACTACATCGCAGCCACATTCGTCGCACAATAAAACTTCCTCGTCAGCCATTTTTCTAAGCCTCCGTTTCGTGGATGTTGACCTTCATGCCGGGTACGGCCTGATATCCCTCGCCCTCTTTGGTGAGAAATCCGAGTTCGGCTAAGCCATTCAGCTCGCGGCTGATGTTGGGGGGCGCGGAAGCGAAGCCGCGGCGATGCAGCTCTTTCAGCAGGTCGACATTGCGGCGCGGGGAATCGAACCAGCCCGCCGCGATCAGTTGAGCGGTGCGCCCGCGAAGTGTCGAACCATCGACGTCAATCACGCGGCGCTGCACGGTGACATTCAGCTCTGGACGCTCGGACCGCACCTGGAGCGCGGTGAATTCGGGCGAGGCCTTCAGACGCTCCAAAACTTCCGTCGCCACGGCCGAGTAATCGATCTCGGCCGGTTCGGGCTTGGTAATGATGCTCTGGCTCATGCGGCGATTTTTCAATTCGCTCAGTAGCTCGATGATCACGTCTACCGGGTTCTTAAACTCGCCGTTATGCTGCGCGTCGTCTGGAAACTCGCGAGTAACATATTCGACCAGGGTGGCATAGGATTTGATGTCTTCTCTGTATTCCTCAATGCTCGGGCGCATCGGCGTCTCCATTTCATGAGCTGCTGGGTTCGTTTTATGCGTATGGTTCTTCGTCTCATGCGTCGACGTGATCGTTTCAGCGGTTGAGGCCTTTGTTTCATGCACCGCTTTGCGCTTTGTCTCAGGCTTCGCCACGTAGCTGGCTGGCAGCTCTTCGATTGCGAATCGTTTGGCACGCTCGGGGTCCGCATCGAGCCAAGCAGGCTGCACGTAGACGCAGCGCAGTTCGCTGCCATAGCTCACGTAGAACCATCCCCGGCTCAGCTTCATGATCTGCTCGGGCTTCAGGCGGCGCGCGCCTCCCGGCAGATGAGCCAGGGTGCGCTTGACCTCGTTAACCTCGCGCTGCACGCCGAGCACGTAGACCGAGACCTGCTTGATGATTTCCTTGTCGACGCCGGCGAGGTCCTGCGAGTCCAGCCACACATACTTGCCCCCGGCCGCGCCTTTGCGAATGAGCTGCACGGCCGCGTCTTTCACCGGCGAGTTGTGGCGCTGAGGCACGAACTCCCAGGCTTCGGGGATAAGTGTGATGACGTCCTTCTCGCGCTCGTATACCCATTCGAGGACCGAGCGAATCACCAGCCCCTGCAGGTGCGTCGAGTACTGCGAAACGTCGACAACGTTGATGCCTGGTCCCAGTTTCAATTCTTTCGAATACGGCAGGCGCTCGATCTCCGGGATGAGCTGCTCGAAGTACTCGCTGAGCGTGAAGTATACGGACTCGTCCAGCCCCCGCGTGGCATCCCGCATGGCCACTTCCAGGTTCTTTTGAATCTCGCGAAGTGTCTTGGTGCCCTTGCAGACGCGCATGATCCAGGAGCGTTCGAACTTCATCTTCTGCTGCAGCAGCGCTTCCAGAAGCGATTCCACAAAGCGCCAGTCGGTGTGCTCGCGGAAGTAGGCAGGAATGCGCGTGGCCTGCTGGAAAGCGCCCTCGTCGCGCTTGGTGACAAAGGTCACGGCGCGCAGACCCGAGCGTCCGATGAGCGCTTCCAGCGTGGTGGTCTTGCCCGACTGCTGGGTTATTCCCGTCACGGCCATGTGCTGCACCGGGATGCGCACCTCCCGTCCCGAGCCGAGTTCATAGCCGAGCAGTACAGTCTGGGCTCTCATCGCTAACTCACGACCTCACAGCTATGGCCGCGTAGCAGTACACCTAGGAATCCGGCCAGCATCGCTGAGCGTTCAGCTTGGTTGGCGTTGAGAAACTTCATGCGAATTTCCTTTGGCGCCAATAGTTGAGGTTTGCAGCAGCTAAAGTCCGGTGTGCATTCATCTCGTGTTGAGTTGTGCACACTCTCACCATCAACCCAGCGTTTCAATTGCTCGTCTACCGACATCCGCTTTCCTTTTGCCATCGTCTTCCTCGGTTACTACCGGGCTGGAGTGGAATAACCTCCAGCCCTCTTCCAGTTGCTACTACGTGGTGACGGTGGCTGGATCAACTACAGCCTGATCCAACGCAGTGGCTGCCTCGTCTGGAACTGGTTCGACCGGCGCGGCTGCCGAGTGCACCAGCACACCACTTGGGCTAAGCGCGGAGGTTGGCAGTGTGGCTGCGGGGGAGCTGGTCTCATCCGCGGCTATTGTGGCGCTCGCCTCGGCTGGCTGTGCTTCAGGGTCGACTCCGGTCTGTACTGGTTGTGCGGCTACCTCCTCGCAGACAATTCCAAGTTCGGTAGCGAACTTATCGAGAGTTTTGTTTAAGTCGCTTTCCGGGTTGTTCATTAAGTCGACGACACTGCCAATCGAGTTAATTGCCTCTGTTAACTTCACGGAGGCCTGTTCGAGCTTCTGGGTGAGCTGCTGCGCGATCTCGCTGTCGTCACCTTCGTAAGTAATCACCACCGATATTTGTGCCATTGGTGCTTCTCTCCTTTTGTTTTCGTCTACGTCAACAGGCCGGGCGGTGCGCTTCGCCTCGTACTCGCGAAGATCATCGAGGTCCACTAGACGCTGAAGCTTTCCGAGAACTCTCTCCAGCTCGGAATGTGTGTCGCTCATCTCTTTCAAAGTGAACTGGACGGAGCCCGGCGTAAGAAAGTCGTCTTCGCTAATGCTGTCCAGAACGGTGCTGGCCCGGCCTGAAGCGTTTCTCAGATTTTGCACGGCCTCGCGCAGTTCGGAGTTCATTGCTCACCCCAGTTCTGCAGGCTTTCAATCCATGCGTAGAGTTCGGGCGTTTGCCTGGTGGCACTCTGCAGGGCTGCGACCGCCATCTTGGGATCGCACAGCAGACGTCCATCCCAGTCCATGACCGCGCCGAGAATGTGAGCGATGCTGCGCGCCAGAGCGAGTTCGGAAAACGGCCCGACGATGAGGCACCCCGAGGGCGCGTGCGTAAGGTTGCAACCAAAGTGAAACGAGAAGCGCCCCAGTTTGTCCGAGGCCGGAGTGATGACAATCCCCGGAGTCTTCGTGGAAATGAAATCGATCCGCGTCGAGCGCTCCGCGTTCGGTCCAAGCGGGATTCGCAGCGAGCGATCGCGGGCAGGGGCGGGTCTCATGCAGCACCTCCCGCGATCGGTTCGACATGCGACAGGGAGATACATCCGGACTCACCCTCGACCCACAACACGGCCGTGTGCCCGCCAAGTACTTGTGCCTCCGACTTCGTTACGCTCACTTTTCCGGGTTTGTCCCGCGTGCCTGTCCAGTAGCGCACGCGAGTCCCGATTGGAAAACGACGGTTCCATTTATGAGCGAGTTGTTCTGGAGATAGTTGCGACCTGGCTATGCTCATTTGCGCCCCGCTTTCTTGCTCGTAGCGGGCTTGACTGTCTTCGCTTTTAGGCGTGGCCAGGCGGTAACTTTCTTTTTTGCTTGAGCGGGCTGAGCCTTCTTAGTGGCGGGCGTATTCGACTTCGGATTCCCTTCGCCTGTAATCACGTCGCGAATGGCCTTCAGGTCGATTTTGTAGCGCGCGGCAAAGTTGTTCCAGGCAACGCCGCGCATCGGGAACGGGTTGTCTTTGGACGCAAGCACCAGGGGAAGGGAAAGAGCGCACGCGACCAGAAACTGTGGCCGCGACTCCTTACTCATATTGAGCAGGTTGTTATAGGTGGATTCTTCAACCTTCCAGCCTAGTAACTTTGCAACTGCCGTCCGCTCGGCCAGCGGCATGAACTCATACATTGCCTCGGCAACTTCCAGCAGATCACTGACGGTCAACTGTAACTTGTCGCGCTTGGCGGCCACGCGTGAGGCCATGAGAATCTTTCCGAGCGCGGCCCGCATCACCTTTTCTTCCAGCTCGATGGCCTTGCGCCTGGCCTCGGACGCCGCGGCCAGCTCCGGAGCAACTCCCGGGATTACGGGATGTGTGGAAACCGCCGCGCTTGTGTTCGACTGCCGGGCATCGTTCGCGTCTTCCTTCGACTGCTCGCGGTCCCGGTCTTCGCGCGGGGCTTCAGCTTTTTCGACCGTCTTGTCTTCGGAGTTCGGAGGATTCTCTGCAATACCAGCTTCGTCCAGATCGTTGTATTCCTCGGCAATCCACTCGCGCATACATCGGACACTTGAAATTTTTGACGGCTCATCTCCACTTTCCAGAAATTGCTTAAGTTCCTCCTCCGGAACGTCCCATAAGCTCAGTGCTTCGAGCAAATACTCTCTTTGCCTCTCCGGCGTGAGCCGGGCGCAGTCGATGGCGTGATTCTTCGAGATGTAGCCCTTGCGCAACGCGATCCGCGCCTCCTCGCACAGCTTCGCGAGTTGCATGGTCTGCCTAATAACCGAGACGCTCTTGCCCAGCCGGGCCGCGACCTGCTCGACGGACGCCGTCCTGGGCGTGCCTTTTGCACATTCGGCCTTAACCATCGCCTCGTAGGCATTGGACCAGTCCAGCGGGTCCAGATCCTCGCGCTGCAGGTTTTCTGAGACCTGCTGTTCGAGCACCTGCGCATCCGTGAGGTCGCGCACGATGCAGTCGATCGCGCCCCAGTCGCCGGTCGCCCCGGTATGGTGCAGGAACTCGTGAGCGCGATAACGTCGCTCCCCGGCGACGATCTCGTAACCGCAATCGTCATTGACCTCGACGCTGACAATGTCTTCCTGCTTGATGTCGTACTTCTGTCTGATCGCGTCGAGGTTGTTTTTTTCACGCGATGCGGGAGGAAACTCGATCACATCGTTTTCCGCAGAAGGCGGGATCAGCGGCTTGGTCTCGATCGCCAGCGCCCGCAGCGGGCGCACGATGATCGGCTCCATCAGGCCCACGGCCTTGATATTCGCGGCCAGGGCCTGAATCTCCGCCTGGTCGAAGTGCTTGCGCGGATTCGTTGGCGAGGGCATCAGTTCGGCGAGCGGAATGCGCGTGATGCCGCCGATCTCTGTATCTGTGCGCGCGCCCGGAGCATCGGCCACGCTGAGCAGGCCGGCTTCGGACTCGGGGACGGATTGCATTGTATTCATCGAATAATCCTTTGCGTTGATATAGGGGCCCGACTACTTTGCAATGCGGCCAAGCTGGCGAAGATCCGCCCAGGCCTGGCGAATGTACTGGAGATAGCCATGCTTGAAGTGGAGGTTTAACTTCACTTGCAGTTCGGCTCCGAGACTCCGGAAACAGAACCTGCAGAAGCTGTCGTACTGGCGCTTGCGATTTCCGCATGGGCAGCAGTCGCCGCGCAGCTCGCTGAGCGCCCACTCGGCATCCGGCATGTCTGCTTCGACGATGCCAAGTTTGCGCAACCAGCTCCGGCGGTAGGACGGGCTCTTAAACGAATGCCGGGCACGCAAGCGCAGGGGATTGCTTTGCATCCTGGCCATGTGCTCGGCAACATCGCACTCTTCGCAATCGCTGCACACCCGGCAGACGTGGTGCGCGCAAAGATCCGTGCTGCAGGTTCCGCAGACGCGAATCGGACGTTGATTGGCAGGGACGAACGCCATCTTAGGACTGGACACCAGACACCCCCTTGCCCTTGCGCGGCATGGCAGCGTGCTTAGCCTGCTCAAGTTCCGCCATGACGCGCTGCGAAGCCTTGACCGACACCCGCACCACTTCCGCCATGCGCTCCACGTCCATGGCCTGGTCGCGCTGCTCGCGGAGCAGTTCGCTAACCTGCTGCATTGCGTTCAGCGTTTCCAGTTGAATCTTCACGCTCTCGCTCATCAGGCGAGTCTGTTGGGTAAGCTGATCGACCAGCGTTACTGCCATCGCTGTATCCATGTAAAACCTCCGTTTGCAAAATATTTCTCAATGAATTGCGGTGCAGGTGAATGAAGCCCGCCGCCGCGCTGATTTCGTGCCGGCCATTGCCGGTATCACGATGACGGCGCACCGGAGCCTCGCGCAGCGCTGCCTGTGCAACCAGCTGGGCAAACCTGCGCACTGCCTGCCGGTATCCCAGAGGGGCCAGCTCTGAGGCCATCCGGCGAACCGACTCGGCCTGGGGTCCGGTGAGCGATACGGAGTGCGCAATCCGGCGCGCATACTCGGCCGTTTTACGGTCGATGCGCAGCAGGGAAGAGGCGTGCGTGAAATCTCCCGACTGCCGAACCGCCAGATGCACCAGCTCTCCGGTGAACATTCGCCGCGCATCCCTGTACCGTGGACGATGCCTGACCAGGACTTCCGCCCAGCGGGCCGCGTTTGCGCTCACGAGCGCGCCCCGATAAACATGGTGGGAGCCTCAAAGCCGAGTTGCTCGGCGCGCTTGCCCCTGTGCGTGGTTTGGATAGGCACCGGACAATGGCACGGACACTCGCAAAGTCGCTTCGTGCCCTCGACAATCGAGTCGCCTCTGCCCTGGCTCGGATCGCGATGAAAGCCGTTGTGGCATTGTTTGCAGAGCAGGCGTCCCATGAAATCAGGCTTCGACATAACGTCTCCTGACTCTGGCAAAGAGGGGCCCGAACGCCGCGATCACAACAATCGCCGGCCACATGGCTATGTTGAAAAAGATCATGGCGATCATCCGGAACCCGAGACGGCGCAGACTAAAATGACCGCGCTCGCCTCCCTGGAAGACCATCGCGGCAATCAGCAACCCGGCCGCGTAGTACATGCAAAGCCAGGGTAAGCACAGCTCCCAAAAGTGATTCATAAGCTCCTCCGGTTTTTGCCGTCGAACATCAGGCGAATGGTGCGGCCTGGTAGTTTCCTTTTGCGCCGGCCACGGCTGCCCGCGCCAGGCCCTGTTCAAACTCGGTAAGGCACTGCGCGGCCGATAATTGTTCGGTCCGCAACGAGGCTGCAATCCGGCCCGCGATGCTTTGTATGCGCTCGCCAAGCGCGAGCTTCCGGCCGGCTACGTTCCAGCGGGACAGGGTGAGCGTATGCACGCCCAGGGCTGTGGCGGCACGATCGTTGCGTCCGTACTCTTTCCGCGCCAAGGCTGAGAGCTGGGAAAGGAAGCAGTTGCGCAGCTCTGCAAGCTCGTGACCGCTTGCAGCCAGCTCCTGAAATTCGCTCTCTAACTTTTGTGTCATTGCTTGTTCCTCGCTTCGGTGAGGCGATCGACTGCCTCGCGCAGCTCGCATAGTTCCTCGGTGATGGAGTGGCCAGCTTCTACAACTCCGACCAGGACCTTGCTGAGCAGAAAATTTGTTAGGGCTATGGAGTCCTCCCCGAACATCTCCCGCCCGTCCGATATGGCTTGCACGATCTCGACCTGCATCTCTTTCGCGTGACGCATCTTCATTTCGCTGGATTTCATAGGCCCGCACCTCTTCCCAGAACTGATCTGTGGTCTTGGCGGTTGCGGCCATGCTGATTCGGTGAATGGCTGCATCGATCGGCTGCAGGAGCGGTTGCTGCCGAGGACTTATGAAATCCTCGATAACCTCTGCTTTTTTCCATTCCCAGTACGCGATCAAACACCGGTGCCATTGCCTCCGGGTGCGCCCCTTGTAAAGCTCCGGAGGTCCGGTAGTTGTCGGCTTGCAGTTCGCGAGCTCCGCCAGCAACTCTTGCTCTCTGGCTAACCGCTCGCCCATGACGTGCTGCCGCGCCGACTCGGCTGGATGTGGATCGCCTTCCCATGCCTTCCGTACGGTCCACCACGCTACCGAGGCAAGCTGCCGATCCTCGAACGTTCCTGCCCAGCAGAGGCGCTCTGAATTTTTGGAGAGATGAAACAGAATTCGACTGACTACGTTGGCTGGATCCGGGCCCATTGTCGCCTGCGCTTTCCACAACCCGCCCGAACGCAAAAAGAGCTGCTTCCGCCCAGACCGCTGGGGGAAAGCAGCTCTTTTGTTTGTTTAAGGTTGTTGTTTCAGTAGATCGGCTAATGGTGAGCGAATCGTGAGGGAACGTACTTAAAGTTGGCTCCGCCAGTAACGAGCGACAATCATTCTTTCGCTGGATTCTCTCGACCTGAAGTGCGTTTCCCAAGCTTTCCGCCCTTGGTACCCGCCTGCCTTCTTATCCTCCCTTCTAGCCGTTTCTACGTCCGATAATAGATATTCTGACAAGTATGTAGATTCAATCTCTAACCCTCAAAAGAGGAACTTTTGCTTCGACAGCCTTGGCCGCGCTTCTTCGCTTCTTCGAGTGCGAAAATGCCTTATGAACTCTGTTCATCCAGAATTGCATCCTGAAGCGCCATGATCCCCCTGAAAGACGACACTCCGCGCTTATCCACGCCACTTCTCAACTACTGTTTGATTGTCGTCAACGTGGTCGTCTTTGGATTTCAGTGCTCGCTGAGCCGGGCTGAGCGTATTCAGTTCATCGATGCGTTCAGTTTGGTTCCCGCTCGATTGACAGCCGTTTTGCCCGAGGCTCTTCCGCATGTTCACAGCCACGGGAATCTGATTTCGCCGCACATAGCGCCGCTCGCAACTGTCCTGACCAGTATGTTTATACATGGAAGCGCTTGGCATTTAATGTGTAACGTGTGGTTTTTGTTTATTTTCGGAAGAAAACTTGAAGAGACACTCGGACATTTCTCGTACGTTTTATTCTATTTAACCTGCGGCTTTGCGGCAGCGTTGGCACAGATTTTGTCGAATTCCGTTTCTGTAGTTCCGATCATTGGCGCAAGCGGTGCAATTGCAGGGGTTATGGGCGGATACTTTATTTTGTACCCGCGGGCGCGAGTGCTGATGCTGGTTCCTTTCTTCTTCTTTTTTTTTCTGTGGTTACCTGCATGGGCGGTTCTGGGGTACTGGTTTGTCTTGCAATTCCTGAACGGAGTTGGCACTGCGTTGCTTGCGCCAGAAAGGAATTCTGGAGGAATCGCGCTCTGGGCACATGTGGGCGGATTTATGACTGGAGCATTACTTGTCAGGCTCTTCCCTGTCCAAGCCCGACGCTACAGCTCTGGGAAATAGCCCCGAACTAAATTTGAGCTTCGGGCATCGAAACGCAATGGATTGAGCTTCCTATTCCCGACAGTTTCACCCCGAGGTGCTCAATGCCAGAACCAAACGACCGCCAGATCGTTTACGCCCGCGCGGAACCGGACGATGAATATGATCGACCGGACACGTTGGACCAAGACCTGACTGATGAAGATGTTGTCCCCGGCTACGACGATGAAGAAGAGTTGGACGAAGATGAACTCTAGCGCTTAAATCTGCTCTCCAAGTACGCAGATTCGAGTCTGAAGCCCCACATTCCTGAAGAATGCGGGGCTTCCTGCGTAAAAGTTTACGACGCACGGAAGTTCGGTTTGACTAGAGCGAGCCGGCGGATGGCGTCACAACTAGTTCATCGACGTTCGTGCTGGCTGGCAGGGTCACGGCGCCGACCACTACCTCGGCAATGGTTTTGGGAGACATCATCCGTTCGCGCGGAGCATCGGGCCAGAACTGCTTCCAGATTCCGGTATCCGTGGCCCCGGGCAGAAGTGCGACAACGCGAATGCCTCGAGGACGAAGCTCCTCGCGCAGAGTCTCGGTAAATGCAAGTAAACCACGCTTTGAACTGTTGTACGCGCTCATTCCCGGAAAAGCTGTACGGGCAGCGACGCTGACATTGTTTACGATGACGCTTCCCTCGCCGAGCAATGGCAGCAGCGCTTGTGTAACGAGGAACGTACCATGCAAGTTTGTTTCGACCACCTCGCGCCAGATCTCGTAATCAAGCGATTCGACAGGCTGCACGGGACCGGCAATCCCAGCATTGTTGATAAGGACATCGAGGCGCTTGCTTTTGCGTACCACGGCGGCAAGCCGCGCCACCGACTCAGGGTCGCGAATATCGCAGGCCACTGAGGTTGAGTTTGGCAGACGAGCGACCACGCGGTCTAGCGTTCCCTGGTCACGCGCAGAGAGGATGAGATGAAAACCCCGTTCGGAGAGAGCCTCGGCGATGGCGAGCCCCAATCCACGAGAGGCACCGGTCACAAGAGCGAGCTTGCTAGGTGTGGACATATTGAGAGAGTAGCAGAAGATAAGTTCGCTACCAGTGGCGACCTAAAGTTTTTGGACCGCCACTGGTAGCAAACGACACTAGATGCCGTTCGGAGCTTGTCTGCGCAGCAGTGATAAAAACTCTTCACGTGTCTCCTGTTTTCCGAAGACACCAAGCATAGCTGATGTGACTGCTGACGAATGTTGTTTTTCGACGCCACGCATCATCATGCACAGGTGGCGCGCTTCAACAACAACACCGACGCCCGCTGGGTGGATCGTGTCCTGAATCGCCTCCGCTATCTGCGTGGTGAGACGTTCCTGTACCTGCAGGCGTCGCGCGAATACATCTACAAGGCGCGCCAGTTTGCTCAGGCCGATCACCTTGCCCTTCGGAATATAAGCGATGTGCACCTTACCAAAGAACGGCAGCATGTGGTGTTCGCACATGCTGAACATTTCAATATCCTTGACGATTACCATCTCGTCGTAATCGACGGTAAAAAGCGCTCCGTTGAGCACGTCCGAGAGTTGCTTGGTGTAACCGTGCGTCAGGAACTCCAGTGATTTCATGACCCGCTTAGGCGTGTCGAGCAGTCCTTCGCGTGAGGGATCTTCGCCGAGGCGAGTAAGCATTTCACGGACTAGGTCTTCGAAGCTGGCGTTCTGAAGATCAATCAATTCGGGTTGTTGTATCTGGCTCATTGATTTAGTTAGGACAACTACTCTCCTTATCTCTCTCTTCCGGGCTCAGATTCGCGGCTCATGTACTCGAAGGAGTTATTTCTGGTCTCTTCGATGCGAACCCTTTCGAGATTAGCGGGAAGTGGAACACCGCTCAGAATCTGCTGGATACGCATCGCGAGGTTTTCCGTAGTTGGAGTGATTGTACTGAAATCCTGAATGTTGTTCAAATTTTGATGGTCGAACCTATCCAGTATTTCGCGGGAGACCACAGAGTCCAGGGCTGCAACGTCACAAACCATTCCGGTCTCTGGCGCAATTTGACCGCTGACCGTGACCTCCAGAAAATAATTATGGCCGTGTCCGTGGGGATTATTGCACCTGCCGAAGATCTCCCGATTGGCTACATCGCTCAAGCTCGCATTATGCAATCGATGCGAGGCAACGAAGAGATAACGGCGTGTCAGATAAGTCTTCATTCCTGTTCCCCATAATAATCCACAAACAGATCGGGCAGTTCGTAAAGGCGCACACGGCGAAGCTGTGCAGGGAGCAATTTGGATTCAAGGCGATTCCAGATTGCGACGGCAATATTCTCGGTTGTTGGATTTTTCGTCGCGAACTCAGGAACTTCCTTGTTGAGATGGCGATGATCGAAATCGTCCAAAACCTCGCGGCTGATGATTTCTTTCAGTTCTTTTAGATCAATTACAAAGCCGGTAACACTATCGACTTTTCCCGATATTGTGACCTCAAGAGTGTAATTGTGCCCATGACCGTTCAGATTGGCACATTTTCCGAAGACGCGTTGATTCTCCTCCACACTCCATTTCGGATTGTGGTAGTAGTGTGAGGCGGAGAACTCGGCCTTACGGGTGAGGTAAATCATTTGCAAAACCTCCCTGCAACTATGACAGAAGCTATTTTAACGGCTATTTGGGATCGGATGCTGTGCGCTCTGCGGCTCCGGACGTGCAATATGCGCGCCCTCTCCACTCTACCCTTCCCTCTTCGTGTGCCTTGGCTGACCCGCGCAGCAGGGCGGCAAAAGACGGAAGTCCGAAGATCGACAGCAGCGTGGGCATAAGCGGGAAGTGTGCACGTGCAACCCGAACGTAAAATGACGCGAAACTCAACAGTCCGCATAACCAGAGAACGGAAACCACGATCGGAAGGAACCAGTATCCCGAAGTACCAACTCTCGCGAGGTAGAGCGTCCATAGAAGCGGGAGCAGGAAGGAAATGAGTAATCTCCCGAATTCCATTCTGCGTTTTCGTGCAAGCTGGCGAGGATTTGGAAAAAGCAGGGCCAGGTTCTTCTTCCAGCCACTTCCGAGATCGGCGCAACTCCGGTACATCCGGGTGCGCACAGCTCCGCCGCCGTAACGCAGGTGAATCTTGTATCCTTCCTGTTTGTAACGCCTTGCCAAGGACACGTCGTCGAGCAACTCCGTCGCGACCGATGCAAACCCCCCGACATTTCTGTGTGCTTCCGCGCTGACGAGCAGATACTGCCCATTGGCAGCGGCATCTGGATGTGCCGGGTCACTGATACGGCGCGGATTGTACGTGGAAACCAGTTCCGCGAAGATGAGAGGCATGAGTGAATGCTGGCAGAGTCCCGTCGTGATTTGCTCAGGCGAATAGGAGAGCAGATCGGCATGGTGTGCCTCGGCCTCGGCTACGGCCGCCGCAAGCGAGCTTTCAAGATGCTCTGTATCGGCATCTGTGAAAAGTAGCCATTCCCCGTGGGCCGCAGCTTCTCCCGCAACTACGGCATTCGCCTTACCCGTCCATCCTTCTGGCAATGGCTGTGGTGCGTCTAAAACGTGAACATCGATCAGAAACTGATTCAGCGCGATATATGGACAGCGCCGGACTCTTGTGTAGCTCTCAGCAATTTCCCGGGTGCGATCCGCAGAACCATCGTTAACCACAAAAATCTCAAAAGTGACTCCTCTTTGAACCACCAAGGAACGCAAGCAGGTTTCAATGTTTGCTTCCTCATTGCGCGCCGGAATGATCACGGAGACCTTTGGGAAAGGTTTCACAGGGTCCGAAATGGGAGGGGCCGTCATGATCGAAACAGTTTATTATAAGTGCGATGAAATTCCGCGGGCGAATTCCGGTCATTCTGCTGTTGACTATGGTGATGCTTGCTACCTGCTCCTGCCGAAATTCTGAACCGGCTAAGATCGGCACGACCGCTCCGGACTTCACTGTAAGCGATGGCCAAAAGACAGTACAGCTAAGCCAGCTTCGAGGTAAACCAGTTTTGCTGAATTTTTGGGCCACGTGGTGCGCTCCATGCGTTCAGGAGGTGCCGTCGCTGGTGCAGTTGCAAAGCCAGATGGGCAGCAAGGTGACCGTCTTCGCCGTCAGCATGGACCAGGACGAGGCCGCATACAGGGCATTCACACTGAAGAGAATGGCGGGACTGCTGACCGTGCGCGATCCGGATCACAAGTCCAGTGCAATGTACGGAACATTCGCTTATCCAGAAAGCTTTCTGATCGACAAGGATGGCAAGATACAGCGTAAGTTCGTCGGGCCGGTAGAGTGGACCTCACCGGAGATGATTGACTATTTCAACAAGCTCTAAAAGAGAGAAAGAAGTGTCTGAAACTGAAAAAGTACTCGAGCTGTTCAAAAAATACAATTGCGCTCAAGCGGTTTTTGCTGCCTGCGGTCCCTGCGAAGGCTTCACCGAAGAGATGTGCCTGGTAGCTGCGGGTCCCTTCGGCGGTGGTATGGGCCGTATGGGAGAAACCTGCGGAGCAGTCACAGGGGCACTCCTGACCCTGGGCGTTCGCTACGGCCAAGAGATGGCAACAAATCCTGCGGAGGCGCGCGAGCCGCTTTACACGCGAGTCAATGATTTTGCAGAGGCATTCAAAGCAAGGCATGGCAGTCTGATTTGCCGCGAATTGAAAGATCCCAAACAGCCCAAAGAACAAGCCCTCAAGAATGCCTGCCGAAATTTGCTGGTAAGCGCGGTCGAACTATTAAAAGAGCAGCAATAGGCTTTCTTGAAGAGTTCGACTACGGAGCGTTTGATTTTCAGGAAAGCTTTCTGATCTACAAGAACATCAGGCGCAAGCCTGGAGTGATAAGCAGTAACAGAGGGGAAAGAGCATGTCTGAAAATGAGAAAGTACTCGAGCTGTTCACGAAAAGGTACAACTGCGCTCAAGCGGTTTTTGCTACCTGTGGTCCCTGCGAAGGCTTCACCGAGGAAATGTGCCTGGCAGTGGCGGGACCCTTCGGCGGAGGCATGGGCTGCATGGGAGAAACTTGCGGGGCAGTGACTGGGGCATTCATGGCCTTGGGGGTTCGTTGCGGCCAGGGGATGGTGACCAATCCTATTGAGGCAGCCGGACCGATTTACAAGCGAGTGAATGAACTTGCAGAGGCGTTCAAAGCAAGGCACGGGAGTTTGCTTTGTCGCGAACTAACCGGCTGCGACATGCGCACGCCCGAGGGAAAAAAGCAGTTCAAAGACCGCGGCCTTCACGACACACTCTGCCCGAAATTTTTGCTAACCGCGGTCGAATTACTGAAAGAGCAACGCTAATTCGCTAGCTTTTTTTTCGAGAGCAAGCGACCGGAGGCCTTCACCTCACCTGGATTTCTTTACGAACCTCACCTTTTCTGGTGGGGTTCGCTGTTTTAGGCGTTGGGGTTTTGAGTGCCGAAAGCAACGGAAGGTCTCGAAAATTTGACTACATTACGGGAACGCCATGGTTGCCGTAGGACTGTAGCTGGTCGCTCATTATTCATCTCTAAAAACATTCTCTAATCAACTCATCCCTATAACTCGGCATCTGATAACCCCAATAACATAGAGGGGACTTCCATGTCTGAAAAGAGTGATAGTAAAAACTCGCGTCGCACGGACACAAAGGTGTCAGGTCACAAGACCAAGAGCCAGCTGGCCAAATCAAAAGGACCTGTCGCGGCAAATGCAAAAGGCGGCAACCAGGGAAAGCGCGCCGTGACTACCACCGACCACGAAGAGATCCGGCGTTGGGCCGAAGAGCGCGGAGCACAACCCTCTTGTGTGCGGCGCACCGGCGGCAAGGGCGATGTCGGAATGATTCGTCTGGATTTCCCAGGGTACCGTGGAGGAGACACACTGGAACCGATCTCGTGGGACGATTGGTTTCGCAAGTTCGATGAGAGTAACCTTGCGCTGGTGTATCAGGAAACCACCGCTCGCGGTCAAAAGAGCAATTTCAACAAGCTGATCGGCCGGGAAACCGCAGACAAGCGCGCCCACGGAGACACGAAAGCCTCACGTCGTCATCCTGAACGAAGCACGGGCACACGAAAAAAAGCGGCCTAGCAGCATGCGGGTTGCGTAGGAGCTTTACTCGGCTATAGGCGGGGCGGAAGAGCTTTCGCAAAGCTGATTGTTTCAGCTACCCACCCCCAACCTTCAGTCCGAACCCGAACGAGCGGTTAGCGGCATTCCGCCCTTTTTCAGCAGCCTTCTATAGCTTCACAGCGCGCAGTCTTAGTGCATTGCTGATGACTGACACGGAGCTGAAGCTCATGGCGGCTGCCGCGAAAACCGGGTGTAACATCCACCCTGTAAAGGGATAAAGAAGGCCCGCTGCAAGGGGCACTCCAAGAGCGTTGTAGATGAACGCGAAAAACAGGTTCTGGCTGATGTTACGCATAGTCGCCTCGCTGAGCCGGCGGGCTCGCAGTATTCCGCGGAGATCGCCGCGCAGCAGGGTGACTCCCGATGTATGCATCGCAATGTCGGTCCCCGTACTCATCGCGATTCCAACTTCGGCCTGCGCCAGAGCGGGAGCGTCATTGATGCCGTCTCCAGCCATTGCGACCACCCGCCCCTGCTTTTGCAGACGCTGAATCGCCTCCGATTTGCGCTCAGGAAGCACCTCGGCCTCAAAGTCCTTGATACCAAGTTTGCGAGCGATCGCCTCGGCGGTAGTCCTGCTGTCTCCCGTGAGCATCACAACGTGCAGTCCTTCTTGTAACAAGTCTTCGACGACAATCGCAGCAGTCGGCTTCACCGGGTCGGTCACGCTGAATAACCCGACGAGAACATTGTCCGCGGAGATATAGAGAACTGTGCCTCCCTCACGTCGAATTGCCTCAGCGCGGGAGGAAGCCTCGGACGAAATGACAACTCCGAGTTCCTGCATCAGCGCACCGTTGCCAACCGCCACATAACGCGCATCCACGTCGCCCAGCACTCCACGTCCAGAGCGCGATTCGAAATGCTCGACCCGATGAGGACGAAGCTGCACCGAGTCAGCCGCACGGACAATTGCCGCTCCCAACGGATGCTCACTCAACCTTTCAAGGCTTGCAGCCCATTGAACGAGATCCTCTTCGTAATGCTGGCTGGTGAGTAAGGCTACAGACTCCAGAACGGGACGGCCTTCGGTGAGTGTACCCGTCTTATCGATGACCACGGTATCAACGCGCTCCATCACCTCCAGCGCCTCCGCGTTTTTTATCAGTACGCCGGCGCGAGCGCCACGTCCCGTACCGACCATAATTGCCATGGGAGTAGCGAGCCCCAAGGCGCACGGGCAGGCGATGACCAGTACCGCCACTGCATTCACGAGTGCGCGCGGCAGCGCTGGCTCGGGTCCAAAACCAAGCCACGCTATGAAAGTAATGAGAGAAACGCACAGCACCGCAGGAACAAAGATCGCCGAAACCTTATCAGCCAACCGCTGAATCGGAGCTCTGCTGCGCTGCGCTTCGCTGACCAGACGAACAATCTGAGCCAGCATGGTCTCACTACCAACCCGTTCGGCTCGCATCAGGATTGCGCCGTTACCGTTTACGCTGGCGCCGATCACACGATCTCCGGGATTCTTTTCCACGGGGAGCGATTCGCCGGTGATCATTGACTCATCCACGGCCGTGCGCCCTTCCAGCACCACGCCATCTACAGGAACCTTTTCGCCGGGACGAACACGAAGCGACTGCCCGACAGCGACTTGACCGAGCAAAACGTCGTGCTCGCGGCCATCGGATTCCACTACTCGCGCCATCTTCGGCGAGAGGTCAAGCAGAGCGCGTATTGCACTTGAAGTCTGACCTCGAGCACGAAGTTCCAGTACCTGGCCAGCCAGAACGAGAATCACAATCGCTGCGGCCGACTCGAAGTACACCGCAGGTTGTCCGTGCAGGCCGCGCAGCGAGTGAGGAAAGATCTCGGGCAAGAGCGTCGCAATCGCGCTGTACACATAACTGACACCAACTCCCATGCCGATTAGTGTGAACATATTCGGGCTACGGAACTTCAGTGACGCAATAGCCCGCTGGAAAAATGGCAATCCTCCCCACAGCACCACCGGCGAGGCGAGCAGTAACTGCAACCAAGCGACCCTGTGTTCAGCGAGTGCGTGCTGCAAAGGCGTCAACATGTGCAGCATCGCAAGCACCAGCAGCGGAAGGCCGAAGGCAATGCTCACACGCAATCGCCGCGACATGTCGATCAGTTCAGGACTCGGGCCTTCGCTCCCCGAAACAGTGCGCGGTTCCAGGTCCATTCCGCACTTTGGGCACGCCCCAGCGTGATCCTGTACAAATTCCGGATGCATCGGACAAACGTATTCGGTTCGGGAACTAAGCTGCGGGGTCTCAGCCTCCAGCGCCATCCCGCACGAAGGACAAGCGGCAAGGATGGGAGAGCGAACATCTGGGCACATAGGGCAAACGTAGGCGGCGGCAACCGGCGCGGATTGCGCATTCTTTTTCGCCGGCCCCGCGATTGGCGAAGCTGCCGACGAAATACCGCCAAGTTGAACCACGGGCGAAGACGCGATCATTCCACCCGGCTTGTAAGTTGGCGAGAGATACTTCTCCGGATCGGAGCGAAAGCGCTCGTTACACTTAGGGTTGCAGAAGATATAGTCAGTGCCCTTGTATTTATAAGAGCCACCACGAGCAGCGGACGGATCGACTGTCATCCCGCAGACTGGATCTTTGACTTTTATTTCCGACAAGGACTCCCCTTCCGGCATCCGCCTAAATTCCGTTAATCAATCAGAACGGGATGCCATGTACATGACCTAATATAGTAAAACTTAAGAGCACAGCACGTGCATTTATAGCCGACCGGAGTGGATAGGAATCCGATGACTAACGTTGAGATCACCTACAACTATGGGATATCGCCTGACGAGGCAGTGATGCGGGGCATTGACAACATCCGCGAAGTCTACGGGATCTACAGATTGAGATTTAATGAACAATTGCGCAGCGTGGCAATAGAGTACGACGCGACGCGCATGAATGCCGCTACCGTCGCGAGCCTTTTGCGCCGCGCCGGATTGGATCTGACGTAAGCTACCACCAGAAGGGACCGAGCCAATTTTCATTGGCTGGGGTCCCTGTATGCGCACTCGTCTTGTACCGCTTCTTCTTGCACGTGTTGTGCCACAGCTGACAACCGATAAACAATCGGGTTTCTTGCAAATGCGTTGAGAAGGCCGAGTGAAATCTTTACTCGCCGCGTAAGAACGACATCAGCACCTCCGCTCATCCACCGTAGCGACGCTTACTTTGAAAACATCCACAGGTCAGGGTTGCAGACCAGGTTAAGGTATGTGTTATATTGACCTTGGTCGTTCGACACGACGAAGAAGATAAGCAGTAGAACAATTGAAGAGCGCCCTTAGCTCAGCTGGATAGAGCGTCTGACTACGAATCAGAAGGCCGGGAGTTCGAATCTCTCAGGGCGCACCATCCTTCCCTTTGCAATCATCCCGAAGATTCTGGCTTTAATCGGAGAGCTTCCCGGCAGCGGTGGCTTTTTTGTTTTGGTAAAGCTACTTTTTCGCTGCGGGCAGAACCTGAGCCTCTGCCCGCGAGCGATCTTGAAGGCTTTTTCAATGGTGTTATGCCTTCCCAATTTTCAAATCAAACAATCCGAAGTCTCAGGCAATCTGAGGCCTGGAACGCTCCCCTGAACATTGCTCATCAATTCAAGGGAAATCTAGAACACTAGTTTTGAACGACTGGGTGTGTTTCTACCCAACGGCGGCAACGTCCGTCGATTTGCAGACGCTTGCCGGGTGTCAGTTTATCCTTGACTGTGTCGCGATCTGCTTTGCCGCTCTCAAAAGAGGTTGCTGCGAGGTTCAACCAAAAATATGCTTCTGCGTCGTCCTGCGGAACACCAACGCCCTTCGCATACATCAAGCCAAGGCTGTACTGAGCGTCTGCGACCCCCTGCTCAGCCGCTCTGCGATACCAGAGCCCAGCTTCTGCATCATCCTTCGGAACGCCAACGCCCTTGGCGCACATAGAGCCCAGTTTGTACTGAGCATCTGCAAATCCCTGCTCAGCCGATTTGCGGATCCAGCGCTCAGCCTCGGCATCATCCTTCGGAACGCCAGCGCCCTTTGCATACATCGAACCAAGATTGTACTGAGCACTTGGGAGCCCCTGTACAGCCGCTTTGCGGAACCAGCGCTCAGCCTCGGCGTCATCCTTCGGAACGCCAGCGCCCTTCGCATACATCGAACCTAGGCTGCACTGAGCGTGTGCGAGTCCCGGTTCAGCCGCTTTGCGGAACCAGCGCACTGCCTCGGCATCATCCTGCGGAACGCCAGCGCCCTTCGCATACCTTAAGCCAAGGTTGTACTGAGCATCTGCTAGTCCCTGCTCAGCTGCTTTGCGGATCCAGCGCACTGCCTCGGCGTCATCCTTTGGAACGCCACGCCCGCTTTCATACATCGAACCTAGGTTGAACTGAGCTGATGCATGACCCGCCTCAGCTTGTTTGGTGAGTTCAGCGACGTACCGGCTTTGTACGCCTTTCTTTTCAGCGCTTATTTGAGCGCTCATCTGAGTGGTGGTCGCAAATATCAGGAGAGCAGGAAGAAGCCAGCGAGAGAAACGAACCGAGAAGGGCATGGCAGCACCTCAAATTAAATTTAGACCTGATAATTCGTACCACCTTATCGCGCAATAGCAAAGTGGAATTTTACGCTCGAGGGTACCTTCTGCGTACATTTCACATCACGACGTTCTGGAGCATTTTGTGTGAGTAAGCAGCTTTTTCCAAAACCGGAACGCAAGGAAATCAGAAACGGGCGTGGAGCGACAACGGGGTTCTCATTTTCCTGGCAGAAAATAGAACTTTCGTGCCATGTACACGATTCCCAGGGATTGCTATTCTCCATGCAGACCATAACTGTTTTGTGCTTACCTCTTGCTTGCACGATTTGTCTCTCATGGACTCGAGAAATTGCAAGTCGTCCAAAAGACATGCGCATAGAGTCTGGATTTGAATGTCGAGGCGCCCTTTTGAGCGCCTCACTTTTATTTCGCTAGTTTCAAACTTCGCGAAGACCCATTACGATTGCCGCATGCGCCAACAGTTTCTTAGCAGGATTACATGCGAGTTTTAATTGCTACTTCAAACAAAGGTAAGCTGCGCGATTTCGCGGGCGCAGCGGCGGTGCATAGCATCGACGTCGAATCGCTGCCCGGATTTAAGAATCTTCCCGAACCCGTCGAGGATGGCGCAACCTTCGAGGCAAACGCGCGCAAGAAGGCCGAGCATTATAGCCGCTTCGCCGCAGGTGAACTGGTGCTGGCGGATGATTCCGGGCTCTCGGTAGATGCGCTCGACGGCGCGCCCGGGGTGTATTCGGCTCGTTATTCCGACGGAGCCAATGGAAACGGCAACGATGCGGCAAATAATGCGAAGCTGTTGCGGGAGTTGGATACGGTTGCCGAAGGGCAGCGTACGGCAAAGTTTGTCTGTGTGATTTCCGCGGCCCGCGACGGGCGCGAGGTGATGCAGTTTCGGGGCGAATCCGCAGGAGTAATTCTGCGCGAGCCGCGAGGTGCAATGGGCTTCGGTTATGATCCGCTCTTCTACTTCCCTGCTCTGGCTAAGAGTTTTGCGGAACTCACACCGGACGAGAAGGCTGTGGTAAGCCATCGTGGAGCGGCACTGAAAAAATTTCTGGAGTGGGCAAGCGAAAATAGCTAGATCCTAGCCTGAACGCTATCTGTCCACTGTCTGTTCATTCTTGTGCTGTGCACTTTGCACAGGGCCAAACATCTTTTCTGCGTCGATCGTCAGGAATTTTCCCCGGCTGCAAGCCAGGAGAGTTCCCTTTGCGCTGCGAAGTTCGGCATAGTTATAAAGCGCTCGCCCGAAGGTTCTCCTTACGCGGCCTTCAACCACCAGTAGTTCTCCTAGGGGCACAGGCCGCAGATATTCCACCTTCATGCGACGAGTAAGAGCTACTTTTTTCTTGAATCTGTTCGCCTTACCCATGGCTTCGTCAAGAATGGCGGCGATAATTCCTCCGTGGGCGTACCCAGGCGGCCCTGTGGCGGCGTCACCGAGCTTAAATTCGCACACACAGCTGTTTCCATCCTCGCCGAGCACAAATTTCAACCCCAATCCATTTGGGTTTGCCTGACCACAAACAAAACACATATCGGTTGGCCATTTGAATGGAGGTAATTCACGTTCCTGTTTGTGTTCCATCGATAGGGCTCCGCTATGTGTGTTCATTCCGTTTGTTCAGCACAAAAGCATTTCAACCAACAGCAAGGTTACAGTGCTCGTAACGAGCAAAAAATAAGGCGTCCTTTCAGCCTTTCGGCATCTAGGAGGTATGGCTGTCATGCCTTCCCGGTCCTCAAACAAACCTCTTCCAGGCGGCGGAAATCGCGGCACCGTCCCTCCCGAGCCATTTGGCGGCGGTGGAGGCGGCGGACGCGGCGATGGCGACGGTCTGCATGGTTTCCGGCAACAGCTACAGAGGTACCGGTTGGGGCTGCTATTTACGATTGGCTCAATCATAATGCTTTTCATCTCGTTCACCACTCTTTTTCTGGCGAGACGGGGCGCGGGCAAATACGCCCCTCTAAGCGGCTTGTTCAAGAGTGACTGGGTTCCCGTACATCTACCGGTGAAGATCCTGCTCATCAACACCGCCGTGCTGGTTGTGAGCAGCATTCTGGTCGAAGTTGCGAGACGCGCCGCGCGAACTGAGTCAGTTCTGGTTCCGGCAAGCAGCGTTCCGGGAGTTCGGCCAATTCGTCAAACTTCTCTGATCTGGGCAGCTGCGACGACTGTGCTGGGCTTCGGTTTTCTCTTTGGGCAGTACTGCGCCTGGGAGCAGCTGCACCTCAGCGGTGCGTTCCTGGCGAGCGGCCCAGCGAGCACGTTTTTCTTCCTGTTGACGGGAACTCACGCAGTGCACCTTGCTGCCGGCCTCGTGGCACTCCTCTATGCATGCCTCGCAAAAGGGCTAAGGCTCTCGATTGAGCGGCGGTGTATCGCACTGGATGTTACCGCCTGGTACTGGCATTTCATGGCCGTAATGTGGATTTACGTGCTGGCCGTCCTGCAACTGATGAACTGACGCTTCACCAACGCTTCCAAGTGCCATTTATAATAGAAAATTCGACGGCTAGGCGAGTTACGGCTGTAAATGTGAAGTCTTGTAATCGCGGACTGGCTGACCGTTCTTACTATGTCCAATGAAGCTATCGTAGTTCGCGGCGCACGCGTTCATAACCTGAAGAACATCGACTTCGAAATTCCACACAATCGCCTGACAGTAGTAACGGGTGTGTCTGGAAGCGGAAAGTCTTCGCTCGCCTTCGACACGATCTATGCCGAGGGGCAGCGCCGCTACGTTGAATCTCTCTCGGCTTATGCCCGGCAATTTCTGGAGCGAATCGAAAAGCCCGATGTCGAATTGATCGATGGCATTGCCCCTGCGGTGGCCATCCGCCAGAAGAACCAGACCCGAAATCCGCGCTCTACTGTTGCCACAGCTACCGAGATATACGACTACCTGCGCCTCCTCTTTGCCCGCGTAGGCCGAACCTTTTGCTCCCAATGCGGTGAGCAGGTAAAGAACGACACAGTGGACGAAGTGGCGGAGCGAATACTCCAACTAGGGGATGGCACGCGTGTGCAGGCGCTCTTTCCCTTGCTGCCGCCAGAAGCCGTCGCTCCTGCCGATTACGAGGGCAAAGCGCGGGGACGCAAGAAGAAGCAGCCCGAAATTGACACAAGTTCCATACTCAAAGACCGCCTGTTCGAGTTGCGCAAGCGCGGATTCAATCGTTTGATGCAGAATGGCGAGCTTTTCGAGTTCTCTACCCCGGAGTCTCTGCTGGAGATCGACTTCAGCAAGCCGGTTTTCATCTTGCTCGATCGAATTATCGTGGATGCCGACTCGCATGCGCGAATAATCGACGGAGTCGAGAGCGGCTACCGGGAAGCGGGCGAGGTCATATTTGAGACCGCGCCGCGCGATGGCGAACCGCTGCGTCTGCGGTTCTCTCAGCGCTTTGAGTGCAAACATTGCAATCTCAAGTTTGAGCAGCCCGAACCGCGGCTGTTTTCGTTCAATAATCCTTTTGGCGCCTGCCCACGTTGCCAGGGCTTCGGTAACACCGTCGATTTCGACATGAACTTGGTGATTCCCGATGCTTCAAAGTCCCTGGCCGAAGGCCTGGTGGAACCCTGGACAAAGCCTAAGTACCGGCCCATGGACACGGAGATGCGGCGCATGGCACGCCTTGCCGGGATTCCCCTTGACGTGCCCTGGGCAAAACTGACGAGGGACCAGCAAAGATTCATTGTCGAAGGTGACAGCAGCTGGCTTGGAGTGCGCGGCTTCTTCGAATATCTGGAGACAAAGAAATACAAGCTGCACGTGCGAGTTTTTCTGAGCCGCTATCGCGGCTACTCGCTCTGCGGCGCCTGCGCTGGAACTCGGCTGCGCAGCGAGGCGCGCCAGGTGAAGATCGAGGGCCTCGACATATGTCAGGTCTGCAGCAAAACCATCGAGCAGGCTGCGCTTTTCTTCCAGGAACTCACTCTCACGCGCCAGGAAGCTGATATCGCCGGAAAACTACTGGAACAGATTCGCGACCGATTGCGCTTCCTGAATGAAGTTGGACTCGAGTACCTGACGCTTGACCGACTTTCATCAACGCTGAGCGGCGGCGAGGCGCAGCGGATTCAACTTGCGACTTCACTCGGCTCGCGGTTGGTCGGCACTCTCTACGTACTCGACGAGCCGTCCATCGGACTGCACAGCCGCGATACTGCCCGGCTCATTCACATCCTCAAGAGCCTGCGTGATCTCGGCAACACGATCCTCGTCGTCGAACACGATCCCGAGGTGATGGCCGCAGCCGACCAGATTCTTGACCTTGGTCCAGGTGCGGGCGAGCGTGGCGGAAAACTCGTTGCAAGCGGCACCTTCGACGAGATTTGCGCGAATAATCAATCCCTGACTGGACGCTACCTCAGTGGAGATTTGAGCATTCAAATTCCGCAGCAAAGACGCACCTTAGGCAAGCACGTCCTGCACCTGCGCGACGCTCGCGGACACAACTTGAAGAACCTTGATGTCACAATTCCACTCGGAATGCTTGTTGCCATCACGGGAGTCTCCGGCTCGGGCAAGAGCACGCTGGTGCACAATGTCCTCTACCAACGACTGGCAGCCCTCAAGCGTCAGGCCGGCGACACAGCCAGCGAAGGCAGCGTGGGTGAAATCGAAGGCGAGCAGTGGCTCGATGGAGTTGAACTAGTAGACCAGTCTCCGATCGGCCGCACCCCGCGCTCTAATCCGGTGACCTACATCAAGGCATTCGATCCGATTCGCGAGCTCTTCGCTTCCCTTCCCGAGTCGAAAAAACACGGCTACACCGCGGGACATTTTTCGTTCAACATTCCCGGCGGGCGCTGTGAAACCTGTTCCGGCGACGGTACCGTCACCGTGGAAATGCAATTTCTAGCCGACGTGGAACTGGTCTGCGAGGATTGCAAGGGTACACGCTACAAGCCGGAAACTCTCGCCGTGCGCTATCACGGCAAGAATATCCATGACGTGCTTAACATGACCGTGAAAGAAGGTCTGGGATTTTTCGCGGGCATACCCAAGCTCGTGGACAAGCTTCGGGTGCTGGATGAGGTCGGCCTTGGATATCTGCGTTTGGGCCAGTCCGCCACTACCCTGAGCGGCGGCGAGGCACAACGCATGAAGCTGGCCGCACACCTGCAACCGCAAGGGCGCGACAGTTTGCGAAAAAATTCCAACGGCGCCAAGAGCGGTTCGCACATGCTCTACATCTTCGATGAGCCGACCACCGGGCTCCACTTTGACGATGTCAGCAAGCTGCTTGCGGCTTTTAAGAAGCTGATCGATGCAGGCGGCTCCATCATCGTCATCGAGCACAATCTGGACGTGATTAAGGTTGCCGATTGGGTTATCGATCTTGGTCCGGAGGGCGGAGAACGCGGTGGAGAAATAATAGCGGCCGGCACGCCGGAAGAGATCGCCGCAAACGAGCGCTCCCACACCGGACAATGGTTGCGAAAGGTACTCTCGATTCAAACGGTAGAATCCTAAGCCCGAACCTCGCCTGCTGGATGCGGGTGCAACCTTCTGCTTTTGATCCCGGCACGATGCGGCGACAGCAATCCTCCAAACGCATCTAAGTTTCTGGGAATGCGGAATCGGTTTGAGGCGAAGGAAAAGCAATGAAAGTGCCGCATGGATTGCTGATCTGTCTGTTGCTGGCAACCTCCTGTGTGGCGGAACTGAATTCCCCCGCGGATTTGCAACAAAAGGCGGATATGGCAAAAGGTTCTGACTGTGCTCGGTTGAGTATGCAGGCCGCGCAACAGTTGCTCACGGAGGCCGACAGCGATTTCCGGGCGAGCAACATGGAGGCAGCACACAAACAAATCGACCTTGTGCTGCACTATGTCCGGCGCGCGGTGGATTGCACGTTGCAGACGCGCAAGGGTGAAAAATCCACGGATATCAATCTGCGCGAACTCACACGACGGATGAATCAGGTTAGCAAAACACTCGACTCAGAGGATCAGCCTCACCTCTCGCAATCAATCACCGAGATGGAAGCACAGCGGGACCGGGTACTGCATGCATTGTTTGGTGATGCCGCAGGAAAGAACAGGCCGGAGAATAAGCCGTGAAGATTTTCACAGCAATCCTTCTTTTCAGTTTCTGCCTTGACGCACAGAGCCAGACCCGTCATGACCCGCTGAACTCCCGCGAAGTGGATTTATTGCGTGAGAATGCTCAGAAACCTCAGAAACGAATTGACCTTCTGATTGGTTTCGCGCAAGAACGCATGCTCGCCATCGATCGCCTGGGCACCGCAACTACTCCGGGCCAGGGCAACGCAGGAAAAATCGCAGCTCTGCTTGAGGAGTTGGCGAACTTGATAGATGAGCTCGACGACAATCTGGACATGTATAACGGGCATGGCGAAGACCTTCGCCGTCCGTTGCGCCGCGTGCTTGATGCAGAAGCAGAATTTCAGCAGCAACTGAAAGCGCTTAACGACAACGCTACCTCAATTCAGAAGCAGCGTTTTGCCACAGCACTGGCGGATGCTTCCGATTCCCTGAACAGCAGCACCGAGAGTGCGCGCGCAATGCTCGCAAGCCAGCAGCAAAAGAAACTCGAGCAAAAGACGACAGAAAAACAAAAAAATAACAACCTCGTCCTCGACCTTCCAACTTTAGAGCGGTTCCGCAAAAGGTGTATCCCGAGTGTGCCCAGATCTGCCGCAGTTGGCAGATCTGGGTTTGTGGAGGAGCAGGAGACACAGCCCGGAAAACGGTCTAATCGCCTGGGTTAACGATCGCCAAAGTCAGCTGGACTCCTCCAAGAGCACGGGTTCTGCTAATCTGTAATTACTTTGAAGGATTCGTTGCTTCCACTGCTGCATGAGACCTATCGGGAACTGCGACCTCGCGCGCCCCTCCCAGAATTCGAACTACAGTTCTACCCATTTGCGAACATCAACAACACCATCCGCTTGACGGACGGACGCATGAGACTGCGCCTCTCCGACCTTCTCGAGGGTGCGCCAGAGCCGATTCTGAAAGCCATCGTGCACATTCTGCTGGCCAAAATTTATCGCAAGCCCATCGACACCGGACACACCTCACGCTATCGCCGCTATGTAGCCTCACGCGAGATGATGCAAAAAGCGCAGCAGGTAAGACAGTTAAGGGGGCGGAAGCGCATCGAGTCGGCACAGGGAGCCTATTACGATCTCGACGAGGTGTTCGAAACGCTGAATTTGCGTTTCTTTCACGGCCTGCTTGGCCGCCCAGTGATGAGTTGGAGTGCTGAACGCTCACGGCGTCTGCTAGGCCATTACGATCCGGCTCACAATGCCATCATCATCAGCAAAATATTTGACCAGGCACGCGTGCCACGGCTGGCTGTGGAGTACATCGTCTACCATGAAATGCTTCACTTGAAACACCCGGTAAAAATGCGCGGCGGTCGTCGTTGCGTCCACGGCAAGGAATTTCGAGAAGACGAAGAGGCTTTCCCCTATCTGCAGGAGGCAAGACTCTTCCTGAAAACCCTATAGCAAACAAGCCAACGCGATTAAGACTGATTGCGTCCCGGATCTTCTTCGCCCAACCCCTCCAGCCAGCGTCGCAGGTCCTCCGCCGTAACACGTCCGCCGGAAACGATTGTTGCCCGCGAATTTTGCAGCACTTCCTCGTCTACAAAGATCGGACAGTCGGTACGCAGTGCCAGAGCGATAGCATCCGAGGGACGCGAGTCAATCACGATAGGCTCGCCATTGCGCGTGGCCCGGATCGCGGCATGGAACGTGTCTTCGCGCAACTCGGTAACCACCACGCGCTCCACTGTGGCACCGAGTCCCACAATTGCGTTCTTGAGCAGATCGTGAGTCATCGGGCGGGGCACCGCAGCCTTTTCAATCTCCAGCGCAATCGCATTGGCTTCGAAAACTCCAATCCAGATCGGCAACACCGAGTCACTGTTTATGTCTTTCAACACAACAATGGGCATATTGCTGGTTGGATCCAACACCAATCCACGAATCTGCATTTCGATTTCCACGCGATCCCCTTTCCGATAGAGCTCGTCTCCATTGACAAGGTACAAGACCCGGCTACCGGCGCGATGTTTCGGTCGCTCTCACCATTTCTCCGACCAGACTGTTGGGATAGGAGCGCACGACACGAACCTGTGCGTATCCACCCACTCCTGGCGCAGCCATACCCGATGGAATTGTGAAGTTCAGTGTCTTGTTCTGGGTTGTACGTCCAACGACCTGATCGCGAGCCGGCTGTATTCCTTCAACCATAACTTCAAGTATTTGCCCTAAATGCTTAGCATAGTTAGAGCGTTGAATCTCTCGCTGCCGGTCATTAAGAATTGCCAGGCGTCGCGTTTTCTCTTCCTCTGGAATCGCGTTCTCCATATCGATTGCGGGTGTGTTCGGACGCGGTGAGTACTTAAAGCTGAAAGTCCCGTCGAACTGCACTTCATCCAGCAGCGATAAGGTCTGCTCAAAATCCGCAACGGTTTCGCCCGGAAATCCCACAATAATATCCGTGGTCATGGAAATCTGCTTATGCCGCGCCGCACGAATCCAGCTAACGCGTTCCAGGTATTGTTCCCGGGTGTATTCGCGAGCCATGGCGGAGAGCACCTGCGATGAACCGCTCTGCACCGGAAGATGGACATGATCGCAAAGCGTCTGCACGGAATCAATGGCTTCCACAATATCGCGGGTAAAGTGGCGCGGGTGCGATGTCGTAAAGCGAACCCGCCGGATGCCGGGAAGCTGCCCGACTTCGGAAAGCAGTTCAGCAAAGCTCCGCTTTCCAAGGGGATCGCAGTAGGAATTCACGTTTTGCCCTAATAATTGAATTTCCGTCAGGCCGCTATCGGCAATCCGTCTAGCTTCTTCCAGCACCGATTCTGATGTGCGGCTGCGTTCGCGCCCCCGGGTGTAGGGCACAACGCAATAGGCGCAGAATTTATCACAACCTTCGATGATGGTGATGTAGCCGCGATAGGGATTGGTGCGCGCTGTAAATTCGGTTTCGAAAGTTTCGCTCGTGTTGCGATCATTCAACCCAGTGACACGCTCGCCGCGCTCAATTTGCACGAGCATTTCCGGTAAACTCCGGTAACTTGCGGAACCGGCGACCAGTGACACGTGAGGCGCACGCTCGAAAATGCGTTCGCCTTCCTGTTGTGCGACGCACCCAATGACCGCGAATTTTTTTCCCTGCTTCTGCAACCTTTTGAAATCAGCGAGACGATGAAATACCTTTTGTTCTGCTTTGTCGCGAATTGAGCAGGTGTTATAGAAAATGAGATCGGCTTCCTCTGCCGACTGCACTTGCCGGTAACCTTGTGAAACCAGTGTCCCTGCAACCTTCTCGGAGTCATGAAAGTTCATTTGACATCCGAAAGTTTCAATAAAAAACGTCTTGTTCTGCTTAAAACTCACTCCACAGATCCTTACAGAAAAATTCCAAATACCCGCGAAAGCGGCAGCGCCGAATTTCAGCGCGAGTGTGAGTAATTCCCTTCCCCACACTCGCGCTCCATCTGTCATTATCGCAGATTCCAGCCGCGAGGCAGTTACGTCTCAAACCCACCGCAGTGACTCACGAGACGTGATTTTCACCTGCACCGGACTGACACTGCCCCTGTCTGAATTGATGGAGAACAGCTCTGTGGATAACCAAGTTGACGAAAGCTCTTTAAGCTCTTATGATCAAAAACGTTGCATTGAACGCCGTCATCGGCGCCTCATTTTGCCCCCTCGTTCAATGGTAGGACACCTGCCTCTGGAGCAGGCTATCGGGGTTCGAATCCCTGGGGGGCAGCCAGAATTTTATTTATCAACGACTTACAACGTCCTACAACATCCCCTCCAAAATCTCCAAACTATTGATTTTTTTTAGAGAAACCGTCCAGAATCGTCCTGTGAGCGATCGCTGAAGCCAATCGCTTTCCGGGATATCCGTGGGGGTATTTTCGGAGTTGCTCATCCGGCCCTGGGGGTATTTTCAAATTTCTGGGGGTATTTTCGGAGGAATCGATGGCCCTGACTGATCTGAAGATCAAGAACGCCAAGAAACGAGCAGCCGCTTATCGTCTTGCCGACGGCGGCGGACTTCACCTATATGTCACTTCCGCTGGCGGAAAGTTGTGGCGTTGGAAGTATCGGTTTGACGGCAAAGAGAAGCTCATGTCCTTCGGGCCATACCCGGAGATCACTCTTGCCGATGCCAGAGTCATACATCTCGAACACAGAAGGAAGCTCCTCTCGGGCATAGACCCGATGGCTGAAAAGAAAGCCAAGAAGACGGCCCAGCAAATTCAGGAGGTCCAAAATTCCTTTGAGCGTGTCGCCAAAGGCTGGTTTGCAAAGTGGAGGCATGGCAAATGCGAACGCCATGCTTCCTATACCGAACGGCGGATGAATGCCGACATTCTGCCGCTTCTTGGCCCACGAGCAATTGAGACGATCCAGTCGCCGGACATCGTGGCGATGGTACAGGCGATTCAGGAACGAGGCGCGACGGATGTTGCGCGGCGAGCACTGCAGACGACCAACCAGATATTCCGATACGCCTTGGCGCTCGGGTACGTGAAACATAATCCGGCGGCGACGTTTCGCCCCAGCGATGTCCTTCCCCAGAAATCAACCGAGAACTTCGCGCGACTCGATAAAGCTGATCTGCCCGGCCTGTTGCGCAAAATCGAGTTCTACGACGGATCGCCGGTTACTCGGCTTGCCATGAAGCTGATGGCCCTGGTGTTTGTCCGCACGAGCGAATTGATCGGCGCAGAATGGAAAGAGTTCGACATGAAAGAAGCGCGCTGGGACATCAGCAAAGAGCGGATGAAAGGCGGCAAGCGTCCTCACATCGTTCCCCTCGCGCGTCAGGCGGTCGCTGTTCTGAACGAGCTTTGGAATTACCGCAAGAACGAACGCTGGGTATTTCCCGGCGATCACGACGACAAGAAACACATGAGCAACAATACGATTCTCGGCGCGCTGAAGCGCATGGGATTCAAGGGAGAAATGACCGGACACGGCTTCCGCGGCATCGCTTCTACAATCCTGCACGAGCAGGGCTACAATCACGAGCACATTGAGATTCAGCTTCATCACGGCCCCGATAACGATGTCGCGGCGGCATACAATCACGCCAAGTATTTAGAGCCCCGCAAGCAGATGATGCAGGATTGGGCGGACTATCTCGAAAAGACGCTCAATGCCGGCAAGCCGGTTCCGTTTATGCTGCGAACCGAGTCGAAGGCGCGGGTTCGGAGAGCGCGTTCCGCCGTGTAGTGCGGGACTCGCGGACCCGATCACGCGCCCAGTTCTCGACTTCTTCTTCGACCCATCCCACAGCACGGCCCCCGAGCCTGACGGGGGCGGGAAAATGCCCGCTTTTGATCCGGAGATATATCGACGACCGTGAAAGTCCGGTCAGTTTCTTGACTACAGGCAGACGTAAGAACGGCATTGCTACTCCTCCTTCATTTCTCGCCCGTGAAACAGGCTTTCCCGTGACACGATCTGACTTTGGCGTGAACTTGAGCCGGTGTCTAATGAAAAGCGTGCACCGCGTTATGCCATTTTGGAATAACGGTGGCTTCACCACAATTTGTGCAACTTGGGTTTCCAGAGCTGCATCGAAAATGAATCCCGGCGTTTACCCCCGAAACGCTGAAAACTGATGTGCTTGCCGTCCTACCCAGGTCTCATCTCCCGGAGGATAGCAATGGTGCTACCGGAAATTCGCTTACTTCAAGCCGCGATAGCCTTGGCGGAAGAGCTCAACTACTCCCGAGCAGCCAAACGCTTGCGCATCGATCAATCGACGCTGAGCAAACGTATTATGGAGCTGGAAGAGCTGGTCGGGTTGCGCCTGTTCGAGCGCAATCACCAGGTTGTCGAGCTGACCGAGCCTGGACGACATTTTGTGCAGGAAGCCCGCCATGCTTTACTGCACGCCGAGCGTGCAGTTTCGAGTGCCACGGCGGCATTGCGCGGGGCCGATGAGGTTCTCAATCTTGGAAGGTCTGCCTATATCGATCCGTATCTTGTCTCCACGCTTTTGTCGATCCATCTCCCGCTGTTCCCCGGCCTGAAGATCAAGCAGTGGAGCAATTACTCCCATGAACTGGCGCATCAGGTCGCATTGGGAAAGTTGGACATGGCGCTGATCACAGCTATCCCCGATACGCCAAAACTCAATCTCCTCGTGGTTGCCGATACTCCGATCTATATTGCGCTGTCGAGGGATAATCCGCTCAGAAGCAATGAAGAACTCCGGCTCGAAGACATGAGCGGTCAGAACTGGATTCTGCCTGCGCCGCACGTCAATCCGCATCTCCATGAAATGATTCAGGGCGTTTCGTCAGAGAGAGGAGTTGCCGCTGCCGAGGTACATCACGTGACGACCGCTGAAGAGGCCTCGGAGCTGATCTTGGCGCACAAGGGTGTGGCCTTCATGACGCGTGGGAATGCATGGCGCATTGCCCGCGATGGCGTCACGATGCGGCCTCTGGCGGAGAACCGTCTCCGGCTGGTAACGAAGCTGGCGACCCGAGCCGACAACAAATCTCGCCTCGTAAGCGAATTTGTCCGCGCTGCCGGCCGAAAACTGATAAGCACGCGTCCGGCGCAGCAGGGCCGTTTGCCGCTAGCTGGATGAAGGCCCGTGTTTGTGGGGGTCATCCTCTCGGATGACCACGTTCAGGGGACCTTCCATGCCGCACTTCGGACACAGATAGATGCCGGAGTTAAGCGCTCTGCCCTCGTACTCTTCTCTTCGCAATGCGCTTCCGCAATGAACACAGACATGAAAGTGGTTGAGTTCTCGTTTGTGCTGATCGAAACCGCTCACGGCTGTACTCCTTTTCTCTTGCCCGGATTACATGCAGGCAAGTGGTTCTTCCGCGGGTGTACGACAGAGAAACTCAATTGTATTCCGGTTTGACGGCTTCCCATAAGCCAGACCGATTCCGGCGCACGCCAACCTCGCTCGGAACAGGAACACGCCCACAGAGATTGCGCGATACATCGCGATGGCCTTTCGCCTGAACGGAACTCCGGAAGGTAGGGAGGACCGGCATTCGACCAAGCGGGGGAGCAATGCCGTTTCTTTACCCGACTCCCGGAGAAGTATTGTGGCTCAGAATGGCGTAATCTGCTTACATGCCTGAGTTTGAGTACGACGCGTTTCTTTCGCATGCTTCAGAAGACAAATCGACCTTCGTCGAACCGTTGGCACATGAACTGACCAAACTAGGGCTCCAAGTTTGGTACGACAGATTCAGCCTACGTGTGGGCGATAGCTTGCACGACTCTATTGAACTCGGCCTGTCAAACTCTCGCTACGGTGTCGTTGTGTTCAGTCCTTCGTTTTTCGCAAAGAATTGGCCGCGAGCCGAGTTAAATGGGCTGTTCGCACGCGAAATGGAAGGGCACAAGGTAATTCTCCCAATCTGGCATCAACTTTCGCGGGCAGATGTGCTCAAGGTTTTGCCGATCATGGCGGAGAAAGTTGCTCTCCAAAGCAGCGACGGTGTTGTATCGGTTGCGAAGTCGCTGGTGGAAGTCATTCGTCCCGAGCTATTGGCCGTTCAAAGCAGTTCGGACGCTGCGATGATGGCTGGGAAGAGGCTCGCAGAGGCGGTGAATAGAGATCATCCCGGTTACGAAATACGTGTCACAACCGGGTCATCCATCTCAATTGCGAATCCTGGACCGAAGCCGGAGGGTGCCATCGCTTCGATCTTCCAAAATGGCGCACGCTCCGACATTTTAGTGAGCGACCCGGAACAATTGGACCAGCCGCCACAAATGAAGCTTACCTTCTCTAGCGCTGGCTTGGAGAAGCTGAAGGAAGGAGTCAGGACAGGGAAAGCGCAGAGCTTGATCTCGGGCGAATTTCGGTTCGGAGGCAGTTCGATTCCCTTGATGCCGTCACCGGAAACTATCGATGGTGGACGTCTGGATATCATTCCGAACGTCGCACATGTGCCAGAAGTAGACGTTCGGCTCGAGGTAGATACCCCGGCTGGCGTGCTTCGAGTTCCTGTAATGAAGCTCGGGGTTTTGCGGGCCGGCATGGAAGAGATCGAGTTTCGGCTTCACCATGCTGCGCAGCCATTTGAGATATGCTTTGGCCTAAGCCTCAGACCTGGAGCGGGACCTCAGGACTTCAACCTCTCGACTTCGTTTTCCTCATTTAATTTCTCACGCATCGACAACTGCGTTAAGTTTATCGATGGTCTAATGGCGGGCGGTGAGCTCCGGGTCTTCGACCTCACAACGGATCGCATTTTCTTGCGAGCCGGACTGTCCCAGGAACCAGATTGGATGCCACGGGGATTGGCCACTCTAATCGGAATGGTCGCGTCGATTGAACGGTACTTCGGCGTCTCGATTCCATGGTCGCCCCGAATTCCCGACGAGGAAATAGACAAGGCTCATATCTTGGACTGTTTGATTTCGGGCGAGGAATTCGGAACTAATCTGCATTTCACTGCTGTGTGCCCCAAGAACCCGCAATTGAGCCAACAAGCTGAGAGTTGGAAGAATGGCCCTGTTATTCTGTTTTTCGAGTCACTCGACCCCAATAAGGTGTCACCTTTATTCGGAGTTCCGATCTCTGTACCAGCCTGGGGTATGTACACGGAGCAGACCGCCCCGGTCGATGTCGATGCAGCGGTAAAGGCTGTGAAGGCGGCTCCCGAGGGCAGTCCCGTTGCGATCCCGATGTACGGCTTGACACCGACATACGTGCGATTCAAGTCCTCGCTAGGTCCGGATGCATTTGCGTCGAGCACCGAAACTGAGATGACATTCTAGCGTCGCAGCGCGCCGAGAATGTCGTAAGTCTGCCCGTCGGGTGGGCTCAAGGATGGCCTTCCGCCATAGGCGGAAGCACAAGGAAGGGTGGGAAGACGGGCTCCGGGCAGAAAAACGCGGAGCCGTGAAGCTCTGGCTCCGCACTGGAATTGAATTGATGGTTTAAGCTGCAGCCTTCTTATTGGCCTTCCCGTTCGGCTTCGCCGTGGCCTTCTTGGCTTCCTTGGTCTTTTCCTTCGCCGTAAACTCCTGCTTGACCTTGGCGGCAATGGCCTCCGTATCCACCTTGTAAGCGGTGGCCGCTTCGCGCAAAACCTGCGAAGCGTTGCCGCGCGAAGCCGCAAGCAGGATGATGGATTCGACCACGATGCGGCCAAGCGTGCTTTCCTCCGAACGGCGAAGAAAGGCCGGAAACAGCTTGGCACTGGACTCACTCTCCTTTGCCGACTTAATGCCGTGCTGCCGTGCCAGAACTGCAACGCGGTTTTCGTCAAGCAGACTCGCCAGACGTTCCGCAACGAATAGCAGGTCGCGTTTGGTGAGCCGCACTGGAACTGCCGTGCCAATTGCAGACAAGACTCGCAATCCGGTTGCATTGGCGACGGCTTCCTCCTTGCGCCGCTTCTCGACGTAGGCTGTGGTCGTTTTGGCGAGCCGCCTCGAAGCCCTTCTGGAGAGCACTCAGCAGAACTTCACCTTTGGAATTCTTCTGGATGCTCTTTGCGAGCTCATGGAACTCACGAAGTTTGGCCTTCTCAGCGCGAAGTTCTTGCCGCTGCTCGGGAGACAATTGTTGCGCTGTCCCGGCCTGACTTGCATCCTCATCGGGTTCGTCTTCCAGCCATTCATCTTCGATTTCCGGAAGTGATTCGAAATTGTCTCCCAGGCTTTCAGGCGCGGGCGCATCCAGTGCAGCCTGAGCTTTCTCAACGGCCTCAAGCTTATTGGCAAGACCGAGCAGAGTATCGGAGATGGCATACGTCGAGGACGCCAGCAGCTTGCGCAGGATCAGCGTCATCAACTGCCGTTGACTCGCAGGCAGAGCGTATAGGCGCGGGGACTGTAAATAGTCCGATACGAGGGTGTACAACTGCTGCTCGGCGTCTGTGGGAATAAACTCCTGCACGAGCGCGTGGCGGTTGGTATAGCTGATGTAGGGGAGGACCTGCCTACGAAGGGTGCGCTGACAAATTGGACGGATGCGCTCGCGGAGCGCGCGATATTCATCCTGCGAAGTCATCCGAGAAAACTGACTGCGGAAGCTCCTCAAATCGCCAAACGTGTATTCGTCCACGAAACTGACCAACCCGTAGAGTTCCAGTAGCGAATTCTGCAGGGGAGTTGCTGTGAGCAAAGTTTTAGGCCGGTCAGCAATCGCAGCCTTGATGGCATTTGCGATTTTATTGCTCGATTTGTACACGTTGCGAAGCCGATGCGCCTCGTCGATGACCACGAGATCCCAAGGCGTCTGCCGGACGTAGGCGTCCTTGGTTCTGGCAAACTGAAACGAACAAAGGACAATTCTCGGCTGGATGAACGGATTCAGGTTGACACTGATGAACCGCGACGCCACATGCCCGCCATCGAAGATCCACGCGACCGTGTCGCCGGCAAAAACACTGGCAACCTTCTCCTCGGCGGGCAGCACGATAAGCGTCGATTGGAGTAGCCCGGCACGAATCTGAGGCGGCGGTGCCATCTCAGATACCACGACCGTGCGCGGCGGACTTGGCTGGAGCGGATGGGAATCGGCGGCATGGAGGGGGCCGGAGGCCAGCATGAGGCTAATTCCGATAGCAAGGAGAAGAGGTGGTCTCATGGGATTCGTGTCCTTTCATGTGAGTGGCTATTCGACTTGGCCTTGTGCAAAGCGCGCGATGCCGTCGGCGAGTCCGTATCTTGAGATCAGCTTTGCCCGGCGCACGCGGTCTTTCGGTTTGGTTGAAAAGGTCGCGTAGCTGCGGCTATCGAGATTGAGCGTGATGACCTTGCTCAAGCCGTCGCGGCGCATGTAGAGCGCCTCGCGGTCGCGCAGGCTCTCGAACAACGCGATTTGCTGGTCGTTCATTTTGAACAGTTCCACGTATCGCTTGCGGTTGAACGTGGCATCTTTCAAGAACAAGAAAGAAGTGCAGGAGTTCACGATGGAATCGGCGTTTGCGCCGAGGTCTTCAGCAGACTGGCCGATCATGGTGACGCCGCCGAGATTCTTGCGCACGGTCTTGATCGAAGCCAGTGCTCCTTCGAGCAACTGCCGGTTCTTCATCGAGGAGAAGATCTCTTCAATGAGGATGTGCTTCGGAACACCGAGATTCGCTGGGTTGTAAAGCACGTCATTGATACGGCGTAAAAGCCAGACCATCAAAGGCTCGATCAGATCGGCATATTGTTCGTTGTTCACGCCCTGGAAGTCGAAGCATTGCAGGCGCGACAATGAGAGGCTGTCTTCGGCATTGTCGAAGATAGCGTTGTAAACGCCCTTGCCCACCCACTTCGCCAGATACCGGTCGAGCTTTTTGGGAAGGAAGAGGTTCGACAGGCGACGATTCTCCGGGTCCAGCAGGTACATATCGCGGACGGCTTTGTGGATTACATCGTCGTCTTCCGGTTCAAGCTCCGCGCCGCCAGTGGTCAGCAGCAGTTTGACGAACGAATAGAGAAACGTGATGTTGCTCTCGGTCGGTTCCAATGCAAAGGGATTCACGCGCGGGCCGTCTTTGCCGATCCGGTCCACACGCCCGCCGTACAGCTCAACGACGCTTTCGTAGCTGCCGCCAATGTCAAAGATGTAGGTGAAGCCGCCGTACTTCTGCTCGTGGGCGACAGCCATGTTGCCATGTACAGATTTTCCCGTTCCGGTTGGCCCCAAGATGAGCATCACCCGCACGCCGTCCACGTAGGCATCCTGAAAGAACGGCGTCCCCGTGCGTGTCTCAAAGACGTTCAGGTACTCGCTGTCGAGATCTTCGGAATGTTGATGTCCCAAGTGCGGCGCGAAAATCGAGGACAACCTGGCATGATGATCTTCCGCTAACCACATCGGGAAGACATTGAATCTTCGGTTGCCGGGGAACATGGCGTAGAAAGCCGACAGATTGCCGAGTGTTTCCTCCATAACCTGCGCCCGTGCATCGACGAAGACACGATGTACGGCAGGTGCAACGCCCCGCAACTCGTCCAAACTTCGAGCGGCTACGAGAAAGCGGAGTGAGAATTCGCCCTGCGCCTTTTTATCGAGCGAACGGATGACATCCCCGAGGTCATCGACCTGCGTGTTAGCTGCGCGCGCGCCTGCTCCCGTTTCAAGCGAGGCAAAGTCGCGTCCACTCATCACACGAGTTAGCACGCCTACCTTGAAGAACGATATGAACTTTTCCTGAGCATCGATCTCGCTGTGCGCGGCGGTCGTGGATTTCGGACGCCAGGTGGTGCAGAGGAGGCTGTCACAGTCGAGCGTCGTAAGCCCCGAGAAGAGGCAGGGACGTGACGCTTCGGGCGATGTCTTCAGCGAAAACATCTGGACGTATCTGCGTCCGATCTTGAGATGGTCGCTGTGCCATTCAACGGGACTCTTTGCAATCTGGCGGTCAACGCCGTCATCGCTGCGCAGTTCATCTCCTGCGGCCCATTCTTCGAGATTGAACAGGTAGCTGAAAAACTGATAGATCGCGTTCCCCTCCAAAAGCCGTAATCCCAATGAGCCGCCAAGGTGTCCTTCCAGCAGCGTGGCAGTCTTTTCAAGAGTGGCGAGCATCCGAGAGAAATCAGCGGCCTGTTCCTTGGGTCTCCGCACAAAGGAGTTCACTGCCGTCGGTTCCAGCGTCAGGCACCAGTGCAGGTCGATGCGGCGAAGGCCTGCCGTCTTTGCGAGAAACCCTAGCCGGTCGTCTACGAAGACCTGGGTGACGGGACTCGCGTAGCTCGCGTTCTTGGGAAGGTCGAAGCCGGACATGACGCGCGTGTACTGATGGAGGCATGATCCTTCCGGCAATCCGCGCAGTGCGCCTTCAACCGAGCGCATCTCGGCTTCAAGCTCCTGGTCTGTCAGCCCCTCTTCGTCGATGCCGTCGAGCGAAAACAGACAGCCATATCCGCCGCCCTTCAAGGCGAAGATGTGCTCGTTGACGAACCGGCTGATCGGCACAATCGAGCAGGCGGCTCCGGCCTTGGCGAACCATGGCGTGTGTTTGAGTTGTTCACTGTTTACGCGGGTCATAGTAGGACCTCTGGCTCAGGCTCAATCCCCAAAGCTCGAACATCTTCGGGTGTTTGTGAACGATCAGCCATGCAGCGCCGACCATCATCGGAAAGCTGATGAGCGCCACGATTCGCAACCCGACGAGGAAAACCGTTACGCAGACGAATAGGATCGTCATCCACGCTGCGAGGTCGAGGCCCAGCTTGGTTCTCGGTCGATTCAGCGCCTGATTGATCGGTAACGGTTCTCCCCGCTTGGTCATGGCGGCCACCTACTGCAACGTCTGGCCGGTAAGCGAGCCGATCCAGCCAGCGCCCCATCCCAGCACGCCCGCGCCGAAGAGAGCGCCGAAGAGTCCCGGAATCGCATCCTGGAAGCGACCGCTCATCATTCGGATTCCGGCGAAGATCAGGCCGCCGAAGCAGATGACTGCGCCCGCGTAGATGGCGAAGGTTTTGAAGGTGGACATCAGCGTGGTTGCCCCCGAGAAGTCCATCGTTCCCTGGGCATGAGCGACGCCAGTCAAGGAAAGAGCAAGAAGGGTGGGAGCCATCGTGCGGATGGCTGGCAGAAGAGTGGATTTTAGGAAGGGTTTTGCCCAGCGGAAGCCGGACGGAACAGGCAGCCGATTGCGATTCGCATCGGAACGGATGAGACGGCGGAATCGATTCACTTTGCACCTCCGCTGACAGGGCGTCAGCTCTGGCGCAAAGTTAGGGTTGAACGCTCCTCAGCGTCCAATGAATTCCATGCACAGCGTTATGCCACTTGGGAATAACGCCGCACTGCCGTCATTCGCCCCCGGCTAGATTTCGTAGTTCTGAAGGATCTCCGGTGTCCCAACCCCGCCTTTGTAAAGGCTAGCCTTGACCTCGGGACGGACGTTGATCGAACAGGAGAAGGTAGTTCCGTCCATTAGCGCAATCTCGACATTGGTTCCATCGCCAGCGTCCCGGTGGATACGAAACGCGCGAATCGTCTTGCCCTCAAGTTCCGGGCACTCGATGAATTTGTCCTGCATGAACTCTGACCTCGGCCTCATTAGAATCGCACTCACCGCGGTTCGTTGTCAGGCGCATTCTGGCGAATCGTCCGTGCTTTTTCCCGTAGTTGCCGCCCTCGGAGGCTCCGGCGGTAACCGGCAACGGGCGGAGCGGCTTGTTTTGGACAATATCACACTCATCGCGTGTAGACTCATAGTGGTCCAAACCCAAGCATAGGAGTGTGGCGACACGCTCCGTTAAGTCTCGATTCGGCACTAGGTTGCGGCAACTCCGTGACGAACGGGGCTATTCTCAGGAAGAGCTGGCCGAGCGAGCCGGTCTCCACCGCAACTACGTCGGCGGTGTTGAGCGCGGAGAGCGGAACGTTGCGTTGGAAAATATCGTCAAACTGGCGAAAGCCCTCTCCGTCAAGCCCGGCGATTTGTTTGCGGATTTCTCTTGATTCTGATGGACCAAAGGTGAAATTAGAGTCGCCTTCACCTCTCGATAATTTCTAAGGCCATCTATTCGCCCAACGAATCCAAAGCTGTTTCAACAAGGGATTGTCGCAAGCAGCAATAGCCTCGCCCACGCCATCGGCGCTCCTTTTTCGCCTCGCAGCATCTGCGGCAATCATTGCCATGAGATTGGTGAACGCCTGGGGTGCATCATCGATTCGCGCAAGTACACCATATTCTTTAGGAGAAAGCCTGTCCTTTATCAATAAATCTATTCGCTGACTCATCTCGCTCCAGATCGGATCAGCCTGATGCTTAGGAAGTGCCACGCTATCGAAAGCTGCGGCTGCGGGCACACAAACGGATGAAAAGGCGTGCTCCGCATTTTCGTTGTATAGGTGCAGGCTATCGGCATAATGCGAATAAGTGCCCGGTTCAACACCTATCCAGCCAGAGAGTACTTCTTGAAGTGTCGTGAACTGAATAAAGTTGTATGGAAGGCCCTTAAAGATGTCGTTACTCCGCATGATCTGAGACCATTCGAGCTTGCCATTACGAATCTTGAGCATTGAGCAAATGTTGCAAGGGATGTCGGCGGCAACTGGCTCACCGTCATCCAGCGGTAGGTCCATCGCCGCATCCCAGATTTGAAGCACAATCTGACGCCCATTGGGATTGGCCATGAGGGCATTGCTGGCGCGACTCAGTTGATCGAACCCCACATTATCTCGCAGGCGATGGCCGTACGCGCCGTGATACTCCGCTCCGGCTCCCGCAAATTTGGGCAGTATGGGATTGAAGAAGTTGAGGTAGGCCGAATCGCGGCGACCGTTCAGAATCCCGACGACTTCCACGATGGCAAACGCAATGCTGAGTCCAGGGCTGCGAGACACCACCCACCGTTGCCGAGGATCATGAATATGAAATGTTGAATGAAGCAGTTCAGACGTAGCACCTCCTCTACCGTTTTGTCGTGGTAGGCTCGATTGGCTCCGAATCGCATCAATGGCAAGGAGCCACGCTCTATCTGCAGATTCGGACTCAAAAGAGAACACGGGGTGCCTCCGTTTCGCGCTCGATCAACTCATTGAGGCCCCATTTAGGCGGGAACCAGTAATCAATGTCAGTCGGAGTACTTCGAAAAACCTGCTTGATCCTGGTCCTCCCCGTGATTCCTACAACCTCCGGGTGTGCATGTCGGGCATATTTATCCACTTCGCAGAACAAATTTTGGCAGTCGATGAGTTGAAGCGGTCTTCCCCATAACGACTTAAACTCAATTCCAAGCCTCTCGAATTCTGCATGTTGTCGATCGGCAACCATTCGAATGATGTCCACTTCATTGAGTCCGCCGAGATCCTTGAAGCATTTCCTGATCCCGTCTCTTGCACCGGGTCCGGGCACCACAAACTCCTTCTCGCTAAATGAAGTAAGCGTGCTGTAATTGAGATCGGTTGCATATTGGTAAGCTAGGAACTCCCCGATCATCGGGTAGGACAGCAGCAATTCAAACACTTCGCGCATTTCCTTCATGCGGGTTATCTTTCGCGGAACACCATCCGAAAGCATCCTCTGCAAGAGTGCAAGGTGGTTCCGATGCTTCTTTGCATCTCCGTGCTTTCCGCCTGAAGGCATGATGTAGGCGCCTGAATAGATGCTCCGTTTGTGCGCCATCGCAGAAGTCAACACCTGGTCGAACCTGCTGAGGTCGAAACATTCGGTAGTGAGCGGTCCGAGCGCCGCTTCTAGCAACTGCCAAGTCTCAATCTTGTTGAAGAGCTTAAAAAGCAGGATTCTGAAGAAGACCTCCGCCGGGCGCTGGTCTCCCGCGTAGATCACATTCCGAATTAGGTACTGACTCACTCGATCCGAAGCGCGGTACGCGTTCGTGAATTTGAAATGCAACAGAATGTTATCGTCGGTCCACGGTGGCAACGCATGATGCACGCGCTTGAAGAAAACTTCTTGCCGTTTCGCCGCAAAACGCCAATATGTCTCGTAGACTTCCGAAGGGATCGCAGGAGACAACTTCGAGAAGACTGTGGGCGCAGGTCGTGGCAACGTGGGGGAGGAACAATTGAGCGGAAGATTTGCCTGGCGTGGAATTCCCGGATGAGCGTGGGACGCAGCAGTCTCCCCTTCGTTTATTGCCGACAAAATCTCATTGAAGGACTCTTCAAGTGTGCAATTGGTAGAAATTCGGTGAATGCAATAATTGCCCTCTTCACTCGCTTCAAGTTCCGCATATGCCGCGCCTAAGCGATTGTGAATGGCGGGGGAATTCTCGGTCCGGGCAGGTAAGGGCCGATTGAGAAGAAAAATGGCCCGGGGGCGAAAGTGTGACCAATGATGGTTTTCGAGGGCGATCATGTGTTGAAGTGATTCTCGGTCGACTCCCGCCACTTTGCCGTATGCCACCGTGGACCACCAAAAGCGATCCATCACGATGGTCTCGCCGGATTGGAGCGCCGGAATGGTCAAAGAATGCAACGCGTCAATATGGGCCGCGACATGAAGAAGTTGTTGTGCCGTGGGGACGAGTCCGCGTAATCCAAAGCGTTCCGGGTTATGGTGAATACGGTACACAAGTTCCCCGAGGGAACCTTCGGCGCGGCCCGGAGAACTTACGTATCGTGCGCGCTGTCCTTGTGAAGTAAGCCATTCTACAAAGCGATGGCTAAGGGTCGTTTTTCCCGTCCCATCCGGACCTTCGAAAATATACAGTTGACCGCGCATCTTTCCCTTCGGTGGCAATGGTTCCTTCTCGCCGGCCCTCAAGAGTCAGCTGTTCAGGATTTATGGGTGATTCAGTCAACCAACGTCGGACCCAAAATTGAAACGATGTCGTATCTTGAAAGGAATCAGCTCTAGCGAACTGCACTCCCTTTCCCGGTATACCGCTTCTCGGTCTGATCAAAATCGAATGGATCCCCTGCAATGAGATTTCGATCGGTTCTATGCTCCTTGAGAAGCCATTCCACAAACAACCTGCATTTTTCAGGATCAAACTTTCGATGCCCTATTCCGTTCTTGTAGCCAAGCGCGTCGAGGATAGTGGATGGCACAACAGGCGCGTTTTTCCCGAAGTAAAAATAGTATCGAGAGATCAGCACCCGGTCAGCGCTCGTGTCCTTTTCTACATTCAACAGATTAGGGGTTCCATCTGGATTACTGTGATGGGAATCGAGCTGTAGCCATGGGGCACTTGGCCCGGCTCGATGGTAAATGTTGTCACCGACCATCATCAGGCTGCTTCCGTTCCTCACAGGACGCTTATCATAAAACGATGGGTTCGCCCAATATTCATTGAACATAGCGGTTTCTGTAACTCGCATCGCATAGACGCAACGCCCAGTGGCTTTGAGACGTGCACCACCCATCCCCACAACCCAATCGCCAATCTGAGCAGTTGCCCTAATTCGAGGCATACACGTCGCGAGAGTACAGCAACCGTGAAATGGGTTTGGCGCAAACCCAAAGTCCCGGTCAACGACATACATGTAGAGCGAAGTCATGTCCTAGCAGACCCTGGTCGTACTGGGATGAACTGCGTTGCGACTTGTACCGTCAGAGTTCTCGAAGTTATTCGCTCCGTCGATGGCAGCAACTATGCTATCGGTATTCCACGCGACGATTGCCGATCCGTACCGTTCGAGCGCCTCCGGCTTTTCAGCGTCCGTCCCGCCGTGCGCATAGACCCCGACAATGCGTTTCCCTTGCTTTGCCGCCTGCTCAATCTCCCAATTCACCCAAGGTCGCGAGTGAGTGTCCTTTCCAATGAGCACCACAACCGTTGCGGCCCATGAAATCTTCATGCGCAACAGACGTTTGATCGTCTCATCCTTCACTCGCCCTTCGTTCATTCTCCGTTCGTTCGCGGGCTTCATTCGTACGGAACTGTTTCGGATGTCATTTCCGCCCTTCGCCAGAAGCTGAGTAAGCTGATCTACCTTGGTATCATCGGCGTGATGGTGGCTGATGAAAACATGCCTCCTCGTCGCAGATCCATTCCCCCCAGTTGCACGGTCTTGGCTCATATGATTTCCTCAGTGACTGCTGATCTTCTGCATCTTCATCTGGAAGCGACCCATTCGCGTTTTTCGTTGGGACTTATTTCCAGTTCGCGCCAAAACATCTGGGCGAAATCCACTGATTCGAGCTGCTCCGACGAAGAGCTGCGAAGTCGCGCAGCGAGCTCGCGTGCTGCCCCTCCTGGTGCCGCAACGGCTAACACTTTTGCGGAGGGATGGAATTCTGTGAACAGCTGATACTCGGCCAAAATGCCTTCCATTCCTCCGATAAAGACTGCGGCATGGAGGTCATCTCGGACAAGCATCGCCTTGCGCATCGAAAGGAGGCTTGCCTCTCGGTCGTTGTCTACAGCCTCCGTGAAATGGACGTTTGCGAAGTGCGCGTTTTCCTCTGGGTAGATTTCCCGAAAAAAGCGGCTCTGGTATAGGACAACTGCATCGGAATAGCGAACCCCTAGATCCTGGCATACTGACCAAATCATCGGCGTGATTGCGGGATGTCCGCCCCAGACGATGCGACGACGACCGAGAGCTAGGGTCATAAGCTCACGGACCGCCATTTGGATTAGAAAAGGGTCCGCGGTCTCCAGATAGGTTCCTCTACCGGCAAGAGGCACGCTAGCAGACAGAAAGATCGACTTCATAGCGTTCCCCAGCCAGCAAAGCACCAAGCGGCTTCGCTTGAGCGTACCCACCGTGCTGCCGAAATGTTTGTCCCTAACCACGTCAAATGCTGTAGCCATTTCTCCTGGAGGCCAATGTGATCGAATAGGATGGCTGCTTCCTTGCCGTGTGCGTGTTCGACAGCCTCGTTTAGTGTCATCGACGTCGGGACTCCAAGGGTTGGGTACGTGGCGACTTCCCGTCCATCCGGCAATCGAATCAATATCGTGTTGTGGAGTCCAACTCCCGTAACGGCGCCACCGATGCATTCCAGATCGCGCTTTAGCGCGCTGTAAAGGTTCAGTCTCCTAACTGCATGGCTACGCCCTCGGGCAGTTTCCAGTTGCATCGCGATGCGTTGCAGCGCGTCTTCGGACAGCCGACCAGTGGCCGAGTCAACTTCAGTGTCACCCAACGCTAGGCTGCTCGCTGTGACGGTGCGAGCAGCACAAGCCACACCGGGCCATCCAATTCGAAGAATAGAAATCCCCTTCGCCAATGCCCGTCCGAATTCAGCACTAGTCCAGCGACTCTCAAAGTATGTTTGGGTGTCCAACATGATCAGAACATCAGAGTCGCAGAGTCGATGCCAAAGCACGCCCTGAAAATCTTCTGCCGGCAAAATTCCATGTGTGTCAAGGAAGACCTCGTAGATTTTGCTGGATAGAAAATTGAAGAGCTGAAGAGCGGCCTCCTTTGCTTCGCTACGCCGGTAGCTTACGAAAACCCGTCTCTGGCGAGGCAGGAGCCCTACACATTCAAGTAATGCGGTAGCGATTCGCAGGGCACCATCCCCTTCGAAGGTGAGGCAATTTAATGGCTTCAGAACCTCTGGCAAATCAGCGCTAATTGTTTTTGGTTCGTGCGCGACCGGAATTATCGGAATTCCGTGCGCCACGAGGCGTCCAACATCATCAGCTGGAATATTCGGCTCACCAAAAAATGCGACAGCAGCGGGAACCTTTTGAGAAGGGTAAAAACTTGCACCGCCAACAGTCCAGCCGACCTCGGTCTTGAGACCCAATCCAAATGGATTAATGACTTCTGATATGCAAGCCTCAACCGCTGAGACCTGGCTGCTGGAAGGTGCGCCCATCAGCGCGAGTTCATATAAGCGCATACCAGTTTCTCCTGGTTGACGGAGCTGAAAACGTTGCTCTTGGTACTACTTAGCATATTATAAGGTTCGCTCAACATTCGCTCTGCACTTTTTGGAAGATCGCCGAACCGAGTATGGAACGGTCAAGCCCTGGTGACCTGCCGCGGACAATTGACTTCTGATCACTCGCGAAGCGGCACTCAGCCCGATTCGCATCTCAAACGCTTTGCTCACGCTCCATCTGCCCACGGTCCGCCGGCAGGCCAGTGTGAACCGAGCGGAGACATCAAGGGCACGAGAAATCTGCGTAGGTCATCGAGAATTTGGTTCAGATCGGCAGGCGCGGCAGTCATATGCTCGCGCCCGAGGAAGGCTCTCCACCGCGTGTTCCACTGTTCCGCATAGAGCCTTGTGAGCCCAGTCGGAACGTCGGCATGCATCGGAGTCTCGCGCCGTTCAAAGGTCCGCTGCACGGCTGCCGAGAGTTCAGCTCCGTCAAATTCAAAAGTTCGCGAAATAAGCCAGAGATCGTAGAAATCCTTGAGGCGGCTATTCGCGATTCCCAGCACTACGATGGCATTGAACTTCTCTGCGACGACGGTCGTCATCGGATAGGCGCGAAGATGCGGTGCGGGGGAATCGAGGAGGACGGGATACGCAATTTCGACCGGCCCCGGCGTGATGATGTCGCCAAAGCCGATATCGATCTGAATAGGGATGCGTGCTCCGTCAATGACGGCGTAGGTTTGAACGCGAACGCCGCCATACTCCAACTCCTCTCGTATGGGAGCCGCAGTAAGGCCCTCAATATCGAAGGTCACGCCGTCGTCCGGAACCTGTGTCGCGCAAATTGCTTTGAATGTCGCCGTGAGCGATTCCGTGTCATTCGCTCCATAGCCCAGCAGGTCCAGATCGCGTGTTGGACGGAACGGATCGTGAAGCCAGGTCACGAACAGCATCGCGCCCTTCAAGATGAAACTGTCACGATGGTCGGAAACACTGAGCCGGTAGAGCAATCTCTCCAGTGCGTAGCGCGTCAGTAGAATTTGATAATCGGTTTTCTCCGCTCGAGCACGCGCAAGAAGCCTGGCTCGCACCGATGCACCGACATTGCGGACCTCACGAGACATGGGCCACCTCCGTTTCGACATAGGGGCGCATGATCGTCCAAACGCGCGCCTTCTTGGCATAATGCCAGAGTTGGTCCGACGTGCATTTGCGCTGGCGAATGCCTTCGCGCAGCCCTTCCATCGCCACGTCGATGCCGATCTTGTTGCGATACCGGAAGCAATCCACAATCGTTCGGGCCGGATCGGTGATAGGGACGTGGCGGGATTGAATCGAGTGTCGTTGAACGCCTTCAGTCATGGCCCATCCGCTGAAACGGACGAACCGAATGGATGGATAGCCGATCTTCGGCTTCCACGCCGTGCGCTCGATTGCCATCCAAACTGCGGAAGGCATCTGGAGCGTGATCTGATGGAATTGGAGGGCGGAGATCAGGCAAATGACGCCCTTGGGAACAAGCGCCGCGGCCTCAGCAAGAGCCTGACTGGCATCAATCGGGGCGTCTGCAAGCTGGTAGAGTCCTCGCGATGGGCGAACGACCTGTCCGTCTCGCACCAGGCGCGCAAGGGTTTCCTGATCAATCTCCTCTGCAAGGAAGTCCTTGAGACGGAGAATTCCCTTGGCCTTTAGGAGATTGAGCACACGTTCTTTTTGAGTGTCTGCCATGTGACAATACCTATGCATTAATGAAGCATAGTTTAGCATTTGTCACATCGACAAACCCGTGCCGTCTACGCCTTAAACTTCGGGCGGAGCAATGGCCAGGCAGAGTAGCGCCGCCACGGCGCTCACGGTAGCAGAAGGAATGGTAGCGTGCATTGCAATGTGCCAATATCTTTCTCTCTCTGGAGAAATCATTCTAACTATCACAAAATGCACGCCTTACTGTGGGGGTATTTTCTACTGCAAATATTGATCGTTTCACAATGGCAAGTCATTTAATTTCATGGAGTTACATATGCAGAGGCTTTGTAGCACCTGAGGGTCGAAAGGCGAAGCTGGGGGTATGTAGCACAAAATATTTTTTATCACCTTTGTTTTCAACGCGTGTGAATCCCTGGGGCAGCCAAGCTTGTGTTCAGCTATCTAGGCCATCCCACAGCATCCCGTTCAAAATCTTCAAGCAAACCGACTCTAAGTAAAGCAACCGTGAGTGTATTTCTGATTACGGTTTCATGTCCTGGATGTAGTAGTGAGGCAGCCACAGCATGAGATGAACTAGGCTATGCGCAAGTTCTTACGCCCAAAGCGCAGAATGAGAGCAGTGCATGGCCAGCAGCCGTGTGCTGCTCTTTTGGAGATGCGGTGTCCGTGTCCGTTTACTGAGTATCAAGTAGCTGCCGACGGGCTGACTCACAGATCGCCACAACCGCGGGGTGCTTCAGTTTCCGCTCCGAGGAGATCGCATAAAAGTGAGTTCGCACTTCTGAAGTTGCCCCTACGCGCCGAAGCCGATCCTGCTTCTTCAACTGGTTCTCAAAAACCGACGGGACGGGAAAAAGTCCAGTTCCATGCTGGCCAAATGCACGCAACAGTGCATGATCTTCGAATTCCCCAATCACGTTCGGCACTATCCCTGTCGAGTCAAACCAATAGTCTAGGTTCCGCCTGATAGCGGTGTTGTCCGTAGGGAGTAATATCGGAGCGCCGTGAAGACATTCCGGGAAGCGACCGCGAAGCTGCATAACCAGCTTTTCCGTGCCAACAAATGAGATCGTGGAATCACCCAGCGAATGATTGTAAGCACGGACTTTTAAGTTGGGGTCAGCGGGACTGTCCGACAGCACGACATCAAGCTCAAGCGTCGCGAGTCTTGCGATCAGATCGTCGGAGGAGGCTTCACGGCATACGATTCGGATCGGTTCATTCAGCTGCAGCGCTGGTTGGATCAGCCATCGCGCAATCATTTTTGGCAAAACGTCAGCCACGCCGATGTCTACCCTAATCGGTCGTCCCGTTGGCCGGTTTCGCACCGTGTCCATGAGTTCCCGACCGAGAGTGAAAATGTCTTCTGCATAATCGAAAACGGTCCGGCCCATCTCCGTTAAATCCAGCTTGCGCCCGTTACGAACGAATAATGCCTCGCCGAAATTTGCCTGGAGCTCTTTCAGTTGTGCGCTAATTGCAGAGGGCGAGACACGCAACTGAGACGCAGCTTGGTTCACTCCGCCAGTTTTCACAACATTCCAGAAATAGTAAAGATGGTGGTAGTTCAGCCATTCCATTTAGCACACCTTGTCCAGCCGTGCCCCTAGCTGACTCTTCGGAACTGTTGACCAATCCAGAGCGAGAATAGCTCCAATCCAATCGGTCTTACGATCTTGGCAATCAGCCGGGACTAGGGCTACACAATATTAATATTTTCCGAACGATGAATGAATAACTATGACATTTTCATAAATTACCTGAGCAACTATGTTGATGACAAAGGGAGGTGACGAACATGAAATTCGAGCTGTGCATCAGCGATGCACTTCCCGTACTTCTGGAGAGATATGTGCAGCGAAAGCTGAGCTTCGCCCTTTCACACTACGGTAACCGCATTGCGAATGTTTCAGTCCGCTTATCCGACGGCAGCAATCCAGGTGAGAGCAAGTGCCGCATGGTCGCCGAGCTCACGCCTTTCGGAAATGTCGAGGTCGAAGAACGCGACGTGGATTTATTCGGCGCGATTGACAGGGCCGCCGGGCGTTTACGGCATCGCCTTGTCCGCGAGATGGATCGCGTCCGCAACCTGCAAACGACTCGAAAATCGATTCGAATAGCCGCATAAAAGTTCAAGAATTGGGAGGAGGTAAACGCGGCAAGTCTATCGTTTATTTCAATCCGCCACGCCAGCGTGATTGCGTCATGGCCACCTGGAGGAACGTGCTTCCTTGTATACGTGCGCAGCAGTTCTATTCCGCCGCCGAGGTGGTGATAACGCAAGGCTAGAAGGCTCGCCTATGCGCGTTCTGAATCCCGCAAAACGGGTGCCAGGCAACTGGGAGGTTAATGAGTGACACACGAGATCATTGTTACAGACAAGGACTTCAATCGGCTTCAGGCTCTGATTGAATCATCGCGATGGTACCGCAGGTTCGATCAGCAACACATCGATGAACTTGAAGAGGAGCTAAACCAGGCTCGCGTTGTTCCGGATGCCGCCGTGCCAGGTGGAGTGGTGCAACTGTACAGCATCGTTTGTGTGACTGATTTGGATAACGGCAAGAAATGTGAGTACCAGCTCGTTCTTCCAAAACATGCAGATAGCGCAAGAAGCATGATTTCGGTTCTTGCTCCGATTGGGACCGCGTTGCTGGGGTATTCGGTTGGCGCAATCATCGACTGGAAAGTGCCCGCAGGCAAGCGTCGGTTTCGTATCGACTCGGTTGAACATAGAACAGACGCGCTGCCGAGCACAACCGACCTGGACACCCGCGTGAATGAGCAAGCCGGTAATGATGTCGGATTGTCGAGCGCACGCAGGCAGGATTGTGGTTAAAGAGTTGCGCGCAGGAGTCGTTTGTCACCTGCGCGCAACCCATTTCGTCAAGAGGAGTTCTTAAAATTGGAACCGGCAACCATCGTTGTTCTTCTGCTGACCACCCTCACGTTTGGAGCTCTCGCGTATATTGAAATCAAGTCTCGACGGTTTCAACGCGAGGCAAACAAATGCTCCCCCGATACAAGCAAACCATCTCCAAAATCAAGCCGATCTTGAACAACGAGGGCAGAGCTGTTTAGCTGCTTTCAGCTCCTGCTCAAAATCTCCAAGCCAAGCTGTTGCTTTTTCAGAAATAGTCCGGTATTTTTGCGGCCTACTTACTGCTCGTACCAAGGAGCGAACTTATGGAAAAAGAACTCGCTACTGCAGTGGGGGCTTCAAGTCCTCAAGAAGCATCGATGAAGTCCAAGTGCCCGTTCGGGCATGGTGCCCGCAGACGGCAGACCAACGCGGACTGGTGGCCGAACCAGTTAAATGTGAACATCCTGCACCAGCACACTCCGCTGGCCGATCCCACAGGCAGGGAGTTCGACTATGCTGAACAATTCAAAACGCTCGATTTAAGTGCCGTGATCCAGGACCTTCGCGCCGTCATGACGAACTCTCAGGAATGGTGGCCGGCTGACTTCGGTCATTACGGACCGCTGTTCATTCGTATGGCATGGCACAGCGCCGGGACTTACCGCATCTCCGATGGACGCGGGGGCGCAGGATCTGGTGAACAGCGCTTTGCTCCGCTCAACAGCTGGCCGGACAATGTGAACCTCGATAAAGCGCGCCGCCTGCTCTGGCCCATTAAGCAGAAATATGGGCGGAAAATCTCGTGGGCCGACCTCATGATCCTTGCTGGTAACGTCGCATTGGAGTCGATGGGCTTTCAGACCTTCGGCTTTGGCGGAGGACGCGAAGACGTCTGGGAACCCAGCGAGGACATCTACTGGGGAGCCGAGGGTAAGTGGCTCGCCGACGAACGCTACAGCGGCGACCGTGATCTCGAGAATCCTCTTGCTGCGGTGCAGATGGGCCTGATCTACGTGAACCCGGAAGGCCCCAGTGGCAATCCCGATCCCCTTGCGGCGGCGCGGGATATCCGGGAGACGTTTGCCCGTATGGCGATGAACGACGAAGAAACTGTGGCTCTGATCGCTGGCGGTCACAGCTTTGGAAAGACCCACGGCGCAGGCGACGTTGCTTTAGTCGGCCCCGAACCCGAAGCAGCGCCCATCGAAGAGCAAGGTCTGGGATGGAAGAACAAATTCGGCACCGGCAAAGGCAATGACACGATCGGCAGCGGCTTGGAAGTGATCTGGACGACAACACCTACGAAGTGGAGCAGCAACTTCTTCTGGAACCTGTTCGGCTATGAATGGGAGTTGACCAAGAGTCCCGCCGGTGCTCATCAGTGGACACCCAAGAACGGCGCGGGCGCGGGTACTGTGCCGGATCCCCACGATTCCTCCAAGCGTCGTTCGCCATCCATGCTGACCACCGACCTGGCCTTGCGGTTCGACCCTGTATACGAAAAGATCTCGCGGCGCTTCTATGAAAATCCGGACGAGTTCGCAGACGCATTTGCCAGGGCGTGGTTCAAGCTGACGCATCGTGACATGGGTCCGCTCTCGCGTTATATCGGCCCGCTCGTTCCAAAGGAACAGTTGATCTGGCAGGACCCGGTCCCTGCGGTGGATCACGAATTGATTGACGATAAAGACGTCGCCGCGCTCAAAGCAAAGATTATTGCCTGCGGACTGTCGGTCTCCGAACTGTTGAAGACCGCCTGGGCATCGGCTTCGACCTTCCGCGGTTCGGACAAGCGCGGCGGCGCCAACGGTGCTCGGATTCGTCTTGCTCCGCAGAAGGACTGGGAAGTGAACCAACCGGACCAACTCGCAAGTGTGCTGAAGAAGTTGGAGATGATTCGGAACGAGTTCAACAGCTCACAGTGCAACGGCAACAAGGGAAGGAAGGTTTCCCTTGCTGACCTAATCGTCCTTGGCGGTAACGCGGCAATCGAAGAAGCCGCGAGAAGGGCCGGTCACGACGTGAAGGTTCCATTCGCACCGGGGCGCACAGATGCTTCGCAGGAGCAGACCGACGCGCACTCTTTCGCCGTGCTGGAGCCGAAGGCAGATGCGTTCCGCAACTATCTCCGGAATGGGAAACTCGTGCCGACAGAGGAACTGATGTTGGATCGGGCCCAGTTGCTGACCCTGACCGCTCCTGAGATGACGGTTCTACTTGGCGGCATGCGGGTGTTGAATGCCAATTTTGGCCAGTCGCAACATGGCGTGTTCACCAGACGGTCCGAGACATTGACGAACGACTTTTTCATCAACCTGCTCGACATGAGGACGCAGTGGCAGCCGTCCACTACATCCGAAGGCGTGTATGAGGGACATGATCGCGTCACGGGCGAACTCAAATGGACCGGCACCCGCGTCGATCTTATTTTCGGCTCGCATTCCCAACTACGCGCCATTGCGGAACTCTATGCGTGCGCAGACGCACAGGAGAAATTTGTTAAGGATTTCGTGACAGCCTGGAGTAAGGTGATGCACCTTGACCGGTACGACCTTCCAAGGGAGCAGCGGCAGCGGGAGTTTGCAGCTCGCTATTAACGTTGTTTATTCCTACCACGGTGCTCAACGGAACCGTTGAGCACCGCAGAACTAAAGTCGTTTGGCGCCCAGCCTGTCAGCAATCTCAAGGTAGATGGTGCCACTTGCTCCTTCAGGTGTGTCCAATCGGTCATACGGCTTCCGACGTGATCTCGTTAAAGTTGAAAACACGGGTTCCAAGCCTCTTCCCCATGCCTCAAATCGAACGAATGCTCTGCCGCAGCCAATTGCCAAAGTTATTGACAAAGAGTTTTGCCCTAATAATCATTACGTGTATGAAAATTTTTGCCCTCAAATGTCTGAACAAGGCTTTTTACCTCGTAATTTTTACTATGACGATTACCGGGAGTATTTTTGCGGCACATGAGCAGATTGTGCATGGCATTCTTTCCGGAAACTCCGCAATGGTAGAGAAGGGCTTCAAGTCGAACAAAAAGGACATTGAGGGCGTCGTCCATGTTGAACAAGCCGCACCCTTATGCCCGAACTATGTCGATTTGACTCCTTTGCAGGCTGCGGCCTGCGTTGGCGATGAATTCAACGTCAGACGGCTCATTGGATTGCAAGCGAACCTCGAAAACGGCGGCTCACGCGGTTCGACGCCGCTCATGTTCGCCTTGGCCAACAAGCATGAAGACCTGGCGCTTGTGCTTATGGACGCCGGGGCGCGCATAAACGGCAAGAGCGCCACCGGAAAGACACCTTTGATGATTGCGTCGGGACTTGGCGAGCGTAAGGCCGTGGAGAAGTTCCTGCGCGCCGGGGCCGACGTAAAGCAGACCGATAACGACGGTCGTACCGCGCTGCTCATAGCAATCGACCCGGTAATCGCCCGAATGCTTGTTGCGTTCGGGGCCGACACGAATACTGTTGATCAAGGTGGAGTTACAGGGCTGCACAACGCCGCAATCTCGGGCAATGTCGCCATGATCGATTTTTGGCTCGAAGCCGGAGTCTCGGTTGATGCCCGCACTCGCGCAGGCATGACGCCGCTGATCGCAGCCCGGATGGGCGAAGCGGCTGTAGCAGCAATACAGGCCTCCACCAAAAGTCAGCTTCCGGCAGGCTCGCAGCCTCCTTCACAGCCTAAGCCATACAGGGAGGCCATTGAGCGTCTCACAGCGGAAATGAACAAGCTTGTAATAAGGGATAGCAATGATGCATTCGCGGCCGGCAAGGAGGGCAATTCAGCTAAAGCTCTTCAGCTTTGGAGTTCCGCCGTGCGCCGCGCCGCAAGCACGGGCCCTGACGCCGAGGATAACGCTATCGCCTCCATGCTGACCTATATTGCGACGCTTCCTGCCTGGCCAGGGATTTCAGAGGAAGCCCGCGAACATGCCGTACGGGCGCAGTACTATCTCGGCAAGGGGAAGAATGTCGATGGCGCGATCAAGGAGTTGCATCTAGCGCTTGGTGTTGCCCCGTGGTGGGCGGACGGGTATCACGACCTCGGCGTTATTGAAGAGGGGCGCGGCAACCATGATGAGGCAAAGCGCAGACTAAAGATTTTTCTCGCCATGGCCCCCAACGATCCGAACGCGCGTGCCGTCCGCGATAAGATGATTGAAATCGACATGGCCAAGGAACAGGAAGGCAAGGTGGCCTCGATGGGCGGAGCCTGGACCGACGGGAAACGTTCCTGGACAGTATCCGTGCGCGGAGACGGCATGATCATTTCCGGTAACTCGCGTACTTTCACCATGTCCATGCATGAAGGAATGCTTGAGGGCACAATGACTGGTGACGGCGGTACTGTGCAAACCTGTTCCTACCCGGGACAGAAACACCCAGCTACAGGAAAGTACGACGCCGAGGCCAGGACCATTTCGCTCGATTCAATGTGGTCCATTTACGATGTGCACTCGCATTGCGTGAATGCCTTTGGAAATCCATCCAACTGCTGCCTTTTCTGCACAAAAGTCTGCGATGGCGCCACTTTGCAGAAGAATGAAGATTGGCATGCCGTGCTGCATCCGGCACAGAAGTGAACCTGAAGAAGATTCACTACCCTGCAGTCTAGCTTTGCGTGAAAGGTAGGTTGGACTCGAAATGAAATCGTCTTTCTCTTCTCCGTCAGCGAAATCTCTGACTATTTCGTGCCGCCGTTGTCCGATTGCTATTTCAAAAGAGAGAGTTCTAGTCTTAGGCCTTTTCGTTCTCCTGCTTGGCGCCGCGCCGCTGAACCGCGCATTTGCGCAGAGCGCACTTGGGCAACTATCCACCCTTTCTGGGCAGCAGGTGCAAGTACCGGATGTACCTCAACCTACATGCGTCCCGAGCAGTGTCAGTGATTGCAGCGGTGGCAGAGGATCGTCTTACTCATCGTCCGGGGCCAGTGCAGCAAGCACCCAGAGGGCCAACGCCCAGGCAATCCGGAACGCTCAGGCCAAAGCAATCCGAAACGCTCAGCAAATGCAACAGATGCAAAGGATCGTTGACAACATCGTCAACGGCGACCCCGCGGTCAAGGCAGCAGTAAATCGCAAGAAAGAGGAAATCCAACAGGCCAACATCGCGCTAGCTCTTGAACAGCAGCAACAGCAAGAGAGCCGTATGCTGCACACCGCGAGGACCGCACAGGAGCGCCGGGACCAGAAGATCTCCGAACTTTCTGCAAATACCGTCGGCGTACCAAAAGACACGGGCGATATGAGTGGGCTCATCAGGGGCCTGCCCGCGAGTCAGCAACCTCTCGAAACTTCGCTCGAAGAACACGCAGCCGTAGCAAGGGGAGGTTTTGACGACAGGGGCCCTCTCATGGCCGAACCAGTGAAGCAGCCGCCCAAACCGTCCAAGCCGTTCGATCCGCGTAACACTGAAGCGAAGGACATTCCGAAGGAACGCCGCACACCCGAAATCGACAAACTGCTTGAACACCGGGACGAGCTGCGCCGAAAGGAAGCTGAATTACGCAAGGAACTCGAAACAACGCCCCCAGGTTCGCAGGCTTGGATTGATAAATCGGTCGCCGCAGACAAACTGCACGGCGAAGGAAACTGGGACACATACAACATCTCTGAAGGGCTTCGCAACAATTCTGCCGGCATACCTTCGACCGCGAATTGAGAAGTTGGAAGGAATAACGGGAATGAAATGCACAAGCGCGCCTGCTCTCATCGCCATTCTGTTGTGCTGCTCGGTCACGATCTGTGCGGAGACCGTTGACGAGATGGAAGCCCGTCTTGAACGGGACCGAGTGCGAATCGAGACCGAGCGCAAGACGTTTAACGAAGACTGCAAGCGCGTTCGCCATGAGGATACAGCGGCCACTTCCGCTTGTAGCAATCGGAAAGCAATCATTCTTTTCGAAATGGAGCACTGGAAGTTCGAAATGGCACGGGCACATAACCTGCGTTGTAAGGCCCTCGCCGAAGACACCGAGAAGTGGAAAATGGGTGTGGCGCGCGCTGAAGATGTTATGGCTCGCAATGCGGCCATGATGAAAAGCGCGCACGAGGAACGTGTGGCTGACGCCGGAAATGCTGCCCAGGCCACTGCAAAGTTCGCCACAAGTTACTATTTTGACAAATCCGCTGAAAACATCTCTAAACTCACGGTTACAAAACAGAACATCGACCGGGCTTTAGCCGGTGGGCCCGAGTTCATCCGGCGCATGTATCCGGAAGTGACCGCAGCTCAAGCCGAAATAATCAGAAAAAAGCTGGAAAGCGCTTCTCTGCGCACAAGCGCTCTTGTTCTTTCCATGACCGAAGCGAACCAGGAACTTAAGCACGCCACACCGAAAGAGCAGCGCCGTCTGCTTGCGCGGATAAGGGATGAGGCGATACATCTCCGCGACCTCGCCGCAACGCCTGCGGGGCTTGAAGGATGCGGAGCCATCCTCTCCGAGATCTATGGCGGCCCGGGCGGAAAGTTTTGGTTTGAGGTAGTGACAACCGCGATAGTGGCAGGCACTTCCATGGGGGGCGTGGCTGTAGATTCGAAGCTTCTCTACGGCATTGAAAAGAATCAGGCAGACATGCAGAAGATGCTCGATAAAGCGAAGCAACGTATTGCCGAAGACCAACTGAGTATGCAAACACTCGGGTGTAGCAGTGGAGCTACGAAACCGCTGACGGGCCAGTGAGTTTTGGCAAAATCTTCGATTAATCTCTTGATCCTCCGTGGATTTTCTCTCGATCGCTGTTGATTGCAGCCGATCTTGCTCCTGCTTTGCATTGCTCTCAAGACCATTGCGATATGATTTAAATCTGTTATACGGAGTAGCTATGAACAGTTTCTCGGAAAGATTAAGTTTTGCGTTTCGGTGTTTCGCTTCAATTCTGTTTCACGATGAGATTCCCAGCGATATCGTGCAGAAGCTGGCCAAGCCTGCCGGTCCGATTCCTCCGGCACCGGCGACTGCTGCCCCTTCCGTCTCTCATCCAAAGGAAGTTCGAGAACCAGCCAAAGAGACGTTCGATCGCGCCGTGCAGATGCTTGCGCTGCTGCAGCGTGATGGGCGGCTCATCGATTTTCTTGCGGAGGACATCTCCGCCTATCCCGACGCGCAGCTTGGAGCCGGTATCCGTACAATTCACGAGACGTGTCGTCATTCGCTCGAGCAGTATGTGAAGTTGACTCCAATTCTGAATTCCGAAGAGGATCAACCAGTGACGGTGCAGGCAGGTTTTGATCCGGCAGCCATCAAGTTAATTGGCAACGTAGCGGGCGAACCGCCTGTTTCCGGTGTATTGCGGCACAAAGGATGGCGCGTTAAGGAAGTGAATTTACCTCCGTTGCCGCAGGGCGAGGCCCGGACAGTGATTGCGCCAGCTGAGGTCGAGCTTTCGTAAGCTGATCTATCAGATGTGGAATTGAAAGGAGATTGTCGTTGGCCGCCGAATACATCGTTGGCATTGACCTGGGGACCACGAATTCGGCGCTGGCGTTTTGCAGCGCCAGCGCTCCCGAAGAGGAAAGCCGCATCGAGGTCCGCAGCATTCCGCAGCTTGTGAACCCTAATGAGGTAGCGGAACGAACGTTGCTGCCGTCGTTTCTGTACATCCCTGGAGAACTCGACTTCTCCAGGGAGAGCCTCGCCTTGCCATGGGAGGCTGAGCCGAAGCTTGTAATCGGAGAACTTGCGCGTAAACGCGGCGCAGAGAGTCCAAATCGCCTGATCGCCTCCGCCAAGTCCTGGCTCTCCTATGCCGCGGTGAACCGCACCGCGCCGATCCTGCCCTGGCAAGCGCCGGATGAAGTGCCGAAACTTTCGCCGGTTGAAGCGTCATCGCAGTTGTTGCAGTACTTACGTACGGTGTGGGACAACCGCGCGGCAGAGGAGCAATCGGGGCACGCTCTCGCCGAACAGGACCTGCTGCTCACTGTGCCCGCTTCGTTTGACGAAGAAGCGCGCGAGCTGACACGGCGCGCCGCCGAACAGGCCGGTTATCGGCAGGTCACATTGCTGGAAGAGCCCCAAGCGGCTTTCTATGCGTGGCTTGAAAGCCAGGGCGATAGCTGGCGCACTAAAGTCAAGGTTGGCGACCTCGTTCTTGTCTGCGACGTCGGCGGCGGAACCACGGATTTCAGTCTCATTCTGGTTTCCGAAGAGGATGGAGAACTGACGCTGAAGCGCGTTGCCGTTGGTGATCATCTCCTGCTTGGTGGCGACAACATGGATCTGACGCTGGCGCGCGTTCTGCAACAGCGCCTTGCTGCGTCGGGGCACAGCGTTGACACCTGGCAGTTGCATGGTCTTTGGCATCAGTGCCGCACTGCAAAGGAAAAGCTCTTCGATTCGCCTGAGATGCAGCAGCACCCCATTACATTGCTGGGCAAGGGGACGAAGCTCATCGGCGGCACTATCAGAACAGAACTGGCCCGCCAGGATCTCGACCAGATTCTCATCGAAGGATTTTTCCCAAAGATCGCGAGCAGCGAATTACCAGCACGGCAGCGCCGTGTCGGCTTCCAGGAATTGGGCCTGCCCTACGCGGCCGATCCTGCCATCACCAAACATCTTGCGCGTTTTCTCTCAGAGCAGGTTTGCAATAGTCCTGAGGCTGGAGGCATCCGGCGCGGCAGCAGCGGACTGGCCTGTCCCACGCACATCCTGTTCAATGGCGGAGTAATGAAAGCCGCGGTGCTGCGCGACCGTGTGGTCGAGGTTCTGAACAGCTGGTTGCGACAGGAAGGGTTCGATGCCCTCGGGGCAGAACAGATTCTGGAAGCGCCCGACCTGGAGCATGCAGTAGCTCGGGGTGCGGCCTATTACGGCAGGTCGCGTCGAGGTCGCGGCGTGCGTATCCGCAGTGGTGCCTCGCGCACTTACTACATCGGTATCGAAAGCGCGATGCCCGCTGTGCCCGGCATGGAAGCTCCGCTCAAGGCGCTCTGTGTGGTTCCCTTCGGCATGGAGGAAGGCACCGAAGCTGCGATTCCCAACAGAGAGTTTGGCCTGGTCGTTGGCGAGCCCGCCGAATTTCGTTTTCTAAGCTCCAGCGTCCGCAAGCAGGACGAGGTAGGCAGCCTTCTGGAGGATTGGGCTGGCGAGATCGAAGAACTCAGTCCGCTGGAAGTGACACTCCAATTGGATGGCCAGCAGGGTGCGGTTGTGCCGGTGCGGCTCGAAACTCGCGTCACCGAACTCGGCACTCTCGAGGTCTGGTGCGTCTCCCGCGACGGCACGCAACGCTGGAAGCTTGAGCTGAACATTCGCGAAAAGCCCGGGAGGTAAAGCCGCCGGTGCGTTCTCGCTATTTAATTGGCATCGATCTCGGCACGACAAACTCTGTCGTGGCGTACATCGATACTCAGGAAGTTGCCGACGCGGACTCCTCCGTACATGTCTTCCCTGTTCCGCAATTGGTGGAGCGCGGAGAGGTCCGCACGCTCTCGGCACTTCCTTCTTTTCTCTACTTCCCTACCGAAGACGAGGTGTCTTCCGGAAGCGTGAGCGCCACATGGGATGAGGACCCGCCCATGATCACGGGAGTACTCGCGCGCGAACAGGGAGCGCTTGTACCGGGCCGGCAAGTCTCATCAGCCAAGTCGTGGCTTTCCTATTCCGGGGCGAACCGCCGCGCAAAGATACTACCGGCACAAGCTGAACCTCCGCAGCCAATGATCTCCCCTGTCGAGGCGTCCGCGCGCTATCTGATGCACCTGCGCGATGCTTGGAACTACGCAATCGGCACTGACGCAGATACTCGCTTTGAGCATCAGGAGATCGTCCTCACTGTGCCAGCCTCGTTCGATGAGGAAGCGCGTGAGCTGACGATCGAAGCTGCACGCATTGCAAAACTCGAAAAGCTCACTCTGCTTGAAGAACCTTTGGCAGCTTTTTACGCGTGGATTGAGGCGAATCGGCGGGAGCAGTCAGGAAGCCAGTTCTCGCCCCGCAATGCGAGCGATGAAGACCTCCGCGATGGCGAACTGATTCTGATCTGCGACATTGGCGGCGGCACAACTGATTTCAGCCTGGTACGCGCTCACCGCGTCGATGGCGAATTGCAATTCGAGCGAACCGCCATTGGCGAACACCTTCTGCTTGGCGGCGATAATCTCGATCTTGCCCTGACCCGGCACATAGAAGAGTTGCTAGCGAACTCAGAAAAATCAGAGAACACCAAGCTCACGATGCGGCAGCGGTATGCCCTGCGCAGGGCTTGCTGTGCGGCAAAAGAGCAGTTGCTTAGTGATTCATCTCTGGAACGTGTGCCGGTCACCGTGTTAGGCAGTGGCCGTGCCGTCATCGGACAGTCGATCAGCGTTGACCTCACGCGCGATGATGTTCTACAGATTCTGACGACCGGATTCCTGCCAATCAATGCACCTGGCGAGATGCCAGTGCATGTCCGCTCAACAGGACTGCGCGAACTCGGCTTGCCTTACGCTGGCGATCCCGCCATCACCAGGCATCTTGCTGCATTTCTGACGCAGGCGGCTATTGCCATGAACGCAAACCAGCCGATGGTTCGACCGGATGCCGTGCTCTTTAACGGCGGCTTCTGCGTGCCAGCGGTGACACGCGAGCGCATTGTAGAGGCAATTTCCGCCTGGTTTGGCGAAGTCCGCAGTTGGCATCCCAGCGTTCTCAAAAACGAAGCAGTTGAGAGTGCGGTCGCTCGTGGTGCTGCCTACTATGGCCGTGTACGGCGCGGCGCCGGTCTGCGAGTTAGGGTCGGGAACGCGCGCACATACTACATTGGACTGCCCTCGAACGATGGTCTGCAGGGTGTTTGTGTTCTGCCCGCGGGAGTCGAAGAGGGCACAACACTTCCGTTGCTCGACCGCGAATTCTCAGTGCTGGCAAACCGTCCGGTCTCGTTCACGCTATACAGTTCGAGCACTCGGCACGACGCCCACGGTGAAGTCGCTATGCTGGACGAAGCGAACGTACATCGTCATGCTCCGCTGGTGAGCCTGTTGCGTTATGGCAAGAAAATGCGCGAGGTCTATCTGACGGTGCGTATGAGAGCTAGTTTTACTGAGCTTGGCACGCTTGAACTCTGGTGTGAATCGCGAGATACGGATCATCGTTGGCGGTTGCAGTTCGAGCTGCGAGGCGAGGAGTCGCAAGCGCAGCAACTCGATGCCGAAACTGCACCGCCGCGTTCATCGACCGTTACGGCCTCCGGCGCCGCGATTGAATCTGCCGCGCAACTGATTTGCAGCGTTTTTGCCGGCTCTGAGGATGGCGACACTCTCACCCCCGAGACTCTCATCAGACAAATGGAAGCGTCGCTCGGCGTCAAAAAAGACTCGTGGCCCGTCGCGGCCCTTCGCCGCTTCAGCGACGTACTCATCGAGTTTGCCGCCGGACGCAAAAGATCTCCGCGCCATGAACTGCGCTGGCTCAATCTATTTGGCTTCTGCTTACGGCCCGGATTCGGTGTCGCGGCGGACAATGCGCGTGTAAAGTTCTTGCGGCTTGTCGGCCTTGACGAGCTAGTCTTCCGAGACGATTTGCAATGTCAAATTGAAATGCTGGTGCTGCTGCGTCGAATCGCCGGTGGGATCAATGCCAGTAAGCAACAGGAACTGTATCGCAAGCTTACGATTGGTGCCGAAAGGAAAAAGGGTCGCCCGAACCGGCAATTGGAATACGAGTCGTGGCGGCTGCTTGCAAGTCTTGAGCACCTGTCTCCCGGCTTCCGTGCTTCGCTTGGCAATGAGCTGTTGGTGAAGATAAGAAAAGAGCCCGAAGATGCAATCTGGTTGTGGTCGCTAGGTCGGTTAGGCGCGCGCATTCCGTTATACGGCCCGCTGCATTCTGTAATCGCGATCAATATCGCCAGCGAATGGCTAAACGCCTTGCTGGACCTACCCACCTTCACAACGGCAACGGCTTTTGCCGTTATTGCAATTGCGCGACGCACTGAGGATTCAGCGCGTGACATCGACGATGTAATTCGTGAGCAAGCAATCTCCCGATTGAAGGCGTTTGGCATCGAGCAGGAATATATCCAGCTTCTGTCGAAGTACGTCCCACCCGAACGGTCAGACGCGGTCCGCAGTTTCGGAGAGTCGCTGCCGCCTGAGCTGCAAGCTGTGAGCTCTCCGAACTGTTTGCTGTCCTTGCCAGCGCTGCACAACGACTGATCCAATCAGAAGAGAGGCGTGAGTCAACGTCTTCAAGCGAAACGAGAGATTCGTGGGAGGCACGTTCAGACTTGACGCTGTTTCACCCGCCACTAGTCCGTCTGGCCCCATCCTGACCAGAAGACGATAGATATCCAACCAAACCCCGGAAGACAGCGACTCAAAAATTGTTATTGCCACGCCCTTGTTCATACTTCAACAACTACCATTGAAATACTACGCGCTCACCCTTAAACAAAATAGTGAACCCCACTCAAAATGAGTGGGGTTCGTCAAAAACCTGGGATTCTGGTTGCAAGTTCCTGGTTTGGAAACACGCGACCAGCATTCTCAAAAGATATTACGATCCAGTAATTGTCATCGCCGCCGACACGACCTGTGCCGTTCCCCTGGGATAGCTGGAACGCCACGGGCTTGCTGTCACATCGGAAGTAGCATCCGCCCTCGACTCGATGACGAATACATATTTCCCAGCGGGCAACAATCCTGCTGGCACGGTGAGCGAAGTATTCGGCGTGTACAGGTTAGCAATTGAAGCACCCCAGTTACCGCTTGAAGGCACCGCGTACACGATAACGTGATATCCAGAGAGCCTTGCGCCGTCGTTGGTTGTGGCAGCAGTCCAGCTTAGAGTCAGCGGCCCAGTGGGTGAAGCGGGAGTAAACAGATCGGCACCGTTGATGAGCGGGGCTGTCACTGGGTTAACCACCGGGCTAACTGTGTACGAGGCTGGAAGCGTGGTCAACTGGACAGCGCTGATGGCGCTCAAAGGAAACTTCGAGATACCAGATGCAATCGGAATCTGAATCTCTTGCTGACTCGTCAGCACCATGGGCCACGAAGTTGGGAACGGATTGTCAAACTCCAGATGTACTGTTTCACCATCTGGAGGCTGACAGTTACTTGACGCTTCCGAGGCGCATCTTTCCGCCCACGCCAACAACAGTGGACCAGCGATTTCCCCTGCTTCGCGATCATTATGAGAAGCGGTGCTGAGTACTGCCGGCATGGGTGCGGCGCTGAGAGCAGGCCATCCCTTGAGTCCTGGGACGGGGGTCGGAGGGGACGTACACGGTACCTCCGGGCTTCCCATCACACAGGCGGGGAACCCGCCCCCGAATGCCGCCAGCGGTGGAGTGGTATAAGGCAGAGACGACAGAGCGGTCGCGAAAAAGGTAACGTCAGGCGTATAAACCTCGACAGCCGGAATCGCCTTATCCCAACCATTTGCTGTCAAGGCTACCCTCTTTCGATTGGAACTGGTGAGCGCCCCAGTGATCGGGGTGGCGTAGCTGAAGCTGTTTCCGAGGCTCAATTCGTTCAAGATGCCGCTGCCTGTGTAGTTGGAATTTCCGAGCGACGGTTGATATTTGAACTGAAGAACGTAGCTGGGGTCTCCAGGTTGAATCAAAGGCAACGTACCGGGAGCGATATTTTCCGTATCAGTGAACGGGGATGCCAGTGTGGCCTGCGGAGCAAACCAGGAATTTGTGTTCGGGCTTCCGACCCAGACCGCGTCTCCCCCCGAGAAGCTTCCCGTCAGTCCGGCGAAGGTAACTGGCGTTGTGACAGCAGCTCCTGAATACAAGTTGCCGATATAATCCGTGCCGCAGTCGAACAGGTTGGTATTGGTCCAGAACTTTTCAGTGGGACCGATCGCCATCCAGTAGTATCCCGCCGGTACATTGTCGATGGTCCACGTGCCATCGCCATTACTCCTGGAATTGAGAACCGTGGGTGCGGGCGAGCCAGGCACAATTGCCTGCACCGGAGGAGGCACCTCGTAAAGCGGCTGCACTGAAGCACCCGTCGATGTCCAGAAGTTATCTTTGAGGGTCATCGTGACTCGACGCAACGGTGTTACTGTCCACGTCTGCGAATTCGTGCCACCCAGCGCAGTAGTCGCCTTAACGGTAAAGCTGGACGGCATGACCCGATCCGCAGCCGTCGGACTCCAGCTAAGCGTGCTGCCGCTTATCGTCCCAGGACCAGAGGTCAGTGAGTAGGTGATCGCTGTTCCGGCAGGATCGGTGGCAGTGATCGGATAGGTGTATGTCGTTGCTGTCTGCGCGAGTGTCAAAGACGGCGTGCTGGTGAAGGTCGGTTTCGGAACCGCAAGAACCGTTATCGCGTAACTCGCTGACTTGGTTGGATCGGCTTGACTGGTCGCAACTACATAGTAGGTCCCAGCTGTAGCCGGTGCCGTGTACAAGCCAGAGGCGCTAATCGTCCCGCCTGCTGTACCTTCCTGAATCGACCAGGTTACAGCAGTATTCGAGCTCCCGGTAACGGTAGCCGTAAATTGATCTGTCAAGGTGGCGTAAACAGTTGAAGATGCAGCCGTAATGCTAACCGCCGCGACAGTGACCGTGACGGCGGCCGTCGCTGACTTGGTTGGGTCGGCTTGACTGGTCGCCACTACGTGGTAGGTCCCAGCTGTAGCGGGTGCCGTGTACAAGCCAGAGGCGCTAATCGTCCCGCCAGCCGAACCTTCCTGAATCGACCAGGTCACGGCTGTATTCGAGGGCCCGGTAACCGTGGCCGTAAATTGATCTGTCATGGTGGCGTAAACAGTCGATGAGGCAGCCGTAATGCTAACCGTCACGGCAGAGACCGTGACGGCGGCCGTCGCTGACTTGGTTGGGTCGGCTTGACTGGTCGCCACTACGTGGTAGGTTCCAGCTGTAACCGGCGCCTTGTATAAACCAGAGGCGCTAATCGTCCCGCCAGTTGAACCTTCCTGAACCGACCAGGTCACGGCTTGATTCTTGCTTCCCGTAACCGTCGCCGTGAAGGTCAAAGTGCCGTTGGTCGCTACTGCCGTGGTTGAACTACTAACGCTTACGGATACCGGGGTGTGTGAATCCCCGCCGCAAGCAATGAGCGATAAACACAGAAGTGTCACTCCCAGTAAAGCGATTGCAGGCGTTCGCACGATGATCTCTCCCTAAGTCCGTATTCGGGAACTCTGAGGTGAGATGCTGCTGAATGTGCTCTGGTTGTGAGTCGTTAGACCATATTGACGCGTAAGGCGATGAATACAAGAACACGAACACCTGAATCCTGCCATGATTCTGCAACTGGCAGATTTGGCATATTTAGGTGGATAGCATCGTGAACGAGTCCCAGGTGAGCGTTGGCAACTTTGCCAGAGCCTAACGCAGCACCTAAGGTTCTATGGCATCACAAAAGCTTTAGGCCAGGCCATCAGGTGGAAAATTACGGAGAAGATATCCCGCACAAAAACCTTTCCCATTTCGCTATTGAGTGAGAAGATGGTGCCCGTTTTTAATCGGTCCTTCAGGAGGTGCCGCGATGCGATTCTCTGTTCGTTCCTTTCGCTGGCTTCTGCTTGTCCTTCTGATCCTCTCGATCAGCACTCAGGTAGCCGCTCAAAAAAAAGCAAGCCAGTCCCTTGCTGAACTCCGCAAACAAGCTGAGCAGGGAGATGCAAGAGCTCAATTCAACCTTGGCGATCGGTATTACCTCGGAGACGGTTTACCGAGGGATGAAGCCGAGGCTGTGCGCTGGTACCGCAAAGCGGCCGAGCAGGGACACGCACAGGCTCAGTACAACCTTGGCTGGATGTATGACAATGGCGACGGTGTACCGAAGGATGACGCCGAAGCATATTTCTGGCTGAACCTCGCAGCAGTAAACACGAATGCCAGAGAAGAGCGCGAAGCGGTTGGGAATAGATTGACCCCCGCCAAGCGTCTGGAAATTCAGGAGCGTTGCCGCAAGTGGGCGGAAGCGCACCCACCCGCTCAGAAATAGTTTATTGAGGCAGGATCCTCGCTTTTTCCCGCAGTCAGAGGATCAAAACAGAAGAAAAAGAGCTTACTAATTCATTTGAATGGTCGGGGCGACAGGATTTGAACCTGTGACCCCCTGCGCCCAAGGCAGGTGCGCTACCAGGCTGCGCTACGCCCCGACTCTGTACGGCATCAGGTACCGCACTTAGAAATCCTAGCACACGAGAGTGCTGTTAGTCGTCCACAGTGGAGTCTTTGCCTGAATTTCGCCCCACAATTTCATTCGAATCGTATCCAACCGAGTCTGCTATCACACTGAGAGAGGGATCGGAAAATTTCCACTGCGGCGAATGAAGGTCGATGCTCCACGTCTGAAGTTCAATGCCCATTTCAAAAGTTACGAAAAGATCGGATGTGCGGGGTGTGACACGCACATTTTTCACTCGGAGGCTTTGCAACAATTGCTGCGGCTGCTCCTCTTCTGCGGGCAATTCAATCGAGTTGCTGGCAAAAGCGAGATTGTCGTCCAGAACAATACGCCATGGGCAAGTGAGAACGAGTTCCGCGTCATGCTCAAAAGCAATATGCCAACTCTGACTTTGGCCTCCCGTCCTGTTTTTAACGGCAGTGCAAACTCTGCCCACCAGTCGGGAACAAATGAGATCGATTGCCGTTAACGCCACAGGATTGAACCATGCTCGCAGCGGAGGAGTATTGAGCCAATACAGCAGGAAAATCGACGCGGCAAACTCCAGGAAGAACAACGGGGAGTTCATCACTACGACGACATTCCCGTCATGGTCGACGATCTTCGATATCCCCGCTGCCGCAATCAGAAAGGCCGCACCAAGGACAAGAATGCGCGCCCAGTTTTCGCCTTTCCAGAATTTCCACGCCACAAACAGTTCAGCGCAAAGCAGAGAAAAGCCCGAGAGAATTTCCGGCAGATGTTCGAAACTGAACATACTTGCGAGGCTTATGTCAGAAATCTCGGGGTGGAAAAATCCAGCAAAGAAGCTGGCCAGGGCGAACGCACACAGCATCAAAGCCACAAGGCCTACGCCCCTTGGACGAGAAGATTCATCTACCGGGACGTCCAATGCGAATTGCACAATGCGGAGAGTATAGCGGCAGGATAAAGTTGTAAAGCTCGCAAGTGGAGTTTAGATGAACGTTTTATTTCTTTGCACCGGCAACTCGTGCCGCTCGATCTTGGCGGAAGCCATCTTCAATCATCTCGCGCCTGCTGGATGGAAGGCAGTGAGCGCAGGGAGCAAGCCAACCGGACAAGTGCATCCACGCTCTCTGGCACTGCTGTCACGCGCTGGAATTTCGATTGAGGGCTGCCACAGCAAGTCATGGGAGAACCTCCCAGTGACTCCCGATGTCGTCATTACGGTGTGCTCAAAGGCAGCAGGCGAAGTTTGCCCAGCCTATCTTAATCCAGCGTTGCGTGCCCACTGGGGCGTCGAAGATCCTGCCCTGTCAACAGGAACAGATTCGGAGATCGATGCGGCTTTTTTCGCCGCCTATCATGCACTGCGATGTCGGATAGAAGCTTTCTTTGCGCTGCCGCTGGCTGAGTTGAAGAATGATCCTGTGCGCCTGAAAACGGAACTGGACCGCATTGGCGCACTCTTTTGTGAAGATTGAAATGCGGCAATCGTTCAGATGGCGTCAGCCTCGATCGAGTCCTCCACCTCAACCCGATTTCGCCCCTTGCTCTTAGCTCGATACAGCGCAACATCAGCTCGACGGACAAGTTCGCGAATTTCCTGGCCAGGAGTCCATTGGCAGACGCCAACGCTGGCAGTAATGCTCACCGTGGGAGCGTTTAGAATCGGTTCGCCGCCAATGCTCTGCCGCACCCGCTCGGCAACTTCCCGTGCTGCCTGAGCAGGGCAGTCAGGCAGCACCACAAGGAACTCTTCGCCCCCATATCTGCCGACGTGGTCGTACTCCCGTACTGCTCTGCACAGCTTTTCCCCGACATTGCGGAGCACGTCATCTCCGACCAGGTGGCCGTAATTATCGTTCACGCGCTTAAAGGAATCCAAGTCGACGAAAAAGATACTGAGCAAATTTTGTAATCGTTTTGCCCGGCTCAACTCGGTAGTCAACAGCTCCAGGATGGCTCTCCGATTCCAAATTCGCACCAGTGGGTCATGCGAAGCCTCGAATTTCAAAGCTGCGTGCTCTTCATCGAACGCTTCATAATTGCGAATGATCCGTTCGCCTACTTTAATGCGTGCCCGGAGTTCGAGGGGGTTGAATGGCTTGCTGATATAGTCGTCCGCCCCGGCTCTAAAACCCTCCAGCAGATCGCTTTGTCCTTGTGAGTTCCAGCTATCGCAAGGCGTACATAGCAAAATCGTATACACGTACCCGCGCTTGCGTTCGCGGACCAGTTCGCAAAGCTCAAAGCCGCTTGGTCCTGGCATTAAGCAGTCCAGAATGGCCAGTCGAGGAGGATCGTCGCTTTCAAGGATGTATTTCGCTTCGTAGCCGTTGGAAGCGAGCACAACCTCGTAGCCCCACGAACTTAGTAAGTTTCTCAACATCGTCCGAAACAGGCTTGAGTCATCCGCGACGAGAACTCTCATTTGTCAACCACTTGAAGGATATGGAGAGGCGTGCATTAGGTCAATGTACCAAAGTAACCATTTCGCACGAGAGTAACCACGAACCTGCACGAAGGAGATGCTAATCATGGAAAATTTGGAACAAAAAGTGCAAACGATAGAGGAATACACTGCTCAGGGCTGAGCCGGTGTACTTTTGGGGGTATCTTACGTTTGGAACCGGGAACAAATCATGCGGACATGGTGCTGCCAACTGAGCACGCACCTTATCGTCTCTTCAGATGCCTAGCTCAGCCCTACTTTTTGCGCTCTACCAAATACCGTGCAATTTCCTTCAGCGTATTCGCCCGGTCACCAAAACTATCCAGCGTGGAACAGGCGGTGCGGATCAGATTTGCTGCCATTTCTTCCGCCTTCTCCAGTCCGAATAGCGCCGGATAGGTGACTTTCTCAGCGGCCAGATCTTTTCCAGCGGTCTTTCCAAGCTGCTCGCTCGTTTGTGTCACATCCAGAATATCGTCGGCAATTTGAAAAGCGAGTCCTGCCGCGCGTCCGAACTCGCGCACCCGCTGCACCTCTACGTTCTTCGCTCCCGCAAAGTAACAGCCCGTCACCAGGGAAGAGACGATCAGCGCACCGGTCTTTGCACGGTGAATGTATTCAAGTGTTGGCAGATCGGGGCGGGTGCGTTCCGATTCGAGGTCTACAACCTGACCGCCAATCATTCCGTCAACGGTGCCCGTACCATGCGCCAGTTCTTCAATAATATGAATCCGTGCCTCAGCCGGACATTTCAACCGCGCCATCACTTCATAAGCCTGTGTTTGCAAGGCATCGCCTGCCAGAATTGCCGTAGCCTCACCAAAAGCCTTATGACAGGTGGGTCGTCCGCGACGCAGGTCGTCATTATCGAGCGCGGGAAGATCGTCGTGAACCAGCGAGTATGTATGCAGCATCTCGATCGCTGCGCCAAGTTCATCGACGCCTTCTGGCATTTCGCCGCTTACCATTCGTGCCGATTCCATACAAAGGATGGGCCGCAGTCGCTTGCCTCCGGCAAAAACACTATGACGCATCGCCTGGTGAATGGAGCAAGGATACTGAGTCGCGGCAGGCAGTAGCCTGTCCAGCGCCGCGTCGGCAATTTTTTGACCTTGGAACAAAGTTTCTTTGAGCATGGATGGAAAAAGTGTAACAGCGTGCTCCGCCGTACCGCTACCCCTTTCCTAGGTCGTTTTTGACAATCACAAAGTGAGTGCGAAGGAACACAAGCGTACCGAAAAGGCATCGGATCGACTCCACTCGTATTTCAGCGCTTGCTAAGGGCACCGATTTTCCGACAATAACTCCTACTTTGGCCTCACTCCGCAGCGGTAGCCAGCAGAGAACAGCGTGGAGGTATCGTTGACCGAGTCAATACCAAACGGAAAGTAACAAAAAGTGGAAGGGAGAATAAGTGGGGAAGTTGATTTAAGGTATCGTTGCAAAACGTTGGGAGTACCATTATTTGCAAAGGAGGTGAGGTTCTGGTAGCGGCGTCGGACGACGGGGTGAAAACCTTGTTGAAGGAGAAAACCGATGGTAACGCTGGCGTATGAAGGACAAGAAGCACGCAACTTCCAAATCACCAAAACAATTGAACCCAAACACCACTCTAAGATACTAAGGTGTGTGACGATTCTGTTGACCGCAGCTCTTGGTACGTTGTTGTTTACGTTGATGTCGGGAGGTGCCATGCGCAGTGGCGGTATGATTTGGGGGAGTGTGGTTTTTGGGCTTATCATGTCGGAGATTGTAAGAGGAGAAAGCTGATAACCGGTCCATGTAAGGTTTGGTCTTATCTTGTCGGAAATTAGATTAAGTCGAGAGGAGAAAGCCAATGGCAGGTTTGGTAGTGACGACTATTACAATGGTTTGTTTACTCCTGACCGAAATTGCTTATTCGGATGGCTGCAGATGAGCGTGGCCGTGCATATTTCAAACGGAGAAAGCTGATGACAACCAGTGGAAAGATTCTTATACCTATGAGTCTCGGTCTGTTGTCTAGTATGGTGCTGATGGCGCATGGTGGTGGTGGCATTATCAGCGGTTGTATGTTCTGGGGGAGTTTCGCTTTTGGGGTTATCCTCTGGGAAATTGGTAAGGCTGGACAAAAATGCTGATTTAGCCAAGTTACAAGATGTGAAGTGATTTGTGGCAGGTTCCAAACTCGGCGCTCGGATGTTTTTTTATTAGGATTTTTTTTGTTTCGCTATCATGAGATGTTCATACTGAAGGAACTGCGCTGAGTTGTGTAGCTTGTGCATGAAGAGTTAGGTCAGTGGACGACAAAAGGCGGCCGAGAATTCCTCGCCGCCTTTTTTGGTCCTTGAGATATTCAACTCCGTTGATCACGAAGATAAAGATATTTCACCAGCGGGCTACGCTATCTGACATTACCCCGCGAGTAGCGCAGACAACAAACCCCTAACCGCCACTTCCAGCCAAATCGCTGCCTCGAAAAGTCGATACCAAGTCGGTGTATGTCTGTTTTCCCCTTGAGAACGAATTCTCGACCGGAGGCTACGCCCACAATCCTGCAAACACGATTGACTGGTCACCTCACTGTCTAAGCCCCATTTTGGCACTATTCCGTCCAGATTGACGCGAAAAAGCATTTACAAATAACTACAACTAGACTACAAATATCACAAATACTGTATACTTTTACATCCAAATCAACAGAGGTACGCTGCCCCGCAGCTTGCTTCTTCCATGAGTTTGTGCTCGGTGAGATCAAGACCTAGCGTTCGCAGGTGCATTCTGCAACGAGTCTCCTGCGAGTTTGAGCAACTGTTAACCGTAACCGCTCTGATGAACGGATCGGTGATTCTGCGACGAGTGGGTCCAGGGTCTACGCCAATTCTGTCAGATTCTCTGCGGGATCGGAGAAAGAGGTGGACGGGTTTAGAGATAGAGAACGGGTAACTAGTAAAGGAGAAAACCTATGACAGCTAGTTTGAAAAGATGTGGGGTGGCTCTGGCAACTGCGGTTCTTGGGCAGTTTTGTTTTATGCAGATGTCGGAGGGTGCCACGCTCAGTGGTGCAATGATCTGGGGAAGCGTAGTTTTCGCGGTTATCGCAGCGGAGATTATTAGGTCGGGAGGACAAAGCTGATGTCAACCAGTGGAGTGATTCTTGTGCTTCTGTGCCTTGGACTGATGGCTAGCCATGTATTGATGTCGCCTGGTGGCATAGTCAGCGGTTACCTGTTTTGGGGAAGCATGGCTCTTGGAGTCATCATGTGGGAAATTGGCAAGGCGGGAAAAAAGACGGCCTAGCCAGGGCAAGATGTGGAGTGATTATGGTGATTGCGTTTCTTAGGCTGTAGGACTACAAAAGGCGGCCAAGAAAGCCCAGCCGCCTTTTCTGTTCATGAAATATTCAACTCCGTTGATCACGAAATAAGATATTTCACCGAGCGAACTACGCAACACGACATTGCCCCGCACGTGGGCAAAACGACACCAACGCCCCAGACAGTGCGCCCAAACCCCGGAAGCAACTCCCGCCAAAGTGCCCATTTTGGCACTAGTCCGTCCAGATTGACGCGTTCAGTGATGAAAAAGCATCTACAATTGGCTAAACACTCGACCAGACGGCAGACTGCTGCAAACTTGGCGACGGCGCTCACATCCAAAGAGGGTCTGCCGCCCTGCATCTCTGCATTTCGCTGGATGCCGTCCTTTCGTTGAGTTAAAGTGCTGGTGTTTGAAGGTGTATTGTGCAAAGAGTATCTTGTGAGCTTGAGCAACTGTTAACCGTAACCGCTCTGATGACCGACTCCGTGATTGCCTGCGACGAGTGGGGCCAGATGGTTTATGCCAATTTCGCTGCCCAGACTCTCTTCGGAAAGGTCGACATGGAGAAAAACAGCATGGACGACTGCCCCGAATTTTTAGGCATGTTCGATTTCCGCGGCGAGCGCATGCTGGATCCGCATGAGATGCCTCTGGCGCAGGCCGCTTATGAAGGCAAGGTTGTTCGAGTCAATCTGCTGGTGAGGCAAGAAGAAACATCCTCCCCGGTGGAGGCGACCGCGTTTCCTGTCCTGGACACCAAAGGAAAGCAGATTGGAGCAATGATGGTGTGCCGCTGCCTCGGCACATTTCCCGAGCGTGGACGCGTTACGCATCTGGCGTGATATTCTGAGCCTTCACGGGCTCTCCCGTAGCATTTGAGAAAACATCACAGATGGACCGCCTTGCGCGGCTCCCCGGACTTATTCAATGTTCGAGAATCTTACAGACAAACTCCAGCGCGCATTTAAGAATCTTCGCGGTCAGGGCACCCTGAGCGCGGAGAACATGGACGAAGCTTTGAAGGAAATCCGTCTAGCCCTGCTTGAGGCAGACGTGAACTTCAAGGTCGTCAAAGACTTGATCGAGAAGATTCGTGCCAAAGCGGTTGGCACGGAGGTTATGACCTCGCTCTCGCCAACCGAGATGGTGATCAAGGTAGTGCGAGACGAAATGATTGAGACGCTGGGGCGCGACACAGCCAAATTCAAATTCGCCTCTCAGCCGCCAACCGTCGTTCTAATGGCGGGCCTGCAGGGTTCCGGTAAAACGACGACCTCTGGCAAGTTGGCGGGCTGGTTTAAAAAGGGCGGTCACCGTCCCCTGCTCGTTTCCGTGGACGTCTATCGCCCGGCTGCGCGTGAGCAGCTGAAAGTGGTGGCTAAGGCCGTTGGCGCACATCTGTACGAAGGCTCTGGGGTGGAAAGCAACACTGAGAGCGTAGTGCGCCTGGCTAAAGAGGCGCGACGCGATGCGGTCATCAACGGCTGCGACGTACTAATCGTCGACACCGCAGGGCGGTTGCATATCGACGAGCAGTTGATGGAGGAAATGCAGTCGCTCAAATCGCTGCTGAGTCCGCAGGAAGTGCTCTTCGTGGCCGATGCAATGACAGGCCAGGACGCAGTGAACTCTGCCAAGGAATTTCATGACAAACTGACCCTGACCGGTGTAGTGCTGACCAAGATGGATGGCGACGCGCGTGGCGGTGCAGCGCTTTCAATCCGCGCGGTCACTGGGCAGCCTATTAAGTTTCTTGGCATTGGCGAAAAATACGATGCTATCGAGCCCTTCCATCCCGACCGCGTGGTTGGCCGCATCATGGGTATGGGAGACATCCTCTCGCTGATCGAAAAGGCCGAGGACAAGCTCGACAAGAAAAAGTCTGAAGAGTTTGCCAAGAAGGCACTGAGCAGCGACGGCTTCTCTTTAGAGGACTTCCGGGACCAGTTGCGGCAGGTGAAAAAGCTTGGTTCTCTTCAATCCATCATTGGAATGCTCCCCAAGATTGGTCCCTTCGCTCAGATGCACCAGGCAAGCAACAAAGTGGACGAGAAGCAGTTGAACCGCGTGGAGGCGATCATCAACTCCATGACGCCATATGAGCGCGAGCATCATGAAGCAATCAATGGATCGCGGCGCAAACGCATTGCTCGCGGCTCCGGCACCAGCGTGCCAGAGGTGAACAATCTTCTGCGACAGTACGCACAAATGCGCAAGATGTTCAAATCAATGTCGAAGCCGAGCTTTGCCAGACGTCTGTCCGGGATGAGAATGCCTGGGATGTAGCTGTCAGCAGGAGACTGCGTGTTTTTCCGAAGACGCAGTCTGTTCAGGGTACGGCGCAAGCGCCGGTTTGATCTTACCGGCACTTGCCAACCGGGCTCGTTACCCGCCGGGACTTGCCGGCAGCATCAGCACTTCACTCTACTGGAATTGTGCTAACCGGGACACCAAGCAAGACCTTCACGGCCACGCGTGTCCCTTCGACCTCTGCTGGCTTGAAGGTCCATTTCTGTAATGCTTGAAGAAGCAGAGGATTCAGCTCACCGTCCGGGCTTTGCATTACCCGAAGATCTTCGAATTTCCCCTGCGGATTGATTACCCCGTACACAACCACCATGCTTCCGCGATTTCTCCTCGCGCTCTCCGGCGAAAGGCGTGGCAACGCTTTGGAGATCGCATAGGGAGGGATCAACAGTCCATGTTGGTTCGGAACCGAGTAGAGTGCGTACTGTAGAGTCCAACTCGGTCCGCTTACCCCCGCATCGGCCATGTCAAGGTAAACCGTATAGGCGGGCTCGTTGCGGAATACGCCGAAGTCCCTAAAGCCGCCGCCACTGGAGCCGCTCGCGATGATGGTGATTCCGTAACTGGTTTGAGGCTTTGCGGCATTGACTGAGGGACTGGAAAATCCCGGGCTGCTTCCCCCCTGAATTGTGATGCCAGCAAACGGACTGTTACCTAAACTGGCAGAAGTGCCCGATCCATTCCCGCTACCATTACCTTTCCCAGAACCGTGCAGCCCCGTCCCAATCCCACGGGGTTGATTGCCACTTCCCTGCCCTGCACGCCCCGACCCCGGGCCAGTGCCTTTGTTGCCTGTTCCGTGACCAGAGGCCGTGCCGCTTTTGCTTCCGCCTGGACCAACCCCCGTGCCATTCCCAGAACCCTGAGCGCCTCCCATACCTGTGCCGGAAGTGCCATGCCCAGAGCCCGATGCCCCGGCATGTCCCGTGCCGCTACCTGCCAGGCCCGTTGCTTTGGAACGCGACTCAAACGGAGCCGGAGAAACCATGAATGCTCCAGACAGTTCCCCGGGAGGGATGGACGTGATTTTTCGATCCGGGACCGGAACCGCTGTGACCACAAGAAGGTTTCGCGTCTCGTTGTTCGGTTTACCCGGAAGCTGTTCGCGCACGGCAAGTTTCGGCATCGCAGCCCCGGCGGGAGCGTCCGCAACGGCGTGAAGCGGCGTACCAGCCGAATTTGCGGGTGAAAGCGGCAGCTTTGGGGCCTCTACGGGAAGCTGCTGCGAACGCAGAATGATGGGTTGCGGTGCCGCCGCCTGCGCGGCTGGTTGAGGATGCGCGGGTGCGAGCAGCGGCCTTGATGGCGCAATGGCGACAATCGGCGGGAGTGGCAGCGGAGTCGGCAGCTTCGGCGGTTTCACAAGATGCGGCTGCCGAATAGTCTGGATGAAATTATCCGGGTGCGGCGGATTGGAAATAATGAGTTGCGGTCCTTTGTAAGCAACTCTGTAAACCGCTTTTGAAGCCGCCCCTGGCTGCGCGGACGCAGCATCTCCTTTCCTGGAAACTCCACTGCTGCCCGAAGGTGCCGCACCGTCTTCACTGTCAAATGGCATCAGGGCCGGAAGCAGCAATACCTCTTGATCGCGATGCTCCTGGATAAACGATTTCGTAGTTATGAGCCTTACCTGGGGCGGACACCAGTAGCTCCAAGGCATATATAAGGACGCGAACATACAGATGCCGTGAACCAGCACGGAACAGACCAGCGCGCGGGAAGGAACAGAATGTCCACTCAGGTCGGTGGTGAACATTTCTGTAAGCCCTACGCCCTGCTCACCTGCACGATAATCGCAGTCCTTTTCAATAAAGGCCATTAGAGGCTCATTGCAACAACGACACTTTCAGAATGTTGTACGTCGCGTTCGGGTTCAGATACATATCGATCTCTGGATTTCCGCTCAAAGAAATTTTGTCGGCAATAATCTCACCAAGAAGATACGTGCCCGACCCGGCATTTCCTGAAAGATCAAACGATGTATTGTAGGCAGAGGTCGGACACCCGGTTCCCGTAAGCATTTTTCCGTCCGTGTGGCACTCATGGAAATACATGGTGCCAGCCAACAGAAATTGTCCGCCTCCTCCCCAATTACCACTCGCTGCCGTCGAACGATCCTGGAAGAAGAGTATTCCCCTTTTCTGCCCGAGCGGATCGCCATAGGTCCCTACGCACGGGGCAAGCAGGATGTTTCCCTGGAGGAAGGAATTTACCCGTTGGGGTAGCCGCCCCCCCAGGTTCCCAAATCGCTTCCGGTTCCGCTCGGCCCACCCTTGCTTAAATCGATTGTTCCTCCGGTAGAAACCGCCGTCTTACTATTGCTGTTGACCTGAATGCTCCTTTGTGGCCCGCCGTGAATGGCAATAGTCGCCTTGGCGCCATTCGAAGACAACGCCCCGTTCTTTGTCGGGTGAAGAACGATGATCGGTATAGGCGACTTTGCCACTACTAATCCGCATTTTGCGGTAGCTTGCACGTCCTGTGTGCGTGATCCGGTAAGTACAGCGGAGAGATAGCCCCTCGTCCGGTCTGTAACCTCTGCTTTCATAAAAGGAAACTTCGTCAACGCCTTCGCCGGAGCCGTAACCCCAGGGACGCTGTCAGGAAAACTGAAGACAACGCTGTTTGAGCCCGTCGCCAACCCCTTTCCGTCATATCCATTCAGTGCAGCGTACTTACACGGAGTCGCGCTTGCATTCGAAGAACAGTCGTTACTGGCTCCAGAAGTCGGGGTAAAGCCGGGATTGAAAGTTCCGCCTACAGGTGTTCCCTGCGAAAGTACATACATGTCCATTGCTGCCGCCTGGCAGGCGGCGTCAGCGGCGCCCTGAGCAGCTTGGCGATGGAACCACAGATTGGAATAATCCACCGCAAGCCCGGTGAAGGCGAGCATAAATAACGATAGAGCAATCACGAGGATAATGGCGGTCTGTCCACGCTCATTCCCGCGATGACGTGCATTGAACCGGCGACGAAAGTACAGTATTTTCATTTTCTGCGCCTCAATTGACAATTCGCCCTTGAGCCGTTGCTTTGATCGTTGGCAGGGTAAAGGGTAGAGGTATGTACGGTATATAGCTGTAGGTTACGGTCACCTGCACACGATGCGGCGACTGATTGTCAGAATCGAAGTAAGTTGGCGTGACTGCCATTCCAGAAATGTCGTGCAGCGAAAGCTTCGCGTAGGAATTCACAACGTCCTCAATTGCGCTGGTATCACCAGGTCCGCTAGGGATGCTGTTGTTCGAGCCATGAACGATGGCGTAACGCACTCCTTCTTTTGCCGCATCCGCCAGCACCGAATAGGTGTAAACGAGCATTACCATTTCAAAGACCCAGAACATCAGAAACATGGTGACCAAAATCGACAGCGCCATTTCGATCAAAGCCGAACCACGTTGCGAGTTCTTTATTTTGCACGCACAGAGTTTCATAGACGTCCTTATATCAGTTGATCGCCCGCATGGATACCTGACGGTTGAACGTGAGGTTTGGCGTAATTAAACCGAACGGACCTGCATCAATAAGAGGCTTGACTTTGTACTGCACGTACACGCGATGCAAAACGAAGTTTGGCGATTCCGGATCGGAGGGAACAGCTGAAAAATCTGGACTTGGCGCGCTGCCATAGTTAGTGCACGATGCTTTTTGAGTCGCCAAGCCTGCATTTTGAATACCGATCACCTGGCTGCAAACCTGAATTGCGGCGTTTGAACTTGCGGCCAGCGTTTTCATGTCCTGCAGAGCAAGATAACTAACAGAGGTATTGGTCGTAATTGGACCGGCAGCGGCCAGACTTAGAGCCGCAGGAGTCTGGTAGCCAAGAATGGAGTATTCCACTCCTTGTCGTGGAGCCGAGGCAAGATGAACGCATACGACAAAGTAGTAGCCAAAGTTGATCGCATTCAGAATCAACAGAAGCACCAATGGGACCAGAATGGCAGTCTCAATGAGACTCTGTCCTGAATTCGAAGAATTGTGCCTTCGCACTGACAATCGCATACCCCCACCTTAGGCCGGCAGTTCCATACCACCAACACTCGCGGGCATCTTAGGCAGCAGATCCTTCCAGGTCAATTAAAAAGTGATTACAAATGGTCTGTTTCCAGAAGTTGTGTTATTTTCTGATCTTCGCTGGTTCGCCCACTTGAAAGCATGCTGGTACTCTGAAGATAACATGCCGCAATCGACATCTGCCCCAGACAAACCGCTCACTTTAACAAGAACACGCTGGGAAGATACCGGCATTCGATTCTTTCCATTTCACGTCGTGCTCGGCGTTTCCCTTGCCATCCCGATATTCATCTTTATGCGCAAGAGTATGGCTGATCCAGATATTTGGTGGCATTTCCGCAACGCACAGTATCTTCTTGCGCACCATCGCTTTCCATTAGTAGATGAATATTCTTTCACAGCAGCCGGAGCAAGCTGGCTGCCTCATGAGTGGCTCTCCGAGGTTTTTTATTACTTCGCATTCCGTGTCGCGGGCCTGAGGGGCGTTTTCTTTCTGGCTCTGGCGTTGATAGAGGCGATCATGTTGGGTCTCTTCTACATTGCTTACCGGAAAAGCGGCGACATTAAGAATTCATTTCTCGCAACAGCTTTCGCCGTATTGCTGGCAACAGTCTCCATCGGGCCTCGAACGCTCTTATTCGGCTGGCTGTGCATGCTCGTATTGCTGAACCTGCTGCGAAAGCTTGAAGACGGTGAAGAGATACGCATCTGGGTGATTCCCGCGCTCTTCTGTCTCTGGGTGAATTTGCATGGCTCATGGCTGATGGGCATGGTCGTTTTCGGAATCGTGATCGCGTCTGGACTGGTCGAAGGCAGCTGGGGACAGTTAGACGCTGTCCGCTGGGCTCCCCGCCAGCTACGCAGATTGCTGATCACGGCCGGGGCATCTTTGGGAGCACTCTTTGCCAACCCCTGCGGTTACCGAATTGTGTTTTACCCGTTTGACCTGGCCTTCCGCCAGAAAATGGGCATAAACCATGTGGATGAGTGGATGTCGATTGACTTCCACACGCCTCGCGGCAAGCTGGCTTTGATTTTTTTACTAACCATTATTCTCCTCGCAGTGTTATCGCCGCGCCGATGGAAGTTAAATGAACTTCTTTTCGTATTTCTCGGACTCTACATGTCGCTCACCTATGTGCGCCTCCTATTCCTTGGCGCGTTGCTCATTACGCCCATCCTGGCTTCGCATATCAAGCTTCTGCCGCCGTATCAGAAAGAAATTGATAAGCCCGCATTGAACTGCGTCATTCTGACCACTGCGCTGGTTTTTCTGTTGATAAAGACTCCCGGTCCGGCCCAGCTTGAAAACAAGATTACGAGCGTGTATCCAGTCAGGGCTGTCGAATATATGAAATCGCATTCGATTCGGGGAAGGATGCTCAATGAGTACCTCTGGGGAGGCTATTTGATTTGGAATAACCCGGACCTGCCAGTTTTCATTGATGGCCGTGCCGATATTTTCGACCATACCGGAGTGTTTAAAGACTATATGGCGGCAGTTTCAATCCAGGATTCTTTCGCCATTCTCGACAAGTATCACGTGAACCTGGTCCTTGTATCTCCCGGCTCGGCAACATCTTACTTGTTGAAGAACAACTCTGGTTGGAATATAAAATATCAGGATGACATGAGCGTCTTGTTTGAAAAACGATGACCGCATTGATTGCGGACAGTTAGAATGACGGAGTCAGCAACCTATGCGACCAAGTGATGGAAGATTCAGCCTCTGGCCTCTCGGAGTCGGTATATTCGTGCTCGTGCTGGTGGCTTTCTCGGTTGATACACGCACCGTCCTCAGCTCCAACCCTCCAGCCGATTTTCTTTCCTTGAGTACAGTGGAAGGATCAAGACCTGAATTAGCGAAGAAGTATTGGGAAATCGCTGAACGCTTAATCCAGTGGAAATACACATTTGGTTCGGCATTGCCAGAACGTCCCCCTGACGACTTTCAAACGATTGGCGCTGGCGAGAAACGGCTCGACAGTCATGAACCGGTACGTATCGCTTACTGGAATAAGCTCCGTGAAGAGTGGGTTCGACCGGACAACTGGCACAGGGCATTCGAATTCGACTTTCAGTGGCCAGTGCGTAGCGCCCGGACCCTATCGCACGTTATCGAGAACTTAATTAAACATAGTTATTAGCGTAGTGGAAATTGCTACCACGCCACGCTGGGTGGATTTCAGGTACTGAAAGGGGAATTCATGGACACTCAGACTGGTACCCCATTATGGAGGAGCGGCACAGAGGCAATTGCCATGTGTATGATCTGTGGTGGCGAGTACCCCCCGGATAAGGAGCAGTGTCCTGACTGCGACATGTGTCTGTCCGTGGTTCGTCGCTGCCCTGAATGTAACCGCATCGTCTCTGCTCAGCACACCAAATGCATTCACTGCGGCACGCCGTTCCAATACGGGCAAACGAAGAATTTGCAACCAGCACACGTACTGCCGAACACGAGCTATAACGCCAAAAATAAGATGAAGCGGCAATTCCGTGCAGCCGCAGTAAGCATTGTCACATTCTCATTCGTATTCGTTTTAGGACTCAGGTTTATGCGGCACATCGGCGGGCAATCCACAGCGCAGGCTCAGGTGATTGCCACATCGAATATGTTGCACGCTGCGCAGTTTAGAAGTTCTTCATCTCTAAATTCCTCGATCGTTGGCGAAGCTGAATCTGGTAAGCCCATCCAGCTTACAGGATGTCTGGAAGGCGAACGCGGTCAGCGCTGGTTAAAGGTCGCGTGGAACAATTCCATCGTCTTTGTCCAACTCAAAGACGTGACACCACCAAAGGTATTGGAACCGGCGGGTGCCGACATACTCAAATTCTACGTAGCGGGAATGGAGTCGCCGAGCATCGTGAAGGATGCCGTAAGTGCTGTCGAATCCTACATCCGAATGTTCCCCTCTGACAGTCGCAATGGCGAGTTGAGATGGGTACTCGCGGAACGCATTAAGTACCTGGCTCAACGCGCTGGCTCCGTCGATGCCGCTGCTCTCCGCCGCGAAGCTCATCGCCAATATGAGCAACTCGCAAACTCCAACAGTCCATACGCAGAGCGAGCTCGGAATGTTTCGGATGAGATTGAACCGGATTCCACACCATCCGGGGAGCGCTCCGGTCGCAAAACTGATGGACTAAAAGTTGTGGGCGGTTCGGGAACTAAAACCTCGAATCAAAGCTTAACTGCGCACGAGGTGCTGGTTCTAAGTCGAGCAGAGATTCTTGTACAGGCGAGCCAAACTGATCAGCTCGTACCCGGGGCGACTGTTCCAGGACGCCTGGCGCGAGCTGTAAAGACAAACGGGAAACTTGCCATCCCCGCGGGAGCCCAATGTCTTCTAGAAGTTATTGGAAGGGCTAACAGCGAGATCAGCCTGGCGCTGAGTTCGGTCGAGATCGATGGTAGAAGCCGCGCCGTAAGTTCGAAGCCAATCGACGTTTCTTCTGGCGGAATTGTACGCGACCGTTCACTCATTTTCCATCTTGAGTCACCGCTGGTAATCGAACGTTAGTTAGCTATATCAAAAACAAACTTCAACTGATCACCAACCGCGGTTTTTGTCTCACTGATTGTTCCAACTGGAAGTTCAAGAACGCCCAACGCCTTCCAGAACACACGCGTGAGGCGGAACGGACGCACTGCCTTGCGGACCCCCACCACGCTGTATTTCTTATCAATGAATACCACGTCTATCGGAAACGTCATTCCAACAGTATGGATTGCTTGTGAGGGCACAATATACAACCCAGTTCCCTTGGCAAGAAAACGCTTGCCGAGCAGACCAACCAAGCGCCGCATACTCGTGTCGGCCAGTTCGATCTGCCCGCCTAAGCAACTGTTTCTGGTCGTGTTATAAACACTAATAATGTCGCGCGATTCCAATCGACTCTCCGAAACTATCCTCTTGCCGCTCGACTCTTACGTCTTTGAACAAGAATGACGAGCACTACTACAAATAAAACTCCGGAGATTACACGAATGAGCGTAACGGAATCCATAGTCCCTCTCTGCTTTTAGGTCACTGACCGAAATTAGACATAAAATTCTTGGAAATAGAAATCATCGCCGGTGCTAACAATACAATGAACATACTAGGAAAGATAAAAAATACCAACGGAAAAACGAGCTTAACAGTGGTCTTAGCTGCCATCTCTTCCGACTGTTGCCGGCGTCGCACCCGCACCGAATCAGCGAAATATCCCAGGGATTTCGATAACGGCGTACCGAATCGCTCCGTTTGAACAAGCATATTGACAAAAGACCGGAAAACTTCAAGGCCGGATCGATTTGCCATGTTTCGCCAAGCCTCAATGCGTGGTTTGCCAGCTCTCTGTTCCAGCCGAATAAGCAGTAGCTCATCGCTCAAGTCTGGATGACTGAGACTCAGCTCTTCACCGACGCGAATCAGCGCTTGATCCATACCGAGTCCAGCCTCCATGCAGATTACGAGCAAATCCAGCATATCCGGAAGCCCGAGTCGAACTCTCTCCCGGCGTCGATTAATAGCCCCACTCAGCCAGAAGTCCGGTCCGAAGTAACCAGCAGCGGCTAGCAGGACAAACCAGAAGAAGACGTTCTCCCCCTTGAGAAAGAATCCGGCGATCAATCCTGCAACAACGGGCCCAAGAAGCTTCGCGGCAAAAAACAGTTCTGCAGAGGAAGCATCACGAAATCCGGCCGCCATCAAGCGTTCCCCAAGATCGCTATCCTCGGAAAATCCGACAGCTTTTCGGATCTGAGCAATAAACTGAGCGAACTTGGACGCTATCTCGAGCCCAGGCTTCCCAAACCGCTCCTTAGCCGGCTCAACGGCGGCAATCTCCGAAAGACGAGCCGCGACCGGAGAAGACCCACTCAGAAGCACTAGGAACAGTGCCAGGCTGAGTACAAAGACCAGCGCGATAGCAACAATCATTCCAGTCATGACGTTATACCTTGATATCCACGATTTTTCGAATCACCCACACGCCGAGAGCCATTAGGCCCAGACCAATCCAAATCGCTTTCCGCCCAGTTGGGTCATCGAGCAGGATCCGCGCATAACCCGGATTGACGATGTTTAGCAACGCGAAAACGATGAAAGGTAGCAAACCGAGAATCCAGCCAGTCAGACGTCCCTGCGCGGTATAGATTCTCAGCTGCCCCAGCAATCTCGCACGCTCGCGGATGACCACTGCCGTTTTGTCCAGCACCTCGGCCAGATTGCCGCCGGCCTCTTTCTGGACGAGGATTGCCGTGACAAGAAACCGCAAATCGGGAATCGGCATGCGCCCAGCAAGGTTCAAAAGAGCTTCGCGCAGGGGTAACCCGAAATTTTGCTCCTCGAACGCTTTGCGAAACTCTGGTCCGACCGGATCGGATATTTCCTTGGCTACCATCTCAATTGCAGCAGTTACGGCGTGTCCTGCGCGCAGGGCCCGCGCCATAAGATCGATCGCTTCAGGCAACACCCGTTCAAAGCGGTTCATCCTGGCTTTTCGCTTGATGCCTAAGTAGACGCGTGGACTCAAGGCGGCTATAGCAGCAAACGCAACGCTTACCAGCGGGTTGTGAAGCCAGACAGTTACGAGCGCGCCGACGACCACCGCAACGAAAATTGACCCAAATATAAACCTTCCCACGGTCCACTTGGAATCAGCCTGTTTGATCAACAAATCAATCTGCGAAGCAAGCTTTACCCGCTTCAGTATCAGATTTACAAGCGGAATGTCGCTATACACTTCTCGCTTGAGGATATCCGAATCCATTGTTGGATCAATCGTTGGAACGCGGCCTTCGAGGTTGGCGAGGCGATTTTCAATCTCGGTCTCCTGCCGGGTTGGTCTAGTAACAATCAACACAACCGCAAACGTCGAGACCAATACCAGCACAAATAGCAGGATCAGCATCGGATAACCCTCTCAAAGCCGCGCTATACTTCGACCGACATATCAAACAGATTCGACGGAATAGAGAAGCCCGAAGCACGAATTTTATCCACAAATCTAGGCATCACTCCAGTCGAATAAAACCGGCCCAAGACTCGACCGTTTATCCCAATGCCGCGCTTCTCAAACACAAAGATTTCCTGCATGCTGACAACATCCATATCCATGCCAGTAATTTCCGTAAGGTGAGTCAATCGCCTGCTGCCATCACTCAATCGAGAAACTTGGATAATTATGTCGACAGCCGAGGCAATTTGTTGACGAACGGCTTTTTCCGGAAGATTCAGATTTGCCATTAATGCCATGGTTTCCATGCGGGAGATCGCATCACGCGGGCTATTGGCGTGAACGGTAGTCAGAGATCCATCATGGCCCGTGTTCATGGCCTGGAGCATGTCCAAAGCTTCCTCTCCACGGACCTCACCCACGATGATGCGATCCGGACGCATACGGAGGCAGTTAATTACCAACTCCCGCTGATGGATTGCGCCCCTTCCTTCGACATTTGGGGGGCGACACTCCAATCGCACGACGTGCTTTTGTTTCAACTGCAGTTCTGCGGAATCTTCCACCGTCACGATGCGCTCATTCTCTGAGATAAATCGCGAAATCACGTTCAGTAAGGTTGTCTTTCCGGAACCCGTTCCACCTGAAATGACAACATTGAGTCTTGCCTTAACCGCACCCTCCAAAAGGACCTTCATCTGCGGAGTTAGTGTATGGTTGGCAAGCAAGTCCTCGATTTCAAGCGGAGTCGTGCCAAAGCGACGTATCGAAAGAATAGGACCGTCTACCGCTAAAGGAGGAATGATTACATTCACGCGCGAACCATCCGGCAGGCGGGCGTCCACCATTGGTGCCGACTCATCGACCCTTCGCCCCACCGCTGAAACAATCTTGTCAATAATGTGCATAAGATGCACATTATCTTTGAAAACAACATTTGTTGCCTCCAGGACACCGCCCCGCTCCACGTACACATTCGAGTAGGTGTTCACCAGAATGTCGCTGATAGTCGGGTCCTGAAGCAGCGGTTCCAGCGGACCGAGACCAAAAACCTCGTCCAGCACCTCTCGCGACAAGCGTTCGCGCTCGACAGCACTCAACGGGGTGTTTGAGTGCGATACTAGATCCTGGATGACCGATTGAATCTGATAACGGGCGTGGTTATCGTCCAGATAGTTCAGTTTCTCCAGATCGATCCGGCTGAGCAGATTCCGGTGGAGGGATGACTTCATCTCTTGGTAGGCCTTAGGCTTTAAATCCCACCTGCCGCCCGCTTCTAATTCGGCTGAGTTCAGCTTTGTTACCATATCTGCTCCATCAGTTCCAGCATTACTGTTCGCGGTCCCAACTTACAATCCTAAGATTCCAAATCTACGCTTTGCCTGTGGTTTGCTGACAGCTTGCACAGAGCTACCGACCAGCATCGCGACCCAGTCTCGTAACTTTTCAGCGAGTTCTGTCTTCGCCTGGAAAGATATCGGCACGCCGCTGTTGATTGCATTGATTACTTCGGCATAACTATTGGGAACTAGAAGCGAAATAGGCAATCGAATCGCCTTCTCGATCTGCTCGTCCTTAATAGCGGACCGTTTCTCATAACGGTTGATAACAACGCGTGTCTTTTCCGGCGGACAGTTATAGCGTTTTAAATGTTCAAGGTAACGCACCAAGTTCCGAATTGAAGGCAGTTCCGGAGTTGCGATCAAATGTACTGCATCCGCCCGATCAATTGCACAAACATTGGCGGCGTGCAACCCTGGCGCGCAATCAACGATCACCAGGTCATATTTTTCTACAAGAAAGTCCAGCGTAGTCTCTAATGCGTTGTCGGACATCCTGATTTCCACCCCAAAAGCATCAGGAGCTGACAGAACATCGAGCCCCGACGAGTGCTTCGCAATAAACCCTTCGAGAAGCTCCGAGTCGAGTCGGTGAACATTATTTACAAGTTCAAAAAAATGATACTGGTGCACGGGCAAGCTCAGGTACACGCCAACATCGCCAATTGCATTGTGCAGATCGATCAAAAGGGTCTTCGTTCCATTTTGGGCAGCAAATACGGCCAGGTGAGTTGCGAGAGTAGTTGCTCCTGCCCCCCCCTTTACACCCACGAACGCATAGAGCTTTCCCCTCTTGACAGAAGCACTGCGCTCTCTCCATTTCTGTTCGTAACTCAACAGTGCCTCCGTAACGCGCTCGCGCATGGGGGGCTTTAAAAGATACTCCGAACATCCCGAGCGCATTGCGTCGATAATATGTTCCGGGCGTGAATCCGATGCCACAGCAAAAACCCCAGCTGCCGGCATGGCGGCCTTGATACTCTCCACGAGTGAAATGGCACGAGCACGATCGCTGTCGAAGTCAACGAAGCACAGGTCGGGCCCGCGCTGCCGCAAGGTTTCGAGTATGCCGCTTTCGCTCGTGGTAAGCATTTCAAGCTCACCAGTGATCTCGAAACCCGCGAGTTGATTCACAATATCGCGCAGAGCCGAGGCGGCCTGTCGGTCAATATTGACTGTCACTATGGACAGCGCGCGATGATTTGTCTTCTGAATAACGCACCTCGTAACTACTTAGTTTGATAAAATTTTGTTTCCAACTTCTCGTCAAAAGACTTTACATCCAATTTGTGCATTGCCTCTGCAGGCAACTGCGGCGCACTTACCTGTTCAGAAGCTGGATCCACTATCGTCGGTGTCACTAATACCAGGAGTTCAGTATTCGATCGCTTGACTGACTTCGACCGGAAAAGCATTCCCAAAATTGGAATATCTCCAATGCCAGGGACCTTGCTCAGCATGGCTGTAGTGCGATTGTCCAGCAGACCCGCAATACCAAAACTTTGGCCGTCGCGCAGTTCGATTTCGGTCTCTGCTCGTCTGGTTGAAATAGCTGGCATTACAAAACCCGAGACCGTAACTGTGTTTGTGTAGTCAAGTGCGCTTACTTCAGGCGCCACCTTAAGCCGAACCTTATTTCCCTCAATATTTCCGGTAAACTCGAGTTTTACGCCATATTGCCGGAACTCAATGGTTACAGCGCCTACGTTGTTGCCACTCTGTACAACGGGATAAGGGAACTCGCCTCCTGCAAGGAACTTCGCAGGGACTCCGCTGCGAGCCAGCAGGTTGGGCTCTGCCAGTATCTGAAGAACGTTATTCTGTTGCAGATCCCTGACGGTTGCACCGAGGTTCAGATCTGGCCGAAATACGAAAATGTTTAAGAGGTCGCTGGTTGTTATCGTAGTTTTTCCCGGCAACGTACTGCCACTCGATGAACTCGACGATCCAGCCGATTGCGTGCCAAACTGCTGAGTGGAAACCGTACCTATCGTATTTGCAGCGCCGGTACTCAGGATATTAATTCCGAACTCCTCGAGCCTTGAGCGATCAACCTCAGCAAACCGCACCTTCAGCATGACCTGCTTTTGGTGAGGCGGAGTAACAGTGAGCGAGTTCACAACATCCTTTGAATAGACACTCGCCATCTTTAGAACGTCGTCGGCTATTGCTTTGCTGGTAACGGTTCCAGTGGCCAGAACTCTGCCTTGCTCGGCCTCGATCTGTACAGGCTCAGTAGGGAAAGCCGATCTAATCCCCTCTCGTAACCCCGAAACATCGACATCGGCATAAACATCTAAGATCCGAGCGTTGGAACTCTCGTCCCACAACACCAGACTGCTACTCCCAGGCGCCTTCGCGGTCACGACCACTTGGATAGCGCTAACGGTAACCGTGTCCAGCACGTTCGGATTGCTCACCACAAGTCGGCGCAGCTTGGCCTGAGTATTGAGCACTATTGATCTGCCAACCTGGATGTGTACTGACTGAGTCTCTGGAGCTGCTGTCGGCCGCGCGACCTGCTGCTGAACAGGTATTTCCACAGGCGCTTGGAGCTTCGAAGCTGCTTGTTTTTCGACGGTCTGGGCCGTCTTCACCGAAGGTGCTTCCGCGGCTACCGTGGACGTTGCTAGACCTGCCAATAGGAGTGCAACTGCCGGATTAACCACGTGGCTTAAAGGTGCTCGCATTCGAGTTTTCCCCTTTGTGGATTTCAATAGTTACTCAAACTTATCAATGGTCCTTTTGCCACCGGCGATAGTCTCGACCTGGTAGACAGTGACAACCGGCTCCACAACCACACGATGAGTTGCTTTTGGCACGATCTTCTTCGGCCCGACCGGTACCTGAGCGCCACGCATCAGGTCAGCCATATTTACGGGCTTTGTCTCAGGACTCTTTTGATCCGCTCCGTTGCGAAGCACAAATTGGATCGTCCCTTGAGTACTGGCCAGCACCAATTTTTCTCCATCCTCAGGTTTGAGCAACAGGGTCACCACGCTCACCGTTTCGGGTTTTCCTGTCGGATCCGGCTCGATCTTCTGTCCGGCTGTCAGCACCTCTACGTTCGGCAAAACCGTCTGGGTAACCGGGGCCTGCGAGTTTTCCATTTTCGAAGTCACTAGCACATCGACGTGTGAGCCCGGATACAAAAAACCGGCCACGCCGACAACATCATTGGTTCTTACCGCCACGGCACGCATGCCTTCGGGGATTTTAACCGTCAGGCCAATGCCGGAACCGGCTTGCGCAATGTGATGGTCCAAGATCGGCTGATTCTGACTAATCGGATAAATGAGTGACCGGCCCACCACGTCGTCAATCTTGGAAAACGCGCCAGCCAGCGGTATGCTTACCGGCCAATCGATAAGCGTGACGGTATCCGTACTAATGGGCGACCCCGCACTCAGACTCTTTGTCGCCGCTACCACCTTGGTGGTCTGCTGACGATTAGCCTGCTGCAAACGGATACGACCATAGACAACGTAGCTCACAGCCCCTGCCAGGGCCACGGCGAGCACGAGCGCCAGTACAATTCGTTTGGAGTTCATATGCCACCTCGGTGATAAAAAGCAAGTGCTGCGTAGATCACCCCCGCCGCAATCGCGACGCCGTAAGGAAGACGGACCGCCTGCTGGTTGGAAAGGTTCAGGCTCGGATGAGATTCAGCTCCAACGGCAGCGTGAAACTTGACTAACTCGTAAACATTTCGCAATACAACTTTCAGCCTTCGTTGCCAGAGCGCATAAGCGATGGCCAGGATTCCGCCTGCGATAGCAGAAGCAAGGACAATCTCAATAGAGAGCTTGGGTCCCACGAAACAGCCCACCGCAGCAATCAACTTAATATCCCCGCCACCCATGGCATGCAACAGGAAGAACACGAAAAATGCTCCTCCACCGATTAGACCGCCCGCAATGGAAGCACCGAGCCCCGACCACCCCCCGATCACCAGGTGTGCGCCGATCGCGACAATCATCCCGCCATAGGTCAGCCTGTTCGGTATCTTGCTGGTCAGTATGTCCGCGATGCCGCCAACGCAAGCGACCGCCAGAGCGCCGATGATAAATACAGACTCCGTAGCCATTGTCCCCGCCGACAACTCCAAGCTTTCGAAAAGCTAATTTTACCCGTGTACAAAAACCGGAACCACCAGGTGCACACCTCGTGCGCGGTAGATGTGCACCTGTTCGGCTCGATTTGAAAGCTCTGGATTGAAAAACTTACGATACTGAGCTTGTCAGCTTGGAGCCAATCTTGCTGAACGCAGAATTGATACTGTTTGCAAGGTTACCCATCGCGGTCACCCCGCCAAAAGCAATCAGCGCTGCCACGAGCGCGTACTCAATAAGATCCTGTCCTGATTCGTCAGCATGCAACTTACGAAGGTAATTCAGACAATTTGTTTTCATCCTAAGCTTCTCCTTTTGATAAAAAATCGTTAAACAGCAACTAGCGAATCTCCTCGCTCGATTAGGCGCCCGTGGACATAAGAATCCCATCAGCCGAGGTTCCGCAACTTACAGCAAACAAACGTGCTTCCTTCTCTCAGAACAACAGGTTAGATGTGAGTCTCTGCTCGAAAGTTGCCAGACGATGCGTCAAAGAGGCGAGTCACCCCGCCATTCAAACGAGCTTCACATGCGAGAGCAACGGCCGTCCAGCAGGGCTCAGCGTACCCTCAGGACAATCTGCAAAGCCAAAAACGGAGAAATGCTTTTTTTGTAAAGAGAAGAAACCGTCGCTACAAAGTACGGTCTGAGCTGCTGAATGTCAATCCCCAAAACGGGAAAAAGATGGCGATACCTTTATGGTAAACACTCTGCGACTGCATGCTTGCAATAGAGTCACGACAGGGTGTTACCTGCACCGATAAAAGACTATCGCTAACCGATCGTCGTATTCGACACTCCATTTTCCGCTCTCTTTCAACACGCTTGCGAGCGGAGAGTCTGAAGGTATCAGCACCCATTTAACCTCGTATTTCTCGAGAGGTTCACGCCATTGCCAGCTAGAGTGGGCAGCCTTCAGGTACTCCTTAATGAAGGCCTCACCGTAGAAATCATGACGATCGTCGAAGTAAAGTTTCGTCCCGGGATACAGTCTGTAGATGAGGTAACCGCTCCAGTCATCGGGATTAAAGATGTGATCGCGAATTCCCTTCTGGGCAATGAATTCGGCTGCCTTTACGGGAAAAGTCTGCTCGCTAAAGTGCGCGTCCACAACTTGCACTGAAAATATGCGCCCGCCATTCAAGACGGTTGCTGCGCAGAGGACCAGCGCAATGAGCGCAATGCCATGTCCTCGAAACCGCTCTTCCATGGCCATCATGTCCATCGAAAAGGCGTGAACCGATTCGCGCAGCGCAGACAGCCATCGCGCTTGAACCATGCGACAGTATTGCGGAGAAAACACGCTCGACAATGGCCGGCCCAGCGCCAGACTGATCAGAAGGGCAGAGATCGGGATATTGCGCGCCGCGTACAAGCCTGCGTGAATCGAGAATAACAACAGGAGCAAGTCGAAGGCGGTGATGCCGTCACTTCCGAGTACGGATCCTAAGATGACCAGTAATATGAGCATTTCGAAATACCCGAAACCGGAAGCATGGAAGTTCGGCGACATGAACTCATTAATCGAGTTCATCAGAAAGCCATTAGATAAGTACTCGTACACATGTACGTGCAGCTTATAGCCATACGGCGTCAGCAACGTGACTGCCAGGCATACCGAGAAAACAAGAGCAAGAAAGGAGCCCCTTTCAAAATCATCGTCGCGGGGTGCGGTCAGATGATTCCACACTTGCGCGACGCCACAGACACCTAATAAAACCAATCCCAGGATGAACCCGCCGTGGACATTTACCCACAGCAGCATCAACAGGGGCAGCCATAGCAAGATCCGGCGCCCGCCTTCGTTGAACCTATATAGAATCTCAACCCAAAGCAGAGTAAAAAGCCAGGTCAGAACGTGCGGCCTGGCCAGCATGTGTACTTGAGCAGCTGCGGCGGCAAGCAGAGTCAATGAAGCAGCGACGACAAAATTCCCGCTTCGGCGGAGCACAAAACGAAAAAGCAGCGCAAACGTTCCGGCGATCACTATGCCCGTAAAGAGCACGACTCCGTTCAGCCCCGAGAGCTTATGGATCGCGCCTATTCCCGCGTCGTACAGCCACTCCCATGCGTACCAAGCTTCGCCCCCTTTGGTGTATGAAAAGGAATCGACGCGAGGCACGGAATGTGTCGCAAGGATTTGCTCTCCATTTCGAATGTGCCATCCGGTGTCGGCATCGCCAAGCAGACCGGAACTCGCCGGGCTTAATACGAGAATGCACAGCAGCACCAGAAAAAACACATCCGCAATCGACGGCAGCACCCAGTGGGTCCAGGCGGCCGGTGCGTTCTCTACACGCTTTGGACTCGCCGGAGCGCTGGCTTCCATACAAGAGACGAGGTTCAGTGATGGTTTTTCGGGCATAGGCCTACCTCGCACTTGTATCAGACTTTGAACAGTGCAACAAGGTGATTGAGGACGATACCCGCGTACGTGCAACGGCGCACTGATTTCAAAACTGACAGGAAGTCTTGTTTATGGTTATGCTGTGTGCCATGAACCAAGGCGCGGTCTTAGTACACGAAACTCGCACAATGAATTTGTCCGCATCTTCGGAAGTGCCTGAGCGCAACCGGGTGGAACTGTTGATCGCGTTGGCGGTTTTTGCCAGTGCCTGTCTGTATCTCTGGCCCTTACGCGACTTCCTATCCTTCAACGCTGATGAAGGAATTACACTCGTATACGCCCAACGCATCTTGCGCGGCCAAGTTCCCTATCGCGACTTCTTCACCTTTGTTACACCCGGATCCCCGTACCTGATGGCGTTGTGGTTCAAGCTCTTCGGTGCTTCGTTAATTGTTGCTCGAAGCATTCTTTTAGCCTATTCCGGCATATTCGGCGCGATAACCTATCTGCTGACACGCCGCAATTATGATCGAACGACTGCACTGTTTACGGCGGCAATACTTATCTTAGGCTGCTTGCCGTACCGCCTTCTAGTGAACCACAATTGGGATAGCACACTTTCTGCACTGCTAACCATTTATTGCGCACAGCGATTATTGGAGACCTCCATACGTTTTTGGTGGTTCTCTGTTTCGTTTGCTGCCGCGCTGACCTTCATACTGGAGCAATCGAAGGGTGCCGGAGTATTGCTCGGACTGGCTTTAGCGGCGGTGGTTCTCTCGGTATCACCTAAAAATCGATTGCAGGCTTCAGTTAGCAAGTTCTGCTGGGCCGTTGCGGGCTTCGCCATTCCAATGGTGATACTTTTCGCTTACTTTGCTTCCCAGCATGCAATCGGAGCGATGCTGGAAGCATGGATCTGGCCGGTTAGACATTACTCGATGGTGAATCGGTTGACATTCGGTACCGTCCCGATAAGTGCCCACGACCTCCACGATATGTTCACCAGAGGCCCACTATTTCAGCGCACTCTGATTGCTTTCTTTAGCGCACCAATGTTTTTGATCCCCGTGTTTACGTTGCTCATCCTGGCGTCAACTACCTATTTGGTCGTGCTTAGATATAAGACTGTTCCATCGACGACCTTCGACACCCCTGTACTCGGCGGTTGTGTATTTTTCGGAGTTTTTTTATCGACTCTCGCAACCTGCAGGGCCGACATGCACCATCTGCTATACCTGACGCCTTTATTCATGTATTTAATGCCATCGGTATTTGACATAAAGCACAAGAGCGTCCGGTTCTTATACAGGACTAGGCCCATCATTGCTTGCTTGCTCCTGTTCTCATTCACTAGTTTCGGCCTGATCACAGTTTTCCGCGCATCCGCGCCCTCAACACAGACCGAAACTCGACGTGGCAAGACGAGATATGGATACCCTGACGAAGTCATTAGGTATGTCCAAGATAATGTGACCGAGGGGCAACACCTGTATGTTCATCCCTATCAACCGCTTTACTCATTCCTGACCGGTACTACAAATCCCACTCGCTTCGACTTCCTTCAGCCAGGTATGGCCACTACTGACCAGTACGAATCGGCAATTCATGATCTGGCAGCCGATCAGACTAAGGTGGTGTTGCTCGATCCGAATTTTGCCGCCGACAAGATTCCCGTATTTTGGCCCGCAACTCCCTTAAAGTCTATAGCGTCTGACCCCGTGACAGACTACATCCTGCAGCATTACCGCACATGCAGTTTTCTGAATTCCAATCCTCCACAAGTGTGGAGTTTCTATTACATGGTAAGGAAAGGCATGGATTGTCCTACAAGCGCAAGGAAGATGACGAAATGAACTATCACGCACGAAGACAGCTCGTTTTGCCCGATGATTACGAAACAGGTACACCGTTGCGATTCGATTATGGGCACGTAGCAGAACTCGAAGTTAGCCGAGCGGTCTTATCCCTGCAACCCAAACGCCTGTGGTATAAGCTCTAGAGGTTAATATGCTTGTGAATTGCCCAATCTGCCAAACACCTGCTCGCTTTATGGCGAAGCATCCTGAGGCAGACATTTACCGGTGCGACTGTTGCACGCACGCCTTCAGCGATGCGGCTTCCATGCTGAAGCAGGAGAGTTACGACTCGACCTATTACGACGACACGCATCGCCGCTGGTTCGAGCACCCTAACACGGCCCTTTTCGACCGTTTAACCGCCGTCATTCCGTATGGCGGATCGGTTCTCGACGTAGGCTGTGGCCGTGGCGATTTTCTCCGGCATGTTCACCGCAAACGGCCAGACGTGCAGGTTACGGGGATCGATTATTGTCCGAACAAGGATGAAACGATCCGCTTTCTGCAAGGCGACGCCCTCACACTCAATATCCCTGATCAATTCGATGTTGTGGTTTCACTCGCCGTCATAGAACACGTAGCCGACTGTCGCGCACTAACGCGCCGTATGCGGGAGTTGACGAAGGCAGGCGGCACTATGGCTGTTATGACACTGAATGAATCCAGCATCCTCTACGGATTAGCACGCGCCGGTCGAGTACTGGGCGTCCCTCTGGCCTTCAATCGTTTGTACTCGCGCCATCACATCCACCATTTTACCCGCGCATCACTGCGCTGGCTGCTGAAATCGTGTGGTCTAAGTGTGTCCCGGCACCTCATGCACAATGCACCAGTGGAAGCTATGGATATGCCCGTCTGCCATCCTGCTGTAGACGCCATACTTCGAACCGGAGTCTGGGCCGTGTTTGCCGCCGGTTCCGTTACGTCAAAAACTTATCTGCAAACTGCGATTTGTTCCACTCATACCACCAACTGATGGATTACGATTAAAACAGACTTACAGCGGTCTTCCGCAACCTGACGTGAAGTCCCGCTCGCCGCCGATGAAGGCGAAAACTCCCAAGATCAGAGTGAACTAACCTGTCGCTTCCCTACCACCACATACTGTGCGCCAAGTGGACACCACGTCAGGTGACGTTCCAATGGTCTGAGCGCGCTAAGCAGGCGAGGAAAGAAAACAATGTAGTCCCTTTGGAGACCACAAAGACGAGCATCGGAGCAATATCCGAGCGTTTCACCCGGATTCAGCAGCACTGCGTCAGCATCGAATTCGCAGCGGTCAACCGCCCTCCTCGTCAGAGGATTTGACGGATTGTGCTCGAAAATAAAAAGTCGCCCGTTTGCAGACAACCGCGCGGAAATAGACTTTATCAGGCTAGCGCGCTCAACCACTGGGACATGGTGTAGGACATTGGCCACCACGATCGCACTGTATTCACTGCGTAGATCGTTCTGGTCAGACGTAAACCTGCCCGAGCTTGCCACTTCGGGATCGATCAGAGCTATGCTTTCGCTGGAGATATCGAAGCCGTCCCGCAAAGCGGCGGGAAACTGGTTTTTCAGGGCCCGCGAAAGCAATCCAATCCCGCAGCCAAAATCGAGCAAACTTCCGGCGAAGTTCGATCCCAGAACCGCGGCTACGTACCTGGCCTTCACCCGCGCAAAGTAATCTCCGCTCTCGCCTGTGATAGCAACGTTGCTATCCAGAAGAGCACGGTAATCGGGCGCACACTCGTCGAAACTGTAACCCCGGTTGCCTGAGTGCATAGATTTAGAACTCAAGGACGGCTGTTCCTTGTCGCCTGTCGATGAACCTCGCGCGAAGAGGTGTCGGGAAATCCTAACCGCTCCTGCACAAAGTATAGAGGGCGATGTTTAGCCTCACCGTAGGTACGCCCCACATACTCACCTATGATTCCCACGCAGGTTAACTGAACGCCGCCGAGAAACAAGATGGCGAGAAACAAGCTTGTCCACCCAATCACCCAGTGGTTTGTCCAAATGCGATTCATAATCGCCAGCAGTCCTCCCAACAACGCGAGGAAAGAAGAAATCAACCCCAGGTATGTCGCCAATTTGAGAGGAACCACAGAGAAAGAGAACACTCCATCCATCGCAAAATGCAGCATCTTCTTGAATGGATACTTGGTAGTACCGGCAAAGCGGGCGGACCGCTGGTAGTACACCGGGATTTGGCGAAAACCTACCCAAGCAATCATGCCCCGCAGGAAACGGTCGCGCTCCGGCATCGAGAGCACGGCGTTCACAACCTTGCGATCCATCAGACGAAAGTCGCCGGCATCCAGCGGAACAGGAGTGCTGGAAAGCGCGTTGATGAATCGATAAAACAACTTTGCTGTCTGTGTCTTGAAGAGCGTCTCGCCGTTCCGCTCGGTGCGGACCCCATAGACAACGTCCCAGCCATCAATCCAATGAGCAACCAATTCGGCGATCAAATCGGGCGGGTCCTGAAGATCGGCATCGATGAGCACCACGGCATCGCCGGACGCATGCTCAAGACCGGCAGTGATTGCGACCTGGTGGCCGAAGTTTCGCGAAAGCTGGACCACGCGGATGCGCCCATCAGTGCGCTGCAGATCCGTCAGCAGCGTTGCGGTTGCGTCCGTACTGCCGTCCTCCACATAGACCAGCTCAAATTGGAAACCAGTCTTTTCGGCAGCAGCCACGAGCTGGCGGTTTGTCTCGCATATAGCGTCCTCTTCGTTAAAGCAAGGAACAACTATCGAAATGCAGGTATTTTCATCAAGATCACGCATTGAGGCTGCCCTGTTCGATCCATTCGAGATACCGACCTGTGTACCACATCCACTCTACTTGCGCAATCAAGTGAGTTACTCAGCGACATCGAAGGGCTTAATGCGGATCGCCAGGTTCGAAGCGGTAACCAACCCATCTTTCAGTCATGATGTAGCGAACCGAACCATCTTCAGGCTCCAGTTTCTTTCGAAGATGATTCATGAAGACGTGCAGATACTCCGGCTGCTGTGTGCTCGTTCCGCCCCACACCGACGCAAGCAGCGTGTGGTGAGTAATCACCTTACCGGGATTCCTCGCAAGATAGCAGAGAAGGTCAAATTCTTTTGGAGTTAGTCGAATTTCACGGTCTCGCACCGAAACCACTCTGGTTCGCAAGTCGATCCGAAAATCACCGGCTTCGATCCTGCTCGCGTTTTCTTCCCGCACCGGACCGCTTGCCCTCCGCAGCGCGGCACGAACCCGGGCCACCAGTTCGTTCATATTGAAGGGCTTGGTTACGTAATCGTCTGCCCCGGAATCCAGCGCATCGACTTTTATCTTTTCCTCACCCCGAACCGACAACACAATGATGGGCAGTGCAGACTTAGCTCTTATCCTCCGGCACAGTTCCAACCCGCCCATATTAGGCATTGAAAGATCAGTTATGACCAAGTCTGGGGTCCAGTCCCGCATAATTTCGAGAGCTTCATCGCCATCGCCAGCAGTTCGCACGCCGTAGCCATAACTCGAGAGAGCGGTCCGGAGCACACGGGTAATTTGCGACTCGTCATCCACGACGAGAATGTTGCGTTGCGCAGAACCGGCGGCAGTAGTCATTTCGACACTTGGGTCACGATATGCACGTCCACTGCCGGAGCATCGCGAAGGAACTCGTGAATAGCCGAAAGGTAAAGAAACCTTCGCCATCCAGTCAGAGCCGAACGCCCGAAAATAACCTGCGTAATATGTTTCTCAAGCACGATCTTGGCGACTTCCGGCGCGACCTTCTTTCCTTTTACTTTTACGATTTGAGCTCCGAGGTTTTCTGCGAATCGCAGGTTTTCCTCGAGCGTCCGCCGATTCGGAAATTCGTCGTCCCTGCCCGTATCAACATAAAGCACAAAGAACTCCGCCCCTATACTCTCAGCCATTCTCCCCGCGCGCGCTATCAGATATTGCGCCGCTGGATTCGAACTGATGCAAACTCCGATCTTTTCGTTGATTGGCGTGCGCTCCTTGATATGCTCCTTCTCCAGATACGTCTCGAGGCTACGATCCACGACGCTGCCGACCTGGCGTAGAGCCAGTTCACGAAGGGCGATGAGATTACCTGGACGAAAAAAGTTCGAGAGCGCGCGATCGCTTCGTTCCAGAGGATAAATGTCACCGCGCTTCATTCGAGCCTGGAGCGCTTCTGGAGTCAGATCGGCGAGAACAATTTCGTCCACCCGCTGCAAGACCCAGTCCGGAACGGTTTCCCGCACCACAACGCCGGTAATTCGCCCGACAATGGGAGTCATGCTCTCAATATGCTGAACGTTCATTGTCGAGATCACATCGATCTCCGCGTTCAAGAGGTCCATCACATCTTCATAACGCTTCCGATGCTTGCTGCCTTCGATATTGGTATGGGCAAGTTCATCTACTAAAACGACCTCGGGATGAAGCTGCAAGATCGCATCGGCATCCATTTCGTCAAAATTGATGCCCTTGTACGGGATTTTCTTTCGCGGCACCGTCGGCAAACGCGCGGCGAGTTCCTCGATCGCGGTGCGACCGTGACTCTCCACCAGTCCGATGACAACATTCTCGCCACGGCTGTGCCGCCGAATCCCCTCGCTCAGCATGTTGTAGGTCTTGCCAACACCAGGAGCGTAACCGAGGAACAGCTTAAAAAGTCCTCGCTTCTTGGTCGGAGCGGTCTCTTCCAGCCATTGTTCAGGTGTCTTGTGCATACCGCGCTTATTGTTCAACAAGCGCCAGGAAATGTCGAATAGGCTACAATTCCGAGCTGTGAACAAGCTTCCGCAAACCCAAAGCTTTAGGTTCCTGATGTCAGGTGTACTGGTGGCTGCACTGACTTCGCTTTGCCGGCTCTCGCACGCCAATGCCAGTACCTCTGGATTTGCATTTCTGCTAGCCGTATTGGTAGTTTCTGCCATCTGGGGATTGCGTTGCGCAATCTTTCTTTCCGTCCTTGCAACGCTTGCTTACAACTTCTTCTTCCTCCCGCCCCTGGGAACCTTCACAATAGCGGAACCACAGAATTGGATCGCGCTCTTCGCGTTTCTATTCACTTCCGTAATTGCCAGCGAGCTTTCCGAACGCGCCCGCCGAGAGACCGTGAACGCAACCCGTCAAAGACGGGAGATGGAGCAGCTATACGCTTTCAGTCAGGATATGCTGACCGCCGACAACGTGCTTGCGCTCCTCAACAAGATTCCCTTGAGTGTGGTAGATATCTTCGGCACAACCCGCGCGGGAATGATCTCCATACACAGCAAGAAAATTTATTACTCCGACTTGCGTGCCCAAGATCTTATTTCTGCCGAAGACCTGCAAAGAGTCAGCAGCGGCGGAATACCAGTCACGGATGACGCGAAACACCTCCGCATCCGACCTCTGCGCACCGGCGTGCGCTCCGTCGGGGCCCTTGCGATCATCGACGGAAACCTTTCATCGCAAATGATGGAGACACTGTGTAGCCTGATTGCCATCTGTGTTGAACGCGCTGGAGCAGTGGAAATGCTCGCACATTCCGAAGCCGGACGAGAAAGCGAACGCCTTCGTTCCATCCTCCTGGATTCCGTGACTCACGCTTTTCGCACCCCCCTGACGGCTATCAAAGCTTCTGCACAGTCATTGCTCGGCGACTCAAAGCTGAATGAGGACTCAAGGAAGGAACTGCTGACGATCATCAATGAAGAAAGCGACAGGCTGGACCGTCTGGTTGGAGAAGCGTCGCAAATGGCCCAACTTGACGCTCACGCGGTTGAACTTGATTTGCAGCCCCACCCGATCATTGAGGCAATCGACGCTGCGCTCGACACGAATCAAAAAGCGCTCGCACAACACCCGGTAAACATAAACCTGAGCGATTCATTGCCTCTAGTAAGGATGGATCTGCGCAGTACCGAGGAGATACTTTCTCATCTGATTGATAACGCATGTAAGTATTCCCCCCCTGATACCCCCATCACAATTACTGCGGAGGTGCAGCAGGGGATGATGGTCATCAGCGTGGCGGATCAAGGTCCGGGAATCGACAACATCGACCAGAACATGATCTTCGACAAATTTTATCGTGGACGAGGCAAGCGCCAGACCGTGCAGGGGACAGGCATGGGGTTGGCAATTGCCAAAGCCATGGTGGAAGCACACGGCGGGACCATTTCGCTGACCACTCAAATCGGCCGAGGTTCGGTTTTCTCCTTCACATTACCGCTTGCATAACGAGACAGTACATTGTCGAGTTCATCCAACGAACGGAGCACCATCACGGTTCTCATGTTATTAGTTTTTTCAATTAGGTATTGACATGGAATCCCAAATGGCTGAGCATCTTAGAATCCGACCGACCGTTCGTCAGTCACTCCGACCGGTCGGTTTTTTATAGAAAAAGGAGCCTCCTTGGCCACTATCTTTTACGCCCCAGACGCCAATCCCGACGCACTCAAAAGCAAAACCATCGCTGTATTCGGATACGGCAGTCAGGGTCATGCCCAGGCGCTCAACCTGCGTGAGAGCGGATTCAGCGTCATCATTGGTCTGGACCCGGAACGCGGAACCGCTAAACGAGCCCGTGAAGATGGTTTCGAGGTACTTCCCCCCGCAGAAGCAGCGAAGCGCGCAGATTATCTCCAGATCCTGACGCCCGACGAGACCCAAGGCGACTTTTACGAAACCTTCATTCGCCCTAACCTCACCAAGGGTAAAGTCCTCGGCTTCTCGCACGGTTTCTCAATCAGATTTAAGACTATTCAGCCGCCGCCCGATGTGGATGTGGTGATGATCGCCCCCAAGAGCCCCGGCCACTTGGTTCGTCGTCAGTACACGGAAGGCCGTGGCGTCCCCGCGCTGATCGCAGTTTATCAGGACGCCAGCGGGAAAGCCCATGAACTTGCGCTGGCCTATGCCGATGGTATCGGCAGCACACGCGCCGGAGTTCTGCAGACCACCTTCAATGAAGAGACCGAGAGCGATCTCTTCGGCGAGCAGGCTGTTCTCTGCGGCGGACTCACGTCATTAATAAAGAAGGGTTTTGAAACCCTGGTTGAGGCTGGCTATCAGCCTGAGATCGCCTACTTCGAATGTCTCCATGAGATCAAGCTGATCGTGGATTTGATCTACGAAGGCGGACTCGGCCGGATGCGCTACTCCATCTCAAATACCGCTGAGTATGGCGACCTGACCCGCGGCGAAGCCGTGGTCGGCGATGCGACTCGCCAAGCGATGAAGAAAGTGCTGGCGGATATTCAGAGTGGCGAGTTTGCCCGCGAATTTGTCGCCGAATACCGCAGCGGCAACAAAAAGTTTGCAGCCATGCGCGAAGCGGAAAAGAAACACCCGATCGAAGAGGTTGGCGCGAAGCTGCGTGGCATGATGGATTGGCTGCCTGACGCCACCAAGAGCACTGCCAAGAAAGGCAAATGCTAAGTTAATGCCTAAGGGTTCTGATATTGTTCTGAGCTGTTTGCGCGCCGAGGGAGTCGAAGTCGTATTCGGCTACCCCGGCGGCGCCGTTATCCCGCTTTACGATGCTTTGAAAGACAGCGGGATTCGCCATGTCCTTTCTCGTCACGAGCAGGGTGCGGTGTTTGCTGCCGAAGGCTATTCTCGCGTTACCGGTAAGGTAGGCGTAGCGTTCGCCACGAGCGGCCCCGGCGCGACGAATCTGATCACCGGTATTGCCAATGCGAAATTGGATTCCGTTCCATTGGTCTGCATCACCGGTCAGGTTCGTAACACGCTCATCGGCTCGGACGCATTTCAGGAGGTCGATGTCCTCGGGATTACGCTCTCGCTCACGAAGTGGAGCCGTTTGGTGCGAAACGTCGAAGAGATTCCTGCGGTCATTGCCGAGGGATTCTACTGGGCGCGCAGTGGCCGGCCGGGTCCGGTCGTGATCGATATCCCCGGAGACATCTTCCGTACCCAATCAGAATTCTCAGGTCCAGTAAAATTCACCCCAAAACGTGCTAGTTCCTGTTGCGCCAAGGACTCCGGCTTGTTTCTACGCCTGGTTGATCTGTTGAATAATGCCAACAAGCCCGTCGCGCTTATCGGCGGGGGTGCAAAGGCTTCAGGCGCAATCGCTCCTCTTCGCAGCCTGTTGGACACGCTACAGGTGCCCACCTGTGCGACCATTCATGGTCTCGGTGCTGTTGATTTCGCCAAGGACTACTATCTTGGGATGGTCGGCATGCACGGTACGCGCCAAGCGAATCTTGCAACTCACGATACAGATCTTCTCCTGGTTTTCGGTGCACGTCTCGATGATCGCGTTACGGGAGAACCCTCGCGTTTTGCTCCGGACGCGAAGATTGTGCATTTTGATATCGACCCTGCGCAGTTGGATCGAGTGCGGGGCTGCGAGCTCGCCGTGCTCGGCGACCTGGCCAATACCATACCGGCCTTCCATCTCGCATTAGAGAGTGCGAAGCTTCCTGAATGGTCTGAATGGCTCTCTTTGGTGACACATGCAGATCGAGCCACTCCGGACAGCGGAAACTCAGAGCCGACGGTCAAATTCCTCGACGAACTTTACAAACGGCTCCCCGAAAACAGCATTGTTGTAACCGATGTAGGACAGCAGCAGATGTGGGCCGCCCAGCGCTATCGCTCGGCAAATCCGCGAGGCTTTGTCACATCTGGAGGCCTTGGTTCCATGGGGTTCGGGCTTCCCTCTGCTGTCGGGGCACAAATCGCGAAGCCTGATTCTACCGTGCTCTGTATTTCCGGCGACGGTGGATTCCAGATGAACATTCAGGAACTGGCCACCATCCGAAGACTCAATCTGCCAGTTAAGCTGGTCATCATTGATAACAAGTATCTCGGAATGGTGCGGCAGTGGCAGCAGCTCTTCTACAACCGCAACTACGCGGAGACCGATCTGAGCGACAATCCTGATTTCGTTGAAGTGGCAAAGGCGTACCGCATTCCCGCACAACGTATCGGCTTGGATGCGATAGCTGGAAGCTCGATTTCACGAGAGACAGCCGATCTATTCACCAACTTTCTGCAATCGAGTGAACCGGAGCTTTTGGTCTTCGATTGTCATCCGGAGGCCAACGTCTTTCCCATGGTACCGGCTGGGGCCTCGCTCTCCGAAATGCTGACGGAAGATCAGTAGAATTGGAACAGAAGAGATGAAAACGTATCACGTTCGCTATCGCAATACGCAAGGCACCCTCATCCGAATTCTTACAGCAGTGCAACGCCGTACCATTGATTTGCCTTTCGTTCACGCCGAACAGGACGGTGAACAGCACGTGGTGACGCTCGCACTAGAGATGAATGCCAAGCAGACCGAGCAGGTGTGCCGCGATTGGCGCGCGATCGTAGATGTGGAAGAGGTTTCCATCAGCGATGGAATAGTGAACGCCTGCAACGCGAGCGATGTCGCCACGAATTTCGTGCGGCGGGCCTCCGCACAAGCCGGTGCGAAGGCGTAATTTTTTTCGCCGTTCTCTGTGCCGCGCATCCTAACGAAGCGCGGCGTTTTATTAGAGCGACAATAGTTCTGAAACCTTGAAGCCGCAGTATTCAGGACGCGAGCATTCTTCACTGGCAAGAGTTTTTGTACGATAATGCTAGACAATTTCTAGCCAAAGGGAAACAGCATTCATGACAGTCATCAAGCAGGAAGACTTAATCCAGAGTGTTGCAGATGCCTTGCAATTTATTTCTTATTACCATCCAGTCGATTTCGTCCGTAGCCTCACAGCCGCTTACGAGCGCGAGCAGGCCCCTGCAGCCAAAGACGCGATTGCGCAGTTGTTGATCAACTCGCGTATGTGCGCCGAGGGGCACCGACCCATCTGCCAGGATACAGGGATCGTAACCGTATTTCTGAAGGTAGGGATGAATGTCCAGTTCAGCGGCACGTTAAGTCTGGACGAAATGATTAACGAGGGCGTGCGTCGCGCTTACAACTTGCCGGAAAACAAGCTGCGTCTCTCAGTGCTAGCCGATCCTGCAGGCAAGCGCCAGAATACTCGTGACAACACGCCAGCCGTGATCAGCGTCTCCATCGTCCCCGGGGATAAGCTCGATGTGACCGTTGCCGCCAAGGGCGGTGGCTCGGAAGCCAAGACAAAGTTCGCGATGCTCAATCCCTCCGACTCCATCGCAGAGTGGGTGCTAAAGACAGTGCCCACCATGGGCGGGGGCTGGTGTCCTCCCGGGATCATTGGCATTGGAATTGGCGGCACCGCTGAAAAGGCGATGTTGCTTGCCAAAGAATCCCTCATGGAGCCCATCGATATTCAGGATCTGAAGGCTCGTGGCGCCAAGACCCGCGCCGAGGAGCTTCGCCTTGAACTCTATGACAAGATCAATGCACTGGGCATCGGAGCGCAGGGTCTGGGCGGACTTACCACCGTGCTCGACGTGAAGGTGAAGGACTACCCCACGCACGCGGCCAATTTGCCGGTGGCGATGATCCCCAACTGCGCAGCCACTCGCCATGCGCACTTCACGCTGGACGGCTCTGGCCCGGTCGCATTAAAACCACCTTCGATTAAGGAATGGCCTGAACTCACTTACAGCCCCGCCAACGCGCGCCGTGTCAATCTCGATACTGTGAAGCGCGAAGATGTGTTGTCCTGGAAGCCCGGCGAAGTGCTCCTGCTGAACGGAAAACTGCTGACCGGACGTGACGCCGCACACAAGCGCATGATCGAGATGCTCAACAAAGGCGAGAAGCTTCCGGTGGATTTCAACAATCGCTTTATCTACTACGTCGGACCTGTGGACCCCGTCCGCGACGAAGCGGTTGGACCTGCCGGCCCCACCACCTCGATGCGCATGGATAAGTTCACCCGCCAGATGCTTGAGCAGACCGGATTGCTGGGCATGGTTGGCAAAGCAGAACGCGGTGCTGCTGCCATCGAGGCGATCAAGGACAATAAGGCCGTGTACCTGATGGCGGTCGGCGGCGCTGCATACCTGGTCGCCAAGGCGATCAAGAAATCGAAGACGCTGGCCTTCGCCGATCTCGGCATGGAAGCGATCTACGAGTTCGAGGTCGAGGATATGCCCGTGACCGTCGCCGTTGACTGCAACGGAACCGCCGTGCACGAAACGGGACCACGGGAGTGGAAGGGACGCATCGCAAAGATGAACTGCGTCGGCTAACTCGCCGCCGTTGCTGTTATGCCTGAAAGGCGGCCACACCTGAAGATAAAGGGAGGGACTCAAAAAGGTCCCTCCCTTTTGTCATGGCCGTCGAAACAATCATCGGCCGGGTATTACTTTCTGCCAACGGGGCAAACTGCCTCTCCTTCTTGGCGTGAACCCGCTGCCCGCCCCCCGGACTGACCTTCCGCGATGCCGGTCGGCAACATAGCGGCAGCAAAGCGAATCGCCACCAGCGCGAAGACAACACTGATAAGCGTTCCGATGGCAACGAGCATCGGGGTGGCATGCTCCAGATGGATGGCAACGATCATTGGCATACCGGCGCCGCCATTGATTCCAATCATCGTAAGGGGAAAGAGAACGAACAATGCCAGCAGGCCTGAGCTGCTGTGTACGCGCTGGCGAAGGTTCGCCGCAGCAACACTGAAGCAGATCGTCTGTGCTGCCTCGAGAATAGCGATAATGATCGGGTAATTGAAAATACGAAAGACGTGCGGCCCCCAGTAGCAGTACGTACCGAAGTTGATGCCGAGCATCTCGAAAACACAGGACATGAACAGTTCCGCGCCTGCCCAGGCAAACAGCTTGCTGCGGGTCATTGTCCCCTTGTAAATCTGGTTACAAATACATAGGGCAGGAAAAGCATAGAGTACGGCATAGCCGCTATGGGCCCAGATCGGCTGCGGAATACCGAAGGCTGTGAAGAGACTCACCATGCCGGGCGCGTAAAACCAAAGCATCATGCAAACGTCATAGATCGGTTCGCCAAATGCAGCCACCATCGAGGCTAGAACTATTAGAACGTAAAACGGAGTTCGTTGCCTGGCCCCCAGGCGCGCAGCTGCCAGCAATAGAACAACCGTCAGACCATAGCTGACGTAGTTCATGATGTCCTGCATGACCAGATTGAGAGGATGGCTATAGGGTGCTTCTAGTTTGGTGGATTGTGCTGTGGCCACTTGCAGCATGCAGAGTAGCGCAAAAACCAGCATCACGACGCTTCTTTTAGCCAGTTTCATAAATTGCTCTCCTTCCCGGGAATGTGGCATAGTGCAGGTCAAGTTTGTCCAGCTTACCTGGTCCAGTGTTACCGGTTCATTGGGATATCGAAGATCCGGCGCCCCTGAAAGCTGAGTTGGAGCGGATCGGCACACCTTTTGCGTGACCCTACTACTGTAAAGGAGAAATTGAGAATGAGACCGATACAAGTATTCGAAAGTGCCCCTTACTGCAGTGCCGACGCCAGCGGTATCGGTGCAGACGAGACTTTGGTCAACTTTGCGGAGGACGTGGATTGGTGTAAAAAGTATGGCGCGAAGATCGAGCGCTTCAATCTAGCGCAGCACCCAATGGCTTTCGCCCAGAACCCTTTAGTCAAGGCATTTCTGGAGCGCTCCGGACAGGAAGGGTTGCCGCTGTTTCTCGTGGATGGCAAAGAGTATCTGGCCGGGCGCTACCCCAATCGGTGCCAACTGGCCAGCTGGGCACAAGTTGCAAAATTCGCAGTACGTCCTAAATGACCAGGTTGAGAGGGTGGCTGTGGCAAACTCCAATGTACTAGATCGTGCTATAGCCACCCGCAGCAAACAGACCAGCCCCGCATGCCGGCTATATCCAACCAACAAGATCGCTGGCTAATGACCTCCCCGCGCACCGCTCTTTTCCTCGGCGGATTTTCCTGTTGCGTTGGTTTGCTCGCTCCCGGTTCCTTCCTCAGGAGTTCTGCCAAGGTACTCCACAATGACCGAGATTCGGCGGTTGGAAGCTTCATCCGGACTCTGGTTCACGCGTGGCCGTCGATCTGCATATCCCCGAACTTCTGAAAGCTGTTTCTCCTGCAGTCCGTAACTCTGCATGATTGTGCGTGCTGCATTGGCGCGGGCAACGGAAAGCTCCCAGTTGCTGTATCCAGTCAATCCGCCCGAGTACGGCTTCGAATCTGTGTGCCCTTCAATCGAAATATGATTCGGGAGTTTTCCCAACTCCTGCGCCAATGCAATCAGTAACAACTTTCCACTGGCGCTGGGGAGCGCGCTGCCGGATTCAAAGAACGTTCCCTCTTCGTCTTCCATCAGCTCGATGCGCAGACCTTCGGAAGTAATTGTCATCTCGACGTTTTTCTTCAGCTTCTCGAAATCCGGCAACGACATGATTGGCCTTGCGAGCGCATCCTTAATCTTCGCCATATCATCTTTTCGAAGAGAGATGCTTTGACCGGAGCCCTGCATCGAACTTCCCACTTTTTTTGACGTACCCGAGGGGTCCTTAAAATACCCGCCTACGGCTTCCTGTACCTGCTTGCTGGAACTCAGCAGCCAGAGCACGATGAACAACGCCATCAGGGCTGTTACAAAGTCGGCATACGCCACCTTCCACGCGCCGCCGTGGTGTCCTCCATGACCGGACACTTTCTTGATGATAATCGGGGAGCCTGGCACCCTATGCTCCTCCCGCAGCCGCTTGCACCTCGGCCTTGCAAGACTTTTCCATTTCATTGAAATTCGGACGTAAGTTTACGGGAATGGCTCGTCTTCCGAATTCCAAGGCCTGAATGGGGGCGGCGCCTTTTATGAACGAAATCAGCACGACTCTGAGTACGTATACATAGGCATGTTCGTCTTCTGCCACTTTCGCCATGTTCGCCGCCAGCGGCCCCAGCAACCCGTAGCAAAGCAAAATGCCAAGAAACGTTCCCACCAGAGCCGCAGCCACTTTGTGACCGATTTCCTCCGGGGGGCCGCCCAGCGCGCCCATTGTGACCACGATGCCGAGCACCGCTGCGACAATACCGAGCCCCGGCAGCGCATCGGCTACAGTGGTCAGTGCCGCTACAGGCGCATTTGATCCTCTGTGAGACACTTCCATATCGAGATCCATCATCTGGTCGATATCAAATGGGTCGATTCCGCCCGTAACCGCCATTCGCAACGTGTCGCAGACAAAGTCCCGCGTGTGATGGTCCTTGATAATTTTCGGGTATTTCGAAAATACTGCACTCTGCTCCGGCTGTTCGATGTCGGATTCGATCGCCAGCAAGCCGTCTTTCCTTGCCTTGTTCAGAATCTCGTAACACATCTTCAGCGTTTCCAGATAAAACTCTTTGCTAAAACGGGATCCCTTAAAAGCCCCTGTTACTCCGCCAACGATCTTCTTCACGACATGCAACGGATTGGCAATCAGCAATGTACCGGCCGCAGCCCCTCCAATGATGATCAGTTCCGCCGGTTGAAGCAGCACTTTCAGGTTGCCGTGCTCCATCAAGTAGCCGCCGATTATCGATCCAAACACCACAACAATGCCAATGATGATGAACATCGTTTCACTCTTTCCGATCCGTGGCGTTGTTCTTCAGGTCCTGCTCCAGTCTCTCTATCTGTGCCGCTACTGCTTGAGTTACGTCTACCTGGCGCGCAGCGGCATGTATCCCAATTTCTATGCGGTCTCCCCACCAGTTCACCGCGCAGGACGATTCAACAACGGCGAGTGTTGAGTTCAGCTTTTTAATTGTTTCGGGCTTGCAGTCTGGGACAATCGCAATTAATCTCCAGTCGCTCCAACATCCCACGAAACTCATTGAAGGCAGCAGACCCGCAACGGTCTTGGCGAGTACGCGAATCGCATGGCGAAGCAGCGCTGTTCCGCCATGCTGTTGGATCGCCTGCTGCTCCGACATTTCAATCAGAATCAAAGCCGCAGATGACGCCGACCGAGAACGAAGCTGAACCTGTAGCCGTTCCCTGCTCTCCTCAAAGGAAGGCAGTCCGGCAGGCACCTCGAAGCCACGATCCGAATGTCCAGCCCATGCCGCACATTCCTGTTTTCCGTGCGAGAGATCGAAAATCTCTCCGACTCCCCTCATCTCCCCCGTTGAATCGCGCAATGGAAATGCGGAGACGTGAATGGGGACGCGATGGCCTTGCTTGTGGCGAATGAGCGGGTCTTCTTCTGCCGGAGTTCCCGCCCTCAGCACGTCCTCTACGGAACACTGCGCTGTGGTGTTTGACTGCACGCCCTCGCAGTCAAACACCAGGTCTCCTCGGTAAGTACGGCCCAGAACCTCCGGCCCCGTGTACCCTGAAATCCGCTCGGCTGCTCTGTTCCAATAGATGATCTTGCCCTGCAAATCAACCAGGCAGACACCATAGGGCATGGCGTCACTCAAACTCCGAAATAGGTGGGCGTCGACCTGAGGCATCTTCACTGCTCCTGGTCGCTCTATCGGCACTGCAGCCCAGTCACTTGAGGAAGAGTATTCAGATCGAGAATGTAGCCAAAAATAACAACCCCCACCAGGGATGGTGAGGGTTATCAGCTACTTTTAGCCTGCGAGTGTTAATGAGCAACTGCCTGGAACAAGTCGCTCTTCAAGAGCGCCTGAAACTTGCTGTCATCGGCTTTGAACTTTACGAGCAACCGGCCACCATCGGAGTCCACGGCCATATTGTCCATAGCGCTTTTCTCAACTGCGGTTCCCGCGGCCTTCTTGTACAGAATGCCCGCCTTCATCAGGGCTGAAAGTGTGCCGGCCGTAAATGAGTCCGCAGTCCGGACGTTCAATCCAAAGTCCACGCCACGCTGCATGTCTAGAGTGTAGAGGGACCCCAGTAATCGTTTCCTAACCGTGTCGAAATCCGCCAGTGCCGCAGCTTCACCCAGTGCCGAGCGCATCATATTCTGTGTACCTGCCTGGTCCAGCACACTCCAGACCGGTCCGGATTCGGCTTCCACGATCATTTGAATAATCTCCGGCGTCGACGCAACACCTCGCGTAACACCGTCGCGTACGTCAAGACCGTCCTTCACCGAACTCGGCTCACCGAATAACATTGTGTTCTCATCCAGAAACGTCATTAGGAAACCGCTGCCAGTGGACCACATCTCAGCATCGCGGTACTTCTCGCTCTTCTGCTTCTTTAGCCTGAATCGAGCCAGGACTTTCTTGGTTTCGAACTGCCCGTTGGCAACTCCGAAGCTGCGCAGCATTCCTTTTTCCGTGCGATAGGAAACAAACGTCAGTTGCTCCACATCCAGGTCTGGATTAACTCCCATACCACGCAGTGAAGTTTCAAACGTTTTCAGATTCTCTGGCAGCACGCGATTCTTGAGAGCTATACCACTCCCTGAGTTGCGCAACGCGCGATAGTCCACCGAGATAATCTGCTGAATTTGTGCGGGAAGCACCGTTCGCGTGTTCGTCCCCAGCGGAGCCGCTAACACACTCGTGCACAGAGCACATAGCAATAACACTGCTATTGAGAAATGTTTCATTTTACGATTCTACCCCTTGTACCTGATCCCTTTGAAGGTCGCAGTTTGCAGCGAAGATTAACTCGTCATATTCCGAATTTCAGAGACTCTAGCCCGAGTATCCGCGATAAATTCGGCCTCTGTCTCAGTGCTGAGTGCTTCCAGGTTAATTTCGACGTTTGCCAGCGCCCCTTCCATCGATGCCTTGGCTAAGGCGGCAGCCACGGTCAGATCGCTAGCCATCTTGGGATTTGTTTTTCGGCGCAATTTCGTTATCAGCACGCTCACCTCGGCAGCGCACTCCGCCACGCGCAAAGGAACCGCAGATGCTCCCCGCAGCGCTTTCGCCACGCTTTCACCAGCTGCAGATGGTTCCGACGGAGCGACCTTGCGAGCCTTGCAGGCCCGTATCACTGCCTCATAAGATGCTGCATCCGCGTCAATGGCAGCCAGCAATTCTTCTCGAAGTTTTCCAAGCCTCGCTAAAGCCCCGGTCAAATCACTTTCGAATTCGCCGAATCCCTTCTTCCCGCGGGAGCTCCCTGCAACCATTGCCACCAGTCCAGCAGCCATTGCTCCTGCGGCCGCCGAGGCACTGCCGCCTCCCGGAACGGCCGTTGGCGCCGAAAGTTGTGCGACGAACGGCTCCACCCCCGCGCGCAATCCTCCGGTGGCAGTTTTGCCGCCAATTACTGCCGCCAACCGATTTTCCAGAATCATTGATGAGTCGAAGTTTTCAACTTGCAGGAACCATTCCGCGGCGCTTTCCAGTGCCCGTTTCGGCACCAGTCCAACAATTTCACTGGACTGCACCGGTACACCGTAGCGCTCGGCCTCCCGCTTCACAAATTCAAAAACTCGCGCAATCGGCGTCAGGTCCGTGTCCGTAAGATTCATTGAAACCTGGGCCTGCCCGCGTACCTCCAGACCAATTGCCTTCACCGCGCGAAATCCGCCACTGGAGTAACGCACAGCTTTCGCGATTTTCTTGGCAATCTCCACATCCTTTGTTTGCAAGTAGATGTTGTAGGCCACCAGAAACTTACGCGCTCCAATAACCACCGCTCCCGCCGTAGGATGGCAACAGGGATCACCAACATCGGGACGCCTGGAATCCAGTGTTCTGATCTCCTCCCGAATGACCTCGAACTGCCCGCGGCGAATACTCTCCAGATTCACCCGCTCCGGCGTCGTTGCGGCGGCTTCGTAAAAATACACTGGAATCTTGTAGTTCTGCCAAACCTGCTTCCCCAGGTCGCGAGCCATCTGCACACAGTCGTCCAGCGTCACGCCCTCTATGGGAATGAACGGCACAACGTCGGTGGCACCCAAACGCGGGTGCGCTCCCCGATGCACGTTCAGGTCAATCAACTCTGTTGCCTTGCCAATTCCGGCCAGTACAGCGGACAGCAGCGGTTCGCGCTCGCCTACTAAGGTCACTACCGAGCGGTTGTGGTCGGCGTCCTTTTCGCAATCCAGCAAATAGACGCCCGGGCGCTTCATCGCATCCAGAATGGCATCGATCCTGGTCTGGTCACGTCCTTCGGAAAAATTCGGCACACATTCGACTAGCGCTGCCATCCTGAACCTCCCTGCGACCAACTGCTCTAACCCTTAACACTGCCCTATTTTTTCCACCAGTTGTAACCAATTGAAAATTGGAGACTCTCGTTCACCCCAGGGTTATGATTCCCCATTGACGCATTTGAAATATGTATTGCCCGGACATCCCAGTTCAACGAGCGGCCCGGCTTTATGAAATAGTTCACGCCAACGCCACCGCCGGTGGTGAAATTAGTCGAGGAAGTATCCCCCGGAGGAACGTCTTCGGCTGTCCAGAGCACTCCGGCCTGTGCCAGAAAATATGGAATCAGTTTTCGCCCACGGGTAAAGTTCCACTTGAGCACCACGGGATTCAGGCCAAACCCATATACGTTCTTGCCTTTGTTCCAAAAACCGTAATCGACGGGCGTGACCTCCACATCCCATTCAAATGTGCCGCGCAAAAAGCCCGGACCGAGTTCGCCAGTCATTACTCGTCCCCCGCGCATTCCCGCACGTATAAACTGCACATCGGAATTATCGTTGAGGCCTGTGCCACCGCTGACCAGCGCGCCAAGAACCCAGTGTTCACGCCGGATCGCAGCAGCATTATCCTCAGTCTGGGCAAAACTCGCAATAGAAGCAACAAGCAGCAGTGCAAGTGCAAAAAATCGAGATGGTTTCATAATTAAACGGATCACCTTAGCAATAACGTAACAGGGGGTGAACCCATCTTCCAAGTCAAAATAAGAAAGGCCGCTCGTTTTGAGTGGCCCTTCTTGAAAGCACTTCAGCTTCAGCTAACCTGCGACTTCTTCTAGGTCCTTCTGGTCTATGTCGGCATTCGAGTAAACGTTCTGTACGTCATCGTAATCTTCGAAGGCATCGATCATCTTGACCATCGTGCGAGCCTGTTGCCCTTCCAGCTTGATATAGTTCGCCGGAATCATTCCGAGTTCACTGTGCTCCGGGGTAACGCCAGAGGCCTTCACCGCTTCCAGCACGGCCTCGTAGGCGGATGGCTCGGTCAGAATCTCCCAGCTATCGTCCTCGTCCCTGAGATCCTCGGCACCGTGTTCGAGCACGATATTCATCAGGTCATCTTCCTTGGCGTCAGACTTCGCCACCAGAATCGATCCCTTTTTGCTGAACAGGTGCGCCACTGAGCCCGAAGAACCCATGTTGCCGCCATTTTTGCCGAAGATGTGACGAATATCGCTGACCGTGCGATTCCGGTTGTCGGTCGAAGTCTCGATCAAAACCGCAACGCCACCCGGTCCGTAACCCTCGAAGGTGATCTCTTCGTAGGTCACGCCCGGCAGCTCGCCGGTGCCGCGCTGGATCGCGCGCTTGATATTGTCCTGCGGCATATTCTCGGCCTTTGCCGCAGCGATAGCAGTGCGCAATCTAGGATTCTTTTCCGGATCGCCGCCACCCTTGGCAGCCATCGTGATTTCCTTGATCAGGCGGGTAAAAATCTTGCCGCGCTTTGCATCCAGCGCGCCCTTCTTGTGCTTAATTGTTGCCCATTTTGAGTGGCCAGACATGCCAACCTCGTAGATAGTTTGATTACTGGAAAAAAGTTCCTCGGTCTTGCCCTATCCAGCCAACCGGGCATACCTCTACCGGCGTAACGCGCGGTAACGATTGAGTATAACACGCCACACCGACTCCATCGAAAGCGCAATCGAGCAGGATTCTTTGGCGCCAACTTCACCCTAAGTCGTCGTCAAAGTGTGCTCCGTTGGAGCCTCACGCAAGCGAGCCGCCGCATCCTCCGGCATAACCGCCGAGCGGTAAGCCTCCTTGAATGAATACGATTTCTGACGTTCCTGCAAAATCGGGAGGATCTCGATGTGCCAATGGTAATCGTCGTCGATGGTGCGCCAGTAATTCAGTACTTTCGATTGATGCTGCGTATTCGGAGCAGTATGCAACACCATATGGAAACTGTCCGTAACCGAGCGAATCCGGTTCAGCATACGGCGCATCAGAGAAGCGCAATCATAAAGCGCCCCCGGCCGCGAATTTGCGGTGCGTTCAAAGTGTGCCGAATGAGTTGCCGGGATAATCCAAGTCTCGTACGGCGCACGCGAGGCAAATGGGCAACATGCTACATAGTCCCCGCGAATCTCCACAATGCGCTCGCGCTCATGCAGTTCCTGCGTCAGGATGTCGCAAAAGACGCAGCGCTCTTTTTGCGCGTAGTGCTCTCGCGCTGCCCGCAGTTCGTAGAGTACCCGTCGCGGTACAAACGTAGTCGCCACAATCTGCGACGTCGGATGATCAAATTCCTGCCCGCTCAGCGAGCCAAAATCCTTGAAAATAACCACATACTTGAAACGATGGTCGTGCTTCAAATCCTCCAAGCGGCGCGCACACAGGCACAAAAACTGCTCAATTTCTGCATCCGAAGCTGTCCAGAGCTGCCGGTCGTGGCGTGAGTTCTCCACCAGAACCTCGTGCGCGCCCACCGGGCGCATCACGTCGTAATGCCCGAGGCCGCGCCGTCCTGGGTCGCCCTCAACGTGATACAACGGTTGCGGATGCACTACGGCCCGCGCCGACCAGGGGCCATAATCAACCGACGCCATCGAGGTAATCACCTGCGGCTGATGCGGCGACTCCGGGCAGAACGGACACACCTGCAGCAAATTTCGGCCCTGTGAGGGTTGATCGCCAGTAACCACCCAAGAACGCGTGATTGGATCCTTCCGAAGTTCCATTGCGATAGCAAACCACCAACAAGTCTCTGAGTCAAATGCAAACGTTCCCGAAAGGCTCCAACTTCTCTGGGCTACGCTTAAATCGCACCAAAAAGGCACCAGGGCTTGACCTCATACTGAGATGCGGTAATCGGGCAGGATGCGCCCTGCCTCCTTGTGCATTCCCCTCTCCTGCTCAGCCCAGCCCAGCTCTGCTATACTCGCCTTTCGACTCCCCATTTTTCCCATGAGTGAAGCCTCAACACCGCTTATGCGGCAGCACGCCGCCATTAAGAAAGAGCACCCCACCGCCCTGCTATTCTTCCGTGTAGGTGATTTCTACGAGCTATTTCTGGATGATGCCGTTACCGCCGCCCGCGAACTCCAGATCACGCTCACCTCGCGCCAAAAAGTTGATGGCATTGCCCTCCCGATGTGCGGGGTTCCTTATCACGCAGCCGAGGGATACGTAGCAAAACTCGTCCGCAAAGGCTATAAGGTCGCCATCTGCGACCAGGTTGAAGACCCCAGGCTCACCAAGAAGCTTGTACGCCGTGAGGTCACGCGAGTCGTGACGCCCGGCACCGCCGCCGACTCGCACCTTGGCTCAGAGGAAAATAACTTTCTTTGCGCCATTGCAAACCACACCAATGGCACTGGTTCCAGACTGGGTTTTGCTATGCTCGATCTCTCGACAGGAGAGTTTCGCGCTGCTGAGTTCAGCGGTCCCGATGCCGACCGCCGCGTCGCGGACGAATTGCAGACTTTGCGTCCCCGCGAACTTCTCTTCGCGGAATCACTCCCGCTGTTCCGTCCTGAGCCTAGCCTGACCTCCGCCCAGGCGCCGGCCTCGGCTGCCGCTCCGCGCATGGCTTCCACCGAACTCGTGCCCTTCGCGCGCTGGAGCGAGACACCCCTCGATGACTGGATCTTTGCCCCCGACTACGCAATTCCAGTGGTCGAAAATCACTTTGGTGTGCTCTCGCTGGAAGGATTTGGACTAGCCAATCACAATTCCGCGGCGTGCGCCGCCGGGGCCATTCTCCACTATGTCCGCCAAACCCAGCGCGGCTCGCTCGACCATGTCGACCGTATCAGCTACTACGAGCGCCAGAACTGCCTCATTCTCGATGCCGTCACCGTCCGTAACCTTGAACTGGTCGAACCTCTTTTTGCGGGCTCCGGCGACGCTGTCACGCTCTTCCGCGCCATAGACCAGACGCTTACACCTATGGGCAAGCGCCTGCTTCGCTCCTGGATGCTGCGCCCTTCGATCAATCTCGAGGAAATCAATCACCGCCTCGACGCCGTTTCCGCCGCCCTTGCCAATATCATTCATCGCGAAGAGCTTCGCCGCGGGCTAGACGGTATTCTCGACATCGAGCGCCTTCTCAGCCGGATTACTCTTGAGACGGCCAATCCGCGAGACATACTCGCCCTCGCCGCGTCATTGGCCAAGCTGCCGCTTGTGCGCCGAGCCCTTGAGCGCTTCCCTGCTGCTCGCTTTGCCGCCTTGCGGGATCTGCTTGATGAACTGACGGACGTGCGCGAACGCATCGAGCGCACAATTCTACCGGAGCCCCCCATCACCCTCAACGATGGAGGAGTCATCCAGAGCGGCTTGGACCCTCAACTTGACGAATTGCGCGACATCAGCCGCAATAGTAAGCACTACATCGCTCAAATCGAGCAGCGCGAGCGCGAACGCACCGGAATCAACTCGCTCAAGGTGAAGTTCAATAACGTCTTCGGTTTTTACATCGAGATCAGCAAGGCCAACCTGCAACATGCTCCCGACGACTACGAGCGCAAGCAGACCCTGGTCGGTGCCGAGCGCTTCACCACACCGGAGTTGAAGGAATACGAGACTAAGGTCCTCGATGCCGAAGAGAAAATAGTGGAGATCGAGCGCCGCCTCTTTGCCGAGTTGCGCCTGGCCATCGCCGCCGAATCGCGCCGCATCAGGCAAAGCGCACTAGCCGTGGCCGAGGTCGATGTCCTGCTCTCCTTCGCGCACCTTGCCGCGCTGCGCAATTACTGCCGTCCGCAGTTTGACGACAGCACACAACTCCTTGAGATCCTCGAAGGACGCCACCCTGTCATCGAGCAGCCCGAACTCACCGGCTCGAACGACCGCTTTGTCCCTAACGATCTCTATCTTGATGCGACCAAGCAGTCGATCCTGCTCATCACCGGCCCCAACATGGGCGGCAAATCCACCTATCTGCGCCAGACTGCGTTGATTGTGCTGATGGCGCAAATGGGCTCATTCGTCCCCGCGACGCGCGCCCGTCTCTCCATCGTGGATCGCATCTTCACCCGCATTGGAGCCTCGGACAACCTTGCGCGCGGCCGCTCGACCTTCATGGTCGAGATGACTGAAACCGCCGCCATTCTAAACACGGCAACACGACAATCACTCATTCTTCTCGACGAGATCGGACGCGGCACCGCAACATATGACGGCCTCGCCATTGCATGGGCTGTAGTCGAGTTCATTCACCGGCACAGCCGCGCGAAGACGCTCTTCGCAACGCATTACCACGAACTCACTGACCTTGAAGAACTGCTCGATTCGGTAAAGAATTTCCACGTCAGCGTCAAGGAAACCGGCGGCAGCATCGTCTTCCTGCGCAAGGTCTCCTCAGGCGCGGCCGACAAGAGTTACGGTATCGAGGTCGCCAAACTGGCGGGCCTCCCCGCCGAGGTAATCTCCCGCGCCCGCGAGGTGCTGCGGCAACACGAGAACGCCGAACACACTGCCACCACACAACTTGCTCCCAAGGCGGAAAAATCCGGCCCGGTGCAGTTGACCATCTTCACGCCCGTCTCGAATGTCGTCCTCGACCGCCTCCGTGAAGCCGACCTCGACTCGCTCAGCCCGCGCGAAGCGTTGAACTTGTTATATGAGCTAAAAAAACAGGTAGATTGATGCTCACCAAAAAACGTCTAGGATTCCCCATGTTGTACGGTATTTCCTGAACGGCAATGAGCTTCATCTTCGGTCAATTGCGGCGCGTGAGTGCTGTGTGATGATCTTTAATATTTCAAACCAGACAATCGTCGCCCCCCCAGCAACTCCGCAAATAGTGACATCCCTTGCTCCGAGAGTTGAAATCCGAAGCAGATCGTTGAGAAACGGAACGTAGAGCACTAAGCCGAGCAATGTGAGCGCGCCAGCCGAGACGGCCCAAAGGGCTGTATTGCGCGACCGAAATGTCTGCACAGCAAGTCCCGTCCATGAACGATTTGTCCAGATCAATGCGAGATTGGCAATAATCAATGTCGTGAACGCCATTCCACGGGCGTACGTTTCGGACCTGCCGCCGTGTAACGCCCAGGCAAATACACCCGCCACAACGGCAAGAGCGCTGACACCCTGAAACAATGCAATCAGGGTTGTGCGCAGGCTAAAGATAGGTTCCTTCGGGTCGCGTGGAGGCCGGGTCATCACCGAATCTTCTTCCTTCTCGGCTTCAAACGCGGTGGAGCAAGCGGGATCGATGATAAGTTCGAGAAAGACAATATGCACCGGGAGCAACACCAGAGGCCATTTGAAAAGAACCGGAATCAGCGACATCCCTGCTATTGGCACATGGATGGCAAGAATGTAGGTCATCGCCTTCTTCAGGTTGTCGAAGATACGGCGGCCCATTCGCACGGCACGCACAATGGAAGAAAAGTCGTCATCCAGAAGTACCAGAGATGCGGATTCTCGCGCGACATCCGTGCCACGTCCACCCATCGCAACCCCTATATGCGCAGCCTTGAGCGCAGGAGCGTCATTCACACCATCGCCAGTCATGGCTACCACTTCGCCATTCGCCTTCAGCGCATTCACTAAGCGCAGCTTTTGCTCTGGAACGACACGAGCAAATATGTTCGTCGTTTTGACCTTCTCACGAAGCGCCAGATCGTCCATCTTGTCCAGTTCAGGGCCGGTTACAATCTGGTTGCGCGGAGCTATTCCGATCTGCCCGGCAACGCTCTGCGCCGTCACGGGATAATCGCCGGTGATCATAAAAACGCGGATTCCTGCGCTGTAGCACTCGCGGATGGCTTCCGGAACGGTCGGCCTAATGGGATCGGCAAGCGCCACGAGACCAACAAATTCGAAATCAAATTCATTCTGTTGAGGCGGCAACTCGCCTTTTTTGCTGTACGCTGCCGCTACTCCAAGTACGCGCAGTCCTTCGGTCGCCATGATCCGAACGTGTTCCGCGAGCGCATCGCGATCGTCTTGATCGAAACGGCAAAGCCGTGCGATAGCCTCCGGCGCCCCTTTGGTCGCAACGGTGTAATGCGGCTGAGCACCTGTCTCCCACACTCGTGTTATTGAGAGCTGTTCACGCGAGAGTGGATATTCGCGCACAAGCTGCCAGTCGGGATGAAGGTGCTCCGTCCCTGCAAGGTATTTCTCGCCGAATTCTTTGAACGCGACTTCCATTGGATCGAATGGGTTTTGCTGGCTGGCAAGAATGCTGAACTCGATGACCTCGTGAAACTCTTCTGGAAATGCGTCCGGCTTATGTTCTGCCAAGTCAAGGACATTGCCATCAGCCGCGAGCTTTTTGACCGACATCCGGTTCTGGGTCAACGTCCCCGTTTTGTCCACGCAAAGAACAGTTGCAGAACCCAGCGTTTCGACCGCAGGAATCCGTCTCGTGAGCACCCGGTTCTGCGAAATTCGCCACGCTCCCACAGCCAAAAAAATCATCAGTACGACCGGAAATTCTTCTGGAAGCATTGCCATTGCCAGGGCGACTCCAGCCAACAAACCTTCAAGCCAGTTTCCGCGAGAAACCGCGGAGAGCAGAGCCACTACGATGCAAAGCGATAGTCCGAGAATGGCAAGAATCGTCACGAGACGGCGGGTTTCTTTCTGCAGGGGTGTGTCCTCTGTTTCGACAAACTGCAGTGCCTTGCCAATCTTCCCAAGTTCCGTACTGGTTCCTGTCGCCAGCACTTTGACCAAGCCTTGTCCCTGCACAATCAGTGTTCCCGAATAAACGAACGGCTGATCATCACCCCCGGGGCGAGCACTCGCCGTAGCAGTATCACCGACACATTTTCGGACAGGAACTGATTCACCGGTGAGGAGGGATTCATCCACGGAAAGGTTTACTGCTGACAAAAGGACCGCGTCGGCCGGAACGCGATCGCCTTCCGAAAGAACCAGAACATCGCCGCGAACTACCTCTCGCCCTGCAATTCGCCGTCTCTCGCCATCCCGTATGACCAGCGCACGTGGACTGGACAAATCGCGCAACGCTTCCAAAGCTCTCTCAGTTTTGCGCTCCTGGTAGAGGGTTATCCCCATCACGACAAACACAAAACCGAGCAGGAGGAGTGCTTCCTCGATATCTCCCAAAAACAGGTAGATTGCCCCTGCTGCAAGCAGCAGCAGAAACATTGGCTCGCGAACGACATCCAATGCAATCGCCCAGATGGTGCGCGGCTTGGATGATGGCAGTTCGTTCGGCCCTTCAACCCTTAGGCGTTCGACAGCCTCAGCCTGCGAGAGACCCTGTCTACCGCTCACATCCACGAAGTTCGGCGCGTATGTATTTGAATCGCGGATTGTATTGCGAGATGAGGCGCTCATTTAACCTCTATCACAGGGGAGTTTACGCACCCGCCCGCTTATGTTACACGACTCTGCAAGCAAGGAACCTATCGCACGAAATCGGAAGCGTGAAAGCGCAGGGAGACCGTCCCTGAACCCGCACCAAACTGAATATTGGCAAACGCCTAAATATGATGCATAGTCAATAAAGTGCAGCTGCCGTCAGCTCTGCTGGGACACCTTGCGCCATCATCCGTCAAGCAAGTTGAAGCTGAAGGAATTACGCAATCATGAATACTGAACAAGACGGTTCATGCCAAAGAATAACTTCACAGTCGGCCAAAGAATTATTGGCAAAGATATCGTTGGAATTTCGGGATTGGGCAGCAGTTGCGTTCAACTCAGCCGGCAGGTTTTTCACTGCCATATTCAATGTATTCATCCTGGCCATTGCCGCCATTACCGCACTATTCGCTGTGATGGTGCTGACAGTGCGGGACACAGTTACGAATCCCTCAGACGATTCGATGCTTACGCTTTTTAATATCAGGACATTATCGAAAAAGACACGTGCTGCTTCAGCTTCTGACTATACGAATCAGCCGGCTGAAGGAGTGGAGCGGAGTTGATGCGGTCTCAACTCTGGGGCGCCTTCACCACAAGAACGGTCCAAATACGCAGAAACTTTTCTGAAGCCCCTCCCGAGTTACCCCGTACACTTGTGGCATGCCGTCTCTGCTTGCCAAAGGAATTCTCTTCGACCTGGACGGAGTGCTCATCGACAGCACCGCGGGTGTCGCTCGTGTCTGGCGCGACTGGGCCATACGGCACGGTCTTGATCCCGATCGCACAGCCCACACTGCTCATGGATGCCGTGTTCTTGACATCGTTCCGCTGCTGGCGCCCCACCTCGATGCAGAAGCAGAGCTCCGCGACCTGGAGCGGCGCGAAATTGCCGAATCTTACGATGTAATCGTCTTCCCCGGAGCCGCGAGATTGCTAAAATCTCTGCCGTCTGGCCGTTGGGCGATTGTCACCAGCGGCACACGCGACCTTGCCAAGCACCGCCTTGGCGTAGCCGGACTTCCTGTCCCCGAACTCATGATCACCGGCACTGATATCAGGCGCGGCAAACCAGATCCCGAGCCTTACCAGAGGGGAGCCGCTCTGCTCGGCCTTTCCTCTGCGGACTGCGTTGCGGTTGAGGACGCACCCAGCGGAATAAGCTCCGCCCTGGACGCGGGAATGCAGGTTCTTGCCGTTCCCACCACATACTCAGTAAACGATTTAGCCCAAGCCACGGCTCTTTTACCTAGTCTCGACGCCTTGCAATCCACGATTTTCGGCGACTGCATTCGCCTGAGTTGGTAAATTTGTCACTCTGCCGTGATTATCAAAATTGACAATGTGACTTGCAACAGGCACACTTACGCTTCGAAAAGCGGTTTCGGTCACCACTCTCAACTGAGCACGATGGATAGCCGTCACAATGAACGTAAGCAAGGTTTCCTACACGCTTGAGTCCACTCTGGAGAGTGTAAACAGGGCCGAGCAAACTGCTGCAGAAATCGCCGCCAGATCCGGTTTTGATAAGGACGAATGCGGTCGAATCTCTCTCGCTGTTCGTGAGGCCACCGTGAACGCTGTCCTGCACGGAAACCAGTGCGATCCGACCAAGGGCGTGACCATTTCCTTTGAAAACACTCTAGACGCTTTGACGATCCTGGTGCACGACGAGGGTTCAGGCCTTGATCCTGCCCTGGTTCCCGATCCTCTCGCTCCTATAAACCTGCTCAAGCAATCAGGACGAGGAGTTTTTATTATTCGGGCATTCATGGACGAATTCCGTTTTCGAACCATGTCTCCGGGCACCGAAGTCACTATGATCAAATTCGTTCGCGGCCCGGGGTCGCGACGGCAACAAGGAGGATTTACCAGTGACGATGAAAGCAAGCTCACGGCAGGCGAACGGCGTCACCATCGTTAGTCTTTGCGGACGTATCACACTCGGCGAAGGCAGTGTCATTCTGCGCGATACCGTTAAGAGCCTTTCCGCCCAAGGCCATAAGAAAATACTCCTTGACCTCGGAGATGTCACCTACATCGACAGCTCGGGGATAGGTGAACTAGTCAGTGCATTCACCAGCGTTCGTAATTCCGGTGGCGAACTCAAGTTGCTCAAACTCACAAAGCAAGTTCACGATCTGCTACAAGTCACTAAGCTGCACACTATTTTCGACATCCAAGAAGACGAAGCTGCGGCTATCGCGGCCTTCGCTCGTTAATCGGAAACACCAGGGCGGCTCACCCAGCCGCCCGTCTCTATTTTCATTACGGTGTGCCGATCCTGAGTTTCATTCACTAAAATTGCGGAGTAATTCGATAGAATTCCTTCATGCTCAAGTTTCGACTCTGTGTTCTTTTGCTGGTGTGCTCCGCTGCAACGGCTTTCGCGGCATCTCCTCTGGTTCTCATATCCATCGATGGAATGCGCCCGGACTACATCACCAATCCCAAGGCCTGCTCAACAACCTTTCCCACCATTCAGAGTTTCCTTACCACGGGAACATATGCCGAGGGCGTCACGGGTGTGCTACCGACTCTCACTTATCCTTCGCACACAACGCTGATCACTGGCGTAGAGCCGGCAAAACACGGCATCTGGGGCAACACTACATTCGATCCCGAGTCGACTAACTTCTCCGGTTGGTACTGGTACGCCAAAGACATCAAGGCCGATACGCTGTGGGACGCGGCAACCCGTAAAAAGCTGATTACCGCGAACGTCGGATGGCCCGTCAGCGTGGATGAGCGCAACATCCGCTTCAACATTCCCGAATACTGGCGCGCCGGAAACGCCGAGGATCGTAAGCTGTTGCGCGCACTTTCCACACCGGAGCTGTACGACGGAGTAGAAAGGCACTTTCTCTCAGTTCCCGAATCCGATGGAGCGTACCTCGCCACCGATGTGGCTCGCGCAAAGGCTGCGATATACGCAATCGAGCACAAGCATGCTCGCTTTGTGACCCTGCACCTCATCACACTTGACGAAATGCAGCACGAACACTCGCCTTTCAGCCCGCAGGCCTGCCAGAGCTTGCTGGAACTGGATAAGCAGGTGGGAGCGGTGCTGGAGGCTGCCATTGCGGCCAACCCTGCTACGGTCGTTGCCGTTGTTTCCGACCACGGTTTTGCGCGAACCGACTACCGCGTCAATTTGATGGTACCGCTCATCGAAGCTGGTCTGCTTAAACTCGGGACGCATGCCAAGGAATGGAAAGCTGCCATTTTTCCCGGCGGAGGCACTGCGGCTATCGTGCTCCACGACCCTAAGGACAAGGCCACGGAAGAGGCGGTCCGCACTTTGCTGCACCGTTTGGCTTCCAACCGCGCAAACGGCATTGCCTCCATCCTGGAAAAACCGGAAATTGACAAACTAGGCGGCTTTCCCAACGCTGCATTTGTGGTCGATCTGCAAGTCGGCTATCAGCTAGGCTATGCTGCCGAGGGAGCTCTCGTCACCCCGGCCCCATCTACCGGAATGCACGGTTATCTGCCCTCTCACCCGGAGATGCTTGCAGCGTTTTTCGTGCGCGGTCGCGGCATCGCCGCTGGACGCGACCTCGGCGTCATCGACATGCGCCAGATCGCGCCGACCTTGGGCGGAATTCTCGGCGTGAATTTGAAAGATGCGCGCCAACCACAGCTCAACATACGCAAATAAGGGCGTTTCTTCCGGTCCTGCGTTCCCGCCGCGGGACCGGTGTGTTTTCCATCGGCAATCAAAGTACAATTTCTTCTTATGCCCCGCATACTCATCAGCTCATTCGGTTTCCGTTTGATTAAAGCTAAAACACAGGTGAGTTCGCTCTGGCTGCTCTGTATCGTTCTATTCGTTGCGCTCCCGGCTCTGGCGCAGAAGAGCACCGCCCCCTCCCTCGTTGAGCAACCTGCCCCGAATGCCGCAAGCTCATCCCCAGTAACCACGGTTCAGGTGGAGTGCCTCCCTCCCTCCCGCGCCTCGGAGTTGCTCGACAAACATGGATGCGTTGCGGGAAAGGTCTTTCGGGTCAGCTCACAGAAAAACGGAAACCTGCGGATCTTTTTTGGTCCAAACCACGACGAATGCGAGTTTCAAGCGGTAGTCTTCGCCCGCGACCGCGACAGCCTTGGTGATCTCTCTTATCTGCACGGAAGACTGGTTGCCGTGATTGGAGAAGTCATCGAATACCGAGACCATGCTGAAATCGTCGTGAAAGACCGCAAGCAGATTCAAGTGGCGGCAACCGATCCGCCGAAGCAATTCGACGCCGATCAGTCGAGACCCGGTTTCGGCAGCGCCCATCGAGGCGGTAAACGCGGTCGCGCCTGGTAACTAGTGGAAGAAGAGGCGCACCCGTGGGCGCGCCTCTTCTGAAGATCGTGAAACTCAGCAATTCTCCCTCAACTCCTCCAGCAGATATAACGTTCCCCGCCACACGACGCCGCCGCGCACCAGCGTCGTCACCGTTGACAGCACCAGCGTATACACCATCAGCACGCTTGCCACCGGATGCAGCAATACGTAACCAGTGCCGATCTTCGTTCGCCTGCCCATAGCCACATACACCGCCAGCAGACAGCCGAGAGCAACAGCGTATCCGGCCCGTGCCCACCCTGGCGCAAAGATCGTTCCAAGCCACGGCCCCAGATGTAGCCACAACAGACCCACGACGGCAACAACCGCAAATGCAGGGTTGTAGCGCAGATGCGCAAAGAAGTTCTTTCTCAGGTTTGAGATCACACCACGCACCCCCATTGCCCAGCGCAACGTGATCAGGCCTTCACCGAAAGCCACTCGTGACGGCATGCCCGCCTTTTTTACCTTTTCAGCAAGATGCATATCGTCCACTACGCTCAACCGCATGGATTGATATGTACCAATCTTTTCGTAGGCCGAGCGCCGCACCATGTTGAACGCGCCCACCCCCATTGTGTCTCGCGCCTTTAAGTCGCGCACCTTCCACGGACGGCTTGCAAAGATGAACATTGCCTGAAAAAACGAAATCATCATCCGCTCGCCCACGGTCTCCGTCAACATGGTCGGCAGCACCACCATGTGCTGGGCCCGCTCCCGCTCCGCATAATGCACAGCACGCCGCAACGCTTCCGGCGCGTGAAGCACGTCGGCATCGCTGAAGAGAATCCACTCGCCGGTTGCCTCTTGAGCCGCTCGCCACATTGCGTGAGTCTTGCCCAACCACCCTGACGGCAGCTCGCTAACGTGCACCACTACGAGTTGGGACTCATGTTCGGACTTTATCCGGTCGAGAATCTCTCCAGTCGAATCTTCCGAGCGATCATTGACCACAAGAAGTTCATAATCCGGGTAGTCGATGGAGAGCAGCGAGCGCACTGAGGCTTCGATCATCTCACTCTCATTGCGAGCCGGAACAATGATGCTCACCCGCGGCAACTTTGCGTCCGCCGCCACAGCATGTTCGGGTTCCGTCAATTCAGCAATCTGCGGAATACCGCGCCCAGCCGCAACCATGTGATATAACCAGGTCGCACCCAGCCCCGCTCCTAATACAAGATTCAGCGTCTGCAAATATCCCAAGGTCAGTCCCCCTGTGGCAGTTGTGGCGCATAGCGCGTTCCTAGAAATAACACTCCCGCTGAGATCGCAATCGCCGTTGAGGCTGCCACGAACGCCATCTGCATATTGCTTCGATCGGAAATGTATCCCATGAGGCTGGGTGAAAATGCATCTCCCAGAAGATGGATTGTGAAGAGGTTTACAGCGAATGCCGTCGAGCGAATCGGAGCAGAAACCGAGTTCAAAACTGCGGCATTGAGAGGAGCCGTGTTGAGCAGCAAAAAGAACTCGCCTAAAAAGATTGCCGGATACATCCATGCCCCGTCATGAAAGACCGCAAGCAGCACAGCAGGCAGTGCCAGTGACATTCCGAGGGCACTTATCAGACAGTGTCCACCACGCTTGATTGCCTCCATCCGGTCACCCAGCCATCCGCCAAACATCGTTGCGAGAATTCCGGCAGCCAGCGTCATTAAACCAAAACGCAGGTTTGCGTCCGCCAGAGGAACACGTCGAATGCGCGAAAGAAAAGTCGGCATCCAGACCTGCATTCCTCCAACCGCAAAGCTCATCATCGCCATGCCCAGCGTCGCCGTCCAGAACGCCGCATTATGCCAAAGCCCTAAAAAAGTGCCTCGCTCCAGCGTGACAGCCAGGCGGTCCTGCGCTCCGCGCTTCGGTTCCGGAATCAGTAGAAGAAGCAATCCCAGTACTGCGCCCGGCACAGAGCCAACAAGAAACGGGAAGCGCCATCCCCATCGCGCCCCCAAGGCGCCGCCCAGCAGGTACCCGAGCGCTGTTCCCACTGGAATCGCCAGGTAGAAAACCGAAAGCACACGGCCACGACGGTATTCCGGATGCATGTCTGAGAGGAAAGACGGTGCAATGGCCACGAATGTGGCCTCGCCTACACCGACGACGGTGTGACGAATCATCAGCTCCGTAAAATTATGGGTCACCGCTGTAAGCAGCGTTGCGACGCTCCAGATCAGCGCCCCAGCGCACATGATCCTTCCACGCGGGTAACGATCGGCAAGCCAACCCACCACCGGAGCCGTTACCATGTAGCAAAAGAAAAACGCAGTCGTCAGCAGCCCAAACTTTGCATCCGATCCCGGAAATTCATGCTGCACGAGCGGCTGCACGGCAAACAGGACCGACCGGTCGATGTAATTCACAAAGTTCAGCGCCGTGAGTATTGCCAGCGCTGCCATTGCCCCACGCAGTCCATGCTCTTCGGCCAAGCGGTTTGCCCCGTTCCAGATAAAGTGCGGTCAAATCAGACAGCCAACTGCTACTATTTCTTTTTTCTTGGCCAGCGTGCTTCCACCAGCGTTCCCATTCCGCCACGCGGCCGGAACTGCCCTCGCACTTCGCAGAACACCGGCTTTGTTGCCTTCACAACGTCTTCAAGAATCCGGTTCACCACATTTTCCTGAAAAATTCCGACGTTGCGGTATTCAGTGATGTATTCCTTCAGTGATTTCAATTCCAGGCAGAGCTTATCTGGCACGTATCGAATCCAAATTATGCCGAAATCCGGCAAACCGGTCTTGGGACAAACCGACGTGAATTCAGGGATGTCAATCTCGATTTCGTAGCCGGGATACTGATTTGGCCAGCATTCGATGGACGGGAAGTTGTGATCCAGACCGCTGGCGGCGTGATCCGGGGTATAACCCAGACGGGTGGCGCCCGGAATCGCTGTTTTCTTTTTTGTAGCCATTCGGCTATTTTAGCCGACCAGCAGCTTACGCCGCGATATCCCTTTTGCCTGGCTGCTCTGGTTTCACCTTCTCCGGTGGAGTCTGCTTCAGCCAAAGAGATCCATCCCCACTCGCCTGCAGCACTTTGCTGTTGATCTTTGCACCGAGCAAAACCATGAACGAAGTCCAATTAAGCCAGATCATTAGTGCAATCACTCCACCCAGCGCACCATACGTGATATTCAGGTTCGCAAATCTCTGGAAATAAATTCCCAGTGCAGAAGAAAGGGCCAGCCCGGCTGCTGTCGCGAAAACAGCGCCAGCCAGCGTGTGGAAAAATCTCTGTTTTACATTCGGGGCGAGAAAATACACGAATTCAACCGACGTAACGACAAATGCAGCCGAAGCTCCCCAGCGCAAAATTGGCCAAATCCGTGCCCACAGAAAACTCACATGCAACACCCCTGTCAGCCACTCGCCAAATCTCGGCCCCACAAGCATCAATATCAGCGATATCAGGAGCAGCCCGCCGCTCATAAAAGTCAACAGAACTGCCAGCCCTCGCGTTTTCCAATAGGGGCGTGTCTCAGGCACGCCATAGGCCACGTTTAGAGCCTCGATCATCTCGGAAAATCCGCTGGAAGCAGTCCAAAGTGAACCGACCAGTCCAAGAGACAGCAATGCTCCACGATGCGGCGTAGCCACATCCTGCAGAATATGGCGCACGACTCCCAAGCTATCCGCAGGGATCGCAGAAGCGATGAACGTCATTACCTGGCTGTACATGCCCGAAACCGGCAAAAATCCAACCACGGCTGACATTGCGATTAGCGCAGGAAATAAGCTCAAAAGAAAGTAGTAGGACAATGCCGCCGCGAAGGCCATTGTGTGATTCTGATCAATTTCCGCGCCTACCTTCTTAATTCCACTAACCCAATTTCCTCCACTCATACACAACACCCTTGTGCCGAAATTCGTTGCCTCATCTCTTCGATGGCGTTTCCATAAGCACACATTGGCGTTTTTTTTGCAGTGGCTCGAAATTGCAAAATCAAAATGGACGAAGTAAACGGAGGTTTTCCTACAGGCAAAATGATGACCGTACAGCAAGCTAAACTGAAACTCCGCCCCGCTTTCTTATCAATTATTCAATCTAGTAACTTGCCAAACCTGCTACGAACCTCCTAGTCTTGAACAGTTAATCTCAAGACAGCTTTGCTCGGATATACTGAAGTCATCACTCATGGTTAATGAACCTTCTAACAGTGCGAACGGTGGAGCGCGACGGCCCTGGATCACCACAGTGGCCATCCTGCTGGTAGTGCTTCTGGCAGTGGGAGCTTATCTTAAGCTGCGACCACGACGAATCCGTATTTCGGTAGTGCAACCCGCTTTACAAGCCGTCTCCAGTTCAATTACCACAAACGGGAAAATCGAGCCCATTCACAGCTTTGAAGCCCACGCTCCTTTAGCCGTCACAGTCAAAAAGGTATTGATCAAGGAAGGCGATCGAGTAAAAGCCGGTCAGTTGCTACTTGTGCTGGATGACAGCCGTGCCCGCAGCGACCTAGCGCTCGCTCGAACACGCCTAAAAACGGCACAGGCTGGATACTCTGCTCTTTTAGCCGGGGGCAGCCAGCAACAGCTACTCGTTCGCCAGGCGGATCGACAGAAGGCCATCACTGATCGCGATGCGGCGCAGCGCCAGCTTTCCTCGCTCGAACGGCTTCAGCAGCGCGGTGCTGCCAGCCCGGACGAAGTAGCGGCAGCGCGCGACCGTTTCTCTCGTGCCCAAGCCGATCTTGCCCAGCTTGACTCCCAAGTCCGCTATTCTCCGCAGGATCTGGCGCGATCGAAGGCTGAAATCGCCGACGCTGAAGCGAATATTGCAGTCGCCCAGGAAACCATCCGCAATTCCAATATTCGCGCTCCCTTCGACGGAACCGTTTACTATCTCCCGGCGCGCCTCGGCGCTTTCGTAAATGCCGGAGAGCTCCTGTTGCAGGAAGCCGATCTCAGCCAAATGCAGGTTCGCGCCTTTGTTGATGAACCTGAGCTCGGACGCCTGGCCGTTGGCGAGACCACTAAAATCACCTGGGATGCTCTTCCCGGACGCACGTGGCAGGGCACAGTCACAACGGTTCCTTCAACAGTTGTCAATCGCGGCTCGCGTGTAGTCGGTGAAGTGCTCTGCAAATTTGATAACTCCGACCGATTATTGCTTCCCAACCTGAACGTGAGCGTCACAATCATCGCAAACAGCAAGGACAACGCCCTCACTGTTCCTCGTGAAGCCGTGCGGGAGGATGCGGGCCACAGTTTCCTTTACGTCCTCCAAGGCAATCGCTTGCATCGTCGCGAGATAAAACTTGGCATCTCTAATCTGACTCGGGTCGAGATTCTCAGCGGAATCTCCCAAAACGACATTATCGCGGTCCACTCGTTCAGCCCCGCGCCCTTTTCGGACGGAGTCGAGGTAAAAATAGTCGAGAATCCTTCCTAATGAGCAGAGACTTTTGCTTTCGCTTGCGAACTCTATTTCCAGTCGGCAACTTGTTGCTTATGCTGCTGTTGCTGGCGACCACTGCCCGTGCGGCAACTACAGACCCCAAGGAACTGCTCAACAACGGGCAAGTCGATGAAGTACTGAGGCTCGTGGCTCCGCGTGCGACAGGCAATAACGCTGCGGCTTTTAATTACCTTGGGCGTGCCTATTATGAACTTGGAGACTGGGATAACGCGGTACGCAACTGCGAACGTGCCACACAGATAGCCCCCAATAATGCCGAATTTCAACTCTGGCTGGCCCGCAGTTACGGCGAAAAAGCCAATGCTGCCAGGCCAATTTCCGCCTACTCACTGGCTCGCAAGTCAGTCGCAGCCTTCACTGCGGCGCGCAATCTTGATCGCCATAACCTGGCAATAGCCCGTGATCTCGGCGAGTATTATTCCACTGCACCATCTATGGTTGGAGGAGGCAGCGACAAGGCTCTTGCCTTAGCCGCGGAAATGGCCTCCGAGTATCCCTCCGCCGCTGCGTGGTTACGTGCCATGGTTGCCGCCCACAATGGCAACGACACGGAGGCTGAGCGCGAGTACAACGAATCCATCCGACTCGACCGCTATTCTGCTTCCACCTACATCGAACTCGCCCGTTTTCTGCGAAAAAATAAGAAATGGGATTACTTCCAACAGACGATAGAACGCGCAATCAAGTCCTCGCGTATCCGGCCCGTGGACCGCTTCGACGCTGCCGAGCTACTTATAAGAGCTAATCGTGCTCTGCCCGTAGCCGCACAACTGTTGAGAGCCTACATCCAAAGCGGCCACACGGAGGAGAGCGCGCCTCTCTTTCGCGCCCACTTTCTTCTCGGCGAAGTCCTCATGAAAACTGGAGACTCTGCTCAAGCTGCGTCCGAGTACCGGGCAGCACTTGCCTTGGCCAGTAGTTATCGACCTGCGGCAGACGCTCTGCGACGCTTGGAGCGTCGCTAGAGCGGTCCCGACCGCGCCGCGTCCAGAGGAAAACGACTGACACATGACCCAAACGAGCTTCATGAAATTCCGGATTCTCCTGATTGCCCTGCTGCTCGCGGCCCTGCTGTTTTCAGCCGCACCGATCCTCTCCGCCGAAACGATCGAGTTTCACCAGGCCATAGAACTTGCGCTTAAACATAGCGGCAGCATGGTCATAGCTTCTGCCGAACGTACTCGCGCGGCGCAGCGCTACCGTGTGGAGCGCTACAACTACTATCCCAGCATAGTGTTCGGCTCCGGACTGGGCTACAGCTATGGACAGCCGGTAGCCATCGCGGGCCAGGCACCCTCAATATTTAACGTCACTCACAATCAAACCTTGATAAACCTTTCCGCCCGTGAACTGATGAAGGCCGCTCACAGCGACTCAATTGCGGCCAATATCGATTATGTGGATCGCAGCGAACAGGTAATTCTCGATACTTCCCTGCTCTACATTGAACTGGACAACGCGCAGCGGCGACTTGCGGTAGCTCACGACCAGAAGCGGTCCGTCGATAAATCGTTGTACATCGCGCAGCAACGCCGGCAAGAAGGCCTCGGAACTTTGCTTGATGCTAAGCGCGCCGAACTTGATGGCGCGCGAGTGGATCTCCGCATTGCCGAACTCGAAGCCTCAGTTGACGTTCTGCGTGAGCAACTCGGTCGCGCCGTCGGTCTCAACCCTGCAACCCTGGCAATTGTAAGCACCTCGATTCCGGCAGCTCCGCCAGTGCGTCAGAAAGAAGATATTTCCTCACTTGCGCTCGCCAACTCCGCCACTGTCCGCGTCGCCGATGAACGAGTGCGTGCAGCCAAGGCGCGCGCCAGAGCCGAGCACAAGATGAAATATCCCTCCATCGACTTGGCCGGACAGTATGCGGAGTTCTCGACCTTCAACAATTACGACCAGTACTATAGTAATTTTTCTCGTCATAACTACAGCTTTGGCATGAATTTTCGTATCCCCCTCTTCAATCTAAGTCAGAACGCCAGATCTGCCGCCGCTGATGCTGAAGCACTGCATATCGAAGCCGATGCTCAGGCCGTACGCGACAAAGTTGCAACCGATGCCGTTCGTGCCCAGCATGACATCATCCACTTGCAGGCTTCCAGCAAGGTTGCCCGTCTGGAATACGAAGTTGCGCAGGCCAATATCGATGCCGTACAGCTTCATGTGCAGAACAACAAAGCCAACGCTCGCGACCAGGAAATGGCTCGCGCCGATGTTGCTAACCGGCAGGTTTCGCTTTTGCAGAGCCAATTCGAGTTTTTCCGTGCTCAGCTTCAGCTACTCCGCCAAACCGGCGAATTGCACACGTGGGCGCTCGGCAAGTAAATAGCGTGAATTCGTCCGACGTCTGCTGTGGCCCTGAAGCCGGGGGCTTGAAACTTTGCTGTTCACGCTCTAGTATCGGCTCAGGAAACGGTTTTGACGATTCGTAAATATCTGGTTCTGCTTTGTGTTGTTGTTTTCGGCTCCATCGGAGACACATTCCTGGCGCGCGGCATGAAAGAGGTTGGAGCTATAGACGTCCATCATCTCGCGCACGTCTTTTCGGCTCTTGGCAATCCCTGGGTTGTTATTGGAATTTTTGCATTACTCGGCTTCATGTCCAGCTACATGATCGCGCTCTCCTTTGCCGATCTCACCTACGTTCTTCCCGCCACAGCGATCGGCTACGTGTTCATGGCTCTTCTCTCCCGTTTTTGGCTGCATGAGTACATCAGCGCGCAGCGATGGCTCGGCATTGTTTTCATCACAGTTGGCGTCGGTCTGGTCGCCGGGGGACCAGCCCTCACGGAACATCCGCCTGCAAACGCATCCGATACATCCGAAACCGTAGAGGAAGAAACGGTGGAGGAACGCGTATGAAGACTCTATACACCTGGCTCTGCATCATTATCGTCGTTTGTACCGCAGCCGCAGGAGATGTTTTTATCGCTCAGGCCATGCGGCGGATCGGAGACCTCGGTGAGCTTCGGCGGAAGCAGGGGCTGGTTTCGGTTCTCACCCGGGTTCTCTCCAGCGGAGCTCTGTTTTGCGGAATTTTCTTTATGGCGCTGGCATTCTTCAGCAACCTGGTCGGCCTCTCCTGGGCGGATCTCAGCCTCATGGGCCCGGCCTCTGCCGCGCTCACGTTTGTCACCAATGCGATTGGGGCCAAATTCTTTCTGGATGAGAATGTGGACAAGAGGCGCTGGTTCGCCACCGTTTTCGTCTGTTTAGGAGTCCTTCTGCTCACCACCTCCTAATGCCGCGCTTCTCAATGCTTGCGCCCTGCTGTGAGCCAGTCTCCAACTGCTGATAAAATACTTCAAAGAATGCCCATAAACGGCGGTCCCGTGCCACTCGAAAACAACTCACCATCTCCTTCTCCGCGTCCACGCGTCGGATTTGTCAGCCTCGGTTGTCCCAAAAACCTTGTCGACTCCGAAGTTATGATGGGAATGCTCGCTTCCTCCGGTGCCGAGATCACGGCACGCGCCGAAGACGCCGATATCATTGTCATCAACACCTGCTCGTTCATCGATACGGCAAAGCAGGAATCCGTTGACACAATTCTCGAAATGGTCGAGCACAAGACAAGCGGCCGCGCAAAAAAGCTAATCGTCACCGGATGTCTCGTCGAGCGCTATCGCGATGAGATTCAGAAGAATATTCCCGAAATCGACGCCGTCCTCGGAACCGGCGAACTGACTGACATTCTGGCCGCCGCCGGGGTAGTTGCTTCCGCTCCTGCGCCCGCACCGTTCACCATCATCAATTCTGGAGCACATTCGCAATCCAGTGCGTCGCAACAGCTTAAGAGCGGAAAGCATGAGCCCTCGTCGCGCCCAGAAGGTCTTTTGCGCGAAAAGGCTGGACGCTTTGCTCGCGACACCTGGGACGGCGCCAGACCTGAACTTCCCAGCTATCTGTATGACGAGAACACACCCCGCCTGCTCGCCACGCCGCGTTATTCGGCCTATATAAAGATCGCTGAGGGCTGTGATCATCCTTGTGCTTTCTGTATCATTCCGCAGCTTCGCGGCAAGTTCCGCTCTCGCAGCATCGCCTCTGTTGTCACCGAGGCCCAGCGACTGGCCGCACAGGGCGTTCGCGAAATCAATCTGATTGGGCAGGACACGACCTGCTTCGGAGAAGATCTCGGGATTCAGGACGGTCTTGCCTCCCTGCTCGAACAGCTCGCGCAAGTCGAGGATCTCCGTTGGATTCGCTTCCTTTACGCTTATCCCAACAAAGTCACGCCGCGGTTGCTTGAGGTACTCGCAAAGTACCCGCGCCTTTGCCGCTATATCGACGTTCCGTTACAGCACGCCTCTGCGTCGGTGCTCAAGCGCATGAAGCGTGGCGGCTCGGCGGAGATCTTTCTCAAACTGATCGCCAAAATGCGCCAGACGGTCCCCGATCTCACCCTGCGCACCTCGTTCATTGTCGGCTTCCCGGGAGAAACCGAAGAGGACTTCCAGCAGCTTTGCGACTTCGTTACCACCGCACAATTCGACTGGCTTGGTGTTTTCTCTTATTCCGATGAGGAGGGTTCGCCCGCTTTTCATTTGGGAGACAAGGTGCCACAGCGGGAAATCGAGCGTCGCCGTCGTAAACTCATGCAGCTACAAAAGCGAATCAGCCGCAAGCGCCGCAAGCAGTGGATTGGCCGAGAAATTGAAGTTATGCTTGAAGGTCCCAGCGAGGAAACCGATCTCCTCTGGGAGGCCCGTACCCCGGCCCATGCTCCCGAGATTGACGGCAAGGTTTTCATCAACGATTTTGGAGAGCACCACTCTCCCAAAGCAGGCGACTTCCATCGCGCCATTGTGGAAGAGGCCTACGAGTACGATCTTGTTGCAAGGTTGTTATAGAGACAAAGGCTGTTCGCTTTCTAAAGAATTGCCGCTTGAATTGAAATTTGATCCATGAAAAAGAAGAAGACTTCATCGCTCCGTTGCCCCACTTGCCGCAAGATCGTGCTTGCAAAGGACCCGGACTTCCCCTTCTGCTCCGACCGTTGCCGTGTCATAGATCTCGGCAAGTGGATCAGTGAGGGTTATGTGATCTCATCTCCGGTGAATGATCCCGAATCCGGCGGTGAAGCCGAGTACAATGAACCCAGACAGCGCCGCATTGGCAGCCTCAGAAAAAATCCCGCGACACCCGCGTCAGCTGATGAAAACGAAAACGATAGTTACCGCAAGCCCAATTGAGCAGGACACCCAAACGCCTAGCCAACACACGAGGAAAGGCTCCGTACGCCCAACCCGCCCCTATTGGGCGTGGACCATCGCAACATTTTTTGGCGCTGGCGCCCTGAAGCCCGGCCCAGGCACATGGGGCTCGGTGGGAGCCCTGCTCACATGGTGGTTCGTTGCCCACCATTTGCCGCCCAACATGCTCATTACAGGAGCTTTATTTTACTGTGCGCTGGCCACCGCTGTTGGAATCCCTGCCGCAACTCTGACCGCCCGCGCCTGTCATCGCGACGATCCATCGCACGTAGTTATTGACGAAGTCGCCGGCCAGATGCTCACGCTTGTTGCTGCGCCGCTCACTTGGAAGGCCCAGCTTACAGGCTTCGTGCTTTTTCGGGCCTTTGACATTCTCAAGCCCCCGCCCATCCGCCTGCTCGAACGCTTGCGCCCCGCCGGGGTCGGCATAATGGTTGACGATCTTGGCGCTGGTTTCTTTGGTTTAATCGTTCTCCAACTCTTACTGCACTTCGGCATCGTAAGATAGGGGACTGATTCGGTACGAGCCATTAACTTATGAGCCAGATTTCAGAACCTCCTGTAATTACCTCGGTCGACCCTTTGTTTGCGCTGCCCGGCGGCGAGGTCGTTCTTCGCGGCAAAGCTCTCCTTACGAGTCTCAGCGAACAGACGCAGGTCTTCTTTGGCGAGGCTGAAGCCACTATAGTTTTCGGCTCCGCGGACCAGCTCACGGTGAACGTCCCTGAGAACCCATCGGGAGACACTCTGACCGTTACCACTCCAAACGGCTCTGTCTCCGCAAACATTACCCTGGCCGCCCTCCTGTCGGAAAATCTTCATCCGGTCGCGAATCCCGCTATCGATGATGCCGGTAACATTTACATCACATTTTCCGGAAGTCGTGGCCAGGCAGTGCCTACGTCGCTGTTCCGCATCGATAACGAGACCGGGCTTACCCCATTAAGCGCCAACATCATGAATCCCAGCGGTCTCGCCTTGGACGCCGCCGGAAACCTCTACATATCTTCACGAAGCGAAGGCACAGTCTATCGCCTGACGGTCTCCGGAAACCTGTCCACCTACGCGGAAGGTATGGGCATAGCCACCGGTCTTGCCTTCGACGAGATTGGAAATCTTTATGTTGGCGACCGGAGCGGCACAATCTTCAAGCTCGCACCTGACCGCCAAATCTTTGTTTTCGCCACGCTTGAGCCCAGCATCGCCGCCTATCATCTGGCTTTCTCACCCAGCGGAAACCTCTTTGTGACTGGACCTACCGTCTCTTCCAACGATTGCATCTATGAGATAGATCCGCACGGCGTTATCACCCGCTGGTTTGGCAATCTCGGACGCCCGCAGGGCATCGCTTTTGACCTTGAGAACAACTTGTACGTCGCCGCCTCCTGGCGGGGTCACCGGGGCATCATTCGCATCACGCCGGATAAGCAGGCTTCATTGGTGATCAGCGGCTCCAACCTCGTCGGCCTGGCCTTCGATCCCAGCAACGCTCTCGTCCTGGCAACCACCAATGCAGCTTACTTTCTTCCTTGGAGCGTTCCCGGTTACACGGTGACGCCGATACTCCCAGAACCATGATCTTGCCGCTTCAACAAAATGCGCACCCCGATCGGGATGCGCATTTCTGGAAATCAAGTTGCGGAAAAGCTTAGTTCACTCCCAGCAACTCCACGTCAAAGATTAAGTAAGCACTCGGCGGAATGACCGGCGGCTGTCCTCGCCATCCATAAGCCATCTCTGGCGGGATCCTGAGCTGGCGCTTACCGCCAACCTTCATTCCGACAAGACCCAGATCCCAACCTTTGATTACCTGGCCCGCGCCCAGCGTGATTACCAGCGGTTCATTACGGTCAAACGAACTGTCGAACTTCGTGCCTTGCTCCAGCAACCACCCGGTGTAGTTGACCGTTATTTTCCTGCCCTTGGTTGCCGCCGCGCCCGTTCCGACCTTCAGATCCCAGTATGCCAAGCCACCCGGTAAACTGATCCCCGCTCCGTCCACGGACGAAGGACGGCGGTGCTTGTCCTGTGCCGTCAACAGCATGGAGCTCGCCAACAGCAGTACTATCGTGAGTGAGGTCCGCATCGTTATTCAGTCTCCACAGCGTCGCGCTTCACCGCGTCATGTGAGGCGTGCAGTTCCTGCAGATTGCTGACGCGGACGACTCCGGCCTGAAGCACCGGAATTCCTTCCACGACTGCACGCGCCGCGGACAGAGTCGTGATTGTCGGTATGCGTGCCAAAACCGCCGCACGGCGAATCGCCTTTCCATCGAACCAGGGCTCACTTCGCGCTTGCGGGGTGTTAATAATCAACTGAATCCGGTCGCCCTTGATGAGATCGACCACGTTCGGCCGCCCTTCTTTCACCTTGTAAACACGTTCTACGCGCATTCCGGCCTCTTCCAGCGCTTCGGCAGTTCCATGCGTAGCCACGAGTTTGAAACCCAAATCCACGAACTTGCGTGCTACATCTGCGACTTCGGGCTTGTCCCGTTCGTTTACGCTGATGAAGACAGTCCCCTTGCAAGGCAGCGCCTGTCCCGCAGCTAGTTGCGCCTTAGCAAACGCCTCGCCAAAGTTATCTGCAACTCCCATGACTTCGCCGGTTGAACGCATCTCCGGTCCGAGCACCGTGTCAACCCCTGGAAACTTATTCCAGGGGAACACTGGAGACTTCACATAGAAGCAATCCCCCGTATCCAAATCCTTGCGAGCATCAATGTTATCCGGCAAAAACTCTCTCAGCTTTCGTCCCGTCATCAGCCGTGCTGCGATCTTCGCGCAAGGAACGCCTGTTGCCTTTGAGACGTATGGCACCGTGCGTGAGGCCCTCGGATTCACTTCGATCACATAAACCTTCTCGCGCTGAATCGCGAATTGAATATTCATCAGTCCGACAACATTCAGTGCTTTCGCCAGCTTGAAGGTGTATTCGCGAATCGTCTCCAGCACAGCAGGGGATAAATCGACACTCGGCAGTACGCACGACGAATCTCCCGAATGGATGCCCGCCTCTTCGATGTGCTCCATGATTCCGGCAATGACCACATCCTCGCCGTCGCTCAACGCGTCAACATCGACTTCGGTCGCTGCTTCCAGAAAGTGATCAATCAGGATCGGGCGGTCCTGCGAATACTCAACAGCCTGCCCCATGTACTCCTTCACGGCCTTGGCGTCGTACGCAATTACCATCGCGCGTCCGCCCAGCACATACGAAGGACGCACCAGCACCGGATAACCCACCTTCTCCGCCGCAACCAGAGCCTCGTCCACCGAAGTCGCCATGCCACCCGGTGACTGGGGAATTTCCAATTTGTTCAGCAGCGCCTCAAAGCGCTTGCGATCTTCGGCCAGATCAATCGACTCCGGCGAGGTTCCGATAATCTTCACGCCAGCATTCTTCAAGGGCAGCGCCAGGTTCAGCGGAGTCTGTCCGCCGAACTGCACAATCACGCCTATGTCTTCCGCCCCCTTCGCCTCGTGCTCGTAGATCGCCATGACGTCTTCAAATGTCAGTGGCTCGAAATAAAGGCGGTCGCTGGTATCGTAGTCGGTCGAAACCGTCTCGGGATTGCAGTTGACCATGATGGATTCAATACCATCATCGTGCAGCGCAAACGCAGCATGGCAGCAGCAGTAGTCGAATTCGATTCCCTGCCCGATGCGATTTGGTCCCGAGCCCAGGATGATAACCTTCTTCTTCGCAGTCGGCGTAGCCTCGTCCTCATCTTCAAAGGTCGAGTACATATAGGGCGTGAAGCTCTCGAACTCCGCCGCGCAGGTATCCACGCGTTTATAAACCGGAGTGATTCCCATTTCCCGGCGCTTCTCGTAGATTTTGATCAAGCCCTCACGCGAAGGCATCTTCCACAGTTCGCTGAGCCTGGCGTCGCTGATTCCCTTGCGCTTAGCCTCCCGCATCTCTTCGGCCGTGATTGTCTCCAGAGAGCTGTTCTCCAGAGCACTCATTTCCTCGCCAATTTCTTTCAGTTGGTAAAGGAACCAGGGATCCATCCCCGTCAGCCGGGCTACGTGCGGCACTGTCCAGCCGGTGCGCAGCGCATATCGAACATATTGCAATCGCTCGGGATGCGGCGAAACCATCCGCTTGGTCATGATCTTCGGCTCGATCGCCTCGGCCTCCAGTCGTTTCCCGGTTTCCAGCGAGCGCACCGCTTTCAGCAGTGATTCTTTAAAGGTGCGGCCAATCGCCATCACCTCGCCGACCGACTTCATCTGTGGCCCCAGGCTCTCGTCAGCGCCTGAAAATTTCTCGAACTGCCATTTCGGAATCTTCACCACCACGTAGTCCAGAGTAGGTTCGAAGCATGCCGGAGTCTTCTGCGTGATGTCGTTCGTGATCTCGTCGAGGGTGTAGCCCACGGCAAGCCGTGCCGCGATCTTCGCAATAGGAAAGCCAGTGGCCTTCGAGGCCAGCGCCGATGAACGCGAAACACGAGGGTTCATTTCGATTACAATCTGCCTACCTGTCGTAGGATTCACGGCAAACTGCACGTTCGATCCGCCGGTTTCAACGCCAATCTCGCGCATTACCTTGATCGCGCTGTTGCGCATGCGCTGATACTCGCGGTCGCTCAGCGTTTGAGCCGGGGCTACCGTTATCGAGTCGCCGGTGTGAACGCCCATAGGATCGAAGTTCTCAATCGAGCAGATAATGATGACGTTGTCTGCCAGATCGCGCATAACCTCTAGCTCGTATTCCTTCCAGCCCAGCACGCTCTCTTCGAGTAGAACCTCGTGTACCGGAGAAAGGTCCAGTCCACGAGCCAGCAATTCGACCAGTTCTTCGCGGTTATATGCGATGCCGCCGCCCGAACCGCCCAGCGTAAACGACGGACGCAGCACCACCGGAAACCCGAGCTTGGCAGAGAAGTCCAACCCATCCTTCAGGTTGTTGACCAGCACCGAACGCGGCACATCCAAACCGATGCGCGTCATCGCGTCCTTAAAGAGCAAGCGGTCTTCCGCCTTTTTAATAGCTTCCAATTGCGCGCCAATCAGTATGACGCCGTACTTCTCCAGCACACCGCTGTCGGCAAGTTCCACTGCAAGGTTCAGAGCGGTCTGCCCACCTACGGTCGGCAGCACGGCCATTCCTTTGCCAACGCCGCGCTCCACTTCCTTTCGGATAATCTCCTCCGCGTACTGCCGCGTCAGCGGCTCAACATACGTGCGGTCGGCCATCTCCGGATCAGTCATGATCGTCGCGGGATTCGAGTTCACAAGCACAACCTCGAACCCTTCGGCCTTTAGCGCCTTGCACGCCTGTGTGCCGGAGTAGTCAAATTCCGCCGACTGTCCAATTACAATCGGTCCGGAACCAAGAATCAGAATCTTCGAAATATCTGTGCGACGTGGCATTTACGTTTGCTTTCTCACCTGCTAATTGAAACTTTTCACGAATAGTCGCGCGCTGTCATGCGCGCGACGAAGTAATTTTCGTTCGCCCAATACCGTCCAGTTTTTCGCCGGCAAACTTTACGCGTGCTACTTTCTCCACTCCTTCATCATCTTCACAAAGTCATCGAAGAGATAATGAGAGTCGTGCGGACCAGGCGCAGCCTCGGGATGATATTGCACGCTGAAAAGCGGATACGTCCGATGCCGCAGTCCTTCCAGTGTGTTGTCGTTCAGGTCCACGTGCGTCAACTCCACTTCGCTCTGCTTCAGCGAATCCGGATCGACCGCATAGTTGTGGTTGTGCGCCGTAATCTCGACTTTTCCGGTCTTCAGATGCTTTACCGGATGGTTCCCGCCATGATGCCCGAACTTGAGCTTGTAAGTCTTCCCTTCCAGCGCAAGCCCAATCAACTGATGTCCGAGGCAGATACCGAAGATGGGTATGCGTCCTGCCAGTTGCCGGATTGTCTTCTGCGCGTAAACGACGGCGTCCGGATCTCCCGGACCGTTCGAAAGAAATATTCCATTTGGCTGAAGTGCAAGCACATCTTCGGCCGAAGTCTGAGCCGGAACCACGGTCACATCGCAACCGGAACTCACTAACCGCCTTAGAATGTTGTGCTTAATGCCATAGTCGAAGGCGACTACCTTCTTGCGCATTGCCGGATCGGGAACGGCTGCGGGCTCGGCGGTAATCACCGAGAGCTGCCGCGCCGAGGGGTGGGGCGCAATAATAATGCGTTCTTCCACATCTCCCTTGGTCCACTGATAGCTCTCTTTCGTGGATACAACCTTCGCCAGATCCATTCCGTCGATGGTCGGCGTAGCTTTCGCCTTCTCAACCAACTTCTGAACGTCTGTCTCGCTGGTTGAAATTACTCCGCGCATGACGCCACGGTCGCGCAAGTGCCGCACCAAAGCGCGGGTATCAACGTCCGACAGCACAGGAACCTTGTGCCTCTCCAGATACTCGTCCGTCACCTGATGTGAGCGGTAGCTCGAAGCATAAGGGGAAAATTCACGCACAATCAGCCCTTCGATATAGGGCTTGACTGCTTCTTCGTCGTCGGAATTCGTACCGTAGTTGCCGATTTCGGGATTCGTCAGAACAACAATTTGCCCAGCATAGGAGGGATCGGTAAATATCTCCTGATAGCCGGTAATGGATGTATTAAAAACTACTTCGCCGGTGCGTTCGACCCGCGCTCCGTAGCCTTTGCCGCGGAAGACTCTACCGTCTTCCAGCGCAAGGATAGCTTGCATCGCATCCTCAGGGAGTGGATTTTCTAGATGATATCAGCTATTCGAGGGCCTTTGCAGTCTCTGCACAGGAAAAGCCAAGCTAAATGCATTTAAATGCAGTCATTCGTATAATATGCATTCCTGACTTCCGCCTGTGCTCTGAAATTACGCACAACTGCCCAAAGATTGCCGGTCTCAATTCGCTTTTGTCTGTCTCTAACGCAGCTTACCTGCCATATCTGCAGGCCAGTAAGCAAAAACCGCCTTGCCAAAGATCGCCTTCCGCCCCACCGGGCCAAAGTCGCGGCTGTCGCTGGAGAGATTCCTGTGGTCGCCCAACACAAAGTAGCTCTGTTCCGGAATTATCAGCTCGCTCATTGAGCGCTGATCCCGAAACTGCGCCGGCACATACGGCTCCTCCAGCCGGTTCCCGTTCAGAAAGACCTCCCCGCGAGAGATCTCGATCCGGTCGCCCGGCTCGCCCACAACCCTTTTAATGTATTTCTTACTCGGGTCGCCCGGATACCGGAATACAACGACGTCACCGCGCTTGATCGGCCCCAGGCGATAGGCAAATTGATTGATGAAGATCCGCTCTTGATCGGCCAGCCCCGGCATCATGCTGGTCCCCTCAACCTTCACTGGCTGGTAAAGGAACACAATGATGAATACTGAAAACGTCAGCGAGATTATAACTTCGCGCAACCACTTCAATCGGTAAGCTCTATCAGGCGTCTCAGACTGCACTAGGGGCTGTGCTACAGAGGGAGCGTCGTTGTGCCTGCTCGCCAGCTCGCGGGATACTCTCTCGTCCATCTCACATACTCCGTCTACATTCATTCTATACAGATTGACGGCCATCACTCACGTTGTGCAGCATTTCCACTCGTGCAAACAACCTACAATTCCTCCAAAAATGCTTGAGGTTGACGCTAGCCCTTACTCACGATATAAAGCTGTATTCTAAGATGGTTATCGTTCTCAGACTGCTTGTGGTTCCTGAACGGTTGCATACATTCGTTTTTAATCATTTCAGGAAGGGCGCATGTCCAAAAAACTCGAAGTTAATCCGAATAGCCCCTTGGATAAAATCAAGGCCGAATCGCACCGGAACGCACCCGAAGACACACAGGTGCGATTTGCCCAAACCTTGCAGGGTTACGAGCAGGCGTTGAAGCTGATGCAGGCCCAGAAGTTCGAAAAGGCCAAGCCCCTGTTCGAAAAGGTGGTTGAATCGGGAATAAGCGAGTTGGCTGATCGTGCCAAGGTTCATATCAACATTTGTAATCAGCATATGGAAGAGGTTCAGAACACATTCAATACGCCCGAGGAGCATTACGACTTCGCAGTGTCACTCATGAACCTCGGAGACTTTGTCACTGCCCGTGAGCACATGGAAGCGCTTTCCGTTCAGGCCCCCACCCTCGACTTCGTCTGGTACGGCTTGGCAGTACTTGAGTGTCTGACTGGCCGCACAACGGAAAGTCTGCAACATCTGGATCAGGCCATTCGGCTTAATCCCTGTAATCGTTTCCAGGCACGGAATGACCCGGACTTCAAGAATATGGCCGATGACCCGCGATTCACCGAGTTACTCTATCCTGAAGGCAGTATCGGAGCGTGAGTTTCTAGACTTGCAGAATTTTCCACTTCCCTGCTTCTGAAGAATAAGAATGCCAACGACCTCCATTACGGATCGCTTAAACGGCTTCCGCGTCGTCGCCATTGGCGGCGGCACCGGCCTATCCACCCTTCTTCGCGGACTCAAGCGCCACGTAATCTCCGGTTCGGCTTCGGACTCCTCCATGGCAGAGCCAATTAGCCCTTTCATTTGCCGCCTCACCGGCATCGTAACCGTCACAGATGATGGAGGCTCCAGCGGACGACTGCGTAAGGAACTGGGCGTTCCTCCCCCGGGAGATATCCGTAACTGCATGACCGCTCTATCTGATGACGAGGAATTGCTCGCGCAACTCTTCCGCTATCGCTTCAGCGGCGGCGGCCTCGATGGCCATAGCTTCGGAAATCTTTTTTTGACAGCTCTGGCGGATGTCTGTGGCGACTTCTCGCTGGCCGTCAAGCTCAGTTCCGCGATTTTGAAAACTCGCGGCGAAATCTACCCTGCCACCACCAGCAGCAACGTTCAGCTCGATGCCCTGATGCGCGATGGCAGACACGTCAGCGGAGAAACCAATATCACCGCCAGTCGCAGCGGCATCGTACGCCTCCGCCTCGTCCCAGACTGCGTCCCGCCTCTCCCCCAGGCGCTGGAGGCAATTCTTAACGCCGACATCATAAGCATCGGTCCCGGCTCTCTCTTCACCAGTTGCATTCCCAATCTTCTGGTCCAGGGAGTCCCGGAGGCAATCTGCCGCTCGAACGCCGCCCGCGTCTACATCTGCAACCTGATGACACAGCCCAACGAGAGCACCGGCCTCACCGCCTCGCAACATATCCGGGCGATTTTCGAGCACGCCAAATGCCGCGTTTTTGACTACGCAATGCTCAACCGGGCTCCCGTTCCTGCCGAACTGCGGAATCGGTATGCCGAGGATGACGCTGAGCCACTGCAGAATGATCTGGACGAAATCCGCGCCCTCGGCGTTACGCCAATCCTGGGCGACTATCTCGATGCGACTCAATTCGCACGTCACGCCGCTGACCGCATTGCGCAGGACCTTCTTAGCCTTCCCGCCCGCCTCCAACAGGAACGCCGCGCGCAGGCGCCGAGCTTTTAGCAGTCGAGTACCGGCTGGTTAGCCGCTGATTCGCTCTGATTCACCACTGTTGACACCAAACGCCTCGCCGAGCACAATCCTCACTTTGCGCAGCCCGCGAACAGCGTTGCAGACATAAACGGCATCCGCGCTCAGAAGGTCTTCCATGGTCAGAACTCTTTCTTCTGCTGAAGCATTCGTCGCCAATAACTGCTGGCGGTACACCCCTGGAAGCAGTCCGCAGGCCACAGGCGGCGTAAGCAGCTTGCCGCCAATCTCGGCGAATACATTGCTGATCGCACCTTCGGTCAGTTCATCACGCTCATTGAAAAACAGCAGGTCGTCGTAGCCGTCCCGCTTGGCGCGGTCGAACATATCTCTGTAGAGCTGGCGGTGAGTGGTTTTGTGGTAAAGAAACCTATCGGCGGATGAGGTGCGCACCGGGCTCACCGTGACGAGGCCGGTTTCACCGTTTCTATTCACGGTTGTGTTTCCGATTGTCATTTTGCCAGTGCGATCCAGCGTGAGTCGTACCTTGAAGGAAACCCCGGAAGAAAGCTGCCGAGCATTCGAGTGCAGCAGTTCCTGTGCCCGGGAACGATCAAACACATAGCCAAAGTAACGCGCTGAATTTTCCATTCTCTGGAGGTGGGCGGCAAGCAGAGGATATTGGCCATTCCACAGAAGGCTCTCGATCAGCTCGAACGAAGGACCCGGGCGCTTAAGGAATTCGGCCTTGAGCAGGCACTCGCCGTACTCGTCACTGGCAAGCGAATCGATCGTAATGCCGCCACCTACGCCCATCTCACCGCGATCTCCTTGCAACAGAACTGTTCGAATGGCCACATTGAATAGCGACTCGCGAGCAGGCGAAAAGAATCCAATGGCCCCCGTGTAAACTCCACGAGGACATCGCTCAAGCTCACTGATGATCTGCATAGCACGAATTTTCGGCGCGCCGGTGATCGATCCGGAAGGAAACACACCCTTGAAAATGTCATAAAGACACAACCCCGGCCGCAGGGTACCGGAAACGGTAGAGGTCATCTGGAACAAAGTATCGTATTTCTCAACCGAGAACAGTTCCTCGACGCGCACGCTCCCGAACTCGCAGAGCCGGCCAATGTCATTCCTCAGCAGATCCACGATCATCACGTTTTCAGCACAGTTTTTGGAATCACTCTTAAGCCACGATGCAATGACTGCATCCTCTTCAAGAGTGCGCCCCCGCCGGACTGTGCCTTTCATCGGACGTGTAACGATCCGTTGGTCGCGAATACGGAAAAACAGCTCTGGCGAAAACGAAAGGATGTGCCGCTCACCAAGGTTAATAAAAGCGCTGTAAGGCACCGGCTGCGCCGCGTTAACAGCGGCAAACAGTGCTACGGGCGAGCCGGAGAATCCGAATGTGAATTTATCCGTCAGGTTGACCTGGTAAATTTCACCCGAGCGTATGTACTCGTGAATCGCATCAATTTTTGAGGAATACACATCCTCTGAGATTTGCAGCTGCGCATCCGACACAGCAAAATCCCTTTTGTCCAGGCAATTTTCCAGTAACTCTTCCGGAAGCTCACCTTCAAAGCAGCCGCTGCGATGATTGAACACGTAAGCGCGACGATACACGCCGAACCATGCCAACGGCATACCTGTGGCGTTTGCCGCTGCAGGTGAGATCTTCTCAAAGTGCTCGCCGCATTCGTAGGAAAAATAACCTGCCACAAAGTTTCCGCTACGCTGAGCTTCCTCAACTTGAAGGAACAATGCGGACATCTCGTCCAGGTTCTCTAGCGTGAGGATCTGCACCGGATTTAGAAACAAGTAGCTGCGGTAATTCTCCTGGCTGCATTGCGAGGTTTGCAACAGAATGCCGTGGCGAGAGTGCGCGAGGAGCGAATAGTAGCGCTCCGGAAATGGGAAAAAAACATTTTGCAATGATGGGCAGTCCTGATGGAAAAGTATGGAAATGATTATCGCATGTACCTGACGTCCACCGTTGCCGGCAAAGGTTCGGATTGTTGATCGTTGCCGTTGCCTTGTTCCCCGCTGAATCCCTACAATACGAGGGCAATGTCGAATCCACGTTTTGCTATCGCCATCCTCGCCGCAGGCAAAGGAACCCGCCTCAAGTCGAAACTGCCCAAGGTACTGCATCGAATCGCGGGTCGCCCGCTGCTTAGCCACGTTGTACACGCTGCCAGCACAATCGTTGCGCCTTCCGATATCTTCTGCATCATCGGCCATGAGGCCGATCGTGTGCGCGCTGAGATTGCCCCCCTCGGCACGGAGTTCATTGAGCAGCGCGAGCAAAACGGCACCGGACACGCGCTCATGCAGTGCCGCGAGGCCCTAGCGGCATACGATCACGTGCTCGTGCTCAGCGGGGACGTGCCTCTCATGCGCCCGGAAACCATTGCATCGGTGCGCGATTTTCATACCGCAAGAGGGGCGGCGATGACCATCCTGACGGCCGAACCACCCGATCCCTTCGGCTATGGGCGCATTGTGCGCCGCACAGTGCACGGCGTAAGCAGCGATCAGGTCGAGGCCATCGTTGAGCAGAAACAGCTCACGCCCGAGCAGGAAGATATCGGCGAAATCAACTCCGGAATTTACGCCTTCGACGTACGCGAACTATTTGCGCGAATCGATCAGCTCTCAACCGACAATCCGCACGGAGAGTTCTACCTCACCCAAATCGCTGGCATACTCCAGCGCGATGGAAAGCACGTCCTGGCCCTGCGCACGCCGAACGCGAGCGAGGTCCTCGGCGTCAACACACGTCGCGAACTCGCACATCTTGATTCAATTCTGCGTGAGCGCAAAACTCGCGAACTGATGGACAATGGCGTCACGATCTTCAAGCCCGAAACGGTACTCATCGATGCCGGGGTTTCGATCGGCGCCGACACGGTGATTGAACCATTCGTGCAGTTGCTGGGCGAAACCAGCATTGGCGAAGACTGTCTCATACGCAGCTATTCAGTGCTGACCAATACGCAGGTCGCGGACGGCGTTCGCGTCAATCAGGGGACCATCGCAGAGGAATCCTGCGTAGAGCGGGGGGCCATCATCGGACCATACGCGAGACTCCGCCAAGGCAGTGAAATCGGCCCCGAGGCACACGTAGGCAATTTCGTCGAAACCAAAAAAACAAAACTCGCCCGTGGGGCTAAGGCAAATCACCTGACCTATTTAGGCGACGCAGAGATTGGAGAACGAGCCAATATCGGCGCTGGCACCATCACCTGCAACTACGACGGAGTGAACAAGCACAAAACGATAATAGGCGCGCGGGCCTTCATCGGGAGCGACACTACGCTCGTCGCCCCGGTCCGGGTGGGCGATGGAGCATACGTCGGCGCTGCCTCGTGCATCACCAAGGACATTCCCGACGACTCACTTGGTTTAACGCGACCGCAATTGGTTATCCGCGAAGGGTGGGCCTTAGAGAAGCGCGCAAAGCTAGAGGCGGCCAAAGAGAAAAAGTAAGCAGGCCTTCTCTTGGCTGTAGCTAGCCCCGTCTGGAGTTCTTACCTACTCCTGCGATCAGCACGCCAAAGGCTATAAGTCCAACGGCAGCTAACGGTTGCCCATAGGTGCCGGATTCCACGGCCATGCCGGAAAAGACCGCCCAAATGGCGCCTACGGCGGCCATCAGCAGTCCGACCGGCCACAGTATCGGGTCACGCGCCATCCCGGCAGGCTGTCCTCTGTCGCGAACTTGCGTGGGGTGATTCATCATAGCTCTCCAATCAGTAGCTTCGATGCTGAGGGAGCAGCGCAGGATTCGGAATTTTGAAATTCCAGAGCGGCTGCACCCTGCGATGGGCGAACCATCCGGAGTGGTACACTTTTTGTGACCTCAATTTGCATTGAACGAGTAAGCCTTGCCCGAAACTTCCAAACGTAAGCGTTCCGTCGTTTTGTTGATTAGTTGCCCCGACCGCAAAGGGCTGGTTGCGGTAATCTCTGACTTCATCTTCCGCCACAATGGAAATATTCTGCACGCCGACGAGCATCGCGACGAGGAGACCAACCTCTTCCTGATGCGGGTGGAGTTTGATCCTTCTGGACTGGACGTAGACTTGAAGGAGCTGGCAACCGAGTTCAGCGCCATTGCAGAGCAGTTTCAGATGCGCTGGCGGCTGGCCAATGGAAAACGACGCCCACGTATGGGCATTCTGGTTTCGAAGTACGATCACTGCCTGGCGGACTTGCTGTACCGGCACAAGGCGGGAGAGCTGGACTGCGACATTCCAATTGTTCTCTCGAACCACACGGCAACGGAGCGGCTGGCGGGGTTCTATGGCGCGAAGTTTGTCTGCCTGCCAATGACGCGCGAGACCAAGGCTGAAGTCGAGCAAAAGCAGATTGCGATGCTGCGCGAGCACGAATGCGATTTAGTGGTGCTGGCGCGCTACATGCAGGTCCTTTCGCCGAAGTTTTTGGCGGAATTCCCCAACCAAATCATCAACATTCACCACTCGTTTCTTCCTGCCTTCGTTGGAGCGCGTCCGTATCACCAGGCTTTTGAACGCGGTGTGAAATTGATAGGCGCAACCAGCCACTACGTGACTGAGGTGCTCGACGACGGACCGATTATTGAACAGGCGGTAGTGCGCATCTCTCACCGGGATTCAGTAGAGGATTTGATCCACAAGGGCCGTGATCTGGAGAAAGTCGTCCTGTCACGCGCGGTAGGGTGGCACCTCGAAAACCGTGTGCTGCTGTACGGAAATAAAACCGTGGTCTTCGACTGATACTTGAAGAATGGCGAGAGCCGATTCTCAGGCAAAACGCCCTGCGATCTCGGTTTTGCAGTGGACACATCTTCCCTGCTCTAACTCGCAAGCCTCTACGCGGTGCCAGGAACGCTGGATAATCGTTCGGCGGCAGTTGGGACAAGTAGTGTTTCCACCTTCCCGGGTAATGATATTGCCTTCGTAAACGTACTTAAGACCCCGTGCCAGAGCAAGCTGTCGCGCGCGGTGAATAGTCTCCGGCGGGGTCGGCTCGCGATCCATCATTTTGAAATCAGGATGGAAAGCCGTAAAGTGCAGTGGAACATCGTCGCCTAAATCACTCAGAATCCAGTCGCACAGTTCGGCGGTCTCCGCGGGCGAATCGTTGAGGCCGGGAATCAGTAGATTTGTTATCTCGAACCAAACGCTGGACTCGCGCCGCAACCAGCGCAGCACGTCCAACACGGGCGCAAGATGGGAGAGCGTAATCTTTGAATAAAAGCTTTCTGTAAACCCTTTTAGATCAATATTCGCCGCATCAATGTGCTTATAAACGTCGAAGAATGCTTCGCGAGTAATGTATCCATTGGAGACCATGACGGTCTTGAGCCCTGCCTCGTGGGCTGCCTGCGCGATGTCGATGACGAACTCAGCCCAGATTGTGGGCTCGTTATATGTGAAGGCAATAGAGGGGGTTCCGTGAGCGATTGCGAGATCGACAATCTCCTCCGGGGTCATTCTGCGAGAGCTTTGCTGCACAGAACGTGCCTTGCTGATATCGAAATTCTGGCAGAACTGGCAGCCAAGATTACAGCCCGCCGTCCCAAGCGAGAGGATCGAAGAACCAGGATGAAAGTGGAAAAGCGGCTTCTTCTCTATGGGATCAATAGCGAGGGCAGCGGGACGGCCATAGCCGAGTTGTACCAGTTCGCCGGAGACATTCTGACGAATGTAGCAGAACCCATGCTGGCCTTCGCCGATGTGACAGTGCCGTGGACACAAGTAGCAGTGGATACGCCCATCGGGAAGCGTATTCCACCAACGCGCGAGATGGTTTGCGGTGGGTGTCTGCATATTTCTAGGGTCAAAGATAACCCATTTTTTTAGATGCGCCTGGCCATCAATTAGTATCGCGGGACGTTAGGATCAATTTGCCGCGACCACTGCTCAATTCCGCCGGACATGGACTGTACCTTCTGATAGCCCTCTTTGCGCAGCCACTCGGTAACCGAGAACGAACGCCCGCCATGATGACAGTAGACGATGATGTGCCGATCTGGGTCGAGTTCCTTCACGCGGACAGGGACATCTGCCATCGGAATATGCTGACTTGGCATTATGCTGGCCGTCTGGCGCTCCCAGAGTTCGCGAACATCCAGAAGAAGGAGTTCCTCGTTGCGTTCCTGACGCTGTCGCAGTTCCTGCGGTGTGATCTCGTAATTCATAATTTCCCCTCAGTGATACGTTTTGCGCATGGCGAACAGACAGTGCTCGTCCACGATCATCTCAGGAGTTGAGATTAGCACGTTATCCGAGCCGCAGCACGGGCAGACGGGGGTTTCGCCCTCATCCCAGAACTCGGAAATGTCAGCGAAGGGGAACAGGCGGTAGCAATGGGTACAGCCGCAGGGCGTATCCGGAGATTCAGAGCCGCGGAGCATACAGTGAGCATAACACCGGTCTGGCATCCTATTGAGCAAACAAGCATTCAAACCATGGACGGAGTCGCATTTTCACCATTAAGGGAAAGGCAGAGTTCATGGCGAGTTTTATTAAGGATGTCGAAGAAATTCGACAGCGTGCGATGCGAAAGCTGGAAGACGGAGCAGTCACCAGCAACTATCCGCTCGACAAAGAGCAGTCGGTTGCGATTCTGAACGAGGCGCTGGCCAGCGAAATTGTCTGCGTACTGCGCTATCAGCATCACTTTTTTATGGCATCCGGTGTGCTTGGCCGGAGCGTGGCACAAACCTTCAAGAAGCATTCCGATGAGGAACGCGAGCATATGGAAGAAATCGCCGAGCGTATTCAGCAGCTCGGGGGAAAACCGGACTTTAATCCAGGCACCTTGGTGGAACGCTCGGTTGCGCATTACTCCGAGGGCGGTTCGCTAGGCGAGATGATTCGTGAAGATCTGATTGCCGAGCGGGTTGTCATCGATGTATATCAACAATTCATTGAGCACTTCGGAATGAAAGACACGACAACGCGGATGTTATTCGAACATATCAAGGCCGAAGAAGAAACGCACGCAAATGAGCTGAGCGAAATGCTCTTCATAGTCGATCCGAGTACAGGAGAGAAAAGCATGGCTGATACAGGAACTAACGTTATGAACGCCGCCGCAAGGCCGGAAACGGAAGAGGAATTCGAACTGGTTGAGCAGGCAATGGCAGAACACCGCGAACAACGCTTGAGATTGGAAGGCGAGTCTGAGGCTCCGGGCAGATCAATCGGCGGAGTGGGCGGACGGCCGATGAACCGGAGACACAGTCCGGCCGAGATCGATGACTACGAAGCCGCTGAATTCGGATATGAAGGAGGAATGCACGGCACAAACCGGTCGCCGAAGGTACTGGAAAAGCAGAGAAAGAACCGGGCTGCATAATAGGCAAATTTCTCAGATTCGGAATCACTAAGCAGAAAGTCGCAGGGCAGGAGACGGCGCTCCTGCCCTGCAGTTCGTTTCAGGATGCTATATGAATCCCACTCCCTATGAAACCGAGCCTTATCTGGTAAGACGAAGTCACTGTTCGGACGCAAAAATAACCCGGCTTGCAGCCGGGTCGGAGTGGAACATCCACGGGGAGGCTATGAGTGTCCTGCACAGGTAGGAGTCGTTGTCGAGTAACAACGACCCCACGCGAGAAAGAATGGCGCAGATTGCGGCTGTTGTGAAATCAATTTTTTCTATGGTAGCCATAAAAGCTATTAACACGGAGTCGCCGAGAGTAGAGGTTTGTTGCATTGTTCATAAAACCCGTTTTCCAACACCCGTTTTCGGCCACCGTTGTTGCGGGCACATCTCACGGGCAGCTGCGTACGGCACTCGGCAAAAGCGTGCAAAGATAATCCCGGCATCGTTTGAAATTCAGCGGCATCGAAAACACTATGAAGGAAACGGAGACGGCCGTAGTAGGCGGGGGATGTTTTTGGTGCGTGGAAGCTGCTCTGCTGCAGGTTGAGGGCGTGCTGAAGGTGGAAAGCGGTTACATGGGCGGCAACGTTGATCATCCCACCTACAAACAGGTCTGCACAGGAACGACCGCGCATGTCGAGGTGGTGCGGGTCGAATTCGATCCTTCCCTGCTCTCTTTCGGTGAGTTGCTTGAAGTTTTCTTCACCGCGCATGACCCTACCACGTTGAACAGACAGGGAAACGATGTAGGAACTCAGTATCGCTCCGTGATTTTCTTTCTCAACGAGAGGCAGCGAACTGAGGCCGAGCGCGTGATCGCGGAGTTAACGGCAAAAAACATTTTTGGTGCGCCAATGGTGACGGCGATCGAACCAGCTCAGACTTTCTGGGAGGCTGAGGATTACCATCAGAACTACTTTGCGAATAACTCCAACCAGCCCTATTGTTTGTACGCAGTAGCTCCGAAGGTAGCGAAAGTGCGAGCAAAATATGCTGGCCGGATCAAAAAATCCGCGTAGTCACAGCACGAACAGCCCCCATTCCTAACCAGGAAGAGGCTCGACCGTAACATGGTCGCTCTGCGCTCGCTGAACAATCGCTTCAATTAGTCCGGCGATGGTATACGTGGTGGGCTGTACGTCCACCGACAGCTTGTATTGACGCAGCGTATCCGAAGTGATCGGCCCGATGGATGCGTTCAGCACGCCTTCCAGCAGCTTCGATTGCCCGGAACGAATCCCCAGTAGATCCAGATAATTCCTGACCGTCGACGCACTGGTGAAAGTTACCAGATGGGGACGAAGCAGTGAATCGCGCAGAATGCCGCGAAGTTTGACGCGCGAGGCCTGTGGGAGGACCGTTTCATAGGCTTCAACCACGTCCAGGAACGCTCCCGCTTTACGAAGTTCAGTTGGAATGACATCGCGCGCGATTTTGGCTCGCCAAAGCAGCACGCGTTTGCCCCGAACCTTGTCGGAAAGAAAATCTATCAAAGACTCAGCTACATACTCTTTGGGAACGACGGCAACCCTCACCCCTTCGCGCTCAATGGCTCGACAGGTAGCCGAGCCGATGGCGGCGACATTGAGGCGGGCGAGCACACGCTTTTCAATGTTGAGTGTTGCCATGCGGTCAAACAAGGCACGCACGCCATTAGTACTGGTCAGGATAAGCCAGTCATACTCTGTTAATAATTTGAGCGACTCATCGAGAGATTTGAAGGAGCGAGGCGGGCGAATTTCAATGAACGGAATCTCATACACCTCTGCGCCCAGAGCCCGGAGGCCGTTCGAAAGCACGCCGGCCTGCTCGCGTGCACGTGACACGACTATGCGCCAACCCGCCAACGGCTTACTCGCTCCGCTGTTTCCGTTCTCGTCCATATAAACTTGCCTAGCTTACCGCAGAGTACTCCTGGTCGCATTTGCGCCGTAAACATCCTGCAAAATCTTGTCTCCGCCACGCTTGAGAATTGTTGTACCCAGGCGCTGGCCAAGCTCAACTGGATCTGTGCCGGTTCCGACTTCACGCAACAGCTCGCTTCCATCCGGACGTGCGCAGATTGCCGTCAGCCTGATCTCACTCCCGTTAACCACCGCATAGGCTCCAATGGGTACCTGGCATCCGCCGCCAAGCTGGTTGAGCAACGCGCGCTCACAAACAGTGGCAATCCGCGAAGGTTCGTCATTCAGGAACGCAAGGCACTCCCGCATTTTCTTGTCGCCGAGACGGATTTCGATGCCCAACGCGCCCTGTCCCGCAGCTGAGCACATGACCTCCGGCTCGAGGATTTCCTTGATGTACTTGGTCTGGCCGAGCCGCTTCAAGCCTGCAGCCGCCAGAATTAAGGCATCGTATTCGCCCACTTCCAGCTTGCGCACCCTCGTATCCACGTTCCCTCGCAGTGGCCGAATGTCCAGATCGGGACGGAGTTGCATGAGCTGAGCCTGACGGCGCAGACTGCTGGTGCCAACTCGTGCACCTTGGGGCAATTCCTTGAGGCTGTTGTAATGAACGGAAAGGAGAGCGTCACGTGCATCCAGGCGCTTTGTGATGGCCGCAATCTCAAACGGCCCTGTCAGCGTCGTGGGAAGGTCCTTAAGGCTGTGCACCGCCAGGTCAACACGTCCTTCTGCGAGCGCCTCTTCGATTTCCTTGGTGAACATCCCCTTGGTGCCCACCTTCGCAAGAGCCACGTCGGTGATCTTGTCGCCCGTCGTCTTGATAATCTCGATTTCGACCTCATGCCCTTGCTCACGAAGAAGCGCCGATATGTGATTGGCCTGCCAGAGGGCAAGCTGTGAACCACGGGATCCGATACGAAGGAGTGCCATTCCAGCTTCCTTTATTTTGCTCCTGCTCCGCGGCAGAGTTATTCGAAGCGGCTACAGGTTCAGCACACTTTTCGACACAGGTTGAAGAGCTTGCGCACGACATCAATGACGACGTTTGATTCGGGATCGTGAGCAACTGATTTCAACGTGGTGATCGGTGTGTGCATGATCTTGTTGATGATGCCACGAGTAAGCGCCTCGACTGCCATCTCCTGCTCCGGAGTCAGATCGCCCAGGCGGCTGCGCATGCGCTCCAGCTCGGATTGGCGCAATGTTTCCAAATGCTGTTGCAGCGAGACAATGGTAGGAACAACTTCAGCGTTCTGCGCACGCTGTTCGAATTTACGTACTTCCTCTTTCACCAGCAACTCGGCTCGAGCGGCTTCCTTACGGCGCTCTCCCAAATGCGACTGTGCTACCTGTTGGAGATCGTCGATGTTGTACACAAAGACTCCGTCAAGATCGTTGAGGCCGGGATCGATGTCGCGCGGCACCGCAAGGTCAATAAAAAACATGGGGCGGTTCTTGCGCAGGTGAAGAAATTTCTCGCCATGTTCCTTGCGAAAAATGGTATGCGGAGCGCCGGTCGAGCTTATGACGATGTCAGCCCGCGGAACTGTGTCATAAAGCCGCTCAAACGAGATGGCTTCGCCCTCAAATTTGTTCGCCAGGGCAACGGCACGCTCAGGAGTGCGATTGCAGACGAAGATCTTCTTGGCGCCATGCGCGATGAGGTGTCGAGCGGCTAGTTCGCATGTGTTTCCGGCTCCGACGAGGTAAACCGATTTTCCTGCCAGGCTGCCAAAGATTTTTTCCGCCAGTTCGGCGGCTACAGATGCTATCGAAACCGGAGAGACGGCAATTGTAGTTTCGTTGCGAACCTTTTTGGCCACAGCAAAAGCGCGGGTAAGGAGCTGATCGAGCTGCGAAGTTACAGCGCCCACCGCGCGCGCAGTCGCGTATGCATCCTTCACCTGCCCTAGAATCTGCGATTCGCCAACCACCATCGAATCCAGGCTGGAAGCAACGCGAAAGATGTGCGCCACCGCCTCAAGTTGCTCATGCTCAAAGATGTAAGGTTCGTACTCGCCAGCCCTGAAACCGAAGTATTCACGAACAAACTTCCGCAAATCGCAATCACCGTTCTGCGAATGCGCGAATATCTCAACCCGATTGCACGTGGAAACAATCATCCCCTCTTCAATGCCGTCCATTGAGGTGAGCTTGCCGAGAGCCTCGGGCAAACGGACCTCGGGAATGGCAAAGCGTTCCCGAACTTCCACCGGAGCCGTCTTGTGGTTCACTCCTAATACAAAGAAGTTCATGGTCCCACAAACCTATGCAGCCTGCTCAGGTAATTCGCACCCCATGCGCAAACTGCAACAAAGAATCCGAAGCTGGCCAGACAAGCGGCTTTTCGACCACGCCAGCCAGCGCTCCATCGCGTATAAAGAAGCACGAGATAGATTCCCCACATCAGCAGGGAGAGTAACACTTTCGGGTCTGCGAAGTAAGTTGATCCATAGTGCTCCTGCGCAACCAGGACGCCAGCCATCAGCCCAGCTGTCATGAATGGAAGGCCCAGAAGCAGCGACTTGTAACCAAGTTCATCGATCTCCTGCAACGCTGGGAGGCGCGCTGCCCAGCTCACCGTCTGCTTGTGCTTCAGCTGACGCGAGAGGATGAGGTAAAGCACACTTGAAACAAAAGTCAGGAAGAGCATCGCGTAGCCGGCCAGCAAACTGCACACATGGAAGACAATCCATCCGCTTCGAATACGGGGCGATGTAAACGCCATCGCATGCTGATCCATCGCAGACGCAAACGTGAGGATAAATATCAGCGGAAAAATGAACGCCGCTGGCGAAGGCGTCTTGTACCGCAGATACACTCCCATGAAGATGAGCGCAACCAAGAGAGCCAGAGCGGATTCAGCATGGCGGATCGTCAACAGCTCCAGATATCCGGACAGCAGAGCCGTCTCAACCAGCGAGACAAAATGGAAGACCATTCCCAGGCCGACAGCAGGGGCCGCGACCCGTCCAGCACGCTCTCCTTTTCGCCGAAGCATAAGAAAGGCATGGAGCAGTCCCAATCCATACAGTACGGTCGCAACTCGGAGCCAAAGTAGTGGCATAAATAGAAACCCGATACCAATTAGCAAACAAACAGGGCAAGCACAATTATACAAATGAGACACTCGTCTCTAGGTTTTCTTGTCAACAAACGCCACAAGCACAGACGGTACAGCATCGTTTAAAAGCATCTGCGGTCCGTCTCCGGGCAACCGGCAGATTTTTCGAGCGCATCACATCGCCGAATTAGATCCGGGATGGAAATTTGCAATCGAGCTCAAACCCGTTTGTAGCTCGATGATCCTGATGCTAATATCTCACTCTTAAGGTGTTTCTAGGAGGTAATTCATGGCTGACGAAGGCTGTGGTAGCAGCGGCATTCTTTGGTTTCTGGCAGGACTGGGAATAGGAGCGGCTGTAGGTGTCCTATACGCACCAAAGGCCGGCAGCGAGACCCGCGAGTCGCTTTTGAATGCGGCTGGAGATGGACGCGATCTGGTTCAGGAGCGCGCCCGCAAATACAAGCAACAGGCCCAGGAATGGGCTGACCGCGGCAAGGACGTGATCTCCCAGCAAAAGGAGAACATTCGCTCCGCGTTTGAAGCAGGCCGCAAAGCATACCGGGATGCAAATGACGAGCCGACTCCCGAACCGGGCACTCCCAATTTGTAAGTTTTTGATCGCTAAACACAGGGCCATCGAGAGATGGTCCTCAGCGCCAATGGACGGACAATCATGAATCAAACGACCCTGCTCATCATTTTCGTAGCGATAACCGCTGTCGCAGTCGTACTGCAAATGCTTATTCTGGCAGGAATGTATTTCATCGCGAGCAAGTTGAGTAAGCGGATGGAAGAGCTTTCGACGCGTGTGGAGGAGCAGGCGTTGCCGCTGGTTAGAAAAGTACGTGGCATCGTGGACGAGAGCACGCCCTTGATTCAAAAGGTTGTTATGAACGTAACCGAGACCTCCAGTATTGTACGCACGCAGGCTGAGAACATCAGCGAGGTCGTGTCGGAGATCGCCGACAGAACCCGTTCTCAGGCTGAGCGTGCGGATAAGCTTGTGACTCGCACTATGCAACGCGTGGACATAGCAGCAGAAGCGGTACAGCATTCTGTAACATCGCCACTGCGGCGTGTTTCCGCAGTCATGGAAGGCATCAGGACAGGTGTTGGTGAGTATATGGCCGGGCGCGGCTCGCGGGGAACCAAAAACGCACCAAATGAACAAATGTTCATTTAACGCGCGGGAACCTGCGTCTCCGCGTGACCACGTAGAGGCGTGAAATTGCAGTTCCACAAGTGCGTTGTTTTAAGGAAATTCAAGTCTTCGCTATGAAGCAGCCGGACGAACCCGTCGGATGCGGGGCCTGCGAGCGCGGCTAAGTCCGACAGCACGCACGCGCTCATATGCGCCATGGAGATCGTTGCTCAAGCGACGTACAACTTCCATGCAGATCGTCGGGTTCTCGCGCAAGAACGTGAGAAGGTCGTCGCGATTAACGAAAGCCACTTGCGCTTTATCCAGCAATTCGACAGTGACCTCATACGCATCGCCACTCAGTGTGGCCCCCAGTCCAAGAACTTCGCCCGGTCCGGCAACGCGCAGCATCAGCGGCTTACCGCCTTCCGAGCAAATGGAGAGTTTGGCGCGGCCTTCGCAGAGCACATACGCCCCACGCGGTGTCGCTCCTTCGGCGAAAAGAAGCGCGCCTTTACCTAGCACGGACAATTCCTTAATCTCGTCGAACCCACGAATGGCGTCCGGCGACATATCGCAGAACGGACGTTCCGCGCGGAATGCGCAGTGAACACAACTGGGCTGCGTATCTCTGTCCATCAGAGGGTTATATATTTTGAGCCGCGCTGAAACAGTGATTCGAGTCACCCGGCAACGTGAGTCCCGCCACAGAGCCCCAAAACAGAACCAGAATTTCTGGCAATTACGCGCCCAAGCGCAAACAACAAAGTCCGGCGTGGGGTGCCGGACCATTCAAACCATCTTAGATTGAGACCGATTACGCAGTAGCCAACGCTTTAAGAGCAGACTTGTTCCGGATAACCAAAGTGGACCCCTTGGCTTGAATGATCTGTCGTTTCTTCAATTCTGCAAACAAACGCGTGACGGTTTCACGCGAGGTTCCGATCATCTGAGCGATTTCTTCATGCGTGAGAGCCAGCTTGATGCGAGGCTCTTGCTTGGCGCCCTCGCCGTTCTTGACCGTCCACTCCAACAGCAGTTTGGCGAGTTTTTCCGCAGCCGAATGAGACAGGCCAAGCGAACGAATTTCACGACACGCCGCGTTATATTTCTCGCTGAGTTGCTCGGCAACGCGCAGACAGGCGTCTGCGTGCTCTTTAAGGAAGCGCAGAAAATCATCGCGCTTTACGAAGTTGATCTGGCAGGGATCGATGGTTTCGGCTGTGAGTTCGTAGGGCTTGCCACTGACCGACGCGCTGAGTCCCAAAACCTCGCCAGCTTCCGCAATTTTAAGAATCAGAGTCTTACCATCAGTGGAGCAAATGGACAGTTTCACCCGTCCCTTGCACAGCACGAAAATACCCCGAGGTGCCTGACCTTCCACGAAGAGAATCGCGCCTTTGGGATAAGCCGTCGCGTACTTTATCTGTTCAAAGGACTGGAGGGCAGCTTCCGGCAAGTCGCAGAATATTTGCTCGGACCTCAGCTTGCAAGTGAGACAGCTCTCGACGATGTCTAGGCCGTACGGTGAAAGCAATATGGACCCCCTGTCTTGCTCGCCCTAAACTCCTCAGTGGCGAACCCTACTTGCTATGCGACTTCTGGGAATTAGCACCCGCTGGCTGCGTAATCACCCATACGAAAAGCCTTGCGAGAACAATACGGACACAGAGGCACGCCTTAGCTTCTAAGGTTTAGACGCACCGGAGAAAAGTACGTACGTCACACTCCAATGTGATTGTAACACAAGGTTGTGACCCGCCGCACAGGTCGCGGTTCACCCCAAAAGATCTAACAAAAAATGTATCGCTCCACGCAGCAAACCAGCGCAAACGTAGCACTCGTACGAGAGCGATTTATTCCGGAACCTTGAGCCCAATGCGTCATGAACGGCGCGGATTTCAACACACTTTGCTTGACACTCTCGTCGTGCTTTCGATATCGTGGTTCTAACTTGCATGCGAATTTACAACACATCCCGAACAACAATTACAGGCACACTTATAGGCGTGTCCTCGGGCGCATGTGAGTTCCGCGAAGAGATCAGCTAAAACAAACTGATTCGCACCCTTCAAGAACCCATCGCCCCGGAGGCGATGGGTTCTCTGCTTGTGCAGAAAATTAAGGAGCCGGAAATGATTGTCATGAAATTTGGCGGCAGTTCAGTCCAGGATGCCACCGCAATTCGGAGGGTCGCATCAATCGTGCTCCCGCGATTGGCGGAACAACCGCTTGTAGTGGTGAGCGCCATGGGCGGTGTAACCGATAAGCTGGTACAAGTCGCCGAGGCTGCCGCACGCAAGGATCTGAGCACCGCGCTGGCGTTGCTGGAAGCTATTCGCGACCGGCACGTGGCCGCCGCCATCGAGATGCTGAACGACGCAGACGTCGCACGGTTTGAGAACCAGATGGAAACGCATCTGACCGAAGCCCGGGCGCTCGCATCGGAGATCGCCAAGCTGGGTGAAATTTCTCCCGCGCAGCATTCGCAGCTGCTCTCCTATGGGGAGGTCCTTTCTAGCTTATTTGTTGCCGCTGCTTTCGCTCCCCTCGGAATTCCCTCAGTCCATGCCGACTCCCGCAAGCTGATTGTCACTGACGCGCGGCACCCCGCCGCGTCTCTCCTCCCTTCCCAGACCCGTACCCGGATTCAAGCAGCCATCCCTGAACTTCTGAACCAGAGACTTGTCCCTGTTATGGGTGGGTTCATCGCGTCGAGCGAGTCAGGCGAGACCACTACTCTGGGCCGCGGCGGGTCCGATTATTCCGCGGCCATCGTTGGAGCAGCGCTTTCAGCCGATCGCATTGAGATCTGGACTGACGTCAGCGGCATTTTGACTACTGACCCGCGCATTTGTCCCAATGCGCGACGTATTGCGGAGATCAGCTTCCATGAGGCAACTGAACTGGCCTGCTTCGGAGCGAAAGTATTGCACCCCGCCACGCTGTTGCCTGCCGTCGAGCACGACATTCCCGTGGCCGTGTTGAACTCTCACAAACCTCATGAAGAAGGCACCATCGTTCGCGCCGTTGCCTCCCACGGGCCTTCGGCTTTTCGGGCTATAGCTTTAAAGCGGAAAATAGCTGTATTTAATGTGAGTGCTCCTCGGCATGTCGGCTCCCTGCGCTTTCTGGATGATCTGTTCAGCCTCCTGCGCTGGCATCACTTACAGAGCGAGATTGTTGCGATCTCCGGAGCCACCGCCTCCGTGGCCGTGGAAGGGGGCAAGGAGTTGGCAAAATTGACCTCTGAACTGGAGGCCCTGGGCGAAGTAGAGTTCCAGCCCGATTTGGCGATTATCTGCCTTGTAGGCGAGAACATTCGCGGGAGGGTCGGAATCGCCTCTGAAATTTTCGGAGTGCTCGCTGCCGCTGGAATCAATATTCACATGATCTCCCAAGGTTCCTCTGAAATCAGCATAAGCTTTGTAGTAGAAGAGAAAGATGCGGTAAAGTCAGTTCAGGAGTTACATCGCCACCTTTTTGAGCAGCCTGCGACGGCGTCCTCAGACGCCGCGTGCGCCGTGCGGCTCGGAACGGCGCACGCGTGATTTTCTTTTCTGCCGTATAGGAATTGGAGAAACAGATTGGCTATTACCCCCGCATTCGATCAGGCTTCCCGGGCGCAGATGCCCGCGTTGAAGGTTGCCATCCTGGGATTTGGCACCGTCGGCAGCGCTGTTGCACGAATACTCTGCGATCAGCCTGCGCATTCGCCCCTTCGCCTCACGCACGTCTACAACCGCAACGTGGAGCGCAAACGCGTGGACTGGGTTACCGGAGACGTTTGCTGGTCTAGCAATATTGATGAGGTACTCGCCTCTGACGCAGATATCATCGTAGAGCTGATTGGCGGCATGGATCCGGCGCACGAATGGATTTCTCGAGCCCTGACTTCGGGGAAGTCCGTGGTCACAGCTAATAAGAAACTCATTGCGAAACACGGCCCGGAGCTATCCGCGCTGGCCTGCAAGCACGGCGCGGCTCTCTCTTTCGGAGCTTCCGTTGCCGGCGGCGTTCCAGTGATCGACGCCCTACAGGAAGGGCTTGCGGGCGATCAACTCTACAAGGTCTCCGGAATTCTCAATGGAACCTGCAACTACATACTCACCAAAATTGAGAGCGAAGGGATTTCTTTTGAAGAGGCACTGGTAGAAGCGCAGCGCGCCGGATTTGCTGAAGCTGATCCTACGGATGACGTAGATGGCTTCGACGCGCGTTCCAAGCTTGTTATCCTCTCCCGCATCGGCCTGAAGGCCATAGTGCAACCCGAGCAGATTCACTGTGACTCCATACGCCGCATTGGTGCGATCGACTTCACTTACTCGCACGAGCTAGGATGCACGATCCGTCAGATCTCGCGTGCCGAGCGCCGCGAAGGGCAGATTTATGCCGCTGTGCAGCCTGCGCTCGTTCCCATTGACTCGCCGATGGCACACATTACCGGCAGCCTGAACATTGTGCTTTCCAGCGGAAAGTACGGCGGCCAGACCGCATTCAGCGGACACGGCGCGGGAGGACACTCTACGGCAGTGGCCGTCGTCAGCGATCTTCTCGACATTGCACGCGGGCGTTCCGGCGACAACGTGCGCCCACAAATTGCTGCGGACGTGCTTCCCGTCACCGGAAACTTTACTTCCGCGCACTATCTTCGCTTCACCGTGCACGACCGTCCCGGAATAGTAGCCGCAATTGCCAACACGCTGGCGGCTCACAGCATTAATATTGACGCGCTACTGCAGAAGCCTGGGTATAACAAAGACGCCCTGCCCTTCGTGGTAACGCTGGAACAGTGTCCGACCGAACAACTGGAAGCAGCTATGCGCGACCTTCGCAAGCTCGATTTTCTGGTTCACGCTCCACTGACCATGCCTATTCTTACGAAGGAGCTCTGATGCAACTCCGCTGTTTTGATACGAAGTGTGCGACCAAACTCGACCTGCACGCACCCGCTCTCGCCTGCCCCACCTGCGGTGAACTGCTGGAAGTCGATATGGATTTCTCCGCGATTGATGCCCCCGCTCTCAAGGCGCTCTGGAGCGAGCGTCGCAAATCCCGCGATGTCCGTGATATCAGCGGTGTCTGGCGCTATCGCGAGTTTCTTCCCGCCTATCCGGCGAACGAAATCGTGAGCATCGGTGAAGGCAACACTCCGCTGGTGCGCGGACGCAAGACCGCCGAATGGGCCGGAGTCTCCGATCTCCAGTTCAAGCATCTCGGATGGAATCCCACGGGCTGTTTCAAAGACCTCGGGATGACGGTCGGCATGACCGAAGCTGTGCACACCGGGGCAAAGGTAGTGGCCTGCGCTTCCACGGGAAATACAGCGGCATCGCTGGCCGCTTACGCTGCCCGCGCCGGAGTGATCGGTAGAGTCTATCTTCCTGCCGGACAAGTCTCGTTGAACAAGCTGGCGCAGGCACTCGACTTCGGTGCGGAGGTCGTCGAGATCGAAGGAAGCTTTGATGACGCTCTCAACACTTTGCTGGAGAAGACCAACGAGGGAATCTATTTTCTGAACTCCATCAACCCTTTTCGCATTGAGGGTCAAAAGACGACCATGTTCGAGCTGCTCGATCAGCTCAACTGGAAGGCCCCCGACTACCTGGTCGTTCCCGGCGGAAACCTCGGCAACTCAGCTGCATTTGCTAAAGCTTTTGACGAATTGCTGCGCTTCGGATTCATAGACAAGCTGCCGCGCATGATTGTTGTGCAAGCTGCGGGAGCGAATCCTTTGGCGCAACTCTGGCGCAGGGGCGTGGACGAGCTCATACCGGTGGACGAGCCGGAGACAATCGCCACAGCGATCAGAATCGGGAACCCACGCTCGTGGAAGAAGTCTTTGCGCGGAGTCCGTACAACGGGAGGCCAAGTTCTTGACGTCACCGACGAGGAGATTTCCGAGGCCAAAGCCGTGATCGGCCGTGATGGTATTGGGTGCGAGCCTGCCTCTGCGGCAACTCTCGCGGGCTTGCGCAAGCTGCGCGCGAATAACACCATTCCGTCAGACGCCAGCGTGGTTGCTATCCTCACCGGCCACGCGCTGAAAGATACGAACTTTATCATCCGCTCTCATCAGCGGGAGGAAGCACATGCGCACTGACCAAGAGGAGATCGTCATTCGCGTGCCGGCCTCCATTGCAAATCTCGGGCCGGGCTTTGACACCCTTGCAGTGGCTGTTCAGCTGTATCTCACGCTTCGTGTCCAGCGCGCGCCGGGGCATGGCGACTTGCACTTTGAGTTCGTCAATCAACAACTCGAGGGCGAGAATTACATCGAGCATGCGCTTCGCTTTATCGCAGCCAGCCATGGCGTAGAGCTTCCCTCCTTGAACGTCAAGGTGGAAAGCGAGATCCCGATGAAAGGTGGGCTGGGCAGCAGCGCCGCGGCTACCGTGGCCGGATTACGATTGTTCGAAGCGATAGCCGGCCTTCTCGATGAACAGGAACTGCTGACCGCAGCCTGCGAACTGGAAGGTCATCCTGACAATATTGCAGCGGCCCTTCTCGGTGGACTAACTGTGAGCTGTGAAACTTCAGAAGGAATTCGCGTGCTGCGCGCGAGATGGCCGGAGTCGCTAGCCTTCGTGGTTGTAACACCCGAACAACACCTGGCAACCAAAGCGTCACGCGCCGTGCTTCCGGATATGATTTCGCGCACTGATGCGATCTTTAATGTGCAGCGCGTCGCTTTTCTGCTCGAAGCATTGCGCTCCGCAAACTTCGCGCTATTGCGCGAGGCGCTCGACGACCGTCTGCATCAGCCATACCGCGTCTCGATCGTCCCAGGACTAAAAGAAGCACTTGAATTGCGCCACCCTAGTTTGCTCGGTGTTTGCCTCAGTGGTGCAGGACCGTCAGTCGTGGCCTTCGCGCAGCAGAATCTGGATGAGATTAGCGCGCTGCTGTCGGACATTTACGTTCGTAAATCAATTCCATTCCGCATCCAGACGCTGCATGTTCATCCACCTCACGGTTCCGGGGGACGCCCCGCAACGATGCACTCCCGTCATCGCTGCACCGAAACGTCTGGCAGTTGGAAAGCCTAAAAATCAATTCGTGAGGACAAAAAAAGAAGACGGCCCGCGGGCCGCCTTCTTTTGCTCATTTTCCATTAATCTCCGGCAGCTCGTACAGGGGCCTTAGACGCACGCAAAAACCCATTCACACAAGCAGCCGTTTTGCGTCCCTCGGAAATCGCCCATACCACCAGCGATTGGCCGCGCCGCATGTCGCCAGCGGCGAATACGCCCGGTACCGAAGTCATATTGTTGTCGTCGGTGAACACGTTTCCCCGCTTGTCCAGCTCAACGCCGAGCTGCTCCAGCATTCCGCTGCGCACGGGTCCGGTAAAGCCCATGGCAAGCAGTACAAGATCCGCGTCGATCACGGTTTCGCTCCCGGCAACCGGCTCGAATTTGGGCGGCGGCCCGACCTTCACGATATGCATACGCTTGACGTTTCCATCTGCGTCGCCTTCGAACCGAAGCGTGTTAATGCACCACTCGCGAGTTCCACCCTCTTCGTGAGAGGTCTCTGTGCGCAGTTGCAGTGGCCACAACGGCCAGGGTGTCATTTCCGAGCGTGTCTCGGGCGGCTTCGGCATGATCTCAAACTGCCGAACGTTCGCAGCTCCCTGGCGCAGACTTGTTCCAAGACAATCCGCGCCGGTATCGCCGCCACCTATGATGACAACCTTTTTCCCAGTGGCGAGAATTGAGATCTCCGCTGGCACCTTATCGCCAAGTACCCGCTTTGTCTGCTGCGGCAGGAATTCCATTGCAAAATGAATTCCCTTCAGCTCTCGTCCCGGAACCTTAAGGTCGCGCGGCGTCTCGGATCCTCCAGCAAGCACAATCGCGTCGAAGTCTTTGCGCAACTGGGCCACGTCAACGTTTACGCCGACGTGAGCATTTGTCACAAACTTCACGCCCTCGGCTTCCATCTGGGCAAGACGGCGGTCAAGCACATGCTTCTCAAGCTTGAAATTTGGGATTCCATAGCGCATTAAGCCGCCAAGCCGATCCGCTTTTTCATACACTGTCACAGCGTGTCCGGCGCGACACAACTGTTGAGCCGTGGCCAATCCGGCCGGTCCGGAGCCGATCACCGCAACCTTCTTCCCGCTACTTTGTTTTGCGGGTTCTGGATGGATCCAACCTTCCTTCCATCCGCGCTCCACAATTGCCTTTTCAATCTGCCTGATTGTGACAGGAGGTTGGTTGATTCCAAGAACGCAGGAGGCCTCGCACAGTGCCGGGCAGATACGTCCGGTGAAATCCGGGAAGTTGTTGGTCGAATGCAACCGACGCAGTGCTTCTTCCCAGCGTCCGTGATAAACGAGGTCATTCCAGTCCGGGATGTAATTGTTTATCGGGCATCCGGTGTGGCAGAAAGGTACGCCGCACTCCATGCAGCGAGCGCCTTGTTGCTCCACATTCGCTGCCGGAAACTCCTCGTAAATCTCAAACCAGTCTTTTACCCGTTCACTTACAGGGCGCCGACTCGGCAACGCTCTTTCGAATTCCAAAAACCCAGTTGGCTTACCCACGATTCACCTCCACGGCCGCGGCCGATGCCATTTGGCGCACGCCTGTGTATTGGGTTTCACAGCGTGCAACGCCCCGCACACGTTTCAATTCGTGTGGATAGATCTTAATGAAGTGAGGCAGCAAGGCTTCCCAATTGGCTAGCATACTCTTTGCCTTTGGACTGCCGGTGCGCCGCGCGTGTTCCTCCACCAGCGATTTGACGAGTTTGACGTCGTCTGCATCCACCAGCGGCTCCAGATCGACAGACGTAAGGTTGCAATACTTCTCGTGGAAATCGCCAGGTTCGTCGAATAGGTATGCGATACCGCCGCTCATGCCTGCCGCAAAGTTTCTGCCGCACGGGCCAAGCACCACTGCCACACCGCCAGTCATGTATTCACACCCGTGGTCGCCAACACCTTCAACCACCGCGGTCGCTCCGGAGTTACGCACCGCAAAACGCTCTCCAGCTACGCCGCTGAAATACGCTTCGCCACCAGTAGCGCCGTACAAGACGACGTTGCCGATAAGGATGCTCTCCTCTGGACGGAAGCGCGATCCCCGCGGAGGATAAACGACGAGACGTCCGCCGGAAAGTCCCTTGCCGGTGTAATCGTTCGCTTCGCCCTCCAGTGTCATCGTGATTCCCTTGGCGAGGAATGCGCCGAAGCTCTGTCCTGCCGAACCGGTAAAGCGCAGCCGGATCGTTTCGTCGGGTAACCCCTCGGCACCATAGCGTTGCGCTACCTGGCTGCTCAGCATCGTTCCAACCGTACGGTGCACGTTCTGAATCTTGAACGACACGTCGACCGGCTTTCCTTCCTCCAGAGCCGGCTTTGCCGCTTTGATCAGTTCGTGATCGAGCGCCTCTTCCAGCCCATGATTCTGCTTCTGGGTGCAATGGCGCGCTACGCGACTGGGTAATGCAGGCGAATAGAGAATCGTCGAGAGATCGATGCCCCGGGCTTTCCAGTGATCGGTGGCCAACCGAGCTTCCAGTTTGTCCACACGGCCTACCATTTCTTCAAACGTACGGAAACCAAGGCGAGCCATGTATTCGCGTACCTGCTCGGCGAGGAAGAAGAAGAAATTGATGAGATGCTCTGGCTGTCCTGAGAATCGGGCACGCAGCACCGGGTCCTGCGTAGCGATACCCACTGGACAGGTGTTGAGATGGCATTTGCGCATCATGATGCAGCCCAGCGTGATCAGTGGCATTGTGCCAAAGCCGAACTCTTCTGCGCCAAGCAGCGCTGCAATTACAACGTCGCGGCCGGTCTGCAATTTTCCATCGGTCTGCACGCGAATTCGGCTACGCAGATCGTTCAACAGAAGCACCTGCTGAGTTTCCGCAAGCCCCAGTTCCCAGGGAATTCCCGCGTGCCTGATTGAGCTGAGAGGCGAAGCGCCAGTACCGCCGCTGTCGCCGCTGATCAGCACTACATCCGCATGCGCCTTGGAAACACCGGCGGCAACCGTGCCGACGCCTACCTCCGAAACGAGTTTTACGCTGATGCGCGCCTGAGGATTGGCGTTCTTCAAGTCGTAAATCAGCTGCGCCAAATCTTCAATCGAGTAAATATCATGGTGCGGGGGCGGAGAGATCAGCGTTACGCCCGGCGTTGAGTGGCGGGTACGGGCGATGATTGCGTCCACTTTATGTCCCGGTAACTGTCCACCTTCGCCAGGTTTTGCTCCCTGCGCCATCTTGATCTGCAGCTCGTCCGCGTTGACCAGGTAATGCGCGGTTACACCGAAACGTCCCGACGCAACCTGTTTCACCGAACTTCGCCGCGAATCGCCGGAAGGATCGACTCCAAAGCGCTCTGCGTCTTCGCCGCCTTCTCCGGTATTGCTGCGGGCGCCAATCCGGTTCATCGCAATCGCCATGGTCTCATGCGTCTCTTTGCTGATGGAACCGAATGACATGGCTCCGGTGGCAAAGCGCTTCACGATCTCCTTCGCCGGTTCGATTTCTTCCATCGGCAGCGGCTTGTCGATTTCCTTCAGCTGCAGGAGTCCGCGCAGAGTACAGAGTTGCTTATTCTGTTTGTCAATCAGATCGGTGTATTCACGGAAGGCCTCCGCACTATTCTTCCGTACCGAATGTTGAAGCTTGCTGATGGTCTGTGGATTCAGCAGGTGATATTCGCCGTCGACGCGGTGACGGTACGCGCCTCCAACCGAAAGTACCAGCTCCGAATCCTTGCGCTCCCGGAATCCGTGCTCATGCCGCATAGCCGCTTCGCGCGCTATGACATCCAGGCCGATGCCCTCGACGCGGGAAACAGTACCGGAGAAATATTTCTTGACCAGTTTCTGGCTTAGACCTATGGCTTCGAAAACTTGTGCGCCGCGATAGCTCTGCAGCGTGGAGATTCCCATCTTCGAGAAGGTCTTCAGTAAGCCCTTGTCGATAGCCTTGACAAAGTTGTACACAGCCTTTTCCGCCGTGATCCCTTCCGGAAGAAGACCGCGCGAAACCATATCTTCCAAAGTTTCAATTGCAAGATAGGGATTCACCGCGCTTGCGCCGTAGCCGATCAGCAGTGCGAAGTGCATCACTTCGCGAGGCTCGCCGCTCTCCACAATCAGGCCAATCTTAGTGCGCGACTCCTGCTTAACCAGGTGATTGTGCACAGCGGCCAGAGCCAGCAACGCCGGGATCGGAGCGTACTCCTTATCGATGCCGCGGTCGGAGATAATCAGCAGCGTGTAACCGGATTCAATGGCAAGCGTGGCACGCCGGCACAAGCCGTCCAATGCGCGCTTCAGCCCTGCGGCTCCATCCTCGACACGGAAGGCCGCTGTAAGCGTGGTTGCCAGAAGATCGCCCGTAGACACTCTGCGCAGCTTCTCCAGATCCCGATTGGTCAACACCGGCTGAGGAAGCTTGAGCGTGTGACAGTTCAGCGGAGTCTCATCGAGAATATTGCGCTCGGTTCCAATGTAGCTGGTCAGCGACATCAGGAGATCTTCGCGAATGGGATCGATAGGCGGGTTCGTAACCTGCGCGAAGAGCTGCTTGAAATAGCTAAATAGCAGTTGAGGCCGATCCGAGAGGCAAGCCAGCGGCGTATCGGCGCCCATTGAACCGACAGGCTCTTCACCGGTGCGCCCCATCGGCTCCAGAATGATCTTGAGATCCTCTTCCGTGTAGCCAAATGCCCGCTGCCGGGTAACGAGCGTTTCCTCGCTTGGGGTGTGCAGCCGCGTTGGTTCGGGCAGCTGCTCAAGCGTGAGCTGGTTTTCTTTTATCCATTCGGCGTAGGGCTTGCGTGAAGCAAGGTGTTTCTTAATCTCTTCATCACTGATGATGCGCCCGGCAACCATATCGACCAGGAACATTCTTCCCGGCTGCAGACGGCCTTTGTACTTCACGCGCTCGGGCGGAAACTCCAACACGCCGGCTTCGGACGCAAGCACAACCAAATCGTCGGTGGTCACAACGTAGCGACCGGGACGCAAACCGTTACGATCTAGCGTTGCGCCGATTAGACGGCCATCCGTAAAGGAGATCGACGCCGGGCCGTCCCAGGGCTCCATAAGCGAAGCGTGATACTCGTAAAAAGCCCGAACCTCGCGATCCATGTGCGGGTTGCGCGACCATGCTTCGGGAATCAGCATGGCCATTACATGCGGCAGTTCGCGCCCCGAGTGAAGCAGCAACTCTACGGCATTGTCGATCGAGGCAGAGTCGCTCTGCCCAGGCGTAATGACCGGAAAAACCTTCTTCAAATCCTTCCCGAACAGAGGAGACTTCAGCAGACTCTGCCGGGCATTCATCCAGATCACATTACCTTTGACGGTATTGATTTCGCCGTTGTGCGCTACATAGCGGTAAGGATGGGCGAGAGGCCAGCTTGGGAAGGTGTTGGTCGAAAATCGCTGGTGAACCAGGCAAAGCGCGCTCTTGACTAGCGGATCGCTTAATTCGGGATAGAACTTATTAATCTGAGGAGCAAGCAGCAAGCCTTTGTAAACGATAGTCCGGCAGGATAAAGACGGGATGTAGAAGCTTGCACGGCCTTCAATGTCGGAGTGCGCAATTGTGTTTTCAATTCTTCGGCGCACCACGTAGAGCTTTCGCTCAAAATCAGCTTCCTCCATAGGCTGCAGCGTCTGGAGAAAGATCTGCTCGATATAGGGCTGCGATGCTCGAGCCACCCGGCCAATCGCGTTGGCGTCGGTTGGCGTGTCACGCCAACCCATCACGTCAAAGCCTTCTTCCTTGATGATCTTCTCGACGATGCCTTCGCACTTCAGCCGCTCCGGCTTTGCGACAGGCAGGAAAATCATTCCGACCGCATAGCGCCCGGCCGCAGGCAGAACAATGTCCTGCTTTGCGCACTCGCGCACAAAAAACTCGTGCGGAATCTGAATCAGGACACCGGCGCCATCGCCGGTCTCGGGATCACACCCGCTAGCTCCGCGATGCTCCAAATTTCTGAGCACCTCGATACCCTTCTCCACAATGGAGTGGCTCTTCTCGCCCCGAATACTCGCGACGAAACCTAGGCCGCAAGCATCATGTTCATTCGCCGGGTCATAAAGACCTTGCGCCGCCGGTAGTCCGCTGGCACGTTCCTGCTGAATGCCCTCGTTGTGTAGTTCTATGTTCTCTCGCATTACTCTCCCATACGCGCCATGCGCATCTTCAACTTGAACATGTACCCATAAAACACGAAGCCCGCCATTTTCCTTATTGGCGGGTGATGAGTACTCGGGCTATTTTAAGATTGCCTCTGATTCTATCTCCCGCTTCCGGCTGTCAGTTCGCCGCATGTGCATGTGCGTGTGCATGCGCCGAACGCCGGTGTTGTCGTGAGCGGGGATGTAGCTATGTGGAACATAATTAGGTACTAGCTTAGCGGAGAATCGAACGAGAGTCAATCGAAGTGCCGAAGCTGAGGTATAGATTAAATTAATTCAACTCATAAATTATTCCTATTGATCATCTGGATTCGCTGGCAGCAAATTCAACTCGTAAGGCTGGAGGCTTGCCCCAGAAGGACATTCGTACCCCTCTGTGATACTATTGCAGAAGTACCTCGCGAGTTGGATGCGCGATTCTGAGTTGACCCCGCCGAGCAGCACTGCGATTCGATCTCAAAATCTCCTCCCGACAAAAAATGCAGGACATATGTGTTTCCGCGCGCCACATCCAACTTGCGCGCCTAGTAAAAGAGAGAAGAAGAAAACCAAAAGAATGAGTACATTTCAGGAAATGCCGCTTCAAGCGCAACTTCAACAGGCGCTTGCGGCAATGAAGTTTGTAAACCCCACCCCAGTTCAGATTCAGGCGATTCCGCCGGCCCTCGAAGGAAAAGACGTTATCGCAACAGCGCAGACCGGAACCGGTAAGACGCTAGCCTTCCTGATCCCCGTAATGGAAATGTTGGCAGCAACACCGGCGGGAAAGGTCAACGCGCTTGTGCTAGTACCCACGCGCGAACTTGCCATTCAGGTTCACGAGCAGTATGAGGCGCTGCGTTCAAAGAAAGCTCCGCGAGCCGCGTTGGTCATCGGCGGACTCAGTGAGAAAGTTCAAATTCGCGCGCTGCGCGCCGGAGCAAGAATCGTAGTAGCAACGCCGGGGCGACTCGAAGATTACATGCGCCGCAAAATCGTCGATCTGCGCACTGTCCGAGTGCTGGTAATGGATGAAGTGGACCGGATGCTGGACATGGGCTTCTTGCCTGCAATTCAGCGCATTCTGGGCGCGCTGCCCGTCGAACGGCAAACGCTGTGCTTTTCGGCAACTTTAGAGAGATCAGTTCAAGGATTGCTTGCGAAGTGCACCCGCAACGCAGTTCGCATCTCGTTGGGCAACATACTGAAACCAGCCGAGTCAGTTTTGTTGCAAGCTTATGAAGTTCCGGCGATGCAAAAAGCAAGCGTTCTGCGCGAACTGCTCTACAACGAGAGCGGCAAGACTCTGATCTTTGCACGCACCAAACGCGGCACCGAGCGGCTAGCCAAGGATCTGATGCGCGATGGATTCAACGCGACAATGATTCATGGCGACCGTACCCAGAGCCAGCGTTCCTCCGCGCTCGCGGGCTTTGAAGCCGGCAAGTACAAGGTGCTGGTGGCAACCGATGTCGCCGCGCGTGGCATTCACGTAGATGATGTCGCGCACGTGGTGAATTACGACCTCCCGGCGATTGCTGAAGATTTCATTCATCGCGTAGGCCGCACGGGCCGCGCCGGTAATGCGGGTCTTGCGACCACAATCGTAAGCGGTGCCGAAATGATCGATTTACGCCGCTTCGAGCGCATGCTCAAACTGCGCATCCAACGCAAAGAACTAGGCAAGGTTAGCGCCAATGCTCAGAAGAAGGTTCCGATTCCAATCACGTTCGCGCGCAAGAATACGAATACCTTGAAATCGCGCACTCTGGACAGATTGCCGGGAGAATTCTTCGCATAATTATCCAAGCTAAGTAAAAAGCCGGGGCTTCGGTCCCGGCTTTTTATCGGAAGCCTTCCCGTTTCTCCAGCTGCGAGCAGATCTGCCATTTAGTGGGCGTTACTCGAACTCCGGTTACTTTATACTGAACCGGGAATTCTCGAAATTACCTTCCCTATGGAACGCACATGAAGTTTGTTTGGAACGCGTTGCTGTACCTGGCAGTCACCGGAATTATCACCTCAACCGGATACCTGGTCATACTGCTGGCGGCAAGCGCCCGGTTTCGGAGACGGAACAGGCAGACGCCTCTCAGCAGTACCGATTCCCTTCCTCCTGCGACAATGATGAAGCCGCTGTGCGGCATGGAGCCGAAGCTCGAGGAAAATCTGGAAACCTTCTTCCTTCAGGACTACCCGGAATTTGAAATCCTGTTCGGAACCCGTGATGCCAGCGATCCCGCGCTGGATGTGGTAAGGCGGCTCTGTGCGCGTTATCCGCACGTTCGCGTTAAGACCGTATTCTCAGGTCAGCCCGATAAACCGAACGCAAAAGTTTGCACTCTGCGCGAAATGTTCGCCCAGGCCGCGCATGAGTACGTAGTCATAAGCGACAGCGACGTCGGCGTCTCCGCGGACTACCTTCGCCGCGTAGTTGCGCCCTTACTCAACGACAACAACGGTCTGGTAATGTGCCTTTATCGAGGCGTGCCGACAGGCGGATTCTGGGCAGAACTCGAAGCTCTTGGAATGTCGGTGGAAATGACGGGCGGAGTGGTGGCCGCATCAACCCTCGGGGAAGTCGATTTTGCCCTTGGGCCGACCATGGCCACGCGCCGCGAAGTGGTGAACAGCATTGGCGGCATTGGCGTGCTGGCGGATTACTGTGCCGACGACTACGTGCTCGGGAACCTTGTAGCGAAGTCCGGGCGAAAAGTGGTGATCAGCGAAAACGTGATTGATCACTACGTGGTAAACCGCTCCTTCAAATCCTCAATGCTTCACCAGACGCGATGGATGCTGAGTACCCGCTTCTCCATCCCCATGGGACATGCAAGCTCGGTGCTGACCTTTGCCGTGCCGTTTGGATTGCTCGCGGCCATTGCGGGAACATTTTCGGGCAACGGTAAGTTGGGCATGGCGCTGCTGGCTTGGACGCTGATTAATCGCATGATCATGTCGATCTGCGTCGGCTGGGGCGTGGTCCGGGACAAACGCTCGCTTACCTTCTGCTGGCTCTATCCCCTGCGCGATCTGATGGGCTTCGGCTTCTGGCTGGCGAGCTATGCCGGAGACACGGTGGTATGGCGGGGCGAAAAGTATAAGCTCGTCCATGGCGGACGGATGATCCGCCAGGACGCAGCGTTGGACAAGAAGCCCGTTGCGGAATCAGTTGCGGTTGGTGTAGACGACCTTCCCTGAGTTGGAGGCGTACACCAGCTTGTTCGGGCCTAACTTGTCGTCGACCTCTTTCTGCCGGAAATCCGGCACAAAGAGAAAGACTCGAGTCTCGGAATTCCAAAGACGGACAAGATCCGCATCATCCAAAAAGATGTGGGGCGCGTCAGGAAATGATGAACCGAACCACATGGAAGTCGTGCGCCCATTGACCAACTCAACAGGGTGATGCAGATAAAACACCAGAGATGAGCCGTACGCCTGGTCGCCGTAGATCAGAACGCGATCCTGCGGCTTAAGCTCCTGCTCGATGCGCGAGGCCAGTCTCCGAGAACTGAGATAAGGATCGAAGCGGACCAGCGCAATGTGAGCAGCCACCAGAAAAACCATCATCGTCAGTGCAAGTGCCCAGTTGCTGGCAAAGTGCTTGCGCTTGGCGCGCAGGACGATCTCCGCAAGAGAACCAACGACAAGAGCAACAACGGCAAGGATGGCCGGAAAACGCAGTGCGGCAAAGGATGCACCGGTCAAATCCAGGATGTGCCCCATTGAGAGCGTAGTGTTGTCCTGATTAGCCTGTGCCAGAACTTCTCCGATGTCCGGCACGAAAGGCAGGTGGCGCGAAGACCACAGACCGGCAATCAGGACGGCTGCAAACACCAGTCGCAAGCTGACGCTGAGAGCCGTCGTTGAAACCAGCCAGAATGTTCGGCCTTGTACTTCCTCGTCAGCAACTGAAGAGGCGAGCAACAGAAACAGAGCCAGGTACGCGGGGAAAGTGTAGTACTCCTGATTGGTTGAAAAAGAGAAGAAGACCAGCGTAACCAATGCCCAGAGGATGCAAATCCATCGGGTGCGGGTCCGGAAATCGAGCGGCACATTATCTCGCCGAGAGCGCCGCATATCGGCAATAAGACGGCGGACTGCCACGGGCAGGTAGAGGCTCCATGGAAAAAGCCAGGCCAGATGGAGCGACCAATAGAGGTAGCCGGGGAGCTTGTTGTAATCCTTCGGGACGCGTTTACCGAGGAAACGCAAGAAGTGCTCGTTAACAAAGTAGAACCAGAAAAAGCCGTGATGATCCCCAAAAGCTGGATTGCGCAAGCCTGCCAAAATATGCCAGGGAGCGGCGACAGCAAAAAACAGGAGCAGCCCGGAAAAAAGGCGGAACTCGCGCCAGCGACGCCATTCACCGGTGATAGCAAGATAGGTGACCAGTGTGGCGCCGATGACGACCAGCGCCAGCAATCCCTTGGTCAGCACGGCGAGTGCAAGCAGCACATATGCGGCGTACCAGTGCCAGCGTGAATTCGGACGGTCAAGAGCGGCGACCAGACAATAGAAGATCGCGGCGATCAGAAGGCTGAGAATCGCTTCTGGGATAAGCACTCGGGTGAATAGAAAATACCCAAGTCCGGTCACGGTAAATATCCCAGTATAGACAGCGGCGCGCTGGCCAAAGGCGCGGCGTCCCCAAAGCATTCCAAGCAGAGCCAGCAGAAACATTGCCGCTACGGTGGGCAGGCGGGTGGCAAAGTCGCTGACACCGAAAACGCGGTAACATCCGGCAACGAGCCAGTACATCAGGGGCGCTTTTTCGAGGTAGCGGACGCCGTTGATGTGTAGGGTTACGTAGTCGCCGCGAGTGATCATCTCGCGGGCAGCAACGGCATGAGAGGTGTCTACGTCATCCTGCAGCGCAGGCGTAAATGCGGAGCCGACGTAAATCGCTAGGAATAGAAAAAAAACCGCAGCCCAAGCGAGCCTTCGCGAAGAGGTACTGGTCAGAACGTCCAAGTCACAATTCCCTGCAAATAGTTTTGCCTCTTATGCTACCAGCTTGCAACCGAGAGGAAACCTGTGAACACGCGAATGCGCGCGAAAGCGAAGAAAAAGATGTTCGCATCGTTCTTCCTGCTTCCTGCAGCGAAACTGTTCCAGAAAGACAATGAAACGGAGTCGGCGCACCATGAACCAAAGGTGGCACGACTCCGTTTAGATTCTTACACTCAGAATTGCTTCAGTACGCGCCTTAGTAGCGATACCAGTCAGGCTTGTATGGTCCTGACACGGAAACTCCGATGTAGTCTGCCTGCCGCTGCGTGAGCGTGGTCAGCTTCACGCCGATCTTCTCAAGGTGCAGACGTGCAACCTCTTCGTCCAGTAGTTTGGGCAGCGTGTAAACGTCAATCGCGTAGGTCTCGCGATTCTTCCAGAGATCGATCTGCGCAAGTGTCTGATTGGCAAAGCTGTTCGACATCACAAAGCTGGGGTGCCCAGTGGCGCAACCCAGATTGACCAGGCGGCCTTCCGCGAGCATGAAAATCGAATGACCATCAGGGAAGGTGTACTTATCCACCTGCGGCTTGATGTTCGTCTTCACGACTCCGGGCGCGCTGTTGAGTTTGGCAACCTCGATTTCGTTGTCGAAGTGCCCGATGTTGCAGACGATAGCCTGATCTTTCATGCGCTGCATGTGTTCGAGGCGAATAATGTCCACGTTGCCGGTGCAGGTCACGTAAATGTCGCCGATGCCCAAGGTCTCTTCAACTGTGGTGACCTGGTACCCGGCCATCGCAGCCTGCAACGCGTTGATCGGATCAACCTCGGTTACGATCACGCGGGCACCAAGACCTCGCAGCGATTGCGAACAACCCTTACCCACATCTCCGTAGCCGCAGATGACGGCCACCTTACCGGCCACCATGACATCGGTAGCGCGCTTGATACCGTCGGCAAGCGACTCGCGGCAACCGTAGAGATTGTCAAACTTCGACTTGGTCACAGAATCGTTCACGTTGATGGCGGGAACCAGCAGCGTGCCCTCTTCCTTCATCCGGTAGAGGCGATGAACTCCGGTCGTAGTTTCTTCCGAGACACCGCGCCAGGCGGCAGCAATCTGATGCCAGCGCTGCGGATTCTCGGCATACACCTTCTTAAGCAGGTCCTTGATGACCTTCTCTTCGTGCGATTCGGATGGGGTGTTGACCCAATCGGAGCCGTTCTCCAACTCGTATCCCTTGTGGATCAAAAGAGTTACGTCGCCGCCATCATCAACGACCAGTTCCGGGCCTTTTCCGTCAGGATGGCTGAGTGCGCGGTAGGTGCAATCCCAGTATTCTTCCAGCGATTCGCCCTTCCAGGCAAAAACCGGGACACCGCTCACCGCAATCGCGGCCGCGGCATGGTCCTGAGTGGAGAAGATGTTGCAGCTAGCCCAGCGTACGCTGGCCCCGAGGTCCACCAGCGTCTCAATCAGCACGGCGGTCTGAATGGTCATGTGCAGCGAACCCGTAATGCGCACGCCTTTAAGGGGCTTCTCCGCTGAATACTTCTTACGAATGGCCATGAGGCCGGGCATCTCCGCTTCGGCGATGGTGATTTCTTTCCTGCCCCATTCGGCAAGAGTAAGGTCGGCAACTTTAAAGTCGGTCATTACTGGTGTGAGCTGAGATCCCAAAGGAATTTCCTCCAATTTAAATTGCGTTGCGAAGCAGGGCTTGGCGGATAAACTGTTCGCAGAGCGACGCTGCCCGTCGGAAAAGCAGCACGCTTGATTATAGCGTCAACCAATGCAGCGGGAGTGGAAAAGCCCTGTTTCAGGGTCGGTCATGACAACACTCTAAATTTCTCTGATCGTGCAACCCTGCCCGTAGTTCCTGTTTCGTAGTCAGGAGTAAAGACACCTTCGTTCGGATCAGAAAAACGTTTGGAGGACAAAATGGCGTTTTGTTCGAATTGCGGCACGCAATTATTAGATGAACAAAAATTCTGTCCGCAGTGTGGGGCGCCTATAGCCGCGGCACCCGGTGCGGCAGTCACACCACCTGACTCCAGCATGAGCACGCAGCTGGGGATCAGTATTAACCTTGCTTCCGCCTTGTGCTATCTATTCGGTCTGGTCACAGGAATCGTCTTTCTTGTGCTCCCCCCTTACAACCGCGATTCGCGCGTGCGTTTTCATGCGTTCCAATCCATATTTCTGAACATTGCGGTCATCGTGATTCAGATTGGCATTACGTTCCTCTCGGTCATGTTCCACGCCATCAGCTTTTCGTTGGGGTTGCTTGTGAGTTCGCTTCACATGCTCGTGAACCTGGGATTCTTCATAATTTGGCTTTACATGATGTGGAAGAGCTACAAGGACGAGAAAGTCGTGCTGCCGTACGTAGGACCTTTGGCAGAACGTCAGGCAGGCAGCCGCGACTCGTCCGGCGGAACGACTGGAAAGGCTGCGTAGCATCGAGGAGTTTGGATTACAGCAGCTTACGTCTCGGGTTTGAGTATCACGCCTGCGCCTCGCACGCCATTAATCACCACTTTAAAAGGACCCGCCAGGCGGAGGTGACGGACGCATCCGAACTGTTCTACCGCGGGCTGGGCCGCCAGCCAGGACCAGTCAACTTTGCCTTCATCTAAGTCGGTGTTGATCGTGAAGTAAGCGACGCGGAAGGCCGTAAGGTTTTGAAAGAAGTGGCTGCCCTGAGAGGGCGTGACGCGGAGCGTGCGAAAGCCTGCTTCGACGATGACGCGCGCGCCGGAAACCTGATCCCAGGTAACGGGTATGCCGAGCCATGGGTCCTTCGATCCCCACCGGCCTACCCCAATCAGGATGTATGGGGTCCCATTGCGCACCAGCTTTGCGTTGAGACGTGCCACAATTTCCGCAACCTCGACGCTCCTTGAGCGATTAAAGCCTTCATAATCAATCATGACCACATCCTGCAAATCGTCGATGCACCCGTTGCCAAGTACATGGGTGCTGCTGCACAGGATGGCCGAGGACTCGAAGGTCTCGACAACGATATCGTCAGTCTCACGAGAACTGATGAGTGGGCGCACCTGAAGAAAACCGAAATTTGCCGGTTCGACGGAATTACCCATCCGTACCGCGAATTCAATCTCCACAGGACGGCCGAGGGCTTCGGATCCGAGTTTCTGGATGTAATCGAGAAGTTCGGGAAGCGGGAAGATACGGTGCTTGAGGATGGGAGCAAAGGTTACGACACGCGGTCCGGGACGGCTGATGCCGTCGTAGATCGCCTCATTATCGCGAGAGTAAGTGGAGGCGACATAATGCAATGTACCGTCCGCTTCGGCGTCGCGAAGCAAATAGGCACGCTCGCGCATCCGCTCGGCGTTGCGCGACTCTCCCTGCTGCTCGCCCGCAGGCGACACTTTGTGGCGAAAGTCAAGGTCGAGCGCCATGAACTCGGTCTGCGAATTGCGCAGAATGTCCTCCACGCTGGAAAACTGGATCAGATGCTGCGGATAGCGCGGACAGAAGGAGAGGCACTTTCCCCCGTCCACAACAGTGCGTCCCAGCCCCAACGCAACGGCCGCAATACCGTCGTTGGACTGCATCGGCGGCGATGGGTAGAAGTTTCGCGAACGTACAACACCGGAAAAGTCTGGGTAATAACGGTTGCCGTGTTCGGTGCCAACGACCTCCTGGATGATGACCGCCATCTTCTCCTCTTCAAGGCGGAAGGGCGTGGCGTGGATATAAGCTTTCGCGTGTTGGGTATAAGTGGACGCATAGACCCGCTTAATGGCCTCAGTGAGTTCTTCAAAGCGCGCATCAAGTTCCATATTGCGGTTGGAGAGCATGAACGTGTCATATACGCCGGTGAAAGGCTGGTACTGTGAATCCTCCAGGAGGCTCGACGAGCGGACAGCAATCGGGACCCGAATCTCACGGAGAAAGTCGGCCAAAGCAGAACGGAGAGTTCGCGGCAGAGAAGCAGCCATGAAGCGGTCAACCAGTTCGCGGTCATCCGTGCAATGCATGGCAAAGGATTCCAGATTGTTCTTCTCCAGAAACTCTTCGAAGAGATCCGTGGCGATGACAAGAGTGTTGGGCACCGTAACACGTACACCGGGAAAACGAGCACTCACGTTGTACTTGTGAAGCAGGTGGCGAACAAATGTCAGGCCGCGGGCTTTGCCTCCCAGCGAACCAGTTCCAAAGCGCAGAAAGAATCCGGCTGATGGACGGAAGTGTGCGGGATCGAAGTCGCCAACGAGAACCTGTTTCTGCTCGCGGCGATAATCGCTGATAGCTTCAAGAAGGTCCGCGCGAAGGCTTTCGGCATCCCGGAAATCGACGACACGTCGGGGACGCAGTTTTTCGGCCAAAGCCAGTTCGGTGCGCGCAATGAGCCAGTGTGAGAAGTCGTTCCGTTCGCCGTGGAAGATGAGAGAAGCTGCAGGTACATAGCGAAGCTGCGACTCGAGGGCATCGAGATCGGCTGCTCGTCCGACCTCCGTTCCATCCGCTAGGCGAAAGACGAAGTCCCCAAAGGCAAACTCGTGCGTGAGAAGCCGTCGCATGTCGGCGAGCAGTGTGTCCGATCCCTTACGAATGAAAGCAAAACCTTCGCTTTGGGCGCGAGCCTGAAACCGTGAGTCGCTCGACTGAAGCACGATTGGGATATCCGGAATCTTGCACCGGACGAGATGCGCCAATTCGAATCCTGCATCGGGGTCGAGGTGATGACCGCGGGGAAACTCAATATCGGAGACCACGCCAAAAAGATAGTCACGATAGCGCTCAACAATGGCAATGGCACTCTCATAATCCTGGGCGAGAAGTATTTTGGGGCGGGCGCGCATTCGCGCAAGTTTGTGCGACAGGTTGTAGCCCTCGCTTAGGATGCGACGCGACTGACTAATAAGCGCCGTATAGATTTCAGGCAGCAGCGCGGAGTAGTATCGCACGTCATCCTCAACCACCAGAACGACGGGGACTCCCACCTTGAACGTATCACTTTCGACGTTGTGCTTGTCCTCAATAGATTTGACGATTGCCAGCAGCAGACGTGGATTTCCCTGCCACAGAAAAACCTGCTCAATGCCGTCAGGGGGATGTCCAGGACGCCGTCGTCTCTTATTGAGAGCGGAAACCTCCCGATGATCGAAGCCGAGGACGGCAACCGGAATATCCAGACCAGCGCGGCGCACCGCGGCGGCTAGTCCGAAGCAATCCATGTCGCTCACGCGGACGTTCGTGACGATCAGGTTGTAGCGCGGCTGAGAGCGCGCGATCTCAATTGCCTCTTCGGCAGTGGAAACATGGGTAATCTCGGGAACGTGCTGGAGTTGCAATTCCATTGATTGGCCAATGAGCAGTTCATTGAGTCGCCCGTCCGCGCGCAGGATGAAAGAGTCATAAAGACTGGAGACAAGCAGAATGTCATGCACGCGAAACGGCATGAGATTCTGGAAACCTTGAAAAAGGCGCTGAGAATCGGCAAACGGTTCTGAGGTTTCGGCTGGCGGCATGGGGCGGAAGCCTTCGAGTAGCAATTTAGCTCGCGACCCATACTATACGACTAAACGGCAAGGAAAGTTCGCGCCGTTGGGAGACGGGCCAATTTATAGAGACTGTCAACCGGCGGGCTGCTGGTTTAGAGCAAACGCAGCTCCAATTACGGCTCACCGACATTATCTTGATGCAGCATGCAACACAGACTCGCAAACGCTACTCACAACCTAACAGCCATAAGCAGGCGGATTATGATCCGCACGCGAGTCGCCCTGTTTGGGAAGTTTATGAATGATCAAGACGCTGTTTGCGCTGGATACTGCGCATCTAAGGTGCGCTGAAGGAGGAGGTATGGGATTTTTTGATTCTATGAAGGAAAAAATCACGGGGCAGGCCGCTGGACAAAAGCTACCCTCCATGCTGATGGGAATGCTTGGCGGTGGCGACACCATTTCCGGCTTGCAGCAACTGGTCCAACTTTTCCAGGAGAAAGGCTTGGGCGGAGTCGTTTCTTCTTGGATTGGCACCGGTTCCAACTTGCCGATATCTGGAGAACAACTACAAAGCGTACTGGGTTCGGAGCGCGTGCAGCAACTGGCCGATCGTCTCGGGTTGTCGCCCGAGATGGTGAAGGAACAACTTGCCCAGCACTTGCCGCATGCAGTCGATAAGATGACCCCAGAAGGAAAACTGCCTGAAAAAGCCGCCTAGCCCTGCGCTCGATCGAGGAAAAGTTTCTATCGAATGCAGCTTCCCCCCTGTGCTGCCGCAGAGCTTTGGGTGAAATGCGGCAGCACAGGACAGGTGAACTAGACCAAGCCCTGATCCATCATTGCATTTGCGACCTTCAGGAATCCGGCAATATTGGCTCCAGCAACAAGATTCCCCGGAACCCCGTATTTCGCAGCGGTCTCAAAGCAGTTGCGGTGGACTTCCACCATGATTCTGTGCAGCTTCTGATCGACTTCTTCACGACTCCAGGCCATGCGCTGGCTATTCTGCGCCATCTCCAAACCGGAGGTGGCAACCCCACCGCAGTTTGCGGCCTTTGCGGGGCCGAAAAGAATGCTGTTCTCAAGGAACAGGCGGGTTGCGGGCAGAGTGCTTGGCATATTGGCCCCCTCGGCCACAACCTTAACGCCGTTCTTGATGAGATTCTCAGCATCTTTCACATTGATCTCGTTCTGTGTTGCGCTCGGGAAAGCGCAGTCGCCCTTCATCGCCCACAGAGGGTTGTGATCCATTTGTAGATCCGTTGGGACGTAGATGGCGTTCTTGAACTGCTTGAGGTATTCGCTGATGCGGCCCCGGTTGATGTTCTTCAATTCCATGACCCAGGCGAGTTTGTCGCGGTCGATGCCCTCGGGGTCGTATACGACGCCATTGGAATCCGACATACTCACGGGTTTTGCGCCCAGGTCGAGCAGCTTTTCAACCGTGTATTGGGCAACATTGCCTGAGCCGGACACAAGGCAGGACTTGCCTTCAAGCGTGTCATTACGCGACTTCATCATCTCCTGCGCGAAATAAACGCATCCGTATCCGGTGGCTTGAGGACGAATCAGCGAGCCGCCCCAGTTCAGTCCTTTGCCGGTGAGAACACCAGTGAACTCATTGACCAGGCGCTTGTACTGCCCAAAGAGAAAGCCGATTTCGCGTCCGCCCACGCCTATGTCTCCAGCGGGAACGTCCGTGTTCGCGCCTATATAACGATGTAGTTCCGTCATAAAGCTCTGGCAGAAACGCATCACTTCGTTATCGCTCTTGCCCTTGGGATCGAAGTCCGACCCGCCTTTTGCCCCTCCCATGGGTAGCGTGGTAAGGGAGTTCTTGAAAACCTGCTCGAAGGCCAGAAACTTAAGAATTCCAAGATTGACCGAGGGATGGAATCGGAGGCCGCCTTTGTAGGGGCCAATAGCGCTATTCATCTGGATGCGGAAGCCGCGATTTATCTGCATATTGCCGTGATCGTCAAACCAGGGCACGCGGAATATGATGACTCGCTCGGGTTCCACCATGCGTTCCAGAATGCGTGCCGAACGATATTCCGGATGTTTATCGAGGACCGGGCGCAGGGAATCCAGAACTTCCTGCACTGCCTGATGGAACTCAGGTTCGGCGGGATTTTTCGCTTTCACCTGGGCAAGTACTTCTTCGATGTAACCGGCCGGATTCTTGAATCCGGTGCTCGCAAGATTCACTTCGGTTGGCATTGAAAACGCCTCCAGATTGCTGTATCGGGCTTCCGGTAGCCTTGTTCAGTGGGGAAAATGGAACGGAGCAGCAGGACATCTTCAACAGTGCTAGACTCCAACGCACTAAGCTGCAGCGATACCACCAATCCACCGATGTAAACGCTAGCCGGAGGCCGTTGTTCGACGGACGATCCGTCGGTCCAAAACTGCATCAAACCTGCTGCAGGACGCACTCGCCATGATTCCTGCCATCCGCAGCGCGCGAGCCCTGCCAAACGATCTGGACGACAAAAACAACAATCCAGAGCTCGTGGTAGCCTAATCGTACGCCTTTTTGCGCTGTAGTAAAGTTGGCTCCCGTTGCGGGGAGCCGCCAAAGGCGGTTCTATCAGACTTTTCGCTGTTCTCAATCGCAGTCCTGTTCGTTGTCCACAACTTCTTCTGGGTAAGGAATCGTGGAGTATGCGCCTCAGTCCTTTGTCGATAGCATTCTCACTTCTGCGCGTTGCCGCAACCTCGCTTTCAACTATTCTGATGCTCATTACGCTTTCCACGGCTGCTTTTGCCCATGCTGGATCGGTATATGTGCCTTTAGATAGCTGGGTTTATCCCGTCGTCGAGAGGCTCGCAGTGCTGACGGGTTCGCAAGCTGAGGTGCTTGGGATGCGTCCCTGGACCCGGCTTCAGGTTGCTCGGTTTCTGGAACGCGCCAGAGAAATGCGACACAGCGACGAAGCCGACAAGTTGCAGGAGACTTTGGAGCGCGAGTTCGCTCCCGAATTGAACAGCGAGTTAGAGCAACTCGCACTCGAATCGTCGTATTCACGGACGCTCCAGGTTGGGGGCACGCCAGTGCGCGACAGCTTCCATTTCGGACAAACAATACCGAACGACTTCGGACGCCCATATGGTCAGGGCTCCAACCACATCACGGGCGGCTCCGGTTTTCTGCAATACCGCGCCGGTTTTGCTTATGTTCGCGGCGAATATCAACATGCGGCATCTCTCAGGGCACCTTCCGCGGCAGCAATCGATAGCCTGGCACACCGCGACTTTGTACAGCCCAGCCAGGTGCTGACGCAAGGCAGCACGAAGGTAGATGAATTCAGGCTGCTGGATGCCTATGTGGGCGTCTCCTTTAGCCGCTGGACGGCAACACTGGGAAAGCAGAGTTTGTGGTGGGGACCAGCAAACGGAGGGGCTTTTCTGGAAAGCAATAATGCTGAGCCAATCTGGATGGCGAGATTGACCAACGACGTCCCCTACAAAATTCCAATACTCGGCAAGGCTCGCGTCGATCTGTTCTATGGAAAGCTCCAGGGACACAAGTATCGTCCGCAGCCATGGATACATGGCGAAAAGATTACGTTTGAGCCGTTTAAAGATCTGCAAATCGGCTTCTCGCGCACTATCGTATTCCTGGGAGTAGGCCGCGGAACCACCTTCGGCCACATTTGGGACAGCTACTTCAATGTAGACAACGGCGGTCCTGGGAACCTTACGTCCAACACTGATGCCAATGATCCGGGCGACCGGCGGGCAGCAGTGGATTTTTCCTGGAAGCTGCCAAAGATACCCGTGACGCTGTATAGCGATAGCTTCTGCGATGACAACCCTTCACCACTGGCCGCGCCGGCTCGCTCCGCGTTCCGCCCTGGGCTGTACTTTGCGCGACTGCCCGGAAGCCTCGCAAAGTTCGACCTGCGAATAGAAGGCGCTTACACAGCTTCGCAAGATCCGAGACTCCCCAACGGCTTTAATTACTGGAACTCCAGTTACCGCGACGGCTACACAAACAAGGTCCTGTTGATAGGCGACACGGTAGGACGGGCGGGAGTTTCATGGCAGGCTTCGAGCACGTACTGGATTTCACCACGCAACACTGTTCAACTGAGCTTCCGTAACCACTACATCAGTCCGCAGTTTCTCCAAGGTGGAGGAACACAGAACGATTTCCGCATCGTTTCTACTGTGCAACTTAAGCGTAGTCTGGAATTGGAGCTGGGAGTGCAAACAGAACGCGTGCTGATTCCTCTGCTAACCGGCAGCCGCGATCCGAAGTACAACATGAGCGGATGGTTCGGAATAAAATATCTTCCTCAGTACGACAGAAACAAGGGTCGACGGATTTATTGATCCGGCATAAAACGGATTCGCGCGTTCTGCGGCCAAGAAAATTCTGAACACGGCACTCTTCGGCTTTCGATTCCTGGTATCCCATTGAGAATGGATCGCTGTATCCGCGACTTCACGCGATTATTGCCCAGTTCAACCTCATCGACTCGTCCTTTGTCGCGAAACCGCTTGTTGGTGCAGTCCTTGGCTTGAGGCGAGCATTGATACATCACAGCAGTCTGCCCGCGATAGGCCAGAGTTAACTTCCACAAATGGGCCAAAACTAGTTGCCGAACGCACATGCAGCAACATTCAGAAACAACCCGGCACGGATAGACGGTTACTTCCAGCAAACTGATGTCCGCTATGCCGCCTGAACACAGTCCTTCACTGCCGAATCAATAACGAATATTTAAGCCGTCGAGGTCTTTGATGCTTATCAAACAGCGTTCGTGGGTGATTTTTCTGCTACAAGTGATGCTGGTTGTATCCAGCATCTGTTTGGCATGGCTTCTACGCTTTGAATTTTGTTTTAAAAATCCGAAGCCGTTACTTCTTGCGATACCTGTTCTTGTGCTCATACGTGTCATTGCCATGGCGCGGTTTAACTTGTATCACGGTTATTGGCGTTACACCGGCCTGAGTGATGCAGCCGATATTTTCAAAGCGGTCGCTATCGGCTCAGCTGTGTTCTTCATCGTTCTGCGCTGGGTATTCGGGGTTACGGCGTTTCCGCTGTCAGTCTACCTTTTGGAGGCGATGCTCACGGGGATAGCACTGGGCGGGGTGCGGGTCTTGTCGCGGGCTGTAACACAGGCCATTGAACGCCATCAACACGACGCCGGAAAGAAGACGACCTTGGTGGTTGGTGTTGGTGCGGCTGGAGTATTGCTGGAATCTGCGCTGCAACAGAGCAATTACACCTTGACTGGTTTTGTTGACGACGACCGGAGAAAAGTTGGTGTTAATGTCCGGGGAGTTCCGGTGCTCGGTACGATTAATGACCTGCCTCAACTGGTGCGGGCGTATAGGGTTGATGAGGTGTTGATTGCTATTCCCTCGGCAACTGGAAAACAGATGCAAAGGATCGTTGATTACTGCACTAAATCAGGCGCTCGCTTCCGTACTATTCCCAGTGTCTCGGAGCTTGTCGATGGCAGAGTTACAGTTGGACAACTTCGCGAGGTTAATTTGGACGATCTTTTGGGGCGTGATCCCATTCGGCTTGATGTTTCTCGAATCTGCGAACAACTTAAAGATCGGGTGGTGCTCGTCACAGGCGCTGCGGGTTCCATCGGATCGGAACTCTGCCGTCAGATCGTAAAATACAAGCCTGCAAAGCTAGTTTGTGTTGACCAGGCCGAAACTCCGCTGTTTTACGTGCAGCTTCAGTTAACGAAGCTGGGAAGCCCCGCAGAGCGTATTTGTTATCACGTCGCCGACATCACTGACTCAGACCGGATGCGTGCAATCATCGCTGATTACGGTGTCACCGCTATTTTTCACGCAGCGGCGTATAAGCACGTTCCGCTTATGGAAGAGAATCTATCGGAGGCATTGAAAAATAACGTCTTCGGGCTTGTTGATTTGCTGAATGTAGCCCAGGAATGTGGCTGCAAGGACTTTCTGCTTATCTCTTCGGATAAAGCTGTCAATCCGTCCAGTTTCATGGGATGCACCAAGCGGCTGGGAGAGCTGATTCTGGCGGCACGTCAAAAATCTGGCATGCGCTGTGTTTCCGTCCGTTTTGGCAACGTATTAGGGTCGCAAGGTAGCGTCATTCCTGAGTTTCAGGAGCAAATACGAAATGATCGGCAGATTACAGTGACCCATCCGGACATTACCCGTTACTTCATGACTATCCCGGAGGCAGCAGCGCTGGTCCTGCAAGGGTTTGCAGTGGGAGAGCCTGGCGACATCTTGGTTCTGGACATGGGCGAACCAGTGCGTATTGTGGATCTGGCACGTTCGTTGATCAAGATGTCAGGCATGAAGGAAGACGGGGTGAAGATCGTATATACCGGCTTGCGCCCCGGTGAAAAGCTGTTTGAAGAACTGTTTTACTCCAGTGAAAAACAGACGCCCACAATCGTCGACAAGGTGTGGCGCACGCGAAGTCGAATGCTGTCGTGGCCAGAGTTGCAGCAGGGGTTGGACAGAATTCGTGTCGCCAGTTCTACCAGTGACGAGGAGCTCATCCGCTCTAGGGAAACTCTGATTAAGTCCTTCTCTGCTTTCCACAGTGTCATTGTGTAGATTGAGTCAAGAGACTCTGAAGACAATGAGACAGCGGACACTGGCAATGACGACGGGATTTGAGCGGTACAGCAAGAA